>Ga0067045_1002383_pt1 | contig 177386 bp, 172 predicted proteins | sample TerdegcTABiofilm_FD_59184 | JGI IMG/M metagenome (GOLD analysis project Ga0067045, IMG submission 59184) | Combined Assembly of (Gp0054472, Gp0054536) Wastewater bioreactor microbial communities from Singapore -Terephthalate degrading...
TGTTATAAATAGTGTGCCTAACGGAAAGTCTGATAAAATAAGAATTCAGGTGAGCACCACAGACGCTGCTAATACAGGGCTTAATCTTTTATCCTATAATCCTGATTCTGGCTCATCAAATATGAGCCTTGAGGGAAACATTAACGGATACAACTACATTACAGATCCCACAGACCCTAACTATTACAGTTTCAACAATAACTATCTTAATGAAAACTACTACCTCAGAGCTCTTTATTTTCTTAAAGTTGCCCTTGAAAATAATGATCAGGGAAGGATTCAGAAAGCAGTAGACTACTTTGATAAGATTGCAGATAAACTATATAAACAGCAATCAATTATTGGAGCAAGGCTCAATAAAATAGAAAGTATTACTGATTATAATCTGGAAGTCAAAACAAATACAAATCAAAATCTTTCCAATGACCAAGATGCCGATGCTCTTCAGGTTATTTCAGAACTCAATCAGAGAATGACAGTACTTCAAGCGATGAGAGTTACTCTTACAGACTTTTTTAGAAACAATCTTTTTGATTTCCTCAGATAGCAATTTTATTTATTAATCAAAGATGAGGAGATTCCTCACTCCGCTTTGCTCCGTTCGGAATGACATTTTCTTTGTCACCCCGAGCTTTAGCGAGGGGTCTCTCTTTTTATTGTCATTCAGAGGGGGTTTCAATGACCCCGAAGAATCTGCCCCGAAAGGGTCATCTTTTTCTTTTGCCATCCCGAGTACCCTCAATGGATGCGAGGAATCTCCGCTTTGTCACCCTGAGACGAAGCCGAGGGGTCTCTTCCTTTTAGAAAGGGAGGAGATTCTTCATCGCTAACGCTCCTCAGAATGATAGAGGACAGGTGATCGGAAGACAGAAAGAGGGACAGAATAACACTTTTCTCTCTGCTATCCTAATTACCTGTTAGTCTAACAGTTGCAATTTTTTGCGCAGTCATATAAATTATATGGAGAAATCCGAAAGGGGATGCATTAATTGTTAGTTCTAACAAGGAAGATTGGTCAGTCAATCAGAATAGGAGACAACATAGTTATCAAAATAGTCAATGTTGATGGCTCACAAGTAAAAATTGGTATAGAAGCACCAAAGGGTATGGCTATCTTCAGAGAGGAACTTTATGAGAAGCTTAAAGAGAGTAATATTGAGGCATTAAATACAGCAAAGGAATTGAAACTTGATGAATTGCTTCTTAAGGCTGAAAATTCAATGAATAAGGTCGGAGCATCTCAAAACAAGGAGCAAAAAGATGATAATTCTTAAATCAGAGCGTTTTGGCGAACTTAACATTGACGAAAATGAGATAATCTACTTTCCCCTTGGCATACCTGGCGTGCCCTTTGATAGATTTATTATAAAAGACCTTATTGAGCCTGTGAAATGGCTAATAGCCATTGATGATACAGATGTTGCTATGCTTATTATACAGCCCTTTAAATATTTTCCTGATTATGGCTTTGAACTTAGTGATGAAATTGTCTCTGTTCTTGATGCAAAAAGCGAAGAGGAGCTTGAAATATACGTATCTCTACTTAAATACAATGATGGGGTTGCTGCAAATCTTAAATCACCCTTTGTGATAAACAAAAATAAAAAAATTGGTGTACAGATTCTTCTTGAAGATGACCGTTACAGTTTCAAAGAGCCAATTAAGAAGTAAGGTTTGATATAATAGAGTATGAAAAATGAAAATCAGACAATAGAAAGTCTTCCAATTCAAGAGATTATTAAAAGAATCATCTCTGTAACCTCACCAGACAAGATTATTTTTTTTGGTTCATATGCCTACGGAACTCCTCGTTTAGATAGTGATATTGATATAATCGTGGTAACTTCAGTTAGAGGGTCAAAAATTGATGAATATAGAAAGATTAGAAAAAGTCTTAAGGGATTAAAATATCCTTTTGATATAATTGTTCTATCTCTGGAGGAGTTTGATTTTTATTCTAAAAGCTGGAAAAACAGTGTTATAGCTGAGGCAAATCAAAGGGGTAAATTAGTATATGAAAAAAATCAGTGAATTTGAGAATTTTTTCAAGATTGCCTGTGATGATCTCAAATTGGTGGAGAAGAACTTATCTGATCAAGAAATCAGCAGGCAACTTTTATTTTTTCATCTTCAACAGGCAACAGAGAAGTTTTTAAAAGCTCTCTTGGCTAAAAAAAATGTCAATTTTCCCAAAATACATGATATTGAAAAATTAATAGAGCTTTGCGAGGAAAACAATATAAAAGTTCCTGATTTTATTGACGATCTTATAGATTTAACCCCTTTTGCCGTAGAATTCCGATATGGACTAATCATGGAAGAATCTATAGATATTGAGAATTACTTTGAAAAAGTTGAGAAATTCAAAACCTTTGTGGAGAATTCAATTTATGGTGATTTATGAAAGTATGGAAAGCAAAAGGCAAAATTGAGCTAAACTTTAATGGTTATGATTTTAAAATTAAGCCTGGAGACAAGTTTCTCTTTGCCGATGATGTTTTCAATCTTCTTCCAGAACCAATAAAATCAGCCTTTGAACAAGCTCACAGTGTGCTACCTCCTTTTTATAGAGGTGAAAATCTAAATGGGAAAACCCTTCTTGTCATAGCCCAGGCTGCAATAGGTGATGCTCTCTGTATGACGCCTGCCCTAAGGGAGGTAAAAAAAAGATATCCAGAAATGACGCTTAATGTAACCATCTCAGGAAAGGCAAAGCCAGTTTTGGAGGGATTGCCCTATATTGATAATCTTTTTCCAATGCCTATACTATTTAAAGAAGTTGCAAAGGCTGACTATATTGTTAAGGTTATTGAAATGGTTAATGCTCCTCAGTTTGATAATCTATCTTTGGTTGATTACTATCTTTGGAAACTTTATATATATAAGACTGATAAGGAAACCCCGGATGTATTAATTAATCAAGCTGTTTTAGCTGAAATGAAAGAAGCATTTGATAAAATCAGGGAAGCTTCAGGCGGTAAAAAGGTGCTTCTTTTCCATTATCTTGCCTCTTCTGTTCATAGAACTCTTCCACCGAGACTGCTTAAAGAAATTGAAGACCTCATATGGAATGAATATGTCCCTGTCATATGTTCAATGCCCGAAGAAGATATAACTGTTGAGACAGCCCTTGATGCTTATGGAATAAGAGCTGCAAATCTTTCAGTTTTCATGAAAGATATAAGATATCTGATTGCCTCTGTAGCTCTTTCCGATGCTGTAATCACAGCAGATACAGCAACTTTGCATATAGCTGCAGGGCTTGAAAAGCCAACAGTTTTGATTACAGGTCCGGTTGATGCAGAATTAAGAACATCAAACTATCCAACTGTAATACCTGTATCGCCAAACTATATTGGGCAGACCTGTGTTGCACCCTGTATGAAACATGCAACAACAGAGCCATGCATTGAAGCACAGGTAAAAAGACAGTTTTATAGCCCTTGTATAGAAAGCATTCCACCTAAGATAATTTATTTTGCTCTTAATGATGCTAAGTTACTGACTGAAAAAGATTATGAAAAACCAAATAAGTGCATAGTTTGTGATTTTGAAGGAGAGATTCCTCTATTTGAGCTAATAAATAGTTCAAGAGTCTTTGAATGTCCATCCTGTGGGTTGCAGTTTACACATCCTATGAAAGTTATGGACTATGAGAAAACCTATGAAAAAAAGTATGGCGATCTCCTTAATTTTGGCTCTGGTTTAGCTTATGAATCCTATCAAAATATTGAAGATGAGAAAATTGAAGTAGAAAAATGGAGTAGGGTTCCCAGATTTAATGTTTTGCTTCCTATTCTTTCTCAAGTTTCAAAGGGCAAACTTCTTGATATAGGCTGTTCTACAGGCTTTTTTATGCTGATTGCAAAAAAAATTGGATTTGAAGTTTATGGAATGGAAGCCTCTGAGAAAGCTGTGAATATAGCAACAGATAAATTCAAACTAAATGTTGTCAAGGCTATGTCTTTTGATGAACTTCCTGAAGAATACAAATTGTCTTATGATGTAATAACAGCTTTTGAAGTTCTTGAACATGTCCATGCGCCATCAGAGTTTTTAGAGGATATATATTCATTGCTTGCAGACAGAGGCATTTTAATTTTAAGTTGCCCACCATTTTATAAGTTTGAAAATACAGCAAAGGGTTACAGAAAATACAAATGGTGGTATAATGACTACCCACCCCATCATGTAACCCGCTGGAAGCCTTGGACACTTCATTATGCCCTCAAGAAGGTTGGCTTCAGTGAAGTTCACATTTTCACAGAACCTCTGTTGCCAGGAACTGTTTTTGAGGGAGTTGTGCCACTGAGTTTTCAGTTAAAGTTGCCTGATGAAAAAATTATAAACATTGATGCAAATACAACAAGGGGAATAGTTGCTGAAACCTTGAAGCCTCTTTATCTTAATTCCCGTCTCCTTGGTAATTTCCAGTATGCCATTGCTGTAAAGGGAAGAAGTTTAATTAATTTTGAAGAAATTATTAAAAAAGCTATTAAATACTCTGCAATAGAGATAATTTGGGGAAGAGGTGATAAAGCTTAATAAAAATAGTAGGAGGCTAAGATGCATTTTGATCCGATGATATTTTTCTGGATTTTTCTTATGATTATTGCTATACAACCTATAATCAGACAGAGACTGCTTGAGAATGCAAGGATGAAACTTATTGGAGAAATTGAAAAACAACGCGGAAGCCGAGTGATACTTCTTGTTCATAGGCAGGAAACAATGAGCTTTCTTGGTTTTCCAATTATGAGATACATTGATATTCATGACTCAGAAGAAGTACTAAGGGCAATCCATTTAACTGATGATGATACTCCAATTGATCTTGTTGTTCATACCCCTGGAGGACTTGCCATTGCAGCAACACAGATTGCAAGAGCCCTTTCAAGGCAGAAAGCTAAAGTTACAGTGTTTGTTCCCCATTATGCAATGTCAGGAGGGACACTGATAGCCCTTTCAGCAGATGAAATTGTAATGTGTGAACATGCTGTATTGGGACCACTTGATCCACAGATAGGGCAACAACCAGCTGTTTCAGTGTTGAGCGTGCTTCAGAAAAAACCTTTAAGTGATATTGATGATAATACTTTAATCTTAGCAGATCAGGCTGAAAAAGCCATAAGACAAATGAAACAAACAATAATAGAAATTCTATCGCACAACCAATCCTCTGAAAAAGCTGAGGAAATCGCTGAAAAGCTTGTCTCAGGAAAATGGACTCATGATTACCCAATAAGTGCGGAGGAAGCAAAAGAACTGGGACTGCCTGTTTCAACTGAGATGCCCAAAGAAATAATGCTACTTATGAATCTCTATCCACAGCCTGTGAGGCAGTCAGTTGAATATATCCCTGTTAGAAAAAGTAAGGTTAAGGCTATCTTTTCCAGAAAGCAGGAGTAAGAAGTATTAGCACTGTATAATACTCAAGTCTGCCAGCAAGCATACATAAAATGAGTATCCATTTACCTAAGGGAGGAATTGAAAAGTAGTTGCCAGCGGGTCCTGCTTCGCCAAGTGCAGGACCTACATTGTTCATTGATGAGACTACAGTGGAAACTGAAGTTACCATATCCAGTCCTGTTGCAGTCATGCCAATACTTGCCAGAGCACAGACAAATATTGCAAGGAAAACAAATCCCCATATACTTCCAAGAATTTCTTTTGTGAGAAATTTATCATCTAACTTTAAAGCTAACACTGCACGGGGATGAATAAGCTGATAAAATTCTCTGTATATTTGCTTAATCATTAAATAAACCCTAACCTGTTTAATTCCACCTCCTGTAGAACCTATCATTCCTCCAAAAAACATAATTATCAATAGAACCAACTGCGAAAAAGAACTCCATTTTAAATAATCAGCTGTAGCATAACCTGTAGTTGTCATTATTGAGATAACCTGAAAAAGTGCGTACCTAAACGCTTCAGAAAAAGAATGATAATAAAACAATAAGTCAACAGTCAATAAAACGACAGTAATAGAAATGATACAAAAATAAAATCTGAACTCCGCATTCTTAAGAAATCTTCTTACACGACCTTTCAGAAGATAAAAATACAAAGCAAAGTTTATTCCTCCAAGAAACATTCCAAAACTTGATATATATTCAAGCATCGGACTTTTGAAATGAGCAATGCTTGCATTTTTTGTTGAAAATCCACCAGTTGAAATTGTTGTAAAAGCATGACAAACTGCATCATAAATATCCATTCCAGCAATAAAATAAAGAATGATTATAATAGCTGTAATTCCAATATAGATAAACCACAATGATTTAGCTGTATCAATAATTCTTGGCCTCAGTTTATCAACACTTATCTCAGGAACTTCAGCCTTAAAAAGTTGCATCCCTCCAATACCCATAAGAGGTAAAACAGCAAGGACAAAAACTATAATTCCCATTCCACCTATCCACTGGGTCATGCTTCTCCAGAAAAGAAGTCCTGCAGGCAGGCTTTCCACATCAGCAAAAATGCTTGCGCCTGTTGTTGTAAAGCCAGACATTGCCTCAAAAAAGGCGTCTGTAAAGGAACTCACAGAGCCTGTAAAAATATAAGGAAGACAACCAAAAAAGGCAACAGCTATCCATGTAAGCGTTACTGTCATAAAAGCTTCTCTATACATCAATTCTTCATGTCTGTATTGTTTAGTTAAAGCGAGCATAACAGTGCCACAGAAGAACGTTAAAAAACACGATAACCCTAATGCTGGTATGTCCGAAGAATGATTAATAATTGAGACCAGTATGGGAATAATCATAAAAATTGAAAGAATAATAAGAATTATGCCAATAATGTTTATTACAGTTTTATAGTTCATGTGAGAAGTTTTTCAACTTCCTTTATTGAATCTTTAAGGGCAAAGATAATTAATTTATCTTTTTCTTTTATAAAATCTTCACCTGAAGGGATTATGATACGGTCATCTCTGATGATTGCTCCAAGTATAGAATTTTTTGGAAAAATTCCTTCTTTCAATGTTTTTCCTATTAGAGATGAAGTTTTATTAACAACCACTTCTATGATTTCAGCCTTATTTTCGGCAATAGCTGTAAGAGATAATACTTCTCCCTTTCTTACATATCTGAGAATAATGCCTGCTGTAATTAATCTTGGACTTAAAACAGATTGAATTCCCAGGTTGTGTGCAAGAGGCACATAGTCTGTTCTATTTACAAGAGCTATAACTTTTTTTGCTCCGAGTTTTTTTGCAAGTAAAGATGCCATGATATTTAGTTCATCATTGTTAGAACATGCAATATATGTATCCATATTGCTTATATTTTCTTCTAACAGAAGCTGCTTATCTGCTCCATCTCCATGAAGAACCAATGATTTACCAAGATGTTTGCTTAAAAATTTACATCTTTCAGGGTCCTTTTCTATTATTTTAATATCTGCCCTGTTTTCCATTTTGCTTGCTATATAGTATCCAATTCTTCCTCCACCAAGAATCATAATCTTTTTTGCAGGTTTCGCAGGTACTCCAAGACTTTGAGCAACCTCCTCAACTTCTTCTTTTCTTACAGGTATGTAAACTATATTCCCTTCATTTAAAATATCTTCTCCAGAAGGCACTATAACATTTTCATCCCTTTCTATTATTCCTATGATAAAATCCCTTTTTAAAAATGTTTTGATAGATTTTAATTTTTTTCCTGTAATTGGACTATCTTGAGGAATTTTAAACCCTATAACCTTTATCTTTCCCTTTTCAAATTCTATTATTTCACTCGCAAAAGGGCTTTCAATAAGCCTTGATACCGCTTCCGCAGCTTCAAGTTCAGGGTTAATAGCAGGGTCAATATCAAGATTGGCTTTACCAAGCAGTTCTTTATTAAAAAAGTAGTCGGGATTTCTTATCCTTGCAATTTTTCGCTTTATATTGAACATTGCTTTGCCAAGAAGGCAGGCAATCATATTCGTTTCATCACTGTTTGTTACTGCAAGTAAAAGGTCGGCGTTATCTGCACCTGCTTCTTTAAAAGCGGAAGGGTCGCTTCCTTCTGCCTCTATTGTAGCAATATCAAGCTCTTCTGAAATTCTTCTAAGCTTGCTCCCATCTCTATCAATAATTACAACATCAACCCCTTCATAGGTAAGAAACTTTGCAATTTGATATCCGACCTCACCAGCACCAACAATTATTACTCTCATCGTTACTCCTTTGAAATTGTGAAAAAATTATATCATTAAAGATTAAAAATGAGCAATTTAAGAAACAATCCTGTTTCAGATAGATTATTTTTGATGAAAGGCGTATGATTGTATCAGATAAAATTTTTTGATATAATGAGTGTGAGGTTTTGAGATGAGAATTAAAGTTATTTTTTATGCCCCCAAACTTCCCATACTTTATAGAAGCAGATTTATGTCTCTGATAAAAGATTCTCTGGAAAAATCTGATAGTGCTTATAAAGAAAAACTTTATCCAGATAAAAGCCAAGAAATAACTAAGGTGGTAAAGCCATTTTGCTTCTGTGTAACCATACCTGCATCAAGACAGACTAAAAAAGAAAAAATAATTATAGACAAAGATTTTGAGATAGAAGATACGGTTTTTTATTTTTTAGACACAGGCTATGTATCTCTCATAGTTAGTTCTTCTGATTATGAGTTTATGGTTAATCTTTATAATGGACTTCTTGAGAATAAATCCTTTCAATTTAATGATGAGCTAACACTCATGCTAAAAAGGATATTTATGCTTAATGAGAAAAAAATTGAAAATGATAGCGTTACCTTTAAAACACTCTGTCCAGCTTTGATTGAAACCAAAGATGGAAAACCAATTTTGCCCTCTGATAATGTGGAGGACTTTAATATTGAGTTTAATGCAATACATGATAGAATTTTCAAGGACATAAGAGGATACGGACTGAAGAGAGCACTTGAATTTGAGCCTTTGAGTCTTAAAAAACAGGTGGTTAAACATACATTGAAAGGCTTTAGAGAAAAGACTGGTAAACCCTACATGACGCTAACCTGTTTTGAAGGCTCTTTCAGACTGAGCGGAGACCCTGAGGATTTAAGATTGCTTTATCAGATAGGGATTGGCTTAAGAACAGGACAGGGATTTGGTATGGTAGAGGTGTGTTAAGGTGTTAGAAAAAAACGGACAAACGATGCCCTATAAGGCTGTCATTAAAATTTTGGAGAATATACTATACAAAAAAGCTAAAGAGAATTTATATAGAAGTGTCTATGTTAATAACATTAAAAGAATTATTAACAGATTAATTTATTAGGTGTAGGCATGGTGAATGATAGTATAAAACTCTATCCATCAACAGTTAAGCATAAAATCTACATGAGAGATTGGTATTTCAATGCTGGGATAGTAGGATTTCTTAATATAATCACAGATGGGAAGGAATTAGATAGTATTCCATATCTAACAATTGGTGAGAATTATATTGAATTTAGTGATGAAATTTTTGAAGGTTTTGAGGAGAAATTTAGCAAATATGCTTTTTTGAAATTTTTTAATGTTAATGCTTATCTTCAGCGTTTACAAAAAGCTCAAAAAGATTTAACTGAAAAAAAGACAAAAATCAAACCTGAACAGATAAGAAAAAAACTTGAAGAGATTGAAAAACCCCCATATAAGGATTTTTTGAAATTATTGAATATACCGGTTTGGGAGTATAAGTCCGCTGAAGATTTTATAGACAATCTTGAAAAAGCTCAGTCTAAGTTAAAAAATCTCTCTAAAAATCAAATTTTTGAGATTCTAAACAAAACCCCTGAAGGCAAGGAGTCAATACAAATTTTTATCAATCAGAAATTGAAAGGTGTATGTTCTCATGAAAATGTTTCAGAATATGTAAGCAGGATAAAAGCTATGAAATACTCAAAGAAATTAAAGAATAATGAACTATGTCCATCCTGTCAAGAAAAAAAGGCAGAATACGAATTTAACAATGCTGTATCTAATATCATTGGATTCAACAAAGATAACTCAAACTGGATATGGGGATTTAAGGTTTCAAAACTTCAAATATGTCCTTTATGTGCTATTATTTACAGTTGCGCTTTTGCCTCCTTTGCTTATGTTTTAAAAATAGCCGAAGGAGAATATCTGAATTATTTTTATTTCCCCAATGAGAACACAAATTTAAAAACACTTTATGAAATAGTTAAAACATTTAATCTTTTAATTGACAACATTGAAGAAAACAGCAATCTTCTCTATGTAATGATAAAGCAAATAGTGGATTATATAACAAAGAAACAGATAAATCGTATCTCAGAAAATATTAATTTTATTGAAATTGCTGACAATCCCATTCTTGCAGGTCAAGGGACTAAAGGATACAATATTTACAACTACAATATTAGCCCTGATATAGCTATGTTTCTTGATTTGCAGTTTAAAAATGAAAGTGTTCCGAAAGGTTATTATGTCCTAAATAAAAATTACTGTAGTATTGAAGAGGAACTTTTGAAACTTGCCATTAGTTATCAGATTGATTACTCAACTCTCTACAGATATTTTGCATACTATTTAGACACTGATAATTACTCAACTAAATATAACTTGAATAAAGTTATGAATTTTGTAATTAAATATATCCAATGGGTAAGAGGTGAAAGCATGGAGAAAAGTCAAAAAATAATTAACAAAGGCTACCTTAGTGGACTTAGCCTTCGCAATGAACTTATAAAAAAGGGTAAAGAAAATCAGATTAACGGATTAGTTTATGGTTTTTTGAATGACTTAAAAATAGGTGACAGAGAAAAATTTCTTGACAAGTATCTGAGGATAGTAATGTCTCATAATCAACCAAATCGTTTTGGTAAGGATGAAATGCTTGATGATGATTATTTCTTGCAGTTTGGTTACTCATTTGTTAGTGGTTTAATTAGTAAAAGTGGCATAGAGAATAATACTGGAACAAATGATATAGAGGAGGAGTAATTATGATAGCCCAAAAATATTTACATCTGGCAGTAATCTTTAAAGCATCAAATTTAAACTATGGCGAGGGTGTTGGGAATATTCTTACACTAAAAAAAGTTACTACTGAGGGGAAAAACTATTCTTACATAAGCAGGCAGGCGCTGAGATATGACGTTGTGAGAATGCTTAATGAGCTTTGCGGTTATAGACTTACTGATGTTGATAGGCAAGCTGGTGTTATCCAATTTGCCGAACATGCTACTATCAAAGATTTTCCCGAGATAGATTTCTTTGGTTATATGAAAACTACAACTTCTAACAAGATTAGAAAAGCTGTAGTGAGACTCACCGATGCTGTAAGCCTTGAACCATTCTATAATGAACTTGAATTTGCAACCAATAAAGGACTTGCAGATAGAATTCCAAACAATGTAGGTAATGACATTTTTCAGGCTGAAATTCATCGTTCATATTATTGTTACACTTTAACCTGCAATCTTGAGGAGATAGGTGTTGATCCTATATATGAAATTGTTCTTGATAATACAGAGAGATCAAATAGAGTAAAATGTCTGTTGAATGTTATTAAGCTACTTAACAGAGACATAAGAGGTAAAAGAGAAAACCTTTCTCCTTTATTTGTAATAGGTGGATTATATGATGTTGGTAATCCATTCTTTTACAACAGAATAAAGCTTTCTTTTACCAAAGATAAGATTATGCTTAATGAAAAATTAATAAACAGCACTCTTGCTATTAAAACCTTTGAAAATACTGTTGGACAACAGAGTATGTTAGGTTATATTGATGGAGAATTTTCAAATATAGATGACATAGACATTAAAGATAAGTTTCCAATAGAAGATTTTTTCACTAAACTTAATGAAAAAATTGATAATTTTTATAATGGCTTGAAATGAAAGCTGTTAGAATCAAACTCTATCAGAATATGGTTAATTACAGAAAGGAGTTGAGCTATGGCTATGTGCAGACTTATCCACTTCCAACTCCTTCAATGGTAAAAGGTATGGCTCATAGTCTTTTAAACCTAAACAAATACCACAATCTAAAAATATCCATACAGGGCAATTATTCTTCTGTAGTAACAAATATGCAGAAGGTATACAAATTTGATAGAGTCAGAGATGATAAAAAAAGGGAATTTATAGACCCTCGCCCACGGATTTATGCTGGCGGGCAAAGGGTATTAAACCAAGGCATAATGTTTGTTGACGAAATAGTTGATATGGAACTTATTCTTCATATATCCTTTGATGATGAAGGGTTGAATGACAAACTTCTTGAGGCATTAAAGCAGAAAACTGTTATTCTCGGCAGAAATGAAGATATTGCAAGAGTGGATTTTGAAGATACAAGTCTTGTTGACATTTTATCATTCAGTGATGAATACAGGCTTCCATACAATATATATCTTGCACCTGAGCTTTGTAAAAAAGAGCAATTGGAGGGGACATGTTATAGATTGCCTTTTTATTATGAGCCTGTAAATTCATTCACAGATAAAAGAATTTTTAGGTATGTTAACGCAATCTACATTGCAAAGGGCAATAAAATTCAATATTCAGAAATTAATGTTGACAGTGATAGGTATATAGTAAGTTTTTTGTCAATATAAAAATGCCTGTATTTGCTAAATCAAATCCTCCTGAAACTATTGAAGAACACAACAAAAAAATATTTGAAAATTATGAGAGAATAAAACCATTTCTTGATCCAGAAAAAATCAAAAAATATGATGAAGTAATCAAAAAAATTATTTATTATCATGACCTTGGCAAGTTAAATCATAAATTTCAGAATAAGCTTGGATTATCTAAAAAAGTAATAATACCAGAACTAAAAGATATTGATGAAATACCTCATGAATGGTTATCCTTAGCCTTCCTCTCAAGAGAAGACAAAAGATATTTTCATACTTTGAGTACTGATACCATCCATTTTGCTGACCTTGTTCAATACTGCATCGCATTTCATCATACAAGGACAAAGCCTTTTGATAAGAAAGCCTTAGAGAAAACTATTTGTCATGATCTTGAAAAAAATAAAGGATTATTAGGGATAAACCATTCTTTAAATTTTGACTATGACATATTTAAAGATATAAAACAGAAAATTGATTCACAAAAAAATTTTAAGAATTATTTTGAACTGCTTGTTTTTCTTAAAGGCATACTGCATAAATGTGATTATACTGCTTCTGCTAATATTGAGCCTGAAAGTCACTATTCAGGCAATTATGAAAAAGATTTCAATAATTGGTTATCTAAAAAAGGATGGCATCTTAAACCTTTTCAAAATGAGGCAAAAAGACTATCAGATAAGAGCGTAGTTCTTGTAGCTTCCACAGGTACGGGAAAAACCGAATATTCAATGAACTGGATAAATGGACAAAAGGCATTTTATCTTTTGGGCATTAGAACTGCGGTTAATGAAATGTATAGAAGATTTAAAGATATATTCGGTGAGAATGTATCTCTATTACATGGTGAAATTAGTAATATAATTGAGGATGATGATACAGAGGAAAGATATGTTGAAAGAATTGAAACTGCAAGAAAACTTTCTGCTCCCCTGACTGTAGCAACTGCTGACCAACTTGTAACATCAGTTTTCAAATATAATGGATTTGAAATGACATATCTTACTGCTTCCTATTCAAAGATTGTGCTTGATGAGATACAGAGCTTTTCTCCAGACTCTATTGCGGCAATAATGGTTTTTCTAAAGGAAGTTCATAGGCTTGGTAGTAAATTTCTTATTATGACAGCAACACTCCCACCTTTTATTAAAGAAGAATTAAAGGAGTTGCAGAATGTGGAATTTCCTGAGCCTGTATTGTTGCCAAATAAGCGACATTTTATTACCGTTTATGATGAACCAATTGACAGCGAACGGTCATTGAAGATGATTGATAAAAACTTCAAATCAGGCAAAAAAATACTGATTGTCTGTAACACTGTAAAAAAAGCACAGCAAATGTATGATATGCTAAAAAATTTTAATCCATCACTGCTACACTCAAGATACATACTGAAAGATAGAAAAAATAAAGAAAGCAGAGACCACGGAATAATGGCTGTCAATAACCCTAAACATCCACCTGTAATCTGGATAGCTACTCAGGTGGTAGAAGCGAGCCTTGATTTAGATTTTGATGCATTGTTTACAGAATGCTCCCCCATAGATAGTCTTTTACAGAGATTTGGAAGATGCTGGAGAAAAAGAGAATATACAGATAATAAGCCCAATATTCACATTTTTAAAGCTGAAGACAATAGGATTTATGATAAAGAACTTCTTGACAGAACTTATTTTCTAATTTTTAATAATTACAAGAATAAAATCATGGATGAGAGAGATAAGCAAGATGCGATATTCACAATTTTTAAAGATATTGAGAAGACAAAATATTATGAAAAATACAAGCGAAATAAAGAATTGCTTGAATTAGGTTTTAAGGCTCAATCAAAGACCGAAGCTGAAGCCCTTTTTAGAAACATAGCTTTCAATTATTGCGTTATTCCTCGTCTTGTTTATGAAGAAAATGAGAAGGAAATAAGGAATTTGATAGAACTTATAGACAATAAAGATACAGAAAAAATGCAACGTATTAAGGCTAAAGCTAAGATAAAAGATTTTATAATTCCTCTTCAGATATTTGGAAATTTCAAAAATTTAACCCCTGTGCCTGATTCTGAATATTGCAAAAGAAACAATATAATGATAATGAACGAAGTTACCTACTCTTATGAGAAAGGTTTACAATTAAAGGATACAGCTGGAGAAGGAGTACTTATAGACTAAATATTAGAATTGAATCAGTTTTGCAAAAATCTGTAATTTTTGGTAATATATTACCAAAATATTAGGGAGTATGAATGCTTTTTCATAGGATTATTTCATCAAAGCTATCCACTGCAATGAGGTATTTTCCTGCTGTTTTTCTTACAGGTGCAAGGCAGGTTGGCAAATCAACTCTTGCACTGTCTATGTTTAAAAACTATGTAACCCTTGATGATACAACCGTGTATGAATCCGCTTTAGCAGACCCTCCGCTTTTCGTCAGTAATCTAAAAAAACCTGTTGTCATTGACGAAATACAAAAATTGCCAAGACTTTTAAATTCAATAAAGCTTGACATAGATAAAAACAGAATTAATGGGAGTTACCTGTTAACAGGTTCTGCTAATATATTGGCATTTAAAGACATATCGGACACGCTTGCAGGAAGAATGGCAATTATTGAGCTTTTTCCTTTAAGTTGTAAGGAGATTTCTAAAAAGACGGAAAATGTGATTGAAATACTCTTTAATGCCAATTTTAAAGATTTCACTTTACCATTAATAGAGACTGATTTAATTATTGAACAGGTCATCAAGGGTGGATATCCCGAGATTCAAAAGATAGACACAGTAACTGGAAGATATTTATGGTTTAGTTCATATATACGGACATACATTGAAAGAGATGTTAGAGACTTGGGAGAGTTGAGAAATCTTGATAAGTTTATAAAAATGTTTAATTTGCTTGCGCCAAGGTCTGCCAATTTGCTTAATAAATCAGATATTGCTCGTGATGCTCAATTAGAAATTAAAACCCTTGAGAACTATCTTAATTTATTGAAAATGGTCTATCAAATTTACATTTTAGCACCTTACAGCAGAAACATAAGCAAACGAATAATCAAGACAGGGAAACTATTTTTCACAGACAGTGGCATATTATCTCATTTGCTTGGAGTATCAACAAAAGAAGACCTCATGCAGTCTCCCTACAAAGGCTTAATTTTTGAGACATTTGTATTTTCTGAAATTCTTAAGGCCACAAAGTATTCAGATAAACCTGCTGAGCTTTTCTTTTACAGAACCCATGACAGGCAGGAAATTGATTTTGTTATTGAGCAGGGCAGAAGCATTATTGCCATTGAGGTAAAATTTTCAAAAACTGTGACGCGGGATGACTTTAAATATATTGCTTCTTTAGATAAAGCCGTCCGTAATCTTAAAGCGGGATATGTTTTATACATGGGAGAAAGGATTCTTCCTTTTGGAGAGAAGTTTTTTGCTTTACCAGTTAGTATACTTTTTTAATTTAAGATGGAAACATTAAGACAGGAATTTGACTTTCAGACTCTGAAGACAAAAGGGATAAAAATTAATTATCTTTATGTCTGCGAACGCAAGCTCTGGTTTTTTGACAGAGGAATTCAAATGGAGTCAAAATCTGATAAAGTCCTTATGGGAAAGCTTCTTTCAGAGTATTCCTATCCTGCAGAAGAAAAACGGGAATTACTCATTGATAACCTGATAAACATTGATATCGTAGGCGATGACCAGATAAGAGAAGTGAAATACAGTAATCGCCTTGCCCATGCAGATAGAATTCAACTTTTGTATTATCTTTACTATCTAAAGCAGATTGGAATTGAAAAAAAGGGTATCATAAACTATCCAAAAATGCGTAAAAGAGAGGAAATTACTCTTACACCTGAAGCGGAGAGGGAGGTTGAGGAGGCTTTAGTTAGAGTAAGGGAAATTGTGAGCATGGAAAAACCACCTGAATTAAAGAAAAAACCTTATTGCACAAAGTGTGCTTATTTTGAGTTTTGCTGGGGATAAAATTTCAGGAGGCTTTTATGAAAAGCATTGTTTTCAAAATTAAGATGATTACTCCAACTTTTATGGGAGGAGGTAATGGTAGACTTGATATGATAAGGACTTCAGGAATTAAAGGAATGATGAGGTGGTGGTTTAGAGCTCTTGCAGGTGGGGTTGTTGGTGATGATTTAAACAAACTTAAAGATCTTGAAGGTGGAATATTTGGTGCAGCGGAGCGCAAATCTAATAGTAGTAAAAGCAAATTTAGAATTGTCTTAGAAAATCTCAATCTAAAGTTTCTTCAAGGGCAATTTAAATCAAGTGGATTTACCTATCTTGGAATAGGAAATGTTATTTTTAAATACGATGGAGAGAGCCGTAAGTTCATTCCCAACCCGGATAAATCAAACTCTGCTGGTAATACTCTGATAGATGCTGAATCAACATTTGATGTCAAAATTTTCTTTTACCCCCAAGTAAATGAGGATGATATTAATCTTATAGCAGGCTCTTTTTACCTTGCCACTGCTCTTGGAGGTTTTGGACTGCGAGCAAGAAAATGCTTTGGTAGCTGGCAGATAGAGACCTGCGATGGCTTAGATTTAAGATTTAATCCAACTGTTTATACAGAAGAAGGCATAAAGGAAAATATCAATAGATTAAGGGAAATTATTAAGTCAAAATTTAACAATCGGACTCCTGCTTCTCAGTATCCAAGTTTAGATGATTATCAATTTATATTTAGTGTTATTAGAACCAATGAGGTTAACTATAAAGAATTATTAGACAAGTTTGGCAAACTTTATCGTGGTTTCAGGATCTGTGCTGAAAATCCACAACCAGGGTTACCAGGAAGAGGTATTCATACTTCTGATTTTGATTTTTTAAGAAAAGCTACCTCTGCTCAAAATTGTAAAGAAGTTGATTTTAGTAACTACAAAATCAGAAATGCCCTTTTTGGATTAAATATTGTATATCCACAATTAGGGAATAAAAGCTTACAACTTGAGCACATCAAAGATAAAAAAAATAATGATAAAGAAGTTTTAAGAAGGGCATCCCCTGTATGGTTTAGCGTTAAAGAGATTAATGGCAAATTAAACCTTCACATAACACTTTTTAAATCACAATTTAAGCCTGATGGAAGTTCAGTTAAGTTTGACGGAAGAGTAGTTGAAATAGAAGATTATTCACTTATTGAACAAAAATTTATTCCCTATATTAAGCAAGAACTGGAGGACAAAAATGGCTAACTATCTATTTATGGCAACAATTCCATCAATAGGAAAGCTTATAAGTTCTTCAAGAAGAACAGAAGACATATGGGCTGGAAGTATGCTTGTATCATATTTGATAAAGAGTGCTCTTAAAGAAATCAAAGACAAATATAACACCAAATTAGAATTAATTTTCCCATCTAAAATAGAATCTATTGATTCAGATTTTGCTGATATATCTAATAAAATTCTCTTAATCCTCAATGATTGTAATCAAGACGATGTAAAAAATTTAGCTGAACATATAAAGAAAACTGTAGCTGAGCATATGAAGAAAATTACAGACTTTGCCCTCTCTGAATGCAAAATATCTGATACAGAATATAAAGAACTTGCCTGTTATCAAATAGAAAATACAATTGAACTTTTCTGGGCAGCAACCGAAATCAGTGACGAATACAAAAAATCTCGGCAAGAACTTGAGGATTATATTGGTTATCTAAAAGATTCTCATTTAAGAAAAGACAGAATGTATCAAGGCTATGTATTGATAAATTCAGATCTGGAGATTCAAAAGGAATCCTTTGATGAATTTCAAAAAAAAGACAACTATGAGAGCTACTGTAGAGGTGCCTACACATGCACAATATGTGGTGACAATACCATTATTGGTGCTACCAAAGAGGAGTATAAGGGAAATGTTCTCTGGAATAAGATGTGGGAGAGCAATAAATTTAAAAGAGGAGAAAGACTCTGTGGATTTTGTATGGTTAAAAGATTTCTTAGCAATTATTTAAATAAACAACCTTTTCCCTCAACCAGTGAAATTGCCTCTACTTACTTTAAAAAACAATTAATTGAAAAACAAGATATTCTTAAAAAATTATTTGATATCTTTAAGAGAGTTATTAAAACACTTCCTGAGGGCAATCCAGTGTCAGCATTAAGAGATGATTTAAGTAAAATTACAAATCATGAAATTAAATCTTTCCTTAAACTTGATGGTGAATGGTTTATGGTTGATACGTGGAAGAATTCTAACAATTATGCAAATTATGGTATAAGCAATGAGATGGCCAGTAGCATTACAAACGAGTTAGAAAAAATTTACAGAGAGCATAAACTCTTTCCTTCTGAGATGTATGCCATTTTAAAACTTGATGGTGACAATATGGGAGCAAAAATCTCTGAGCTTAATAAGGAGGGACATAAGAAACTAAGCAGTTTGCAGATGGCTTTTACTCAAAAAGTAAAAGAAATAATAAAAGTTCACTATGGTGAACCTGTTTATATAGGTGGAGATGATATATTGGGGCTTTTCCCTGTTGAAGGTGTTATTGAATGTGCAAAAAAAATAAGGGATACAATTCCTGAAAAAATGAAAGAAATCAGAGATTTATTGCCCAAAGGTAAAATATATGATTTTACACTTACTGGTTCTCTGCTGATAGTTCACCATCTTTTGCCCTTAAGATTTGTCTTAGATGAACTTTATGAGCTGGAAAAAGAGGCAAAAAATGTTAATAGTAAGGATTCACTCGGGATAAAGTTAATCAAACACTCTATGTCTTCTGAAAAAATTATTCTCAAGTGGAATAAAATTGACATGTTTAAAAAAACTATGGAGATTCCAAAGTCTTTTATCTATCAACTAAGCAATATATCCCACATTTTGCAAAATGAGAATTTCCGAATAAGAGAAGCGATTATAAGGGGACTATTAAAGGGAAAAATTGAAAAGGCACAAATTGATAATTTAGTTGATATTTTATTAAAGATAGATGAGGACTTAGTCCTTAGCAAAATCTACTCATTTTTAAGGTTAACTCATACAATTTACAGGAAGGTTCCATAATGAACAAAGCTCTTTTGCTTTATCCACTTGGGGAAATTGATAAATATGAAGAAATAACATATACTTTTAACTCAGCAAAAACAAAGACAAAACTTCCTGCTTTGTGGCTTGCTGAAAAGATTGATGGTGTAGAAGAAATTACCTTTATAATTACTAAAAAGCTAAAAGAAGATTATTTTTCACTCTTTGAAAAACTTTGCGAATTCATACTTAAAAAGGAAATGCGGAATGTATTTAGTGATAATGACATAAAGAAATTTAGAAAAAGGGAAAATTTCAATGAAGACAAAAAAATATTTACTGAAAAACTAAAAAAAGAACAAGAATCAAATCTTAGCTATGATTTTCTGATTATTGATGAAGAAAATCTGTTGTCTTTCATTCATGAGCTCAAGCGATACATAGAAAGCCATGCAGATTATACTATCCATATAGACATCACCCATGCATACAGGTTTATACCGATGTTTATTGTAATAGTAATTTCTCTTCTTAAAAATGCTGGCAAAAACATTGAGATAGGAGAAATACTTTATGCTTTTGCCGGGGCTGATGAAAACAGAATAATTTCTCTCAAAGATTATCTTGATGTGCTTAATTGGTCAAATGCAATATATTCTTTTAACAATTTCGCGAATACACTGCCCATTGCTCAGATTTTAAAAAATTATCATTCTGAAATTTCAGATCTTTTGCACGTTTTACAGCAATCCCTTGACATGAACTTGGCATCAAAGATTAAAGAGTCAATCTCCAGATTAAAAGATAAGTTTGAGACAATGAGTATAGAAAATGAAATATTCAAGCAGTTAGTCTTTGATGATTTAAAAAAAGTTTTATCGGAATTTGTTTTTGACGGTTGTCAATCTGATTTTGAACTATCCCTTGCAAGATGGCATCTAAAAAATAGGAGATATCTTCATGGTTACACTGCTTTAATTGAAGCTTTTAAATCAAAAATATGTGAAATTTATGGATACAATCCAGATGACAGTAATCAGAGAAAGTTCATAAATGATATATACAATAGGCAAATTAAGTCTGAAATCGCAAAAAAGGAAGAACAAATTGTAATTTTCTTGGAAACACTGAGCAAAATAAGAAATATATTTGTGCACTTAAATGTTTCACAAGAGGAAAATATATATCTAAAAGGTGTTAAATTTGCTTTAACGATGAATCCCTCTACTATTAAAGAAGAAATTAATTTTTCATCAATTGATAATCTATTGGAGTATATTGAAAAAAATCTAACTTCTATATTTCCACAAGAAAAGGTTATGGAATTATCAAAGCATTATAAAAAGCTTAACAGGGAGGTTTAAGATGAATGATTATATCCTAAAACCATTAGATGTTGTGATGCTTGGTGAGCCTGCACCCTTTAATATCACAGAACAAACATATAGAAAATCCTTAACCATATTAAATCCCATACCTTTTTTTGCAGTTTTGAGAAGAGAAAGTAAAGGCGTAAAAATTAATTTTATATCATTTGTGCAGGAAGGTAGATTTCTCTTCCCTTTACCTTTTGATGTAGTAGAGGTAAGTGGGAAATATAAGGTGGGAAAATTGGTAAAAAGTAAACCCCCTTTCTTATCTGACTCACATGATGAGTACTTGATAACATTTGGTGATGGCAAGCTTAAGACATTAGATGAGTATGTTGACTCTTACTGGTTAGAAAAATACTTGCTTTGCGAAGAAAAACTCCTGATAGATGAACGAGGAATGCTTAAAACTTACAGACCTTATGATTCAGAATGCAGAGTTGGTATCAAGATTAATCATGATAAAAGAACAGCTGAGTATGGGCATCTATATTTTGAAAACTATTTACGGTTTAATGATATAAAAGAAACAGGCTTTTATATTAAAACTACAATTGACATTCCCCATAAAACAGTAACTCTTGGAGGTGAATCAAGAATGGCACAAATAGAGAAAGTTAGCAGAGATATAGATGGAGAGTTTGTAAATCAGGACAAGATTAAAGAAAAAATAAAAAAGACAGGGTTATTTAAGATACTACTGCTTACTCCTACAAATTCACCATGTGAAATCACAGGTACTAAATTAATTGCCAAAATAGTCAGAAGACCCTATGTATATTCAGGTTGGTTAAGAAAAGACAACATCGCTTTTCCTTCAAGACTTTTCAGGCTAATCAAACCAGGAGCTGTTTTTTACTACAAAATAGAGGCTGAGGATGTAGATGAGTTTATTGAAAAACTTTTTGAGAAATTCTGGCTTAAGCCTTCATTTTTTGAACCCGCTTTTCCTTATTTTGAAAGTATTGAAGGCACAAATCCTATATGCTTAGGATTAACAATAATAGGAGCAACAGAGGAGGCAAAAGATGAGTAATTTAGCTTTATTTTATCATTTTTACACCCCACTTCACTTCGGTAGTGGCACTACCCTGAGCTACGTTGATTTGCCAGTGCAAAGGGAATCACATACTGACTATCCTGTCATGCCATCAACAGGTATAAAAGGGGTCTTTAGGGCATGTTATGAGATGGTCAAAGGAGAGGATAAAGCAGAAAAACTATTCGGTAAAGGTGATGAAGAAGGTGAATTAATCTTTACTGATGGTAAGATTCTTTTCTTCCCTGTCAAATCCGCAAGAGGTGTTTTTGTCTGGATTACCTGTCCCCATGTGCTTGAGAGAATTAAGAGAGATATGGGCATTATAAATGCAAATATTGAGTTAAATTTCAATAACATCACATTTGACAATGATGAACAGGCATTTGTTTTAGATGACAGTATTTTGGTTAATAATTATCTGATTCTTGAGGAATTGAGTTTTCAAAAAAAGAATAATATTGATTTTAAGTGGCTTGAAAACATTGCTCTTGATATAGACAAGAGGAAGATAGCCATTATTCCTAACGATATGTTTAAATTTTTCGTTAAAAATTCTACAGAGATAAATGCTCGAATAAGAATAGACCAGGAAAAGGGCACTGTTGATGAGGGCGCCCTATGGTATGAAGAGCTTGTTCCTGCTGAGTCTGTGTTTTATAGTCTTGTATTAAAGAGAAAACAGGGAAGTATGAAAGAATTCAGTGATTTTGTCACAAAGGACAACACAGGTATTTTTCAATTTGGTGGTGATGAAACTCTTGGTAGAGGATTTGCAAAAGTAACAGTCCTTAATGGGAGGTAAAGATGACAAAGACACTTGAACAAAAAAGGGCAGAGTATGCTTTCAATATTGTTAATGAAATAAAAAAAGATGAATCTTGTGCTTCTGATTTTGCAGGTCTTGTTGCCAAGATGCCATCTTACATATTGACAAATGGGCTTGGCAATACAATTGCTTTCTTGTTTTCAAAAGGCAAAGAGCATCAATTAATAGTAGTTGGGTTAATGGCAGACTGGATATTGCGAATAAACAAACTCAATAGAAGTGAAAATATCGCGGGATTAAGTAATGATTGGATTTTTAATATTAATCAAATAAAAGAAAACTTCAATGAAATTATTGATAAACTAATATTGAATGTAAATATGAGCCTTTATACGGTTATAACAAATGAACTTCTTGCTTTATTTGTCTGGCTTAAGAGATTTTGTGATGGAATGATTGAAAACAAGGAGGAGTAGTAATGTATTTAATTCCAAAATATTCAAATTTACCCGAGAGATTTTTGCCTGATAATGTTTTGTTATTACTCAATAAGTATTTACAAATGGTGGAGAAGAACGGAAATGGTCAACTTAGATTATCAAAAATTCAAAAAGTAAAAGCGAACATATATAGAACCTTAAAAAATCCAAAAGTAACAGGGAATATTAACAGCAGATTGACAAATATAAATAAAAGAATGAGAATTTTTTCAAAGCATTATCAGCTTATCACCTCTTCCCGTCTAATTGTTGGGCTTGGTTCAGCATCCGTGCTTGAGACTTCTATAAAACTCCATCACATTTACGGCGTTCCTTATATCCCTTCTTCTGCGGTTAAGGGCGTTCTTAGGGCATACAAAATGTGGGAATTGTCTGACTGGAATGTTGACTTGCTTAAGGCTTTTGGGCTTGCCATTAGTTTAGTTTATGAAAAATGTAAGTCTCCAGAAAAGGAATTTTCTGAGAAATTGCTGAAAATCACTATAATTGAAAAAAGAGAGGAGATTATTAAAAAACAAAATGAATTATTCAACTTTCTTTCCATTTTTGGCAGTCAATCTCAAAAGGGCTCACTTATAGTTTTTGATGCCTTTCCTGAAAAATTTGAAGGCTTTGATATTGATATAATGAATCCCCATTATCCAAATTATTATCAAGGAACTGAACCCCCAGCAGACTGGCAAAATCCTAAGCCCATACAATTTCTTGCTGTACCTGCTGGAACAAAATTTAACTTTTATTTTATTAACCCTTACGAAAAATTAGAAACAGACCTTAAGAATGCCCTTTCTATTCTCGGGATAGGCGCGAAAACTTCTTTAGAATATGGAGTTTTTAATACATGAGAAACTATTACATATTCTCAAATGGAAGAATCAGACGTAAGGAAAACACCATATACATAGAGAATGAACAAGGAGACAGGAAAGCCATTCCTATTGAGGATGTTGATACAATACATATTTTTGGTGAAGTTGACCTAAATACCAAGCTACTTAATTTCATATGCCAACAAGGAAAGACTGTTCACTTTTACAACTACTACGGATTTTACTCAGGTAGCCTTATGCCAAGAGAAAGAAATGTCTCAGGACATATTGTGGTAAAACAGGTTGAGCATTTTCTTGACCCTGAGCGAAGATTTTATCTTGCCTATTCCTTTGTAGAGGGTGCGATATTTCATATGGTCAGGAATCTCAGAGAATACAAAAACACTGATGAATTTCAGGAGAAAATCAAGAAAGAATTGAGTAATGCAGTTGAGACAACAAAGATAAGCGAGCTTATGGGATGTGAAGGAAGAGCAAGGGATTTTTATTACGAGGCATTTAATACCTTTTTAAAATCAGATTTCTCAATGGGAAAAAGAGAAAAAAGACCTCCAAGGAATCCAATTAATGCTCTTATTTCTTTTGCAAACAGCATGATTTACACCACTGTGCTTAATGAAATATATCACACCCAGCTTAATCCGACAGTGAGCTACCTGCATGAACCAAGCGAAAGAAGATACTCTCTAAGTCTTGACATTGCCGAGATTTTTAAGCCTCTTTTAGCTGATGCAATCATTTTCAAACTTATAAACAACAACATGATAAAGCTGGATGACTTTGAAGAAGATGTTAACTATTGTTATTTAAACGAAAGTGGTAGAAAAAAATTTATCAGAGAGTTTGACCAGAAATTAAGCACAACAATAAAACATAGGAAGCTTAAAAGAAATGTCTCCTACAGGACGATAATCAGAATTGAATGTTACAAACTCATAAAACATTTCATTGGAGATGAAGTGTATGCTCCTTTTAAGGCTTGGTGGTGAGTTAGATAATGTTCTTGCTATTTTAGGCTACAGTAAAATTTTTTATTATTCTGAAAATTTTCATTCTGAAGGTTTTGCTGTCATTCTGAGCGAAGCGAAGAATCTTAGATTTTAATTTAGGAATAAATTAAAATGCCTTATTTAATCGTCACATATGACATTGCTGAAGAGAGAGTAAACAAGGTTCGCAAAATACTTAAGAAGTATTTCATGTGGGTGCAGAACTCTGTATTTGAGGGAGAGATAACAGAGGGGAAGCTTTTAAAATGTAAGCTTGAACTGGAAAAGGTCATAGACAAAGAAGTAGATTCAGTATACTTCTACAGCCTTGAAAACAGGCTAAATTACAGAAAAACCGTATTAGGCATCGAAAAAGAAATAACGGGTAATATTTTATAGATAAATTGTGAGTAAACATTTTGAACTAAGCGGAAATCTCTATTTATTTTTATTAATTCTCACATTTAGAATGAGCACATTGCTTATGCCGAACCATTTTTTTATTTATGAGTGGAATTTACATATGGTATTCCGAATTGGAATTACCTATATTATTCCGATTTTCTCTTTGTCATTCTTATTATTTGTCTGTCATCTTTTTGTCATTCCGTTATCTTTTGTCATTCCGTCATTTTTTCTGTCATTCCGAACGAAGTGAGGAATCTCTTTCTATTATTAAGTCTGCATCAAACCTGTTTTAAGTCGGAGGTTAGGCGAGAGATAATATTATCAATAATTTGAAAAGTGATTTTGGACATTTTTTAAAAATTGATTAAAGGTCTGATGCAAATAACTTGTTTTTTGAGGGGGTTCTCAGATGCGATAATTTTTTTGTAAAATTTAGAAATATAAAGAATTTTGGGAGCAATTCATTGTTCATTGACAAGCTGGGGTTTCATCTGAACCATGTGGGATATAAAGCTGTATGTTTCTCTTTAACCTGAACAACAACAGAGCCGAGATAGGTTTCATCTGAACCATGTGGGATATAAAGCTTGCATAGGCTGTTCCTACAAACATAAAAATTGCGAGTTTCATCTGAACCATGTGGGATATAAAGCCTTTTCTAAATCTTCATCATCAATGTAACTTGCAGCGTTTCATCTGAACCATGTGGGATATAAAGTAAAAGATTGGAATACCATACTCCGTTATCTTTTAAGTTTCATCTGAACCATGTGGGATATAAAGTCCTGGGTGGAAATACCCTGTAGTTGTCAAGGCTGAGTTTCATCTGAACCATGTGGGATATAAAGTACTTTGCTTTGAAGTAATATGCCTTTATTGCCAATAGTTTCATCTGAACCATGTGGGATATAAAGTAAGGAGAAAGTCCACAACAAATATATAACCCTCCTAGTTTCATCTGAACCATGTGGGATATAAAGTAAAGATACATAAGTCCTGTGGCAGTGTTGCCGAGATGTTTCATCTGAACCATGTGGGATATAAAGCTGTTTTTGCCACAATCATCTCCAAAATCGCTGAAGAGTTTCATCTGAACCATGTGGGATATAAAGGTGTTTTACGGGATTTTACACGCCTTGTCCAGACTCGTTTCATCTGAACCATGTGGGATATAAAGTTCAGAATTGAAAACACTATTTGAAAACCAAACTGATGTTTCATCTGAACCATGTGGGATATAAAGCCGAGATTTCAATATGTTCTTGATGGATACTGGACAGTGTTTCATCTGAACCATGTGGGATATAAAGATAATAGACATAAATACTTTTAACCAATTTTTATCTGTTTCATCTGAACCATGTGGGATATAAAGCTTTGAAAGAGATAAGCAAGACAATCACAAAATAAGTTTCATCTGAACCATGTGGGATATAAAGACACTGGAGGAAAGAAGGCATATCATTGAAATAATGGTTTCATCTGAACCATGTGGGATATAAAGTATTTACATGCTGATATATGTAATTCTGCTTGCTCAGTTTCATCTGAACCATGTGGGATATAAAGTATTTCTACTTCCCTATCTAGATCATAAAATATAATTGTTTCATCTGAACCATGTGGGATATAAAGTGCATAGAAGAAAAAAAATAAAGTATGAAAATAAAAGTTTCATCTGAACCATGTGGGATATAAAGAAAGGAAAAGAGGCTCTAAATCCATTCTGGATGTTTTAGTTTCATCTGAACCATGTGGGATATAAAGGAGGGAGTGGAACAAGGAATGGTGAAATTCTTACAAAGTTTCATCTGAACCATGTGGGATATAAAGTCATTCCTTTGCTCCTTTCCATCTTAAACCGCCCTGGTTTCATCTGAACCATGTGGGATATAAAGCAAGAGTTGCAAGGATATCCAGCTTGTGAGTATGAAAGTTTCATCTGAACCATGTGGGATATAAAGGTGACAGTTTATAAAGGAGGTGCGAAATGAGAGGAAGTTTCATCTGAACCATGTGGGATATAAAGTCGTTTAATTTATTTATCAATTTCATAAGCAGTGTTTCAAGTTTCATCTGAACCATGTGGGATATAAAGAAGAAAACTAATCCTAAGAGGAGAGCTAATAGATGCGTTTCATCTGAACCATGTGGGATATAAAGAAGAGCTGGGTATCCCTTCTGGGTTCTTGCAAATGCGTTTCATCTGAACCATGTGGGATATAAAGGCCATCTTTTACTGCCTTCCAGTCAAATTCAGGATTAGTTTCATCTGAACCATGTGGGATATAAAGTATATTTCAGCTTGTATAGCACTCTATCAACGCACTCGTTTCATCCGAACCATGTGGGATATAAAGTGTGAGTTCTTTCAAATGCTACTTTCATTGTCGTCAGTTTCATCTGAACCATGTGGGATATAAAGTTTTCATTCAGTATGTTTGTCTCGCAAAGAGGGTCAGTTTCATCTGAACCATGTGGGATATAAAGGAACTTTATCTGCTATTTCTTTTTCAAGTCTTAGCAGTTTCATCTGAACCATGTGGGATATAAAGCATATCACAAAAGTAAATTCACTAAATTGTTTCTCTGTTTCATCTGAACCATGTGGGATATAAAGATGGTGCAAGCAATACTGTCTATATCTGCTTCAAATGTTTCATCTGAACCATGTGGGATATAAAGGGGGTGAGCAATTTTACAGTATTTGTAAACTCATTATAATTTCTTATCTGAGACATGTTAGAGCCTTCTTTGACTGCGATTTAGACGAAGAATCTCCTCCTCTGTTAGGGGACTCTTGCAAGTCAGTTTCATCAAGGAAAGCCCTCGGGGTGACCCTTGCAATTAAGATTCCTTGATATTATAAGCCTCCTTCGGAACAACAACTATCAATTGCGAACCATTTTGTTTTATTTAAAAATTTTCTTGAAAGTGTCTTTAAGTTCATTTACTGCCTTTTCAAAGACGTTTCCCTCTGTGTTTTCAGAACCCTGACCCTGGGTTTTCTGCTCATCTATTTTTTTCAAATTTTCGTTGTTAAAATTCGCCTCTATGGGTTTATTTTTCGGCTGTTTTTCTTCCATTTTCTGTAATGCTTCTTCTGCTTCTTTGAAATCTATCAGAGCAGGTGCAATTAATTCACGATTGTACTCAAGTTTTTTAGCATCATGGTCTGGATTTAATGATTGTGCTGACCTTCTTGCAGGATCTTTAACTTCCCATTCATCATATTCTCTCTTTGTTTTTATTTTCTGGGTTGCATCAAAGGCTGCCTTTGCCCATTTCGCTGCCTTTTGCTGTCTTGGTGTAAGTTTTGGGAAAACTTCTTTACTTGTGAGATGGTCTAACCACTTACCACCAAGATAGTTGTTTAAATCATAAAACAGTCCTTCGTAGTCTTCTTTCCCTAATTTACAAAGTATTCCAGTTACATTTAAAAATTCATCGGCATACTTTCCATAAACAGGAAATCTCTTTATATAATCAAGCATTACAAACTGATCAGCATTTTGTGCCTCTAAGGCACAAACAAGGCTCACCATAAAATGCTCAGGCGTATCCTTTGAGACAACTGCAAGGGCATCTGATTGGACTAAACTTTCATCAATTCCTCCTAAATCTCTGCCTTCTTCATCTGTTAAAACTAACTCTCCCACTATTCTGTAATTGTGAATGCCATCACTCATCATTTTTACTGCAGGATAGGCATATTTGGTTATGTTGTAAACTGTCTCCTCACCTGAACTGTAAGACAACACTGTAAGAACATTGTTTCCACCTGAAGATGCCATTACAGGTGTTATTTTTGTTATTCCATTAAAGACCATATCTGCTGGTAAATCAGGCGTTTTATTTACCCATTGAGGTTTAAGCCTTACTCCAACAGTCTGACCATTCCATACTTTACGTGAGGCACTGCTAAAGTAAAGCCCAAGATTTAACTTAGGAAAATACTTGCTTACCAAAGAAAGTGTAAAGGGGTGTCTGTCTCCGTATGCACCCTGCACTGCTTTAATTTTATCAAAGGCAAGACCTAAACCAACATTGACTGTTGCAATGTCTCTTTCCTCACCTGTGCTTACTTTTATTTCATACTTCTTCGGTTGTGTAACTTTACCACCATTGTAATAAAAAAGTGCCTCTGCAATGCCTTTACTGTCTGATTTAGTCTCTATAGTAACCCCTTTTTTATCGCCTATAACTAAATAAGCGTCTTTAGGACTCTTAACTATGTGAAATGTTACAGGTGTATTTGGCTTTGTCTCTGCTATTATTTTTGCAGGAAGTTTGTTAGTTGCAGGTAGATAGGCAATGCTCCACAGGTCATCACCTGCAGCAGAAGGCATTGCGATTACTCTTACTTCTGGTGATTCCTGTTTTAGTTGTTCTTTTTGGACTTCTTTTGGTTTTTCTACGGGTTGTTCAACAGGAACACTTTTACCCATCAATTTAGCAACTGCTGATTCACCAAGTTTTTTTAGTGTATCAATATCATATGCAGTAACTTCTATAAAAACATTAGCATAACTCCAAAGACCTACATAAATATTGTAAAACTTTTGTCCACCAGCCATAGCACATTGTTTATATATGTAATAGTTTGACTTAAAAGGAATGGGAGATATTTTATCTGGATTTGCATAAAAATCACATTTATTGTGTTCGTCTGGCAGATTAGATTCTACAAACAAATGAGGACAGTTACCACCTGAGCAAACATTCCTTATTTTTTTGCCAATAATCTCCAAATACGCATAGGTATTGGGATGAACTTTTTTCCCACCAAAATATTTCTGAGCATTCTCCCACGAAACTATATAATAATCAAGCGTTACTAATTTTCCTTTTATTTGCCATTCAAAGTGAAGTTTTTTGCCATACTCTTGTTCATCGCTCTTTCTTGATAGCCCCCCTTTAGTTGTAGCCTTTAATTCTGTGATAGTCCCTCCATAAAATTTAAAGGATACAGGTTTAAAATTAAGAAGTTCTCTTGGCACCATATCAGAAACAAGAGGAGGATTGTACTCATCAAGAGACTTTTCAAAATAAGGAGTTTGCGACTGAGCAGTAAGTAATTGAGGAATTAAAATTAAAAAGATTGAAAGAAAATAAAAATACGTTCGCATTTTTTCTCCTTCTTCGTCAATTTAAAACCATATTTTGTATTCAAATTCATAGCCATTCTGTTGCGATATCTGCTTTATCTTTTCCCTAATTACCTTAAAATCAAACTTGTAATTGTATTTCTGCCCAAAAAGATTTGACTGTTCCTCAATGGTCTCCTCTATTGGTGTGCCAAAGCCCTGTTTGGTTTTGTATTTCTTGAAAGTAAACCCTGAGCTCATCTCATCATCACCTGCGGAAGAGGAAAGCCCAAACCCTGTTTCTTTAAGCATCTCGGAAAAAATAAACTTTCTATAGATATCATCAATTTTGAATTTGATTATATACATGAGTTTTTTCCTTGAAAGAAAAGATTTTCTTTCTGCTATAACTGTCTCAAATTTATATGTATCCTTCTTTTCTTCCAAACTGCCATCATAATTCTGTAATAATTTTTTTATTTCATCAATAAGCATTTTTCCTCCCCCTGAAGTTAAAGTATTTGGCTGTTTGATTTTGTAAAAAATAAGGAGACTCTTCGGCTAAAGCCTCATAATGAAAGAAAAGGGAAATGTCATCCTGAGCTATAGGCGAAGGGTTTGCGAAGAATCTCCTCCATGTTCATTATTTTTTTCCGCCCAGATCACATGAAGCAAAGGGTTTTTTAGGGTCTTTAACACAATTTTGCTGAATGGTTTTATTCTGATTCTGATTTTGTGTCTGTGTCATCTGTCTATTCTGGTTTTGCTGTGCTGGATTTCCTCCCATATCCTGAATCACCAGATTAGGAGCGATTTTTTCTGTCTGTTTTTGTTGCTGAGGCTGCTGTTGATTGCTGCTCTGAGGTACAGGTTTTTTCCCTGTGAGAATGTCTCTCATTTCTTCTGGAGATACCATTTTAGGTTGATTTTGACTATTTGCCTTTTCTTCCTCAGAGCGAGGTTTTGAAACAAATATAGAATTCATCTTCTTTGGGTCTGTTTTTGTTTTGATAACATCTGGTTTGGTGGGAGTGTTTTGAATTGTAACGGATTTGTTTTCTGGAGTAGTTTGAGCTTGTGGATTAGTTTTTTGTTGAGGTAAATTCGGATTTTGACTGGAAGTAGTATTCTTTTTGAGATTTGCAGGGCATTTGTCATATATACACTTAATCATATCACTTACGCTTGTAGAAGGTTTCTGAGAGGGAGATTTTGAAAAATCCTTCATCTGGAATGCCTGAGACTGTTGTTGATTCCCTTGAGCATGTGCATCAAACACGGCAACCCATAGAAAAATAAAAACCGTCAATGTGAGTGTTAATACTGAGAGTTGTTTTGTCATGGTTTTTCTCCTTTCTTTAAATTGATAATATATCAGCATTTTCTCAATAAAATTTTACAATATTTTACAATCTCTGTCACGATTATCACATACCCACCATAACCTATGCTCGAAGTTTACAGCCAAAGTATTACACATACTTTACTTTCTTTCCAGTAATGAAAATTTCCTCAATTACATCTGTTATCACAAACTTTTCCCAACTCTCTCCAGCAAACTCTGTAACTTCAGCACAGTAAGGGCAGATATATCTCTTTCCTTCCTTAACTGGCTCTGCTGCACAGAGTTTTTTAATAGCCTCTCCTTTGAAGTTAACTGCGTAAGCCTCAAAGGAGACTGAGATGAAGATAAAAATAAACATAATTATAATCAATCGTGTCTTCATATTCAAAGTATATAAAAACTTTTTTTATTCATCAAGGTAAAAATACCCTTCTTGTTCAGAAAAATCTATTTTCTATAATTCCGAGTCAGAGTACTCCCTGCGATTTAGGAGAAAAGCCTTCTCGTCTTTTCCTTTTTGAACAACAGGAGAGATTCCTCGCATTCCTTGCGAGTGCTTGGAACGATAAAAAGCATGTCATTCTGATGCTGAGCAACAAGGGAGAAAACTTTTCTTCCATTTATCTATTTTATTTAATTGGCGGAATATTCTATGATGCGGTGGATACCCATCTTCCTTATAATTTATGCATAGTTACCTTCTATTTGCAAAGGAAAAGATAATAGGGTATAATCCAAAAACAGAGATATGAAGAACGGAAATGCCAGACCAAGTCTTAACTAATACAATTTATTTTATTCTTCTTCTTCCTTTTTCTATCATTGCCGCTGTTATGGTGTATCTTATTACCTATAACGAGTATATGCACCACTACACAACAAAAAAAGAGCCAAGAAAGATAGCCCTTGAAACGGCAATTTTTACTTTTGTTTTCTTTATTGTTGTGGGATTCTTTATCGTCTATGTATTGATAAATTGGATAGAAAAATAATGATTGCACTGCACCTCATTTTTGAGGATGCTTTTTAGCATTCCAATTTGTGCAGCCTTATGCAACATGTCTTAGCTGTTCCTTATTTTCATTCATGCCTCTCTTCTGCTTATGCAAAAAGTTTAACCTCTACTAATTGACTGTGTCCACTTTCTATGAGGTTTAGTATAGGGAGCAGATTTAAAGACAGTTCAAGAACTATTGGGGCACATAACCTTAGCAATGATTCTAAGATATTCTCACCATAAAAAAGCAGTAAAACTATTTGATAAAAAGTTTTATCACATTGGTTTATCAAAGTAGATGGAGATACTCTGAAAACCCTTGAAAATATTGGCGGGGTGGACGGGACTTGAACCCGCGGCCTCTTGCGTGACAGGCAAGCGTTCTAACCGTGCTGAACTACCACCCCACTTAGTCACATGGGCGGAACAGGTTTCGAACCTGTGGCCTCAGCCTTGTAAGGGCTGCGCTCTCCCATCTGAGCTATCCGCCCGTATTTTTTAAACTACTATAATATTTAAGAATTTGTCAAGAAATTAAGGAAAATCATTGCATTATGAACTATCTGAGAGAAACTTTAAAAATTTTAACTGGAGTTTCCTTGCCTTTTACTAAAATAGTCCCCAGTTCTTCAACATATATTGAATCCAGATATTCGGAGTCAATTGTTTCTTTCATTCTTTCATAGGTAAACTCAGAAATCAATATTTCGGAATCAAACTGTTTATTTAATTTCTCAAGACGACATGCTAAGTTTACATGGTCACCAATTACTGTATAATCCATTTTTTTCCCTTCTGCTCCAATATTGCCAACAAGAACCTCCCCTGTGCTTATACCAATTCCTATTTTTAATAAAGGTTTATTTTCTGCCTTCCATTTACTGTGTAGATATCTAAGTTTGCTAATCATTTCAATAGCGCATTTTAATGCTTTCTCTGGATGATCATTCTGCGGAAGAGGAGCACCCCAGAAAACCATTATTGCATCACCCATAAATTTATCAAGAGTTCCCTCCCATTTAAAAATAATTTCTGCCATCGTACTGAAATACTCATTAAGAATTTCAACAACTTTTTCCGGAGGGAGTTTTTCAGACAGTGTTGTAAAGTCTCTAATGTCAGAGAATAATACTGTTACTTCTCTTCGTGCTCCTCCAAGTTTAGCCATTGAAGGATTTTTAATAAGTTCATTCACAATCTTTTCAGTAACATAACTTGAAAATATTTTTTTTATTTGTCTTGCCTCCTTTTCAGAGTAAGCATACTTTATTGTGATTGTTGTTAGAAATTGAGTGACTAAATTTCCTGAAATATAAACAATAGAAAGCCATATTCCGTTTTTAAAGAAAACAAATGAGATTGAAAAAACTATTACAAGCAGAGACATCAAAACAATCATGGAGTAACCTGCTTTTAATTTTTTGTAAAACAGAATGCTTATTATTCCTGATAAAAAGATTAATAGCGAAACTAAAAATGAAGAGGCTGGCAAAAGAGTTTTCCCATCAATGATTGCTGCGACAACATTAGCATGTTTTTCAACACCGGGAAGCACTGAGCTTAGTGGAGTAACCCTTAAATCATAAATTCCAACAGCAGTTGCACCAACTATTACAATTTTATTCTCAATATCTTCTTTTTTAACTTTATCTTCAAGGATATCAACAATTGAAATATGTTTAAATGTTTCATTTCCTCCATAATAGGGAATTAAAAATCTCCCCCATGGGTCAGTAGGTATATATCTTTTGCCAAGATAGACTCCTCTGTTAGCATCAATTGCCTGTTTTTCAGGAGGGATGCCAAGATACATAGAGACTGTTTTAAGTGAAAGTGAGGGAATCATATATCCATAATACTCAATGAATAAAACTTCCCATCTTATTGTTCCATCAGGATCAGGAAACATATTAATATGTCCAAATCCTGCTGCATTTTCAGCAAGAATTTTTTGACAGGCAAGAACATTTTTGGAAGAAATAGGATGATACCTTTTAAAGTTTTGAGTATTTAAAACAGGAAAGGCTGAAGAAATTATTGTTAACTCTTCTGGGGCATTTTCATTAAAAAAGAAAACAACAGGCAAAATGACATTTCCTGCTTTTGATATGCTATCTGCCAAAACTCTATCATTTTGTTCATGTTCACTTAGTATGATATCAAAGGTAATAACTGCAGCTTCAAGCTCTGAGAGTTTATCAATAACTCTGGCTATTTTATCTCTGCTCCAGGGCCATCTTCCAAATTTTTCAAGAGAAGCCTCATCTATTGCGGCAATAACTACACTTTTTGGAGGAGTTTCCTGACCGCGAAGATGAAAAAATAAATCATATATTTTCATATCAACAAGTTCAAATGGATAGGGTTTTATATAAAAAAGCACCAAGAAAATAATCACAATAAAAACACTGACTATAGTTTCTTTATTTTTTTGTGCTCTGAGTAGTTGTATCAGCTTGTTAATATCCATCAAATTTTTATTGATTCTCTACCCTGAAGAATCTCTATTTTGTAATCCGAATATTTTTTCAATTCTCTTTCAATAGCTTTTTTGTAAAGAGGCTTTATATGAGTTATAAAAATTTTTTCAGGTTTCTGATTGAATAGCTTCAGGTCCTCGAAAAGAAGTCTTGGCGTTAAATGCCCAGTTTTAGTAGCAAGGTCTTTCATTTTATCAGGTAGAGAAACTTCTATAATTAAGGCATTCAATTTTTTATTTAAAAACTTTTTCCATGTATTGATTGCAGGTCCCGTATCTCCTGTATAAAAAAAACTCCTTCCTTCCTTCTCAACAAGAAAGCCAACTGCTGGAACAGTGTGATTCATTCTATAAGCAGTTATTTTATATCCATCTAATAAGATAGATTTTTCTTCATGAATGATTTTCAAATCTAAAATAGAGTTTTTAACATCTGGAATAACTGTAAAATCAGGCCATAGCCTGTAATTAAGTAAATGTTTTTTTATATCATCAATAACTTCCTTTATTGAATAGATATTTATCCTTTTAGATTTACCACTTAAAATTATATTATCAGCAAGAAAAGGAATGTCCCTTATATGGTCTAAATGAGCATGGGTTATGAATATGTGCTCTATTTTCTGTTGAGCAGTAAAACTTAGAGAACTTGTAACACCCCCTGCATCAAAAAGTATTTTATTGTTTAAAAGAAAAGAAGAAAGATGATGACCAGGGATATCAGAGCCTGAAGCTCCAAGAACTCTTATTTTCATAGCTTTTTCATTTTAGTGAATGCTTTCTGGAATGCATCAATAACATGAGGATCAAACTGTGTCCCTGCTTTATTCTGTAATTCCTTCATCGCTTCATTAACTGAAAGAGCTTTTCTGTAAGGTCTGTCGGTGGTCATTGCATCAAAGGTATCAGCTACTGCGATAATTCTTGCAATTAGAGGGATTTCATAGCCTTTTAGCTGGTCAGGATACCCTGAACCACTAAATTCTTCATGATGATGTTTCACACCGGGAATAATATCTTTAAGTTGTTTAACATAATTAAGAATTTCTGCACCATAAATTGTGTGATTTTGTATAATCTTAAACTCCTCATCAGAAAGTTCTTCTTTTTTTAGCAAAATTTCATCTCTTATCCCAATTTTGCCTATATCATGAAGGATAGCTGCGAGTCTTAATTTTTCAATTTCTTTTTTGCTGAGTCCCATCTCAATCCCTATTGCAACACTATAATCCATGACCCTTTTAGTATGACCTCCTGTATAAGGGTCTCTTTTTTCAATTGTATCTGCAAGTGCAAAAACAATTGAATAAAAAGTCTCTTTAAGCTCTTCATAAAGTCTTGCATTTTCTATTGCTACAGCAACCTGACTTGCAAGTGCCCTGAGTAGCTCAAGATCATATTCATTAAAAAGTGAGTTTTTTTTATTTATAGCCTGAATTACACCAAGAACTTTATCTTTAATCATTACAGGTAAACAAATCATTGTTTTTGTTTTAAATCCTGATTTTTCATCTGCACCTTTGTAGAATCGGGGGTCCTTCTGGACATCATTTATTATGACTGCCTCTTTGTGTTTTGCAACCCATCCAGCAATACCCTGACCCTTTTTGAGTTTTATCATTTTCACTTTTTCAGCTTTTTCTCCAAGAGCAACATCAAAATAAAGCTCTTCTAATTCTTCATCAAAAAGAAGAAGACTTCCTGCCTCACAATTGACAAGTTTTACTGCTGCCAATGCTGCTTTTTTTCTTATTTCTTCAATTTCAAGGGAGGAATTAATTATTTTAGAGAATTCAAGGAGTTCTTTAAGATGTTCTAACAGAATTTCTTTTTCCATTAGTCTTTATATTTTTCTTTTATTTCAATAATTTTTTCAATATTACTAAGAAAAGTGTCAACAATTTGAGGGTCAAAAGCTTTTTCTTTCATAATTTCCATATAATTTATAGCGGCATCAATGCTCCATGACTCTCTATTCCCTTTATCTGTTGTAAGTGTATCAAAGTTATCAACAACACTTACTATTCTTGCCCAGAGAGATATTTCTGTCTCTCTTTTTCCAAAAGGATATCCTTTACCATCCCATCTTTCATGATGTTCAAGAGCTATTATTGCAGCCATTTGAAGAAGTTCACTTTCTTCATCAAAAAGAAGTTCATATCCAATTATTGGATGTTTTTTCATAACTTCCCATTCATCAGGCTCAAGTCTGCCTGATTTTTGAAGAATACTGTCTGGAATTCCAATCTTGCCAATGTCATGCATTGTTGAAGCTAACATAAGCAGTTCACATTTTTCTTCATCTAATCCGAGTTTTTCTGCAAGCAGACTTGAAATAAGTCCGACTCTTAAAAAGTGATTAGGACTTTCTGGATCCTTGTATTCTGCAGCTTTTGAAAGTTTTATAAGTGCTTTTTTATGCACAGATTTGATTTTTTCATAAAGCATCTGGGTTTCAATTGCTGCTGCAGCAAATTCTGCAATAAGCTTCATTAATTTAATGTCCACACTGTTAAAATCATCCAATTTGTTTATTGCCTGATACACTCCAATTATTCTTCCTCTGGAATCAAAAATTGGTACCGCAAGAATGTTTCTTGTTGTGTAACCCGAAATTTTATCAACTTCGGGATTGAAAAATTTACTTTTATAAGCATCTGATGTGACATAGGTTTTCCCGGTTTTAACAACATATCCTGCTATCCCTGAAGTTATAGGAATTCTAATTTCCTTTACACCATGTGCAAATATTGTATATAGCTCCTTTTTTTGTTCATCTATAAGAAAAAGGCTACAACGGTCAACTTCAATTATATCCTTTGCAAGATTTGAAAGGATACTTATTAGATTATTTAAATTTTTCTCCCTTGATATCTTACCTGCGGCTTTAAGCAAAATTTCAAGCTTGTTCATCAGTCTTCCACCGTAACCCTTAAAACTTCTTCTATACTTGTTATTCCTGCCATTATTTTTCTAATTCCAGAATGTCTCAGTGTAAGCATTCCAAGTTTTATTGCTTCTTTTTTTATTTCATTTGTAGATGCACCTGTTAAAATAAGTTCTCTAATCTCATCCTTTATAGGCATAACTTCATAAAGAGCCACTCTTCCACGATATCCTGTTTGATTGCATTCAGCACATCCCTGGGCTTCATAAATTTTTAAACTATCAAACGATTCTTCAGGAAAACCGAGTTTAAGAAAGGTTTCTTTTGATATTTTTTGCTCTTTTTTACAGCTTTCACACAATTTTCTTACAAGCCTTTGGGCAACAATTAATATGACCGATGAGGCAATTAAAAAAGGTTCTATTCCCATATTTACCAGTCTTGTAATAGTACTTGGTGCATCATTTGTATGAAGCGTGCTCAGGACAAGATGTCCTGTGAGAGCTGCCTTTATTGCTATTTCTGCTGTTTCAAAATCTCTTATCTCTCCGACAAGAATTATATCTGGATCCTGTCTTAAAAATGACCTCAATACCTGAGCAAAGGTTCGTCCAATGTCTTCCTGGACCTGAACCTGTGTAATTCTTGGAAGGGTATACTCAACAGGGTCTTCAACAGTAACAATGTTTACCTCAGGTTTTCTAAGTTTCATGAGAGAAGAATACAGTGTGGTTGTTTTACCAGAGCCAGTTGGTCCTGTAACAAGTATCATTCCATAAGGTTTACTGAGAGCTTCAATAAAAAAATTCAGAGATTCTTCTTCAAAACCAAGCTTTGTAAGGTCAAGCTGGAGCGAGCCTTTTTCAAGAATTCTTAAAACAATTTTCTCACCAAATATTGATGGAAGTGTTGAAACTCTGAAATCAACCTCTTTTTTGCCTATTTTCATCTTTATTCTTCCATCCTGAGGAAGTCTTCTCTCTGAGATATCCATGTTTGCCATGATCTTAATTCTCGTGATAAGAGCACTCTTAAGTTTTGGTGGCAAAGTTAAAATATCATGCAACACTCCATCTATTCTATATCTGATATATATATTGTCTTCAAAAGGTTCTATATGAATATCACTTGCCCTTTTTGAAATTGCATTCACAATTATCTGATTGACAAGCCTTATTAAAGGAGCATCTACTTCAAGAATAGCTTGTTCTTCTTCGGGTTGTGTTATAGACGGTTCCTGAACAGCGCTTTCAACAAGTTCATGAACAGTTTCTTTGCTATAAATTTCGGCTCCTTCTTCTCCAAAAAATTTATTTATTAAATTTTTGAAATCTGAGTCCTTTCCTATGTAAAAAAGAATTTTAAAACCGCTTAAAAAAAACTTAAGTTGTTCTAAAGCTATTTCATTTGCTGGGTCTGTAATTAAAACCCTGATTATATTTCCTTCTCTTAAGAATGGCAATACTTTGTATTTTCTTATTACATCCTCTGGAAGAAGTTTAACTACCAATGGGTCAATTTTATAAGAGTCAATTTTAAATACAGGATGACCATAAAGTTCGCTCATAGACTCTACCAATTCATCCTCTGTTATGTAGCCCAATTTTATAAGGGCGGCTCCAATTTTTATCCCTTCAATTTTTTGAACTGCTTGTGCATCAATAAGCTGTTTTTCAGAAATTTTACCTTTTTTTAAAAGAAATACTCCTATTGTTAGTCTTTCAGATGTTAATTTTGCTGACATTTTAAGTAATATAGCACAGTATAGAAGTTGTGTCAAAGCTAATTAAAGAGTCTGCTATGTTATACTATTTTTATTAGGTACAGAGGCTGTTCAATTTATAGGTGTCATTCTGAGGGGTGTAAATGACTCAGAGGAATCTTTCTTTGGTTAGGTAGGAAAAAATGGAGGAGATTCCTCACTTCGTTCGGAATGACAAAAAGGATTGGAATGACAGATGGACATAAACGAAAAATATCAGGACTTGTAGTTTATTAATTTTCAATAAATTATAAGTTTTTGAACAGTCTTTTAACTACAACAAAGGAGGGAAAGTGGTAAGGGTTAGATTTGCACCAAGTCCTACAGGACATTTACATATTGGAGGAGCAAGAACAGCGCTTTTTAACTGGCTCTTTGCAAGGCATCACAATGGAAAGTTTATTCTAAGGATTGAAGATACTGACAGGTCTCGTTCTACGGAAGAATACATTGAATCTATAATTGAGGCAATGAAATGGCTTGGGCTTGACTGGGATGAAGGTCCTTTCAGACAAACTGATAGAATGGAGGTATACAAAGCCTATGCTTACAAGCTTCTTGAAGAAGGTAAAGCCTATCGTTGCTATTGCACTCCGGAAGAACTTGAGGAAAGAAGGCAACAGGCAATGAAAGAAGGGAAACCTCCAAGATATGACAGACGTTGTAGAGAGATAAAAGAAACTCTCAATAAGCCCTTTGCCATAAGATTTAAAATGCCCCTTGAGGGTGAAACAGTTGTTGATGACCTTGTAAAAGGTAAAGTTACTTTTAAAAACAGCGAAATTGAAGACCTTGTAATTCTAAGAAGCGATGGCACACCAACCTATAATTTCTGCGTGGTTGTTGATGACTTTGAAATGGGTATTACCCATGTAATAAGAGGTGAAGACCATCTAAATAATACTCCAAAGCAGATTCACATTTATCATGCTCTTGGCATGAATCCACCCGAGTTTGCTCATATTCCCATGATACTTGGCACTGACAGAGCCCGCCTAAGCAAGCGTCATGGTGCAACATCTGTTCTTTCTTACAGGGACGAGGGATATCTTTCCGATGCTTTAGTTAACTTTCTTGCCCGTCTTGGGTGGTCTTACGGAGACAAAGAGATATTTACAAGGGAGGAGTTGATTAAATATTTCAATCTTGAGCAGGTGGGGAAGGCAAATGCCATATTTAATGCTGAAAAACTTCTATGGCTTAACAGCGAATATATAAAATTAACCCCTGAAGAAAAGCTTCTTGAACTTGTAAAACCTTTTTTAATTAAAGAGGGATATTTAAAAGAAGGAGAAACACTGGATAAAGACTGGGCATGTAGGGCTATAAAATCGCTTAAAGAAAGATGCAGAACCCTTAAAGAGCTTGCCCATGCCATGCGATACTATATTCTTGATTATGTAGATATAGAGCCAAAGGCAAAGGAAAAGTATATAAACTCTCAGACAATTCCTGTTCTTAAAGAAGTCACAGAAAAACTTGCAGTTCTTGAAGAATTCACTCAGGAAAGAATTGAAAAGATATTTATGGACATTGTGAATGAAAAGGGATTAAAGCTTGGACAAGTTGCACAGCCTGTAAGAGTTGTTATGACAGGTAGCACTGTGAGCCCTGGAATATATGAGGTTTTGGAGATTGCGGGTAAGGAAAAAACACTAAAGAGATTAAGGAGGGTCATAGATGCCTCTTGATAAAGAGTTGCTTGAAATTATAGTTTGCCCAAAATGCAAGGGAGATTTGATTTACGAAGAAGAAAAAGAAAGGCTTGTTTGCAAAAACTGCTCTGTTTATTATCCAATAAGAGAGGATATACCCATTCTTCTCATTGAAGAGGCTAAAAAGCTTGAAACTCAGTAATGATAACTCTTCCCATGAATAATTGTCATTGCCCTGTAGAGTTGCTCAAGAAGTAATAGCCTTGAAATTTCATGGGTAAATGTTAGAGAGGAAAGGGAAAGTCTGAAGGTAGCGGATTTAAAAACTGTTTCATTTACTCCATAGACTCCTCCAATTACGAATTGAGTAAACGATTTATCTTTGATAAAATCAGCAAAGTCTGGAGAACTAAGGCTTTTGCCGTCTCTATGTAGAAGGATAAAATCACCTTTAAGTGAATTCAGAATTGTTTTTGATTCTTCCTCTATGACTTTCTCCTTATCTCCATGTCCTTCTTTAAGTTTAATCAGCTCAACTTTTGCAAAGGGACTGAGGAGTTTAATGTAATGGTCTATCCCTTCTTTTATAAACTTTGCCTTTGTTTTACCGGGGTAATATATTTTAAATCTATACAAGTTTACTCCAGCATTTTGAGAAATTCTTCATATGAAAGGGTTTTTACTCTCAGTGCCTGAGCCTTTGCAAGCTTGCTTCCAGGGTCTTCACCAACTAAGAGATAGTCCGTGTTTTTTGAGACTGATGAAGAGACCTTGCCACCTGCTTTTTCTATCATTTCCTTGACTTCCTCTCTTGGTTTTGGAAGAGTTCCTGTTATTACAAAAGTTAATCCTTTAAGAGGAGAGGGCTTTTTTTCTTCCTCAAATTCAGGATTTTCCACTTTAAGTCCCATCCTTTTTAATTCCTCTATTGCTTTCAAATTCTCTTCGTTATTGAAAAACTGTTCAATAGTCTTTGCTGTTTTCTCTCCAATTTGTGGGATTTGGACTAACTTTTCTGCCTTTATATGGTATAAATCTTCCAGTTTTCTAAAATGTTGCGCCAGAAGCTTTGAGGCATACTCTCCTACCTGACTTATTCCAATGGCATAAAGAAGCCTTGAAAGTGTAGTTTTTTTGCTTCTGTCTATTGCCTCAATCAGCTTTTTTGAGGAAAGCTCTGCAAAACCAGGAAGTCCTTTTATGTCTTCCTGCCTTAGTTTGTAAAGGTCTACGAAGTGTTTTATGATTCCTTTATTGTGCAAAAGCTCTACTGTCTTGTCTCCAAGTCCTTCAATATTCATTGCCCTGCGGGATGCAAAATGTTTAATTCTTTCTTCAACCTGAGCAGGGCAGTTAAAGTTAATGCATTTTACTGCTACCTCACCGGGCTCTCTAACGGTTTTTGAACCACAAACAGGGCAGTGTTCAGGTATTTTTACCTCTTTTTCCTCGCCTGTTCTTCTGTCTTTAACCACTCCAATTATGTGGGGAATTACCTCGCCAGCCCTCTCAACAATTACATAATCGCCAACTCTTATATCTTTTCTTTCCACCTCATCCCAGTTATGCAAAGTCGACCTTGAAACTGTAACTCCACCGATTTTTACAGGCTCAAGTATGGCAACAGGAGTTATAACTCCTGTTCTTCCCACACTTGCAAGAATGTCCTTTAGCTTTGTGATTCCTTGATGGGCAGGATATTTATAAGCAATTGCCCATCTTGGTTCACGAGTTTTTGTACCAAGTTTACGCTGAAGCTCAAAGCTGTTTACTTTTACAACAGCACCGTCTGTTTCAAAGGGATAGCCTTGCCTAAGTTTTTCAATCTCTTTAATTGCCTCAATAACCTCCTCAATTCCTTTTGCAAGTTTTACATAGGCAGGCACTGGAAATCTCGCTTTTTTTAGCCACTCAATAAACTCTATCTGACTCTGAAACTCTATACCTTTAACATACCCTATTCCATAGCAGGACATATAAAGCCTTCTACTTGCTGTTATTGAAGGGTCAAGCTGTCTTACAGAGCCAGAAGCTGCATTTCTTGGATTGGCAAATACAGGCTCGCCTTTTTCGATTCTCTCTTTGTTTATTCTTTCAAACTCATCAATGTTTAAGTAAACTTCCCCACGGATATCTATCTCTTCTGGAATTTTGTCAACTCCCTCAATTCTCAAAGGAATAGCTTTTATTGTCTTTATGTTCTGAGTAATATCCTCACCAACATAGCCATCACCTCTGGTTGATGCTTTGTAAAGAAGTCCATCCTTGTAAGATAATTCCACAGCCAAGCCGTCATACTTTGGCTCAACAGTGTATTCTACTTCCTCTGAACTTCCAAGAAGCCTTTTAACTCTTGCATCAAAATCTATTAGCTCTTCTATGGAAAAGGCATTATCAAGGGAAAGCATTGGTTCACGGTGTTCAGCCTTTTCAAATTTTTCAGATGGTGCAGCACCTACTCTTTGGGTTGGTGAGTCTGGCAGAATATAGCCCCATTTTTCTTCAAGCTCCTTAAGTCTCCTTAGCATCATGTCATACTCTTCATCAGATATCACCGGGCTATCAAGCACGTAATAACGGTAGTTGTGATAGTTGAGTTCTTTGACAAGTTTTTCAATCTCTTTTTTTATATCTTCAGGTATCTGCTTCATTCGAAACCTCCAGAGAAATCTTAAATTAATCCCAGTTTTTCTAAGTATTCTAAACTCTTTATAATAAAATCTTCTATTTCCATGGGTTCTGCGGGCAAATGCAACTCCGGATTTTCAAAAGGATGTTCGTGATAAAATCCTCCTTCTTTGTCTATACCATAAACTCTGCTGTCAGAGATAACTAATGCAAGATTTGTTTTTTGTTTTCGGGTGTTTATATATATTTGGATGAAAATTTCTAATGAAAGCCCTACTCTTGCAATTAAGGAAAAATTAGAAAAATCTAAATGAAAAATTTTTAAATTGTATTTTTCTGCAAGATTGTCTATTAAACTTATATATTCTTCCATTAATCATCTATTTTTTCAATTTTTCTGAGCTTTTCGGTAAGAGTCCTTAAAGATTCTAAGGCATGCTCCCACTCCATTGCATCTTTCTCCACATCCCAAGAAAATCCTTTCTCCTTTACGATATTTTTCTTCTCAAACTCTTCAAAGCTCATACCATATTTTTTTTTCATTTTTTCGTCTATTAATCTATAAAAAACTATTCTTCTTTTGTATTCATTTAATGCCATTTCTTTAAGTTCCTTTTCTGTAATCAGTTCGGTGAGTTTCATCTTTCCCCTTTTTTATTATAACAGTTCAAGAAAAAGTTTCAATGCTTCCTCAGTTGCCTCTGTTTTATTTGATTGTCTGTCTCCCTGTAATTTCAATTCTTTGATGTAAACTTTTTCAGGTGTTGCAATTGCAATATAAATTAAGCCTTTTGGCTTTCCCTCCATCACATCAGGACCAAGATTTCCCGTTGTAGCAATTGAGTAATCAGAACCAGTAAGAAGCCTTATTTTTAATGCCATTTCCTCGGCCATCTGCGAAGAGATTACGCCATAATCTAAGACTTCCTTTGCAACTCCAAGAAGTCTAAGCTTCATTTCCGTTGCATAGACTACCATTCCTCCAATGAAAACTTTACTTGCTCCAGGAATATCAGTGATTGAAGAGGCTATTAACCCACCTGTGCAAGACTCTGCGGTTGAAAGAGTTTTACCAGTCTGGATGAGTTTTTTAATAATGTTGAATGCGATAGAATTTAAAAAATGCATTGTTAATTATAGCAAAGCTTTAAAATAAAAAAGGAGGGATTAATCCCTCCTCTAAAAAATTATTCAATGATTGACTAAGCGCCCTTCCGTTTTTCTCCTAATTCTATGTAACTTCCACCAAAATATGTATAAATCAAATCGCCTGCATCAATAAGTTCTCTTATTGCTGCTTTGGTGTCAGCATCTGAAATGCCTTGCTGCCTAAAATGCTTTATCAAATCTGCTTGTTTAAATTTCTTCTTGCCAGCTGACTGCTCAATAAGCTGATAAATTGCCTTTTTGAGTTCCTCTTTCTCCATTAAAAATCACACTCCTTTCATAAAAAATTGAGAAGGAGGGTTACCCCTCCTTCTTATTTATTTAGTCCACTTAATTTGTGCTGTTGTTCTAAAGGTCTTGAATGCATATGTCCAGTCGTCAATGTGCTGGAATGTGAATGGTAAACCTGTAACTGCAAAGAATTTTTCCCAGCCAATTCTTTCAATCCATTCACCTACTCTTTCATGCTTCTTTGCTCCAGCAATATAGGCATCAAATATTTTCTTTGTTGCTTTTATAACTTCAGGCCATCTTGGTGGAGTATTTGGTAAATAAGCAACAGCAAGTTTTGAAAACATTGGTGGTTTTCTCAAGTTGCCAACTTTTCCACCAACAACTATTGCAACACCGTCATTCTCAGGGTCTGCAATAGGAAGTGCAGGACAAACTGAGAAACAGTTACCGCAGTACATACATTTTTCTGCATTGATCTTTATGGATTTCTTTGCTGGATCAGGAGTAATTGCTGCTGTTGGGCATGAAGCCATTGTTGTTGGAAGCTCACAGAGGTTTTTGAAGTTGTCATGGTCAATTCTTGGAAGTTTTCTGTGAATTCCAACGAAAGCAATATCAGAGCAATGAACTGCACCGCACATATTTGTGCAACAAGCAACAGCGAATCTCACTTTATTTGGGGTCTCTTTTGTTGTAAAGTAATCAGCAAACTCATCCATTAAAGCCTTGACAAGAGCTGATGCATCAACAGCTGCTGAATGGCAGTGAATCCATCCCTGTGTATGAACTATATTACTTACTCTTGAGCCAATACCACCAATCATATATTTCTTTGCCTTAAGTTCATCCAAGAGAGGATTTACCTTGCTTTCATCGGATACAAGAAATTCTATATTGTTTCTTGTTGTAAATCTGAAATATCCACCGCAATATTTTTCAGCAATGTCTGCAATATCTCTTAAAGTATCTGTTGATAAAAGTCTTGGAGATGCTACTCTTACTGTCCAGATTTTATCACCAGAATTAGCTATATGAACCATTAATCCTGGGCTTAATATTTCATGAGTTTTCCAGTCTCCATAATTTTTCTGGATTACTGGTGGTAAAAAGTTTTTGTAATGAGGTGGTCCTATATCAGTCTTCCTTTGTTTTACATCTACTACATCAGGAATTACATAAGGCATAATTCTTACCTCCTTTTATTTTGTTAGTTAGTATTTATTTTAAATATTCTTCCCAAGGTTTCTTTTCAAGGTCTTCTTCTGTCCAGAACCAGAATGGGTCATTTCTTGGCTCTTTAACCATCTCAGGTGTTGGTTCAAGTCCACATACTTCAAGGAATTCTCTCATTCCACGACGAATTATAAGCTCACCAATTCTCTCTCTGTTCTTTCCGTATTCATTCCACCAGTCCCACATATTTCTAATAAGGTCTTTAATTTCCTGATATGGTGGCTTCATTTCCATAAATGGAACTATTACCCAAGAAAGGGTAGCGCCGATAACAAATGGTGCCTTTGAACCGATAAGAATTGTTGCACCAAATGGTGGTGTTGGCTTTAAAGCTCCTTTTAGTTTAGCAATACAATTCATACAATGGAAGCAATCGCTATTGTTTATAGTAAGATTATTTCCATCCCATGTTATGCACTTACCTGGGCAGAAATTAACTATCTCTTCTTGAATGTTCATCCCCTTCTTTGCGTAATCTCTAACCATGTCCTGATCAATTGCTATAGGTCCTTTCCAAGTTCCTATTATGGAAAGGTCTGCACGGGCAATTGATGCATTACAGTCAACTGGACAGCCGACTGTTTTGATTTTAAACTTATATGGGAACTGTGGTCTATGAAGTTCATCCTGAAACTCCTGAGTTAAATCATAGGTAATATCAAGGGTATCAATCATTGACCATTCACATCTTGCCGGTCCTACGCAACAACTTGGTGTTCTCATTGCAGAACCAGAACCACCAAGGTCAAAACCATTAAGGCTAAGAATTGTAGCAAGAGGCTCTAAATTATCTGTTACTGTTCCTAATAGAATTATATCTCCAGTTGAGCCATGAAAGTTCGTTAAACCACTTCCATATTTGTCCCACAAATCACAGAAAAATTTCATCGTTTCAGAAGTATAGAAAAGTCCTGAAGGTTGATTAACACGGACTGTATGGAAGTGTGCAACTCCAGGGAATTGATCTGCTAATTGGGAATATCTTCCTATAACTCCGCCTCCGTATCCTCTGACACCAACAATACCACCATGCTTCCAGTAAGTTACTTTGTCTCTGAAACTTTTTTCTAACTGACCAAGTTCATCTGCAGCCATCTCGCTTTTAGCAGCTGCTTTTTTCATTTCCGTAACAAAACTTGGGAATGGACCCTTTTCAAGCTCATCCAATAAAGGTGTGTCATACTTCTTCGTCATAATTTCCTCCTGCTGTTAAAATTTTTTGAAATTATACCATAAAATTTTGTGTCTATCAACAGTAAAATAGTTATGCCCATTTGGTCAAATAAAAAAAATTTATGTTCACATTAAAGCTTTTAAATTAAAAATAAGCTAAAATATTTTAATGCGGATTAAGTGGATAGAATTAAACGGATTTAAATCTTTTCCTGAAAGGACAAAAATAGAACTTAATGAAGGAATAACCTGCTTTGTTGGTCCCAATGGAGCAGGAAAGAGTAATATTATAGATGCATTCAGATGGGTACTTGGTGAGCATAATCCCCGTATTTTAAGGGGAGAAAAAATGGAGGAAGTTATATTTCAGGGAACTTTCTCAAAAAAAGAAAAAGGGCTTGCAGAAGTAACACTTCTTTTAAATATTAAAAAAGAGTCAACAAACGGAAATGATCCAGAAACACAAGAGATAGAAGTTAAAAGAAGGCTTTATAGAACAGGAGAATCCTATTTTAGCATCAATGGGAAACAGTCACGGCTAAAAGATATTAAAGAAATTTTCATATCTGAAGGAGTTGATATTAGAACTTATTCAATAATTGATCAGATAAAAATAAATGAAATTTTATTCAAACCTTCTCAAAGAAAGAGTCTTCTTGAAGAATGTGCTGGAATTTCTTTATATAAGCTGAAAAAAACAGAATCTGAGACAAAGCTTCAGTCAGCAAAAGAAAATCTCCAGAGAATAGAAGATATATTAAATGAGCTAAAAAAGCAGTATTCATTACTTGAAAGACAGGCAAAAAAAGCTGATAAATATAGAAAAGTAATGGAAGAACTAAAAGATGCCGAACTAAAAGTTTCAAAAACCGAAATTCTAAATCTTCTTGGTGAACTGCAAAAATTAAAAAATGAAATAGAAAATTTTGAAAATAAACAATCAAAGCTTAAAGAAGAAAATGGAAAAATTATAGAAAAGATTAACCATCAAAAAAAATACATAGCTGAAATTGAAATCACTATTCAGGAACGAGATAATCAGATAAAACAAGGAGAACTTGAAAAGGCAAAAATAGAAAAGGAATTAGCGCTGCTTGCACAGGAGGAATTAAATAAAAAAGAACAGATAAAAAAACTTGATGAAGAAAACACTTCAATACATGACGAAATTGAAAAGGCTCAACAGGAACTTAAAAACTGTCATATTCAATCTCAAGAAATTGAAGAATTTATTGATCTTATTCAAAAAGAAATAATTAGTGAAGAAGAAAACCTTTTGACTCTTCAAAAAGAGATTGTTGAGATTGAAAAACTTATTGAAAAAGAAAGGAAAACTCTTTTTAGTCTTACAACAGAACTTGCTAATAAGAGAAATAATTATCAATCAATAAAAAAATCTCTTGAACAAGTTCAAAATAGGATAAGTAATATTGAAGTCAGGAAAAAGGAAATATACCAGAAAATAAGGCAGATGGAAACAGAAGTTAAAAATAGAGAAATAAAAATAAAAAGCCTCAAAGATGCCTGCCAAGAAGAGATTTATAAAATTAATATTCTAAAACAGCAACTTTCAGAAGCAGAAGGTTTATTTGAAAGCCAAAGTCAGATATTGTTAGAAAAGAAAAAAATAGAGGCTATTATTAACGGAAAAATTGAAGCTCTATCGTCTGAAATCTGGGAGGAAAATAGTAATCACAAATTATTTTTTGAATGTATAGATGTAAGTCCTGAAGTTGAAGAGTTGGTAGAAATCTTTTTAGATGATAAACTTAAAGCATCAATTATAGACAAAATTGAAGAAATTGAAAGAGTTCAACATAAAAAATTTTTCTTTCTGAAGAATAATGACCAAACTACAGCAGAATCTCCAAATCTTCCAGGCATAAAAAAAATAAAAGATTTTTTACAAATAAAAGATTCTGAAATTAGTGGTGAAATTTTTGAAAATTTATTCATCGTAGATAGCTTAAAAGAAGCATTGGAAAAAAGAAGAGCCTATCCACAATGTTCATTCATAACAACTAAAGGAGAAGTAATATTTTCAGATGGATTCATAAAAGTGGGTAGACCTACAGATTTACTCAAGAAAAAAAGAATGTTGGAAGACTTAAAAGCTGAAAAAAATAAATTAACAGATGATATCAAATCTATTGAGGAGGCAATTAATAGAATAAGAGCTAAAAGGGAAGAACTAAAAAAAGAGATTGAAGAAAAAAGAGCATATATTACTCAGCTTAACAAAGAAATTTTTCAGACAGAAGAAAGATATAAAACTTTTCTTAAGGATATTGAACAAACAAAACAAAGATTAAAATACATGGAAAATGAAGAAAAAACAATACGGGATGAAATAAATCAAAACACTAAACTAAAAGAAGAAGTCTATGTAGAAATTCAAAATTTATCACTTTGTATTGAAGAGTTAGAGGCAAAAATTGAAGAGCTTAAAAATGAACAGAAAGAGATTTTGAATAAAAATGATATTCACAAAGAAGCTGTATCAAACAAAAAAATTGAATTGTCTACTCTTAAAGAGAAATTAAACAGTAAAAAAATAGAGATAAAAAGATTGAATGAACACCTTAAAACCATTTCTATTAAAAAACTGAAAAATGAGGAAGAAATTGAACAAAATAAAAAAAGGATAAATCAAATTGAATATGAAAAAGCTGAAAGAATAAAAAATCTGGAAAATCTTAACTTAGAAATAAATTCCTTAAAAGAACAAAGGGAATCTCTTTTAGAAAAACTTCAAAATGAAAAATCAGTCCTTACTGAACTTGAAAAAAGCTATCAAAGACTAAATGAAGAACTGCAAAGCATCACAGCATTGCTCGGAGAGAAAAAAACAATAGAAGGAGAAGGTAAAATTAAGCTTGAAAATATATGGAATGAAATCTATAATCTTTATGGAGTAGATATAATCAAGGAAGAATTTGAGACTGTACAAGAGATAGAACAACTAAAAATAAGAATTACTCAACTTAAAAATCAACTTAGAGATATCGGACCTGTTGATGTGGATATTTTGAGAGAATATGAAGAAGTAAGGGAAAGATATGAGTTTTTACTTAATCAACAGGAAGATATTAAAACTTCCATAAAAGAGCTTGAAGAAGCGATAAGAAAGATTAACTCTCTTACAAGAAGAAAATTAAAGGAAACTTTTGATTTACTTAAAGATAAATTTAATAACACGTTTCAAGAGCTTTTTGGAGGTGGCAAGGCAGAAATAATTTTAACTGATGAAATAAATATTCTTGATTCAGAAATAGACATTTTTGTTCAGCCACCTGGTAAAAAATCCAACAGTATCAATCTTCTTTCTGGAGGGGAAAAAACGCTTGCAGCAATAGCCTTTGTATTTGCTTGTCTTTCAATTCGTCCATCTCCTATATGTATTTTTGATGAAATAGATGCTCCACTTGATGACCCTAATATATTAAGATTCAGAAAATTAATAAAAGATTTAAGCTCTAAAACTCAATTTCTTATAATTACCCACAACAAACTCATGATGGAGTGCGCAGATTACATATACGGTATTACAATGCAGGAAGAGGGTGTTTCAACAGTTATCTCATTAGGACTAAAAGAAGCTGAGGTTTATGCATGAAGGATTTAAATTTAATTCATGGTATAGATATATCTGATGTAAAAGAAGACCTTATATGTTACAGCTATGATGCATCCTATGCTCAGGGAGCGATTCCAGAGTTGGTTGCGTGGCCTAAAAATAGCGATGAGATTTCAAGAATTGTAAAATGGGCTACAAATAAAGGTTTGAAAATAGTTCCAAGAGGAGCTGGAACAGGCATGGCAGGTGGAGCTATTCCTATTAATTCAAGAAGTATAGTAATAAGCCTTGAAAGAATGATAGAAGTGATTGAGATAAATCCCAAAAATTTCACAGCTACTGTTCAACCAGGTGTGATAAATGGAGATTTTCAAAAAGAACTTTTAATTCAGAGCCTTTTCTATCCTCCAGACCCTGCATCTTTAGATTACTGCACAATTGGTGGCAATGTAGCAACAAATGCAGGAGGTCCAAGAGCTATAAAATACGGTGTTACACGAAATTATGTCATGGAACTTGAAGTTGTTCTTCCAAATGGCTCTATTGTGAATTTAGGTGGTAAGACTGTTAAAAGAGTTGTAGGATATGAATTAAAGGAACTCTTTATTGGTTCGGAGGGAACTCTTGGAATAATCTCAAAAATAACCTTAAGAGTTTTACCAGAGCCTGAGGAAGTCATCACTCTTCTTATAAGCTTTAAAGAGCTTGAGAATGCAGGAGATTGTATCCCAAAAATTATAGGTTCTGGAATAATTCCAAGAACCCTTGAGTTTCTTGATAACACCTGTCTTCAAATAATAGAGGAAAATAAAGACATGGGATTATCCTTAGACAGTGATGCCTTACTTCTTGTTGAGCTTGATGGAGAACTCACCTCAATAAAAAGACAGGCAGAAAAGATTGTTGATATTGCAAGAAAATTTAAAGGTGAAACTCAGATCGCTACAGATTACTACTCAAGAGAAAATCTATGGCAGGCAAGAAGAAGTATATCACCATGTATTTTAAAAATGAAGGATAAAGAAAAAATAAACATTGATATAGCTGTTCCTATAGATAATCTTTCAACAGCATTAACTAAATTGAAAGAACTCTCATTAAACTCAGATATTCCAATAGTATCCTTTGGACATGCTGGAGATGGTAACATACATGTAAATATCCTTGTTACAAAAGGCGATGAACAGCACAGACAAAAAGGATTTGATTTAGTAAAAAAAATTTTTGAGATTATAGTTTCTCTTGGAGGAGCTATATCAGGAGAACATGGAATTGGAGTTACAAAAAAGTCTTATATTGATCTTCAGCTTTCAAAAAAGAATATAGATTTAATGAGAGCTGTAAAAAGAGTTTTTGACCCTAAAGAAATTATGAATCCGGGAAAGATTTTTTAAATATCCTCTGAAGAATTCCATCAAGCTCATCAAGGGAGTTATAAAAGATTTCAAGTCTGCCACCTTTGCCCTTATGTGAGATTTTAACCTTTGCACCAAGCTCACTTGTGAGTCTGTCTTCAAGTTGTGCTATTTCAGGAAATTTTTCCTTCTGTTTTTTTAAAAGAGGTTTCGCTAATCTTTTTGCAAGTTCTTCGGTTTGCCTTACAGAAAGGGATTTTTTTATAACAATTTGAGCAACTTCTTTTTGTTTTTGAGGATCATCAATTGAAACTATTGCCTTTGCATGCCCTATTGTTAGTGAGCCATCTTTAAGATAAGTTTTAATCTCCTCAGGAAGTTTAAGGATTCTTAAATAGTTTGCTATTGTTGCTCTGTCTTTCCCAACTCTCTGAGACAGTTCTTCCTGTGTAATATTAAACTCTTTAAGAAGTCTTTCAAATGCAGAAGCTGTTTCAACAGGGTCAAGGTCTTCTCTCTGAATGTTTTCAATGAGTGCTATCTCAACAGCTTCAGCAGGAGAAACGTCCTTAATAATAGCTGGAATCTTCTCAAGTCCTGCAAGCTTTGCAGCTCTCCATCGCCTTTCACCAGCAATTATTCTGAAGGTGCCATCTCCTGCTCTTGATAGCACAACTGGCTGAATAATTCCTTTTTCTTTAATGGATTGGGCAAGTTCTTTAAGAGCTTTCTCATCAAAGCCTGTTCTTGGTTGAGCTATACCAGGAAGTATTCTTTCTATTGGCACTTCAATTAATGAAGCTTCTTTTTCTGCCTTTTCAACTTTTGGTATTAAAGCATCTAATCCTTTACCGAGCGCTTTCTTCACTTAAAAACTCCATTGCAAAACTTAGATAACTCTGCGATCCCTTTGATCTCATGTCATAAAAAACAGCTGGCTTTCCATGACTTGGAGCCTCTGCCAGAGTGACATTTCTTGGTATTACTGTATTATAAACTTTTTTGCCAAAAAATTTTCTAACCTCTTCAGCAACTTGTTTTGAGAGTGTGTTTCTTCCATCAAACATAGTAAGAAGAATTCCCTCAATTTTAAGAGCAGGATTTAATTTGGCTCTTACAAGTTCAACTGTTTTCATAAGCAATCCTAATCCTTCAAGCGCATAATACTCGCATTGAACAGGAATTATAAGAGAGTCTGCACAAACAAGACAGTTAAGAGTAAGAAGACCAAGTGAAGGAGGTGCATCAATTATTATAAAATCAAAATCTGAACCAAATTGAGAGAGCATTTTTTTTAAAACAAATTCCCTGTTTTCTCTGTGGACGAGCTCTACTTCAACTCCGACAAGGTCTATTGTAGATGGAATAATCCATAGATTTTCATACGCTGTTTGAACTTTTGCTGTTTCGGGTGAGGAAGAATTCATGTAAAGGTCATAAAGACTTAGACTAAGTTCATCTCTTAATATACCAACTCCTGTTGTAAGATTTCCCTGCGGATCTGAATCTACTAAAAGAACCTTTTTCCCTTCTATACTGAGACAGGCACCTAAATTTAAAGCTGTGGTAGTTTTTCCAACTCCACCTTTCTGATTTGCTATTGTGATTATTTTACCCATTTTCTATTTTAACATTTGACCTGTTTGTTTCATAAAATCAATCCATATTGGAAGGGCTGCCCTTGCTCCTGCTTCTTTTGCCCCAATTGGTTTATGATTATCCCTTCCAACCCATACGCCCACAAGAAGGTTATCATCAAATCCAACAAACCACGCATCAGAAAAATCATTGGTTGTTCCTGTTTTGCCATATACTTCCCTGCCAAGTTCTTTTGCTTTTTGAGCTGTCCCAGAGAGTACTACTTCCTGAAGAAGTTCTCGCATTTGTTCAACAATCTCCTCAGGTAATATCTGTTGAATTTCAGATTTATTTTCTTCAATTGTAATACCGTTATGGTCAGTAATTTTTTCATAAAAGACTGGTTTTATTTTCTTGCCTGTAGCAAAAACTGAATAGGCTGCAGTAAGTTCAATTGGCTTAACATCAGATGCTCCAAGAGCAGTTGATAGATAGGGATGAATCTTTGTAGTAAGTCCACATTGCTCAGCAAACTCAACAACATTTTTAATACCCACTTGGGAAGCAAGTCTTACGGTTGCTGCATTTAAAGAGAGAGCTATTGCCTTACGAAGAGGAACTTCTCCATGATATTCGTTATTATAGTTTTTTGGACTCCAGCTTTTTCCTTGAACTGAACCTGGGAAGCTTACAGGTGAATCAAGAATAGTATCGTCAGGGCTCCAGCCATCCATAAGAGCTACTGCATAAACAAAGGGCTTAAAAGCACTTCCTGGTTGGCGTAAAGAAAAAACCCTGTTGTATTGTGTTTCCCAGAAATCATTTCCTCCTACTAAAGCTTTAACATAACCTGTTTTAAGGTCTATGGCAATTAATGAAGCCTGAACCTGAGGTTTAACTCTTTTATGAATTTCTATAAGACCGTTTCTTACTGCTTCCTCTGCCTTTTTCTGAAGATTATAATCAATTGTTGAATAAATCCTTAATCCATCTTTATAAAGTCTTTCTCCGTATTTTGACTCAAGCTCTTGTCTTAATGTCTCAACAAAATAGGGTGCTTCAAACTTTCTCCAGTAGGGATGCTCTGGAAGAGCCTCCTTTAATGCTTCATTGTATTGTTCTCTTGTTATAAATCCTTCTTCCAGCATTTTTTGTAAAACTATATTTCTTCTTTTAATGGCAATATCAGGTTTTTTAAAAGGATTATAAGCTGAAGGCGCTTTTGGAAGTGATGCAAGCAATGCAATCTGAGCATGAGTTAGCTCTTTAAAAGATTTGCCAAAATAAGCTTCCGATGCAGCAGCTATTCCATATGCTCTATTTCCAAAATATGCCTGATTGAGATATAATCCTAATATTTCATCTTTTGTATACTTTCTTTCAATCTGAATTGATAAAATAGCTTCCTTTATTTTTCTTGTTATACTTTTTTCTGGTTTTAAAAATAACATTTTAGCAAGCTGTTGAGTAATTGTGCTTCCACCTTCAACAATTCCTCCTGCTTTAATATCTCTGTAAAGGGCTCGCAGAATGCCAATAACATCAACCCCGGGGTGTTTATAAAATCTTACATCTTCTGCTGCTACAAAAGCTTTTTTGATTATTTCAGGTATTTCATAATGAGGGACAAACTTTCTCCTTTCGTAAAAGAACTCTGTCAGAACCTGACCATCTGATGAATATACAACTGATGCCTCAAAAGGTCTATAACCCTCTAATGCTTTTACATCTGGCAGGTCTGAAAAAATCCAGTAAATATAACCTCCGATTACACCTATGAAAAAAAGTAAAACAAAGAAAAAGATATAAACTATTTTAGTTTTCATTTTTACTCAATAAATAATTCTTGTTCATCAAACTTTCTATTTTCTATCTTAAAACATTTCACCTCAAACTTTGGTTCAATAGCGACTATTATATGATACACATCATAAAAAGCAAGTTCTATATCTTTCTGAGAAGGCTCAGCACTACCAAGGGGATGACTATGAAATATGGCAAGCATATCCATACCATAAGTTTTCATGTCTTTCATAGCAAGAAGTTGTTCTTTCGGATTCATAAAGTAACTTACTGAAGACTGTTCAATGTTTTTTATTTTGTAAATTTTAGAGATAAAATTATCCTTTCCTGCAAGAATACCGCATGCTTCATAAGGTAAACACTCTCTACAGTGCTGTATCATTTCATTGAATATTTCTCTTTTAATTTTTAACATCGTTTGCAAATTTGACATGATGGATTTTTTAAAAATTTTACTTCTCTGAAAATATCCTTCAAAGCATCATAAATGAGCATTCTGCCATGTAAGGACTCGCCAATAGAAAGTAAAATTTTTAGTGTTTCAACAGCCTGAATAGAACCAATTATACCTGCAACCGGAGCTAAAATACCCTGAACAAAATTTTCATCTTTTGCATCTTCAAAAAGGCAGTTATAGCATGGTCCTTCTGGAGGAATCACATTTAAAACATGCCCTTCAAACTCTGAGACAGCGCCTACTACAAGAGGTTTTTGTAATTTAAAACAGGCATCATTAAGGATAAATCTTGTTTTAAAATTATCTGGACATGCAACAACAATATCATAGGAATTAATTAACTCAAAGACATTTCTTTTGTTGATTTCTTCAGGATAAGGAAGTATATTTATTTCACTGTTGAGTTTTTTGAGATTTATCATTGCTGAAATAGCTTTTGGCATGCCAATATGTTCTTCATTGTGGAGAATCTGTCTTTGAAGATTACTTAGTTCCACTATATCGGGGTCAACTATTCCTATATATCCAATGCCAGATGAAGCAAGATAATATGCAACAACGCTACCAAGCCCACCTGCGCCTACAATTAATACTTTTGATTTATTAAGTTTTTCTTGCCCTTCTTTGCCTATATAAGAAAGTATAATTTGTCTATGATATCTCAAAAGACTATGTTTCCTGTCCTTCAACCCTTATAAATACACTCTTTGCTGCGACAACAGGTAGTTTATCAATCTTCTCAAGAGCCTCAAGCACATCTTTTTCCTTTGCCTTATGCGTTAATATTACAAGAGGAACTGCACCAGCCTTTGACCTGCCTTTTTGAATTACTGATGCGATGCTTATATTGTGTTGTCCAAATACTCCTGAAATCTTTGAAAGAACTCCAGGACGATCTAAGGCAGTAAATCTGAAATAGTACATGCTTTCTATCTCTTCAATTGGCTTGATACTGTATTTTTCTGAAAAATCAAGTGGTAGAGAATTTGTGCCCTTTGCAATATCTACAATATCAGCTACCACAGCACTACCTGTAGGCATGCTTCCAGCTCCTCTACCATAATAAAGAGTTGCGCCTACACTGTCTCCTTCCACATATATGGCATTAAAAACTCCGTCAACTTTAGCTATCAAATAATCCTCTGGAATCATTGTAGGATGAACTCTTAGTTCAATTTCTCCATTAAGAATTTTTGTTATTGCAAGAAGCTTAATTTTATAACCAAACTCTCTTGCAAAGGCTATATCCTGAGCAGTTATTTTTGTAATTCCTTCACAATATGTCTTTTTAAAGCTTAATGGAATCCCGTAAGCCAAAGATGCAAGAATCGTTATCTTATGTGATGAGTCTATTCCTTCTATGTCAAGCGTTGGATCTGCTTCTGCATAACCAAGTTCCTGAGCCTGCCTGAGAGCATCCTGAAAATCAATCCCTTCATTTGTCATTTTTGTAAGAATAAAATTTGTTGTTCCATTAATGATTCCATAAATTGCAAGCATTTTATTTGCAACAAGTCCTTCTCTCATTACTTTAATTATCGGAATTCCGCCTCCTACGCTTGCCTCAAATCCTACCTGAAGTCCTTTTTCTTTAGCTATGCTAAAAATTTCATTTCCTTCTTCTGCTAAAAGAGCCTTATTTGCTGTAACAACATGTTTACCCTTTTTTAATGCTTCAATGATGAACTCCTTTGCCGGATGAATTCCACCAACCAGTTCTACTACAACATCTATTTCAGGATCATTTATAATCTCCCAGGCATCAGGGATGAGAACACCTTCTGGAAGGCTTATCTCCCTTGGTCTTTTTATATCCTTATCAGCAACTTTTTTAAGAATAAGCTCTATTCCCGTTCTTTTTTTTATAAGTTCTCTTTGGCTAAGAATAATTTTTGCTGTTCCTGTGCCTACTGTTCCAAAACCTATAATGCCAACTTTAACCTGTTTCATTCAGCCTCCTTAACCAACTTTTCTTATTTTCTTTACTGCTGGAACAAGATTTAGAGCCTTTTTAATTCCTTTTGTTGCCTGTCTTATTCTGTGTTCATTCTCAACAAGAGCAAATCTGACAAATCCTTCTCCACCTTCACCAAATCCAATACCTGGAGAAACTGCTACTTTTGCTTCATTTATTAAAAATTTGCAGAATTCAAGAGAACCCATTTTTTTGAATTGTTCTGGAATCTCCGCCCATACAAACATTGTTGCTTTTGGTGGAGGAACTTTCCATCCTGCCTGATTCAATCCTTTTATGAGAACATCTCTTCTTCTTTCGTAAGTCTTTCTTATCTCTTCAACACAATCCTGAGGACCCCGCAGTGCCACTATTGAGGCAATTTGAATAGGTTGAAACATTCCGTAGTCAAGGTAACTTTTTATTTTTGTAAGTGCGCCAACAATCTCTTTATTACCAACACAAAATCCTACTCTCCACCCAGCCATTGAATAGCTTTTAGTCATTGAAAAAAACTCTACACCTACATCTTTTGCTCCTGGGACCTGAAGAAAACTTGGTGCTTTATAATCATCAAAAACAAGGTCAGCATAGGCAAAATCATGGATAACCATGATATTGTTTTCTTTCGCGAAATCAACAACTTTTCTAAAGAAATCAAGATTTTCCACGACTGCTGTTGTAGGATTATGTGGAAAGTTAATTATCAAAATTTTTGGTCTGGGCCAGGAGTTTTTAAAAGCTCTTTCAAGCTCTTCAAAAAAGTCCATACACGGGCAAACATTAAATGTCCTTACATCTCCTCCTGCAATAATTGCTCCATAGGGATGAATAGGATAGGCAGGTGAGGGGGTAAGAACTACATCCCCTGGTTGGACAGATGCTAAAAGAAGATGACTTAGTCCCTCTTTTGAACCAATAGTAACTACTGCCTCTGTTTCAGGGTCTATGTCCACATCAAATCTTCTTTTATACCACTCTGAAATAGCACATCTAAGCTGAGTAATGCCTCTACTTGCTGAATATCGGTGGTTTTTTGAAAGTTTTGCAGCTTCACAAAGTTTGTCAACAATGTGTTTAGGTGTTGGTAAATCAGGATTACCCATGCCAAGGTCTATAATATCCTCACCTTTTCTTCTAAGTTCTGTTTTGAGCTGATTAACCACTGCGAATACATAAGGAGGCAATCTTTTAATTCTCGGAAAATCAAACATTTTTATCCTCCGTTTTTTATTTAATCATTTGCATTTTTTATTATTTCTGTCAATACCTCTTTTGTGTAATCCTTTTCCATCTGCCAAACTTTTGCTATATTGTAAGCATTATCAACAATTCTATCAATTTCTCCAATGGATATTCCTGCTTCTTTTAAGCTCACTGGTGCACCTATTTTCCTAAACCATTCCTTCAGTTGAAAAACTCCTTCGGTTGCTGTATTGACACCAAATATTTCTTTTGCAAATCTTTCAAACTGTATAAGATTTTTTTCTTGATACCATTTCATCCATGCTGGTATTACAATACTAAGACAGGCACCGTGAGGTAAGTCGTAAATTGCTCCAAGAGAATGAGCAATCATGTGATTTGGGAAACTCCCTCCTTTTATCCCTAACTTTGCAAGTCCGTTTAAAGCAAGTGTAGCAGCCCACATAAACTCTGCTCTTGCGTTGTAGTTTTTTTGTTCTTTAAGAATTATTTCTGTTGTCTCCATTACTGTTTTAATTAAACCCTCAACAAACCTGTTCTGAAGATTGGGGCAATAACTTCCACTAAAATAATGCTCAATCACATGGGCAATAGCATCAACTGCTGCGTATGCCTGATACTTAGCTGATACTGTAAAAGTAAGCTCAGGATTCAAAATAGACACTCTTGGGAAGATATGCTCTGAGGAAATGGAAAGTTTTTCCTGTGTTTCCTCATTTGTAATCACAGCAAAACCGTTCATCTCACTTCCAGTTGCTGCAAGAGTAAGTATTACATAAATCGGTAAAGCCTTTTTTATTTCTTTGTTCCTTTTAAAGAAATCCCATACATCTTTATCAGTTTTTGTACCTACTGCAATGGTTTTTCCTTCATCAATAACAGAGCCCCCACCTACTGCTAAAATTGCATCAACCTTATGTTTCTTTGCCTTTTCAATTCCTTCCCTTGTATGAGAAAGTACAGGATTTGGTTTTACTCCTCCATGTTCTATAAACTCAATTCCTTCTTTTTTTAGTGCCTTTACAATTCTATCATAGAGTCCAGTTTCCTTTATGGATGATTTACCATAAACAAAAAGAACTCTTTCCACATCATCTTTTTCTAAGATTTTGCCAATTTTTTTCTCAGCTTCCTTGCCAAATATAATTCTTGTAGGATTATAAAATTCAAAGTTTTCCATATCTTTCCTCCTTTACTGCTAAATATGATTCATAAGCTTTTGTTGAACTCCTGATAAGAGGCCCGCTTACCACAGCCTTAAATCCTATTTGCACAGCTTTCTCCGCAATTTTTTCAAAAACTGCTGGTTTTATATATTCTACTACAGGCAGAGCTTTTTTTGAAGGCTGAAGATACTGCCCTATTGTAACTATGTCACATTCTACATTTTTTAAATCTTTCAAAATGTTGTATACTTCTTCTATATTTTCACCAAGTCCTAACATAAATCCTGATTTTGTTATTATTTCTGAGTTAATCTCTTTAGCAGTTTTAAGAATATTTAGAGAACGGATATAAACAGCCTTTCTAACAGAACCATAAAATTTTTTAACTGTCTCTATGTTATGTGCAAAAACAGCAACACCTGAATTCAAAATAGTTTCAATAGAAGTTTTGTTTCCCTGAAAATCTGGCACTAAAACTTCTACCAGTATATCTGGATTTAACTTTTTTATTGTTTCAACTGTTTTTGCAAAATGTTTCGCTCCTCCATCAATCAGGTCATCTCTTGTAGGAGATGTTATAACAACATATTTTAATGACATCTCTTTTACTGCAATAGCAATTTTTTCTGGCTCTGAATTATCTAATGGTTCTGGATAACCTTTTTCTGCATTACAAAATTTACATCCCCTTGTGCATACTTCACCCATAATCATAAATGTTGCGGTTGGTTGCTTATAACATATAGTTCTATTTGGACATCTCAATGTCTCACACACAGTATTAAGTTTGTGTTTTTTAAAAAAATTTTGTGTTTTTTTAATTTCTTTAAGTTGGGTTTTAACCCATTCTGGAAGAGGCATTTTGAGAGATTTATTAAAGGGGGCAGAAAGCCCCCTCAGGTTGTCAGACTTTTTCTACATTAACTGCTTTAGGTCCACGGTCTCCTTCAACAACGTCAAATTTAACTCTGTCACCCTGTTTCAGGGTCTTGAATCCATCACCTTTAATTGAAGTGTAATGGACAAAGACATCCTGTCCGCCATCCTGCTGAATGAATCCGAATCCCTTAGACTCATTAAACCACTTAACACGTCCTTCAAAAGCCATACTTCTTAAAACCTCCTTTTAATCTCCCCACCTATGGCAGGTACTAAAACTTCGCAAAATGCAAAGCTAATCTTTTATAACATGGGGATATTAAAAAAGTAAAGGAATTTTTTTAAGGTTTCTGGGATAGTATTTAAAAAGACTGATTGGAGATTTTATTTTGTATAAAATAAAAAAGCCTGGCAGCGACCTACTTTCCCATGACCTCACGGTCATAGTATCATCGGCCCTGGAGGGCTTAACTTCCGTGTTCGGAATGGGAACGGGTGTTTCCCCTCCGGTATAGCCACCAGACAATTTTTAGCATAACATAAGTTTTAGAAAAAATGCAAGCTAAAATTTACCTATAAATTTTCTTGGTTTGCCCGCACCCTGTGGTGGACCTACAAGCCCATCTTCTTCAAGTAAATCCATGATCCTTGCTGCACGATTATAACCTATTTTAAATCTTCTCTGTATAAGAGAGATTGATATTTCACCAGCCTGAGTGGCATATTCAATCACTGCTTCATAAAGTTCATCTTTTTCGCTACCATTTACCTTTCCATTTTCTTTGTTTTCAGTAGGTATTTGTATTGATTCAAAAAGACTATAATCAGGATTACCTTGACTGCGTAAATATTCAGTTACTGCTTTAACTTCCTCTTCGCCTACATAGGCACCATGAACTCTTATTATTTTTACACCTGAAACCATAAAAAGCATATCACCCATTCCGAGAAGCTTTTCAGCGCCCTGTGTATCAAGTATTGTTCTTGAATCCACACGGGATGTAACCTGAAAGGCAATTCTTGCAGGAAAGTTTGCCTTAATTATTCCTGTTATTACATCAACACTTGGACGCTGTGTTGCAACAACAAGATGAATTCCTGATGCTCTTGCCATCTGAGCAATTCTGGTAACAGCCTGTTCAACTTCTGTTGGTGCTGTGAACATCAAGTCTGCAAACTCATCAATAAAAACAACAATATATGGAACTTTTTCTTCAAAAGAAACTGTCTGATTGTAACTATCAATGTTTCTAAATCCTTTTGATGCAAAAAGTTTGTATCTTCGTTCCATTTCAACAATTACTTTTTTCAAAGCTTCGGATGCTTCCTTAGGGTCTGTTATAACAGGGGACATTAGATGAGGAATATTTTCATATGTTGAAAGCTCAAGAAGCTTTGGGTCAATAAGAAGAAGTCTTACGTCATGCGGAGTTGCTTTATAAAGGAGGCTTAAAATCATTGTATTTAAACATACACTTTTACCAGAGCCGGTTGCACCTGCCACAAGTAAGTGGGGCATTTTTGAAAGGTCAGTTATTACAGGATTTCCGTATATATCTTTACCAAGTGCAAGAGCTAAATAAGAGGCACTGCTTTGAAACTTTTCTGATGCAATAATCTCACCGAGTCTTACAATCTGTCTTTTTTTGTTTGGGACTTCTATGCCAATTGCAGACCTTCCTGGAATTGGATATATTCTTATGCTCTGAGCTTTAAGTGAAAGGGCAAGTTCATCACTTAGAGTTATGATTTTGCTGAGTTTTATCCCGCTCGCAGGTTCAAATTCATACATTGTAACCACAGGACCTGGATGGACCTCTTTTATTGTCCCATGAATACCAAATTCAGCAAATCTTGCTTCAATGCTACTGGCAGAGGCTATAATTTCTTCCTTTGATATATTGTCATCATGCTTTTCAATTTTTAAAAGAGAAAGAGGTGGAATTATAAAACCCTTTTGCTCTGCTTCAATTTTTTGTTTTTCATCAATGTCCTTAGGCTTTAATCTGGTTTCGCTTTTGAGATTTAAATTATCAGCCTTTTTTACAGGTTCTTCAGGTTTTGAAACTTTCACAACCTTTATTCCCTCACCAGCTTCAGGAGAGGTTTCTTTAATAGAACTAATTTCTTTTCTTTTTATCAATTCTGGCTTAATAAGAATAACTGAAGCAATGAAGACAGAAGCCCACAAAATATAAGTTCCTGCAATTGAAAGAAACTTTTCAGTCAGATGAAAGGCTATCCATGAAATACCTTCTGGAAGTTTTTTATAGGTCTCAATATTTTTCCTTAATGGTTCAAGCATGATGGATAAAGAAAACAGCAGGGTTAGAAACCATATAAGTTTTCCTATATTTAGCTTTTTACCAGTAAACTTTCTGATTCCGTAGAAAACTAAAAGTAGCGGAATTAAAAATGTAGCAATTCCAAAGGTACTTAGTAAAAGGTCTGAAAGATATGAACCAACTATCCCTCCATAGTTTAATGGTTTTGATTTTGTAAAAGTTAAAGGTGAGGGGTCTAAAAAATTGTAACTTATAAGGGTTATAGCAAGATAAACTGAAAAGGCGATTAATAAAATAGCTTTAAAAATATTTAAAGCTGAAAAATCTTTGATTTCTTCAGTTTTTTTGTTCAAAGAACTTTTTTTTATCGGCTTTTTATATATTACCCTTTGTCGCATCAGTTTCTAAAAAAATATAACAGAAAAATAACAACCGCTAAAAACCATCTGTAGTATATGAAAAGATTGAGAGGATACTTTTGGAGAAAGCTAAGTAAAAATTTAATTGCTATTATTCCCGTAATTGCAGCTGAAATTACTCCAATAATGAAAAGAGAGTAATCATGGGACTGTCCAATTTTTATAGATTTATAAAAATCCAGCATTGCAGCACCTGCAATTGCAGGTGTTGAAAGCAGAAACGAAAACTTTGCTGCATAGGCTCTATCAAGTCCTTTAAATAATCCTGCTGTAATTGTTATACCAGAACGTGAAACCCCTGGAATAAGAGCTATTGCTTGAGCTGTACCAATTACTACAGCATCTGAAAGAGTTATAGATCTTATTAATTTTTTACCTACTTTTTCTGCATAAAGCATTAGAAATCCAACTAATATAAGTGTAACCACAATAATTAAAGGATGTCTCAGTGCACTTTCTATCAAATCATGAAAAGCTATACCTGCAATACCTGCAGGAATTGTTCCGATTATGATAAATAGTAGCATTTTTCTTTCTCTGAAAAATATATTTATCCAGTCTTTCCAGAAGCAATAAAGAAGGGATATAAGAGTTCCCACATGAACAGCAATATCAAAACTCAGTGAATTAACAATTCCACTCCAACCAAAAATCCATGGCGTTATCACAAGATGGGCAGTACTGCTTATTGGTAAAAACTCAGTAATTCCCTGAATAATTCCAAGAATAATAGCTTTAAAAAGTTCATCCATTAATTTTTCCCTCTTTTAATTTCTTAAAAGACTGTTCAAGACTTGTAATTTATTGAAAATCAATAAACCACAACTCCTGCTATTTTTCAATTACCTCCAACTGTCATTCCGACTTTTAGGAGACCCTTCGCTTACGCTCAGGGTGACAGTAAAAGGGTCAGATTCCTCGGGCATTACCCGAGGAATGACAGTTAGTAATTGCACAGTTCCGAAATTTATTAACTCATCTATTTTAACAGGTCTTTCAGGTTTCAATCCTAATTTTTTATAGCACAAACAAATTTTGTTAAATTTTCTTCATCAAGCCTCAATCCCATTGTCTCATCCGAGGATTTTCTTCAAAAATCCTTCTTTTTGCCCAATAAAATGAAGGAATCTATTTTTATGAAGAATCAAAGGAGTTCCAGAAGACTTTACAACACTTGGAGGAAGTTTGTTTTTAAGTGCCTCTGCATCCTTTGGCTCATAAATGCTTTTGAGGTCTACTACAAAAAATTTCTCACCTCCGTCTTTCATCTCTTTGAAATCTTTCTTTCTTGTAAGATAAAAAGCTTGCCATTCCTGACTTCCTATCTTGTAGTAATCTCCACAAGGGCTTTCACTTATAAAATCTGGAACTTCCAGTTCTGTTTGTTTAAACATCTCAATAAATATTTGTCTTGAAAGAAATAGAGGGTCTTCAATCTTGAAAAACTCTTCATCAGTCATTTTTTTTGCAAACTCTTTAAGGAAATATCTAAATAAGCTGTCGTCAATACCATCAACTTTTTCCTCAAAATATTTTTCTGCCTTTTCTTTTGCTTTTTTATCCTCTGAGAAAGGTGAGCCAAAATGTAAGTAATAAATTCTTCTTATTACCTGACTTTCTGCGCTAAATCCCACATTTGATGTGCCAATAAGACAGGGATGAGGGTCAGTAATTGTGTTTGTGAGAGTCTTTATCAGTCTTTCTCCTTCTCCTCTAAAGAAGTTATCGTATATTTCATCAACTAAAATGGGAAAGACATTGTTTGAAGAAAATATGTCATAGAGAATTCTCTGTGTTTTTGTATAGATGTCTTTGTAATTGAATACTTCAAAGTTGTTGCCAAGTAGTTTGTTTATAAATAAAAGAAGTTTTGTCTTTCCCGTGTTTGCAAGCCCTCCAAGTATTAAAACAATCGGTATTTCTGCAAGTTTTTCATCTCCTTTATGTTTCTTTACATGCTTTCTTATGAGATATATAAACGGTGAGGTAAAGGCAAAAAGTATTGCCTCAAATACTCTTTTAAGCACTTCTCTGTCTTTGTAAATTGCAAATTCCCAATAAGAATTGACAAAGTTAACAAGTTTTGCAAGATTGCTTTGTAGTTCTTCTTTTGTAAGGCTTACTGTATAGGAAACAGCCTGCTCATTTTCTTTTACATAAAACTCCCAGTTAGCGGGATTTAGATAAAGAAAGTTTCTTTTATCAATGAACTCCTGAGTTCTTTTGTGAGAGAAGGATACAATTTCCCTGAGCTTGTCCTTAAGTGTTACTAATTTTTGCTTTGGTTCAAAAGAATAGCCATTTTTTGTTTTCTTAGTCACATGCTCAATGATTTTTTCAATTCTTTCAATCTCCATTATTTTTTTATCTATCCTTTCCCTTTCATCCATAACCTCAACTACCAAACTTTCTGCATCTCCTCCACTCTGTATCTGTCTTTGCACCCTTTCAACAATGCTTTCAGTTCTATCATCTGGTGTAAATATTAGAATATTCTCTGTTTTTAATATCAGACTTTGAAGCTTTTTTCTTGTTTTTTCGCTTAAGAAATCCACAGAGTTTTGATATATCTCTTCAAATCTATTGAGATATGTTTTGCAGAACAAAGGATTGTAGGAACTGTCATAGACAATGAGCTCTTCATACTGTCTGCTATTACTAAAAGCAGAGTTAGTGAAATTTGCAGAACCTACCATTACTCTTAAACTCCCCTCATCATCAGAAAGTATATAAATCTTTGAGTGTATTCGCTCACCTGCTTTCATATATCTTAGCTCAATTTTCCCGGTTGTAAGAGCTTCAAGAACTTCAGGGTCTGCCTCAGCAGAATGGATAAATCTCTCTTCAGAAGTTGGGTCAAGCACATAGAATTCTCTTGCTGATTCTTCCTCTCCCAATATGGTTATGACCTTTTTAAATGTTTTCACCTTATCAAAGAAAAAATCAGGAGAAGAAACATAGGTAACAACCCTTAAGTCGGTAAAGTTATGATAAAAAAGTGAAAGAGGATCTTCTTTAAATGGCTTGTCATTGTAAAGAATGTGCAGATAAGAAACTTTTTTTGTGAATAAATCCATAAATTATTATATCATTCAGATAAGATTATCTGTCTTTTAAATCTTTCTTTTTTTCAATCTCAGGGAATTGCTTACCACTGAGACAGAACTTAGAGACATTGCTAAGGAAGCAAGCATTGGATTAAGAAGTGGACCACCAAAAATGTAAAGAACTCCAGCAGCAACTGGAATGCCGATTACATTATAGATGAATGCCCAGAAAAGGTTTTCTTTTATCGTTCTGAGAGTGAGCTTACTTAACCTGATAAGCACCGGAACTCCTTTAAGCCCTCCTTTCATAAGTGTTACATCAGCTGTATGGATTGCAATGTCTGTTCCGCTTCCCATTGCAATACCTATATTTGCCTCTGCCAATGCAGGTGCGTCATTTATTCCATCACCTATCATGGCAACATTTTTTCTCTCAACAACTCTGAATTTTCTTACAATCTTTGCTTTTTCATTTGGAAGCACTCCTGCAAAATATGTTTTAATGCCCAGTTTTTCTGCTACTGCCTTTGCAGTAAGTTCATTATCTCCTGTTATTATAGCTACTTCAATTCCCATTTTCTGTAATTCTTTTATGGTTTCTACGGATTCTTCTCTTATTGGGTCTGCAATGAAAAATATTGCTTTTATGTTTCCATCAATAGCAGCATAAACTGTTGTCGTAGGCTCTGAATAAGAGAGTTCTGGTAAATTTATATTTTTTTTCTGCATTAGTTTACTGCTTCCTATTAAAACTTCCCTTTTGTCTCCCTTTGCATCAAAAACTTTTGCCAAAACTCCTCCACCAGCAACTACTTCAAAGGACTCTGGCTCATCGGGATTTATTCCCTCTCTCATGCAATGCCTTATTATCGCCTTTGCAAGAGGATGCTCAGAGTATTTTTCAGCAGTAGCACAAAGACTTAAAATTTCGCTCTTATCCACATCAAGGTATTGCACATCTTTTACTTCAGGTTTTCCTTGTGTGAGTGTACCTGTTTTATCTGAAAAAAGAATTTCAATTTTGCCAACTTCCTCAAGCTTTTCCACATTTCTTATGAGTATCCCTTCTTTTGCAGACCTTCCTGTAGCAACCATAATTGCTGTTGGAGTAGCAAGTCCTAATGCACAGGGGCAGGCAATTATAAGGACTGCGATGCTATTACTTAAAGCCTGTGAAACTTCTCCCTGTAATAACATCCATAGGGCAAAGGTTAACACTGCTACTGCCAAAACCGTAGGAACAAATATGGCTGAGATTTTATCTGCAAGCCTCTGAACAGGTGGTTTTCCTGTCTGTGCTTCCTGTATTAGTTTGATTATCTGGTTTAAAAGGGCATTTTTACCAACAGCCTTTGCTTCAACTTTAATAACTCCACTTAGTAAGATTGTTCCTCCGATTACTTTCTCTCCAGCAGATTTGTCAACAGGAATTGGTTCTCCTGTTATCATAGATTCATCAACGGTTGCTTCGCCTTCTACAATAATTCCATCTACAGGTATTTTTTCAGACTGTCTTATCAGCACAATATCTTCGGGCAAAACTTCATCAATGTTTATTTCCTGCTCTTTCCCATCTCTTATTACAACTGCTCGTTTGGGCTGAAGTTGAATAAGCCTTTGTATTGCCTCTGATGTTTTTGCCTTTGCCTTTTCTTCAAGGGTTCTACCAAAAAGTATGAGGGTAATTATTACTGCTGAAGTTTCAAAATAAAGATGAAATCCTCCATGACCCAAAAGTAGCATAGCAACGCTGTAAAAATAGGCAGCATTTGTTCCCAGACTTACAAGGCTATTCATGTTTGCTGTGCCGTGTTTCAGAGCAAGAAATGCAAGCCTGTGAAATCTCCATCCTGTAATAAACTGGACAGGTGTTGTAAGCACAAGCTGTATAATTCCCTCATGTAAAAAAGGAATGTGAAACATGCTACCTAAAAACACAGGCAATGTAAAAATAAAACTTATGATGAGGTCTCTTTTTAGTTTTTTAAACTCTTTCTTTTTTTCTTCAAAGGCTGATATTGTATCCGCATATTTTTTTGCTTTTATACCAAGAGTTTTAATGGCAGATAAAATTTTATCTTCATCAATAATTGTTGGTATATAAGATAAAACAATATTTTTATTCACAATATCTATTTTTACCTCAACCACTCCTTCAAGCTGAGCAATTTTTTCTTCAATAGGTCTTGCACTGTCAGGGTCAAGTTCACTTATCTGTAGATAAAGATTTGTTTTACCTATGTCGTATCCGGTTGCTCTTACTATGCTGATTAATCTGTGAATGTCAACTTTATCAGTTACTTCAATCTTTGCTTTTTCAGTAAGAAGATTTACTTCCGCACTGATAACTTCTTCTAATCTGTTTAATGCTCTTTGAACTGCTTGAGCACAGGCAGCACATGTCATTCCTTTGATAGGTATTTCAACTATTTTTGTCATTGCTTTATTTTATAATTATTGGATTTTTCTCTGCCTTAATACTTCAAAAGTAATTAAAGCTGATGCAACTGAAACATTTAAAGAGTTTATTGTGCCTCTCATAGGAATTTTTATAACTTTATCACATAAGGCAATTACTGTTTGTCTGATTCCCTTTCCTTCAGAACCAACAATTAAACCTAAAGGCTGAGTAAAATCGCTTTCCCAGAATACATCCTTAGCCTGTGCTTCTGCTCCATATATTGTGATATTATGTTCTTTGAGAGTTTTTATCGCATACTTAATATTATTGATTTCTACAAGATTAACATGCCATACTGCTCCTGCTGATGCTTTCCATACAGATGGGACAATTCCTACTGAGCGTTTTTTCTGATAAATTATTGCATGGACTCCTGCTGCATCAGCAATTCTACAGATGCTTCCAAAATTTTGAGGGTCTTCAACTAAATCAAGAATTAGGAAAAAAGCAGGCTCATTTTTTTTAAATGAAATTTTTAAAGCTTCATCAAGAGTTATTGTTTTCTTGGGTTTTATTTTGGCAACTACTCCTTGATGAACTCCTTGTGTGATTTTTTCAATGAATGTTTCTTCAACTATTTTTACTGAAATTGATTTTTCCTCTGCCAGCCTCAGAATTTCTTTAAGCTTTGAAATTCTATTTTTTGATATATAAATTTCCTTTAATGCATCAGATATTTTGAAAGATTCAAGAACAGGATTTACACCATATATATACATTAATTTATCTTTACTTTCCATATAGTTCTGTCTGGTTTATCTTCAAGAATAATTCCCTTTGATAAAAGTTGTTCACGAATACTGTCAGCTTTTTTCCAATCTTTATTTTTTCTTGCCTCAGTTCTTTCTTTAATGAGTCTATTTATTTCTTCTTCTTTAATGGCAATTTTTTTAACTTTAAGTAAATCTCTATACCAATCAACAGGTTGTCTCTGAAATAGATTTAATACACTACCAATTTCTTTGATTGCTCTTTTTGCAGTTACAAGAAAATCAATTTCTTTATTCTGTGATGGTTTTTTATCCATAAATCGGTTTATTTCTTTAATAAACTCAAATAGTATTCCTAAGGCTTTTGCTGTATTGAAATCATCATCCATTGCTTTTTCAAATTCTGGTTTCAGATTTTCAAGCATGGCTTTAACTTTGTCAAACTCTATGGAGCTTTTATCATTTATTTCAATTTTTTCAAAATCTTCAATTCTCATTATGGTGCTGTATACTCTGTCAACTGTTGCTTCAGCTTCTTTAATATATTCATGAGCAAACTCAATTGGGCTTCTGTAATGGCTTGAAAGAAGAAATAGTCTCAATGCTTCAGCATCATAAATATCAAGTAAATCCCTTATGTTAAGAACATTACCTAAGGATTTTGACATTTTTTCTTTATTTATTGTTACAAATCCATTATGAATCCAATATTTTGCAAAGGGTTTCCCAGTAAATGCTTCAGACTGGGCAATCTCATTTTCATGATGAGGGAATATTAAATCCGCGCCTCCGCCATGAATATCAAAGGTTTCACCAAGATATTTTATTGACATAGCAGAACACTCAATATGCCATCCAGGACGTCCTTTGCCCCATGGAGAATCCCACCATGGCTCTCCGGGTTTTGATGCTTTCCATAGTGCGAAATCAAGAGGGCTTTTTTTCCTTTCATCAACTTCAACACGAGCTCCACTTATAAGTTCATCAATTTTTTTCTTGGAAAGTTTTCCATACTGTGGAAATTTTTCAACTGAAAAATAAACGCTTTTTGCCTGTCCTTCCTCAATTTCATAGGCATATCCTTTATTAATCAGTGTCTGAATTATTTCAATCATTTCATTTATATGCTCTGTTGCTTTTGGCTCAATATCTGCTCTTGTTATTCCAAGACGGTCCATATCTTTATAGTATTCTCCAGTATATTTTTCAGCAATTTCTTTCCATGAAACTCCTTCTTTATTTGCCCTGTTTATAATTTTGTCATCAATATCCGTGAAGTTTTTGACAAATTTTACTTCATAGCCTTTATAGCGAAGATATTTTACAATTACATCAAAAACAACAGCGCTTCTTGCATGTCCGATATGACATAGGTCATAGACAGTAACTCCACATGCATAGATGCCTACTTTTTTGTCATTTATTGGCTTAAACTCTTCCAGCTTGTCTGTAAGTGTGTTGAAAACCCTCATTTTCTCCTCCGCCTCTGAATTTATGCCTATTTTAACTTAATTCTTTAAATCTTTCCCAATCTGTATGAGGTAAAAATAGTGCAGATATATATTCATCCATAAATTTTTTTGAACGTGAAAGGTCAATATACGTCATTTTATCAGCGATTTCTTCAGCTGTTTCTCTCAGTTGATAACTAAGAGTGCATAAAATCGCACCGGCTAAAGAAGTATTCCCAAGAAACTGAAATCTATTTTCGGGTAAATTGGGTAACATGCCAATTTTTAATGCTTTTTTAATATTTATAAACTCGCCAAATCCTCCTGCAATGTAAACCTTTGATATATCCTTTTCACTAATTCCAACTTCTTCAAGCAGTGTTGATATTCCTGCATAAATTGCAGCTTTTGCCCTGATTATATTGTCAATGTCTGCCTGAGTAATATAACAGTTTTCGGAAATAATGAATCTTTGTTCATCATTAACTTCTTTTATCCATTGAGAAAATCCTTTAATGAGTTTTCCCTTTTGATCAATAATTCCTTCTGAAAAAAGCTCAGAAACAATATCTATCATTCCTGAGCCGCATATGCCTGATGGTGGCATATCTCCAATTACCTTTATTTTAAAACTATCTGAATTTTTATTATAGGAGAAAGATTCTATAGCTCCTGAAGTAGCTCTCATCCCACAACTTATTCCACTTCCTTCAAAACAAGGACCTGCGGAGGTAGATGCTGTTACAAGCCATTGTTTATTACCTATAACAACTTCTCCATTAGTTCCAATGTCTATGAATAAAGAGATTTCTTCTTGAAGATACATTTGTGATGCCAATATACCTGCAACAATATCTCCTCCAACATAACCTGCAATAGATGAAACTGTGTAAACAGGTGCATTTGGTTCTATAAGAAGTTTTGCCTGAGCCGCATTCCATACAGGATAATGATTTAAAACTGGTGTATAGGGTTCTTCTCTTATATATTTTGGATTAATTCCCCAGAAAATATGAGCCATTGTTGTATTTGCAGAGATTGTTACATATAAAATTTTCCCATCCCTGTGTTTCATGAAGACTGTATTAATGAGGGCATTTATATCATCAACAATGCATTTTCTTAAGATATCAAGTCCATTTTTATTTTCAACTGCGTAAATAATTCGTGTAATAACATCGTCTCCATAGGAAATCTGAGAGTTATAGCATGAGGCTATATCAATGACTCTTCCTTCTTCAAGATCAATTAGAGCGATAGCAACAGTTGTTGTGCCTATATCAACAGCAACTCCATAAAGTTTTGTATCTGGTTCTATAAAATCAATAATTTCCTTTTCTGTAAGAACAACAGTAATCTGCCATTTATTTTTTCTTAAAAATTCAGGCAGCAGTGAAACAAGTTTTCTGGATATTGAAATTTTTTTATTTAAAGTCTGTCTTATATTTTCAAAGTCTGCTTTTGAATTTTCAATTGTAGGAGGCTCAATCTTTAATGAAACTTTTTTAACTAAGGGTTCAAATAAAGACGGATTGTCTTTAAAAGGTTTCTCAACCAACCACAATTTTGCTGCGGAGATTCTTTCTGTAACAGTAATTAGTTTTTCCGGAACTTCAATTATAATATCACTTTCTGGATAAGTTTGACATGCAAGAACATAGCCAAGTTTTTTTTCATCTTCTGATATTCCAAAAAAAGAAGATGTTTTTGATTTGCCTTCAACAATTCTTAATTTGCATCTTCCACAAATTCCTTTGCCTCCACAAGATGCTGGAAGATAGATAGCATGACTCTGTAAAACTTGGAGAAGAGTCTCTCCATGAGTTTCAAAAATTTCACCACGATTTGTCCTAATTTTATACATGATTTAAAATTATATCATGAAAGCTCTTGTTTATCGGATGGGAGGATTAGGTGACAGTCTTCTCATTTATCCGATTCTTGAAATACTTAATAAAAAAGGCTATGATGTTACTGTATGGGGAAATCCAGAATACTTCAGGCTTGCTGAAATATCAGGATTTTGCATAAAAACAGTTTTTTATGAGCCAAAGGAACAATATGATTTAAAAATAATTTTTTCAAAAAATAGAGAGATTTTAAAAAACTCCCAGAATAACTCCATTTATATTAATCCAATTCCGACACAGCAAACTTGGATTGTTGATTATTACTTAGAAAAAGTTGGCTTTAATAATGAAAGGTATTCAAAGATTCTTCCAGTATCTTTTTCAGAAAGTAAACATAATAATCTTTGCATTGTTCATCCAGGAAGTGGTTCAAAAAAGAAAAATCCTGATTTAATTTTTTTCTTTGAGTTAGAAAAATTTTTAAAAGAATTAGGCTTTGATATTCTCTATTTACTTGGTCCAGCTGAAACAGAGTTTGCAGAAGTATTTAAAAACTCAGTTTATATAGAAAATCCTGTAGAAATCGCTAAACTGCTAAGCAAAGCGAATCTTTATATTGGACTTGATAGCGGAATAAGTCACTTAAGCAGTTATCTTGGAATCCCTTCAATCATTATTTTTGGTCCAACAGAGCCTCAAGTATGGCATCCTATTGGTGAAAATTTTATGATTATTCGTTATGAAAGCTGTTCAGCCTGTTTTCCTGATGTGTGCAAAGAAAGAAAATGTCTGGAACCTGAATTTTTACTCAATAAAATCAAATCTCTGCAAATATATCAAAAAGCTTGAAATTTCTTAGGCTTAAATAATGAGCATGAAGAATTAAAAGATAACCTTTTGAGTTGAGGTTGTAAAGTTTTTCAGGCTGAAGTCTTGACATATGTTCAATATTGGCTATTAACATATTGCGAAACTGCATTTTACCAAGTTTTGTTTCAATATCAAGATTTAATGTTCTTAAGTATCCTCCTTCAAATAACTCCTTTGAACATTCCTCTGCATCATGAAAATCTCTTGCAAGCTCTGTGAGCCCTGCCTTTATTTTTGAAAAAAATTCTGTTTCATTGCCATCATCGTCAAAAATTCTTTCTCCATCTGATGAGGCAAAGGTTTCATCAAAAATAATTGTATAATCATCTTCCTCCTTAAATACTCCAAAAGGATAATGTTTGCAGATATTTGGCACGGTGTCAAGCTTCCATTGTCCATTCTTTTTTAGAAATATATTCTTATTATTAATTCCTATAACAGCGAATGGAAAAACAATTTCATCCTGAATACCAAACATAACAGGATAATACATGGTAGCAGATAAAATTTCAGAATAAGTAAGAGGAACAACTTCAACATTTTCCATATATAAATAATCTTCAGGCATTTTTACTTTTAAATATCTATGAACTGTGCTATCTAAGGCAACAGCTTTTTTAAATGCTTTCATTATTGCCTTCATTTTAGCCTCCTCCTGATAAAAAAGTTTTTAAATTATAGCATAAAACTTTTCTTGACAGCACATTCTTTAAACAATTATAAATAATATATTGTTAAAAAATTTGGAAGGAGCTAATATGAATAAAGTTCTAATGAAGGGCAACGAAGCTGTTGCAGAGGCTGCTATTCAGGCAGGGCTAAAATTTTATGCAGGATACCCTATAACGCCACAGAATGAAATTCCTGAGTATTTATCAAAAAGATTACCAGAAGCAGGCGGGGTATTTATTCAGGCAGAAAGTGAAATTGCTGCGATAAATATGATTTATGGTGCTTCAGCATGTGGCGTAAGAGTCATGACATCTTCAAGTTCACCAGGAATCAGCCTCAAACAGGAAGCTATCTCCTATCTTGCAGGAGCTGAGCTTCCTGCAGTTATTGTAAATATGATGCGTGGTGGACCTGGGCTTGGAAACATCTCAGGCAGTCAGGCAGACTATTTTCAAGCAGTAAAGGGTGGTGGGCATGGAGATTACAGGCTTCTTGTATATGCGCCATTCAGTGTGCAGGAACTCTGGGATTATACAATTTTAGCCTTTGAAAAAGCTGATGAATGGAGAAATCCTGTGATGATTCTTGGAGATGGAGTAATTGCGCAGATGATGGAACCTCTTATTCAGAGAGTTCCGGAATTAAAAGTCTATGATAAGTCTTCATGGGCACTCACAGGAGCAAAGGGAAGACCGTCACGATTTATAAGAACTCTGTTGATGACTGAAGGAGAACTTGAGAAACACAATTGGAAGCTACAGGGAAAATATAAACAATGGAAAGAAAAAGAAGTTAGATATGAAACTTATTTTGTAGATGATGCAGATGTGGTGGTTGTAGCCTTTGGCTCTGCTGCGAGGATTTCTCTTTCAGCAGTAAGAAAATTAAGACAAGAAGGCTTAAAAATCGGACTTTTAAGACCTATCACATTGTTCCCCTTTCCTGAAGAGCCAATAAGGCGGCTTGCACAGGAAATTGAAAGATTCATTGTTGTAGAGTTTAATGCAGGACAGATGGTTGAAGATGTAAAACTTGCAGTAAATGGTATGGCTGAAGTTTATTTGTATGGTAGACCCGGAGGGAATATAGTAACAGCAGAAGATGTATATGAGGCTCTTGCAAGATATGCATCTTCTGAAAGAACCATGGTTTCTGTAAAATAATATATTGTTATGCATATTGAAAAAGTAGCGGTTTCTATTGCTGTAATAATACTTGTATTGGCAGTTTTATTAATTGTAAGAAGTTTTTTATTCAGAATTCTTCATAAATGGGCTGAAAAAACAAAAACAGGTTTTGACAATCTAATAATAAATACAATTAAAAGTCCTTCAATTTTTTGGTGTATAGGAATAGCTCTTTATATTGGACTTGAAAGTTCAGAAATTCCCTTAAAGTACACTTTCTATATAATTAAGGCTATTCATATCTTGATAATCTTATCAATTACCGTAGTTGCTGCAAATCTTGTTACCAGAGTTTTTATCAGATATATTGATCGCTCATCAGTTTCTGTTCAATCAACAGGACTTTTAAACACAATAATCAAAACTGCTGTCTATTTAATCGGTTTTATAATTATCCTTAACATTCTCGGAATTTCTATAGCGCCTTTGATAACAGCCTTAGGAATAGGCGGCTTAGCTGTTGCTCTTGCTCTTAAAGATACTCTTGAAAATCTCTTTGCAGGTATTCACATTATGGCAGAAAAAACAGTAAGAGTTGGAGACTTTATAAGGCTTGAGACAGGTCAGGAAGGATACGTTGAAGATATATCATGGAGGACAACAAGAATCAGAATGCTTCCCAATAATATGATAGTAATTCCTAACAGTAAGCTTGCTCAAAGTATTGTTGTAAATTATTTTCTTCCCGAAAAAACAATGTCATTCCAAATTCCCATAAGTGTTAGTTATGACTCAGACCCTGAATTAGTAGAAAAAATATTGATTGAAGAGGTAAAAAAAGCAATAAAGGAAGTTCCTGGGCTACTCAGCGAACCTTCTCCTGTCGTAAGATTTATCCCGGGTTTTGGTGAAAGTTCTCTTGATTTTACTCTTGTGTGTCATGTAAAAGAATTTGTTGACCAGTATCCAGTCCAACATGAACTAAGAAAGAGAATTTTTAAACGTTTCCAACAGGAAGGCATTGAAATTCCATTTCCTCAAAGAGTTGTATGGCTTAAAAATGAGAAATAACACTATTTTGAGTGGCATTTAAAATGTTCTTTATAAACTCTGCCCATGCATATTTTCTCTCAGTTTATTAAAGTATTAAGCTTGATAAAATTTAGACAAGTGCTAAATTTTTAAATTAGAATAAACTGATGGAATTGCGGACACTTTTATTCGGTGAAGGGCTTTTTGAGACAATACTTTGGCAAGGTAAAACACCTAAACTTTTAAGACACTACAAAAGGCTTAAAAATTCCGCAGAGTTTTTCCAGATTCCCTGCCCAGATTTTGAGACTTTCTGTCAAGAAATAGAGAAAAATACAAAAAGTGAAAAAAATCTTTATGTAAAATTCTGCCTGCTTTCAAAGGGGGAGGCTCTTTATTACTCCCTGCCTAAGGAGTCAGAAATTTTAGTGATTGCGAAGGAGCTTGTCCCTGATAGAACACCAAAAAAACTCTGCCTTTCAAACATAAAGAGACACAGTGCGAACCCTGTTATCTATCACAAAACTATGAACTATCTTCCAAATATTCTTGCAAAAAGAGAAGCTCTATCAAAGGGCTTTGATGATGCAATTATGTTGAACGAGAGAGATGAAATAACAGAGTGCTCAGCCTCAAATATTTTGATAGTTAAGGATAACAAACTTCTCACTCCTACCCGTGAATGTGGACTATTGATGGGCACAACAATGGAGATTCTGATTGAAAAAATGAATGTAAAAGAAGAAAGGCTTAATGTAAATGACCTTTATGATGCTTCATCAGTATTTATAACAAACAGCCTTATCGGAGCATTACCGGTAGTTCAGTTTGAAAATAAAAATTACTCTATAACTCCCGAACTCCTTAACTCTATAAACTCAATAATTGAAGAGGAAAACTCCCTGTAAATGCTTATACTTTGTGGTAGCTGGCTTAATAAAAAGGGATTTTATGAGGCAGAGATTGAAGATGTTAGATTTTATCAAAGTCTTTCTCAGATAAGAGAAGTTGAACCAATTAGTTTTGTCATATTTTCCTATGACCTTTCAGGTGAAATCCTCTGTTTAAATCTGAAAAGCTTTGACCTTCCTAAGGCAATAATCGTAAAAATAAAAAAGTTTAAAAAAATTAATGAGATAGAAAAACCTTTCAGGCTTCTGCCTGTTAATAAAAGTTTAAAAGACAGAGAATTTCTCTCAGGAGTTCAAAAAATTCGCAAACTCATTGAAGAAGGCACTGTCTATCAGATAAATCTTACAAATCGTTTTGATTTTGAGTTTAAGGGCAATCCTGTGAATTTGTTTTTCAGATTTTACAAAAATCAGCCTGTACCCTATGGATTTTTTCTCAATTTTGGTGATTTTTTCGTAGTTTCTGGCTCTATGGAACTCTTTCTGGAAAAGTTAGGTGAAAGAATCGTCAGCAAGCCAATAAAGGGAACTTCTAAATCATTGAGATTTCTTCAAAACAGCCACAAAGACAAAGCAGAAAACCTCATGATTACAGACATGATGCGTAATGACATAGGAAGAATTGCTCAGATTGGAAGCGTAAAAGTTACAGAACTTTTTAAAATAACAAAATACAGAACTCTTTATCAAATGCACTCTACTGTTGAAGGAATTACAAACAAATCCATTATTGACATAATAAAGGAAACTTTTCCTCCTGCCTCTGTAACAGGTGCACCAAAGAGAAAGGCTGTTGAAATGATAGATATCCTTGAACCTCATGCCCGTAGTTATTATTGCGGATGCGGAGGACTTGTAAGAAATGAAACTGACTTTACATTGTCAGTGCTTATAAGAACCGCCGTAGGTAAAGGTAACAGGCTTTCCTACTACGCAGGCTGTGGCATTGTCTGGAACTCAGTGCCTGAGAGGGAGTTAGAGGAGCTCTACTTGAAAGTGAAAGCTTTTTACTCTAAAGAATTTAAAATCTAATTAAATGCAAAAAATACAGGAAAATTTATAAAGTTGACATAATTAACAAAAATGTTAATAATATATTCTTAATGAAATATTTACAAATCAAAGCATTAGAGAATCGGCTTTTTTTCAGCTATAAAGATGTGGCTCAAATTCTTGAAATAAAAGACTCCTCTGCAAGAGTTTTCTGTTCAAGATATACGGACAAGGGAATCCTTATAAGATTAAAAAAGGATTTTTACATTCTTAAAGACAGATGGCAAAGACTTAGTCCAGAGGAGTTTTACAGGCTTTCAAATATTCTTCAGGTTCCATCGTACATCTCACTAATGACAGCACTTTCTTTTTATGAAGTAACAACACAGGTTCAGAGAGGTTTTTATGAATCTGCCTGCACTAAAAGAACAGAAAAGTTTGATATTGAAGGCGTTAGATTTAACTTTTACAAAATTAAGAGAGAGCTTTATTTTGACTTCATAAAAAATAAGGATTTTTTTATTGCAACGAAGGAAAAGGCTTTTCTTGATGCGGTTTATCTATACTCCTTTGGAAAATATGAGCTTGATCTGGATTCAATTGATTTTAGAAAACTTGATATGAAAAGGATAAGAAATCTTCTTAAAATTTTCCCTGAAAAAACAAAAAAAGTGGTAGAGAGAATATGCAGGATTTAGAAAAACAAGAACAGTTTGAGATAGAGGTTTTAGACAGACTTAAAAGTGGTAAGTTTCTTGATAGCCTTATCTTTACTGGCGGAACTATGCTAAGGCTTTGCTACGGGTTAAATAGATTTTCCGTTGACCTTGATTTCTGGCTCTATAAAAAAATTGATACTGAAAAATATTTTGAAAAACTGAGAGAATACCTTTCAGTCTTTTACACAATTCGTGATGCTGAAAATAAATTTTATACAATGCTATTTGAAATAAGGAGTGAAAATTATCCAAGAACTCTCAAGATTGAACTAAGAAAAAAAGTTGAAAAAGTAAAAACAGATATGTCAATTGCCTACAGCAAATTCTCAAATATTCAGGTTTTGGTAAGAACTCTATCTCTTGAGGAAGTAATGAAGTCAAAGATAGAGGCTTTCTTAAACAGAAAAGAAATCAGAGATGTCTTTGATATAGAGTTTTTGCTAAAAAAAGGTGTTCCTCTTAATGCAAAAAAGGAAGATCTCCAGCAATTACTTGAAGGTATAAAGGATTTTTCAAAAAATGACTACTCAGTAAAACTCGGCTCAATAGTTGATGCAGAATGGCGAAAGTATTACATTAAGGAAAACTTTAAAATCCTTGTAATGAAATTAAAGGAGATTTAGAAGATTTAAGATAGCGATTCTGAAAGATTCGGAGTCGCCTATCTGGTTTTTAGAATTTTCAAAGGAAAAGTTTATTTCACGATATAGAAAAAACTTTAAAATAATTAACCTTCCTGTTGTACAAAAATTTGCAATTTTTGAAAGTGAAAGCCAATATTTTCAATGAGTTACAAAAATGAATTGATAAACTCGGGAGATATTTTTAAATATTTTTCAGAATGCACTCATAAAATACTTTAGTATTATGAAATCCTCTTCTCTTGTTTCTATTTGCGCCTCTAAAGATTATCACTTCTACGCCTATTTCTTTACATATTTCACAGTTGCACTTTTCCCAAGGTCTATCAACAAGAGTCTTCATATATTTATCATAATGATGGTTTCCGTCATATTCTCTCAAAAGAAGCGTATCATACTCAAGAATAGCTTTTAATACTCTTTCAACATCTAATGTCTTATTATTAGCATACTGTCTTATTGCCTTTAATGCGTTGTTTTCCATTTGCTTAATATCCGCTATTGAATAACCTTCTCTCAACGCATTTTTAACTAAAACAGGATTTTCAGCGTATGGTATTCGTATTGCTGCATACCAGTTACCATCTTTTGTAAAGTAATTTCTTCCAGTTCTAAGCCATGATTTTCTTAGAAAAGAAGCACTATCAAAGCTTGTTACTCCAAGTGCTTTAAATTCTCTTATTTTCTGAGGACGCAAAATACCGAAAAGATGAAGTTTGATCTTTCTATGGCTGATTGCTTTAATTACAGTTCTGATAATCTTAACTATTTCATCGTCTGATTTTGGCACAAGGGTTCCGATGCCAATATATGAATATCCCATTTCAACGGTTTTTGCTGCCGAATCTGCATAACTTTCGGGACAATAACCCTGAACTGCTCCAATTGGTGTGAAATTCAGATTTTTCTTTTTATGATATTCAATAAATTCTTTAGCATTAATAAGGGTTAGCTGTCTTCTTTCTTCTTTTTGCTCCTCTGTTAGATTTATTTTTTTCTCGTTTTTGACAATAGTATCAGGAATCATATGGTCAACAGATACGCCATAATCAAAATCCAATGCTTGATATATGTCTGAAACTTTATCTATTTTATACTCTTCAGGAGGAACATCTTCATTAATGTAACTGAAAGCCCCGCAGTCACCCATAACTTTAAGTTTGGAACCTTCTTTAATACGCAAATATTCCTTTATGGACTTAAATTGCCTGATCTGTTTTCCACCATTACTATCAGATATTAGATTAATCTTGTCTTTAAAAATTGCCAGGCTGATCAAGATTCCATTGTATGGTGGTTTTTTAAAGATTTGATGAGCATAAACATCTATTGCATAAGCTGCAGACTTATCTCTACTAAATGTATCGGTTTCAAAATTATAATTGGGGTCTAATCTGTCTTCCCAATTGGGTAAGAAATAAAGCATAATAATAAACCCTATGGAACAGTTGGAGTATAACGATGAGGTGCAGGATTAGGGCAAAATGTTTTAAAATCACAGGCTGTGCAATTTCTCTGTTGAGGGTTTGTTGGCCAACTATGAACAATTGAAGATCCGCCAATTTCTGACAAAACTGCACTTTCTATATTTGAAACCACATTATCAAATTGGTTTAAGCTGTTTTGAATAGAATTGTTATCAACCGGAATGATTCTTATTGATCTTTGCTCCTTGAAGGGTTGGGTTAAAGATGGTAATTTCTTTCTTGAGTTCCATTTGAGAATGCTTTGCAGGTCTTGCCCTGATGGCATTATATCAGTTTGGTTGTTTTTAACATCAGTAACTAATTGTTCCATATCCTCATTAGATGATGCTAATTCGTTAATATAAAAAATAATCCCAGCTACTATTGGACGGGATTGAGGTTGTTGGGATCTGAGCCATGCATATGTTAAAACCTGCCATTCGTGATGATGCCATAAAGCTGAACTGAAAGAGGGTCTTCTCATGCCCTTATAATCAATAATTATTTCATAATCTTGAGAAGAAAGATTATTTATAATTTTTTGCATTTCTTCATGATTGTGAATATTATGAACAATTAAATTACCACGTGGTGCCATTAAAAGATTAACTGAACTTATTACATCAATAACTCCAGTTATTCCATAATAATTAGACCTACTGATGCCTTTTTTATATTTTGGCATTGGTCTGCTTCCCTTTAATCGCACTTCTGCTTCTGAGATCAAAGGAAATAGATGTTGTCCCCATGTGTTTATTGCTGCTTCAGTTCTTTGGCTGGCAATTAACTTATGAGGATGGTTCATATTGGGACATAATCCTTGAGAAGTTGTAGAGGTTGTATATGGGCAAAAAAGTCCCGGTGGTGGATACAATCCTTTACTTCTTAGTCTTCTATCAATTTCTAATTCAATATCTCGTATATCTGAACCCCATTTCCATGGAAATCTCCTAAGTTGAAAATTATTTCCCCAACGCAGATATGCTTCTTCCAAAACACCATGTATAAATTCACCAAACCAAAGTTGAACAGGTGTAGATGGTGGAAGAGCACCTTTATTATGATACCTATATTGAAGTCCACAAGTTAGAAATGCCAACAAATCACCTGTCAAACTATATTCAGGGATAAAATATGGTTTCGGCCTAACTGATAGTGCCATTTAACACCTCCTCATATGTGAATCAAATTTGGCAACCCTCGTCTCCAATGCCAATTTCCATTTCTATCCCATCCTGTAGCGACATTGGGAATACGATTATATCTCACAGAGTTCAAACCAACCAATAATAAGACATCCTGTGCCCTACTAAAAGCTACAAAAAACTGTCTTATAAGATCGTCAAAAGCTCTATCTTTGGGTGATCTCACAGGTAGACCTAATAATGGAGAATAAGGTCGTAATTCATCCTCTAAATTTACGCTCATAATATCAGCTACTCTTCCTGTTCGGGTTAACTTTGGATATCTCTTATATGCTTGTTTATGATGGTCTCTTTTAAAATCAGAACCTACATCAACTATTACCAATGGGAACTCTAATCCCTTTGCCTGATGTATTGACATTATATTAATTCTATCCATCGGTAATGTTTCAAGAAGATCTTCATTAACTTCAATTGCCCCCGAAGCAAGCGGAACGAATATATTCCATATAGCTTCTTTAATTGCTTCTTGCTCTAATGGACTAAATGGACTACGACTACCCGGGATAAATATTATCTCAGCCCCGAACGTACTAAACGATGCACTTTGACTAATTGTACGAGTCACTGTTTCAAGATAAACTAAACCTTCTATATCACTTTGCATATAAGGTATCCATGTAACTAACTTATAAACTAAATCAATTAATGGTACGTCTTGTCTGCCAGATAATCTTCTGCCAAGGGGATTCCTGTTTTGCCATGCTCCAACAAAATCACTAAGAGTAGGAGAGTGTGGCGGTGGGTTACTTCTCATAAAATTTTTTCCTTTATCTCGCCATTTATTAAATGTAGCTGAAATTTGGCTAGGTAATGTGGTAATACTATTTTGTATTTGGCTTTGAGGATCAATACATTCTAAAAGAAGTCCGCATAAAATCTCAATCACTGGAATTTTTTCTAAATGTTGCCCTCTCGGATTAAAAATCTTTATCGGAAGACTCAACTTACTTAGTTCCTCACGAAGCAACAAAGGAAGTCTTTTTTTGCCATTGGAATTATATTCTCGAGGCGAACTGCATAATAAAGCAATATCAGCGGGGGAACCACCATGAGAATTAGTTTGAATTAAGTATGTTTTTCCTTTATAGGTTATTGTATATCCACCTCCATGAATTATTTTGTGAATAAAATTCGCCAGATCACGAGCAAGAACATTAACATTATCTCTAAACATCCCCAAAATAGGATAATTAACAAAATGTCCTAGTCTTGATGAAGTAATTGCTGGTTTAGCAGCGATTCTTGCACTGAAATAACTTGAATCTATCGAAACATATTTATGGAGAAAATTTACAATCGTTTTTGTAGATCTATAATTTTTGGACAAATAGATAGTTTTAGGTTTTTTACCTAAGCTTGAAATCCTATGTGGAAAGTTTTGAAAAAGATCAATTGTGGCACTACGAAATCTATATAAAGCTTGATCATCATCTCCAACAACAGTAATACTGCCTTTATTTTTTATAGCAGCCTTAGCAAATTCAAAATAAATTTGTTCTTGAAGCAAGTTTGTGTCTTGATATTCATCCACTAGCAAAAATTTAAAAGTAGAAAGAAAATTACTTAGTGTTCCCCCCCTCAGTTGATTTAAAAATTTATCTTCAAGTAGAGCAAAATCATATAAAGAGCGGTTCTGTAATTCTCGATTGTAATCACCTATAGCATCGCATAATACAGGGCAACCAGGGTGACTGGATCCACTCCTAAATGCACTAACATCAATCATATCATGATAAAATCTATCTTTTATTGTCCTGAGAGAGTTACTTATCTCGGATACATTAAGTCCAAAATTTGAGCCCCTTAAAATAGTTATATAATCCTTTAGGTCCGGATTAGTATGTCTACCGTGCCTAAAGAGCCCAAACCGTATCATCAATGCGTTGGAGATAAAATCTTCTATAACCACTGGTGCCTGGCTTCCTGGGGAGCGATGAATCCTTAGCACTTCCTCAGCAATACTATCAATTGTTCCTGTAAATAATTGATTGAAATCTAACCTTTGAAGTTGGGTTATAATTAATTGATAACCTGTGCTTCCCATCAAGTTATTTATTAGGTAATTTCTCAGTTGATCGCCCCACCCGAGAATTCTTGATCTTAATTCAGATGCTGCCTTACGAGTAAAAGTAGTCACCATAATGCTATTGGGTGAAATGCCATCTACAAAAATTAACTTTAAAACCCTTAAAGCAATAACTGTTGTCTTCCCGGAACCTGGTCCAGCTACAATAAATAAGGATTCATTAATTGGTGCACTAATTGCTGAGTGCTGTTGAGGGTTAGCGGTAATATTCCTTTCAAGTTGATTAGAAACGATTTGTTCAAACAAATTCCAATTAATCATAGGTCAATCCCTTAATAATTTTATTCATTTTTCAAATTTATTAATATCATCCAAAAATCTTCCAATTCTGTCATCAGCATTTTCAACATGAATTGGAATGGGTATAGCATCAAGACCTGTAGCATCATAACTTACAAGAAGCCAATCGCCTTTTTTAAATTTAAAAGTTTGTCTGAAGATATCTTCTGATATCCCAAAAGCCTGTGAAACCACCTCTCTATCTGTCTGTCGTGGTAGTTTACTTATAAAATAAGTGTGTGGCTGTGCCATTATACTCGTATCTAAATATCTAACTCTCTGGGTAGCGATACCAAGCCCTAACCCAAATTTTCTACCTCTTCTTGCAATAGTCATTGCAATGGATGAAGAGAGTTCGTAGGAACCCTTCGGCTGTTGGGGTATAAACTCATCCGCTTCGTCAAATATGAATAAACATAAAGGGGCAATTTCTCCGGTCATTCTTCTATTATCATAGCACTGATTTCCTAACCGATAGGCAAATTCCCTTAATATATCTGGATTGTGAGAATTTATTATATAAAAAGAAGAATAGCTTTTATCATTCAATTCTTCTATAATTTGTTCAGTAGAAATACCGCACCTGATTTTATTCTTTCCAGATGCTATGACTTCATTTAGTATACTGACTAAAGTGTCAAAATCAGATTCATAAGACTGAAAATCTTTATGTGCTTTTAAATTTTCAAGCAGTGTCTTTGCCAATTCTGGTGTCAATTCTGTGTCATTTGTATCTCTGTATCTACCAAACACCTGACCAACAATTTTGCTAATAGCTTGGTAAGGCCCCTTTCCTTTTGTGCGATTTGACCAAGGATTTCCTTCTTTTACTGCTTGAGTTACGGTAATGTCCGCTGTTTTTATCCAAAGTCTGATCTTACCTTGTCGGATTAAAGTGCCGAGAGGTTTTATAAAATCATGCTGTCTTCTTTTGAGCATTTTGGGAAGCAAGATAGTTTTACTAAAAATTTCTGCTATTTTATCTGTGTACTCTATATCTTTATTTATACATCTGAAAACAATATCTGGCAGAGTCCTCTCTTCAAGACAAATTATTTTGGCATTTTCTAATTTTACAAGCTGATCAATTAAAAGTGCTGTATATTCACCCATTAGATCAAAAAAAACTATTTTTATATGTTCTTTAGTTTCGCTGAGTATCTTACTTACAAGGGTGCTTAAAAAATTAGATTTGCCAGCACCTGTAAAGCCAAAAACCCCAAAATGAACCTTTATCAAATCTTCAATCCTTAACCAAATATTAACATCAGGGTCCCTAACTAATTGACCAATAGTTAGAATATTTTCTGTGTTAGAATCAATTCCTAAATTAATCGCCCTCTGTGTGTATTCATGGTTAAGCAATTTTACTTCTGAGCCAACCATTGGAAGGTTTTCATCTATTTGGAAGATAGTTTGATTATTTAATAGTTTTAATTCAAGATTAGTAGGGACAGCAATACACTTAATTTTCGTTGTATCTTCAGTGGATTCACTTTCCTGTTCCCAATCTAAACAAGCGTTTCGAGCAGCTTCAACAACGAAACCAGGATAGCCACTTGTATCAGAACCAAGAGCATAATGCATCGGCAAGATAGAAACTATTTCCAAAATGCTCAAATGCGTTTCTGTCGTATTTGTTGCAAAGTTAGGCACTACAACCATCACGCCTTCACGAATAAGGTTTATAGCTCTTTTTGTGTAATCAAACCATATCTCAAACTCATAGCGTGTATCTGGATTTTCGCTTATTTTCATCAATGTGCCTGACATGTTCGGTATAAACATTTATAACCTCCTTACAGAATCCCTTATGGTTCTAAAGGTCTTGCTTAAAGGATTTGCTCTGAATGAAATTTCACTGCTATTTATCAAACCCTTTACTTTTTTACCAATTGATTTTGCACCCCAGTCTGCCTTATGTAAAGGATCTGGATAACCTATAACTTCTGGAAAATGATTTCTTGTAAGGATACTCAAGAAATACATTACAATATCCTGTCCAATATTAGGAACAGAAGAGTCTTTGCAACAAAAAAGGGATACTTTTCCGAGTTCATTAGTTTCAATAACTAAATGATCAAGATTCTTAGAATCCCACTCTGGATAAAGCAGTCTGTCAAGAAAAACTACGTGTCCCATCAGAGGTGTTGATTTTTTTCTACTTAAAAAGAATTGGGCAAGAGACCTTGCGAAAAGTTTTTCGTTAGATACAATCGTTCCTTTAACACCAGAGATATATGGCGGATTAGATTGTTCTTTTTGATATAAAAACAAAGTCATAAATGCTGAATCAATCTCAATTGATGACCACGGAACATCTAAGTTCTCATCACATAATGGCAGTGTTTCAAGAAAAATGCGATCTGTCCATGGTAATTGATGAATTTGAAGCGTGCTTAGTTCCGGATAAATATTTAGATGTTTTGCAACACCCAAATAATTTCTCGATAGATACTTTGAGTTTGAGTCCTTTACAACCCCGGTAAGCAAGACCCTTCTTTTCCAACATTCTTCAGTCAAAGCCCTGATTCCAACTGAAATCAAAAATTTAATGTCCGTGGGCGACAACCACCTTCGCCGCATAACGCCGTTCTCATCAGGTGAGTTATAGATTAAAGCAGACTGATCTTTTTCTATAAAAAGTCTTTGGCAGAGATTTTGAAAGAAACTCTTGACATATTCCCATGATGCATTGATGTCCACAAGGGCTTTTAAGACTTTGCCCTCTCTCTTAACTATCCCATGACGCTCAATATAATTAATAGCCCCACTAATATCTTTTTCTGACAACCCATATTTAGTAAGAAATCTTGGAATGTCAATCGGTTGAGACCCGTTGAGATGAAATTCGGCAACTATTAAGGAGTATATTTTAAACTTTTTTACTCCTGGAATGCCGAGATTTGCATTGAAGGGATGTGCATAAGCAATTGCTATGTCAGCTTTATCTATCGTTCGCCTATCATATGGGTAATGTCCTGTAAGATGAACTTGATTAGGTTCTGCCGCCACGCTTGCCATAAGTGAACTGAGTGATAAGTCCATCATTAATAATTTCGGTGATTCTAAGGTAGAGCTTGTCACAACATTGTAAGCCAAGAAGATTTCAGCCAATTGCATTATTAAAATTTGGATGTTAGAGAGGTCTATTCTATCTGCATCAGAAACTATAAAAGTCTCAGCAAGGTTTGTATCGGTAACATCCGAAAGTTGAGCAAAAGGGATAGGAATATATGCAACCATACTAACATCCTTATTCATTGCCCATTTATGATATTTAACTTTTGGAGGATCTCCCTCAAGAGATATTCTTCCTTTTGCTCCATATGCTCCTCCAAAAAAGGTAATGAAATCTTTAAAAGGGTCTTTGCTACAGGTTCCGTCAATGGCGACAAAATCTATCTGATCTGTTTCAAAAAACTGCAAAATATGCTTTTTGATTTGATAAAGCGAACCCAAATCAGAAAATAGTGTTTTATATTGTTTGATTAGTTTATTAAAAAATTTCTGATAAAAATCTTGAGCATTTTTTACTCGCTCCTTATACAAATCTTCATATCTCAATCTTGAGTCATATAAGGCTTTTCTATAATTATCAAAAATTTTTGATATCGTTGACATCGTTACAACTTTGCCAAATGATTCATCCAATTTTTTAAATGAAACATCTTTAAACCAATGCCTCCATTTGCGTATAAAAATTTAGTCCAGGTAGGGAAAAAGGCTTCAAGCCCAGCAATCGATTTTAAGTAATCTTTCCCTAAGCAAACAAAAACATTAGCAAAGGTATTATTTTTTATATGTTCTTTTAAACTTGATAGGAATGACTTACCATTTAAAGTTGAGTTGAGGCGACAATCGTAATATTCAATAAGTTCAGATGGCTTGATAAAGCCATATTTAGCCGACAAGATTAAAATATTAAGGTTTTTCGGAAGACCTTGTTCTCTCTCAAATCTTTTCAACACTCTAAAAATCACACCATCATATAGGTCCCATGCTCTAACTTTTCCTTTAACTTTGTTCTTCCGTTTAGAACATGAAATAATAAGTAGATTTCTTTCTGCTTTTTCTTTCTTCATACTTACTTATATTACATATTATAGCAGATACATTGAATAATAAATCCTCTCTCAGACTGTTAATGCTAAAAAAACGGTATCTGTATTGCCAATTACTATTTCATAAAGATGGCAAGATTTCTTGTACCATAAGGAAAATAATTATAGGTATTGATATCCCTTTTGAAATAGCTTTAATAAGCTCAAGGTCATACCCATCCTCTGTTCTATCAATGTAAATGTTTGGAAGAAGTTTCTCTTTGATTCCGTGTTTTTCTTTTTCGTAAAGATAAAAAAACAAATATAATTCTATAGAAGAGCATCTTCAGTCCTAATTTTAAATCTGCTTCCAAAGCCAGTTTTCAAGGTTTTTGATACTTAAGTTATTGTTAGCCATTCTATAAACCCTCTGAATCTAAAATTTTTTTACTTCTTCTAAACATAGCGGATTGATTTTTATAGGGAATTTTTAGAACTCTAAATTACCTCTGCTATTTCTCGGACATGTAATATTTCTCTATTTTTCATCAGTCTTATGTCTTTGGATGTTAATGTAAGAACAGCTAATGTTTTACCATCAGCGGTTACAAACTCCACTTCGTAACTATCACTGTCCTTGTAAGAATAAACCACCACTCCTATATCTCCACTTGCCAAACCGTATTCTCTGATATCGCGAATCAGAACTACGGTATCTAATTCTTTTATTGCTTTCTCATAATTTGGTAGCTTCACAAATTTCCTCAAAGATTTTTTAGATTATATCAAATTACTCACCTCAACTCACTAACTCTATGAACTCCCCTCTCTATTAACTCTCCACTCCATAAACTCTCTCTATCACTCTCCCAATCAAATCCGTTCCCTCTGAAGTATCAAGCTTTATAAGTTTTTGAGGGTCCACTTCATCGGGAGCTTCAAATTTTTCTTTCTGAGCAAGGTATATTTCCCAGCGGGCATCAGATATGTCTTCGGATTCCTTACGTTTCATGAATCTCTCCCTTACAACACTGTCATCAGCAAAACACCAAAGCCAGTAAATATCAGCAAAGCTTAGCTCTTGGGCTACTTTTTCCCTATAGACTCTGTCTTTGAATGTGGCATCAAGTATTACATCCCTGCCTTTAAGAACTGCCTCTTTTGCAATCTCAATCATTTTTGTATAGGTTTTCTCAGTGTATTCCCTGCTATAAATACCCTTTTCAAAGGGTTCATAATGATGCTCTGTTGGCGCAATTCCTACGAGGCTTTTTCTTACAATGTCTGAAGGAATCCATTCTGCAAGGGTTTCTTTAATAAGTGCTCTTGCAAGGGTTGATTTGCCTGTGCCTGAAAGTCCGAAAACAACAAAAACTTTGGGCTTTCCCTCTGCATAAAGATAGGCAAGGTCAAAGTATTTTCGGGCTGTCTCAAGTGCCTCTTTTCTTTTTTCCTCTGGCAAAGCTTGGTCATCGGAGGTAAAACAGCCAATTTTTCCTCGTACATAGGCACGGTAGCATTTGTAGAAATTTAAAACTTTCAATAAATCCCTATCACCAGAGTTTTCAACATAGGAATTGACAAAATACTCTGAAAGCTCTCTAAACCCGTGAAAATCTAAATCCATGCTTAAAAAGGCTATGTCACTTGCCACATCGCCACAACGGAATCTTTCATTGAACTCAATACAGTCAAAGATATAGACCTTCCGCAGGTCATCAAAGCATGCATTGGCAGAATAGAGGTCTCCGTGTCCCTCACGGATAAAGCCTCCGCTGATGCGGGATTCAAAGAGTGTCTGATTTTGCTTTATAAATGACCTTGTCCATTTTACAATTTCTTCATATCTCCATCTGTTTATTGCTCGTCCTACATATCCCTTTGTCTGAGTAAAGTTTTCCTCTGTGTTAAAAGAGACTGTTTCAATTGAACCGTATTCATCAATGCCTTTACCTGTGCGAGCGTTTTTGAAGAAGGGAACAAGAATGTCCACAATAAGGTCTATGTGCTCTTTAGTAACAGAGCCCTCCTTTATCAGTTTCTCCATCATTCCTTCAATGGGAAGTTTTTGCATCTTAACAGCGTATTCAACAATATTCTCCCCACTCTCCAACTCGTAACTCCCTTCTTTCTCTGAGATTGGAACAACGCCAAGATAGACCTCAGGACAGAGTCTCCTGTTAAGTTCCACTTCCTTTTCGCAAAAGTGTTTTCTTAGCTCAAGGGTTGTAAAATCAAGAAAACCGAAGTTTACAGGTTTTTTTATTTTGTATACTAATTCATCGGCAATAAAAACGTATGAGATATGGGTCTGAATTATCTCTAAATTTTCAGGCTTATTTGGAAAAGACTCTTTTTTAAGTTCTGTGGTCCAGTTTATCATTATCTTACTCCTAAGATATATTCTTTAACTACATACTCAGCAAAAGCAAAGGCAGATGTAAAGGCAGGAGAGATTGCATTGAGTATATGAAGCGTGTTTGCGTCTTTTATAACTAAAAAATCCATCACAAGCTCCTTCTTTTTAATATCAATTAGCTGGGGTCTGATGCCGACTTTTTTGGAAGGTAAAAGGTCAGTTGGATTAACTCCTTCAATCATGTCCTTTACATCTCTGTAGAAGTTTGCTTTTAAGTATTTTTTTATCTCCGTAATCGCTGTATTTCTAAATTTTTCATTAGTGAGTAAGAGCGATAAATCCCTCCATAAAATCTTAACTGTCTCAATTCCTAAATCATCAAGTAGTTTATAATTTTCCCTTCCAAAGGCAGGTGTGGCAGTTGGTCCCACATAGACAGTGCAATCATGCACCTTTGTAAAATGAACACCAAGAAAGGGATTTTTTATATCAGGCACAGGATAGATATTGCCTTTAACTAGATAGGATTTTTCTTTTTTCAATTTCTTGTAAAGTCCTTTAAATGGGATAATTCTATATTGCTTTGCCAGACCAAAAATATGGGCAATTCTGTCTGCATGGGAGCCTGCTACATTAATGAAGAGTTCAAAGGAAAATGTGCCTTTGTTTGTCAGAAGTTTACCTTTCTTAAGTCCTCTTAGGGCAACTCCTTTTTCTATCTTAACTCCTGCACTCTCTAAGTCTTTCTCTAAACTGTCAAGTGTCTCCTTTGGATTTATTACTGCTGTAAGGGGCGAATACAAAGCCTGCTCACAGGTTTTTGCATAGGGCTCAATCTCTCTCAATGTCTTTTCATCTATGAGCTCAACCTCTGCTCCATTTGCCTTTGCTCTTCTGTAAAGCTCATGTAGCACAGGGATTTCGCTTTCTTTCTTTGTTACTATAACTTTACCCGACTCAATTAAAGTAAGCCCTTTTTCCTTACAATATTGTTTCATAAGTAAGTTACCCCTTAAACAAAACTTTGCCTTAAGGGAGTCTGGAGTGTAATAAATTCCTGCATGAAGCACTCCGCTGTTTCTACCAGAGCCATGTTTGCCAAGAGAGGCTTCCTTTTCTATGATTGTTATATCTTTAATCCCTTGATTTACAAGATCTCTTGCAAGGGAAAGTCCTGTAATTCCAGCTCCACAGATTATTATCATGCTTTAGCCATTCCTTCCTTGTTTTTTGCATATTCAATAAATTTTCTCAATGCTATAACAAAAACAAACCATGCAAGAAGGAAGAGAATAATTGTAATGCCAACTAAAGGAAAGTTTCCTGAGGGAAGAAATTTTTTAATCAAAAGAAATCCCAGTGAATAAATTGTTGTAGCAAGCATGAAAAGTGCTGGAAGAATTGTAAAGAGTCTCTTCTTCTGCATCATTGTAAGCCAAAGGGATATGGCTATCAAAGCAAGTGCTGCCATGAGTTGATTTGCTGAGCCAAAAACAGGCCAGACAACTGCAAAACCGTTTTTATAGGCAAGGAGAAACATTGATACAATTATTATTGTGGAGTTAAAAAAACGGGAAAAGATTATGCGTGGTGGTTTCTTAAAAATAGTTCTCCAGAACTCCTGTAAAATCAATCTTCCCAGCCTTACTGCTGTATCAAGGGTTGTTATAACAAAGCCTTCAATCATAAGAATTCCAAAAATCATTCCTACATAAGAGGGGATACCCAAAGCCTTTTCCATAAACAATCCTGAACCAAGAGCAAAGGCAAGCACAGGATTGGATTTTCCTGCCTGAGGGAAAACTATATCTTTGTAAGCAACATAGGCAAGTCCTGCACCAAGAGCAACAATAACTCCAACAGATAGTATACTCTCTACAAGCATTGCTCCATAGCCAATTTTTCTTGCATCAGACTCACGGGAAAGTTGCTTTACAGTTGTGCCTGTTGCTACAAGAGTATGAAATCCACTTATTGCACCACAGGCAACAGTGATAAACAGAATAGGCCATACAGGACCGAGCTTTGCTGCACCTTCTGAAATATTTATAGCAGGTGTGGTAACTTCTATTCCTTTTAATCCTCCTACGATTGCTGCAAAAATAAGTGCTATAATGCCTCCGTAAAGGAAAAAGGAGTTTATAAAATCTCTTGGCTGAAGCACCACCCAAACTGGAATTGCTGAGGCTATAAAACAGTATATGGAAACAAGCACCATCCATGTCTCACGAGAAAATCTTACAGGTAAGGCAAAGCCAATGATGACTGATAAGGCAATTACAATTAGGGACAGCATCACAGCATAAAAAATTTTCATATTTCTTCTATAAAGAAGATAACCCATCAATGGGGCAAAGGCTGTAATTATAATCACAGAGGTTGAAGCAATTCCACCAACTACTGCCATGCTCTCACCTGTTTTTGGGTCATTGACTGTGCGGAAAAGTGTTTGAGACTCGGGAAGATCAAGGAGTTTAAGCTTTACCATAGAGGTCAAAGCCACACAGGTAAGGTCAAGAAAGGCAGCACAGACAAGCAAAAGCATGAAAAAAACAAAAATTATAAAAAGTGTGAAACCCCATTTCCCCATGGTTTTCTTTGCTATTTCAACAATGGAGCTTCCCTTTTCTCTTAGACTTGTAAAAATTGAGGCAGTATCATGAACAGCACCAATGAATATGGCACCAAGAAGAATCCAAAGCCATGTAGGATAAAATCCATAAAGCAGTGCAACAGTAGGACCCACTATAGGTCCTGCACCTGCGATAGAGGAGAAATGGTGGGAAAAGACAACCAAAGTCTTTGAAGGAACATAATCAATCCCATCATTTATTGTTTTTGCTGGAGTAGGGTGACTATCATCTTCGTTGAAAACTTTTGCAATATATCGAGCATAAAACCTGAAAGCAAACCAAAAAATGAATATAGAAATAACAACTACTAAAAGCGTATTCATAGGCAATATTTTATATCAAAGCATGAAAAATTATGAAATCTTTCTTAAATTTGCTGACAAAAAGTTTGCAAGAGCAAAAAACAGTTTAATTTGCTGTCAGCAAAATTAGAGCGCTAATAGAAAATGAGAAACTTGAAAAAGAATTAACGCAACTTATATTCTTACTGGAATTCCCTTTTGCCTTAGAAACTCTTTTGCCTCTCTTATTGAATACTCTCTGAAATGAAATATGGACGCTGCAAGTGCTGCATCTGCCTTTGCATAAGCAAAAGCTTCATAAAGATGCTCAAGTGTGCCAGCACCGCCTGATGCAATAACAGGAATACTCACTGCCTCTGAAATCGCCCTTGTTAGTTCTATATCATAGCCCTCTTTTGTTCCATCTCTATCCATACTTGTAAGCAGAATCTCTCCCGCACCGAATTCTTCCATCTTCTTTGCCCATGCGATTGCATCAATGGGTCTCATGAGTCTTCCACCATGTGTGGAAAGTACAAAGCGGGAGTCTTCTTTATAGAGCACATCACTAAGTTCTTTATCATCAAACCATGACTCAGGTGGATAGGCTTTTGGATTAAAGTTTTTATCCACTCTCTTTGCATCTATTGCAATTACTATGCATTGAGAGCCAAAGCGTGTTGAAGCTTTTTGAATAAAATAAGGGTCTTTTACGGCAGTTGTGTTTATGGATACTTTATCTGCTCCTGCATTAAGCAAATCCCTTATGTCATCAAGGCTTTTTATACCACCACCAACAGTAAGAGGCATAAATACTACTGAGGCAGTTCTTTCAACAACATCAATGATTATTTTTCTTTTCTCATGGGACGCTGTAACATCAAGAAAAACAAGCTCATCAGCCTCTTCCTCATTATAGTAAAGGGCATTTTCAACAGGGTCTCCTGCATCCCTTAGATTAAGAAAATTAACACCCTTTACAACTCTTCCATCCTTAACATCAAGACAGGGAATTATACGTTTTGCAAGCATCGTTTACTCCAAATAATTTATAGGTTTTGAATATCTTTCTGGTGCAGGATATTTTCTTCCAGCAGCAGCAAATATAATTCTATCAATTTGTGTATCACCAGTAGCTATCCATCTCATGGGGAATAAACACCTATATTCCTTTCTATAATCATCAGTTCATAGGTTTTAGTATGCCAATCTGAAACCTTATCATAGCTCATAAATTTAACCCTCTTATTGATTGCAGAGAATGCATTTAAAGACAATTTTGTAATAAATTCTTTTTCTCTTACTTTGTCTGCCACGATAACAAAGTTCGCATTAAAATCCTGTAATTCAACAAATTTTAATAGAGAACTTTGAATATCGGTTGAATATTCTATTTCAAAAAAAGCCTCTGGCATTTTTCTTACATTAAACCAGCTGACATCAATAGTTTGGGCTTTCTGAACTATATGGTCGTAACTAAATTTGTAGAATTTGTCTATTGTAGTTATGTCACCAAGTTTTCTATTTAAATATTTTTTATTTTTATCCTGATTCGGAACAAAAGTTTGAAAATTTTTATGATTTCCGATTTCTACAAGTAGTCCCTGATAATAACTATGATTAAATTCCTGCTGTTTTACAATTGATTTCTGAGGAATAAGATTTATAGGTAATTTATCTTTATACTCTTTTAATGCCCAGAGTCCTGGTTTTATTTTAAAGAAAAATCTATCGTCCTGAACAATTCGTCGGATACTTGCAAAGGGGGTCTTAGTTTTCCATACACAATCTTTTATTTTCAAAACTTCTTGATATAAGAAACCGAGAGTTGCAAACCCTCCGTTTTCTCTCATCACTTTTATGACTGCTTCATATTGTTTCATTATAATCTTTTAATAAGTGATTTATTTTAATCCTAATCTATAGTTACTGTTGCATATAACTCGGTACCCTTTGTATCTATAAATCTAATGAATTTACCACAATCACATTCATATTCGGATACAGCAACTCTAAAATTGTGCTCTCTCTCCTATTTAAGTCCCTCTATCTTTTCCCCGCAAAATACGCAGAACATTTTATTCCTCTCTTTTAATTTATTTTTTGCTATTTCAACGCTCATTTTTTTACTCCGTCCCCTTTTATAATTCTCAAGGCTTCTTTTAAATTTATTGCTCCAGAATAAATCGCCTTTCCTGTTATCACACCCCACAGCTTTGGAATCTCAGCCAGTTTCCTTATGTCCTCAATTGATGAAACTCCGCCGGACGCTATCACAGGAACTTTGACTGATTCAACGAGGGCTTTTGTTGCTTCAATATTTGGTCCTGTAAGCATTCCATCTCTTGATATATCTGTGTATATAATACCCCAGATACCATAATCCTGCATCTTTAAGGCAAGCTCTATGGCTCTTATTTCTGTAACTTCAACCCAGCCTTTTACAGCTACAAGCCCATCTTTAGCATCAATGCCTACAATTATTTTTTTAGGGAATCTTTTACAAACCTCTTTTACAAAATCAGGTGACTGGACAGCAATTGTGCCAACAATAACTCGGTCAATTCCTACGGAAAGGAGCAATTCAATATCCTCAATCCTTCTTATTCCTCCTCCAACTTCTATGTTACCCCTGAAAGCTTCCCGGATTTTTTTTATTGACGGAAGATTGCCGATTTTTCCCTCTTTTGCGCCATCAAGGTCAACTACATGAAGAACCTCAGCGCCTTCATTCTGCCATCTTAATGCTGCATCTTCGGGATTGTCATAATAAACTGTAACTTCGCTAAACTTCCCCTGACGAAGTCTTACACATTTGCCATCTTTAAGGTCAATTGCTGGAATTATCTGCATTTTTTAGTATAACATAACAGCATGGATGAGCTTGCAAAGGAATATGTAATTGATTTTTTTACCAAAAGACTAATTCATTTTAAAGACTCTCCTGAATCCGTAGGATGGACTGCGAAAGGTCAGTTGCTCCGATATGAGGCAGTTGTTGAACTCATAAACCCTGAAGGAAAAAGCATTCTTGATTTTGGTTGCGGTAAAGGTGATTTTTATGGTTTTTTGAAACAAAGGGGAATAAAATGTGACTATACTGGTATAGATATAAATCCTTCACTGATTGAGGTTGCAATAAAAAACTATCCTGAAACAGTTTTTTATGTTAAGGATATTGAAAGAGAGCCTTTGGACAGAGATTTCAATTATACACTGGCAATTGGAGTATTTAATCTCGCAGTTCAGGATATAAAAGAGCTTATGCAAAGATGTCTGGAAATTCTTTTTCAACATACTAATGAAAAACTTATTCTTACTTGCCTTAATAAGAAAACAAAACTTAAAGATATCGGCGTGACCTATTTTGCTATAGAAGAACTTGAAAAAATTTCAAAGAAATTAACAAATAGATATCAAATTGTAGATAATCTTATAGAAGGCGATTTGTTTTTAATTTTGAATAAATAGAGCTTATTTGAATTTAATCAAACAACTCACTTAAAATAAAACTTATGGAAAACCTTATAGAGATAGCTCAGAAGGTTCTTACTATTGAAGCAGAATCTTTACAAACACTCAAAGAAAGAATCAATGAAGATTTCCTTAAAGCTGTTGAAATAATCCATAATTCAAAAGGTAGGGTTGTTGTAACAGGCATTGGGAAATCAGGGCTCATTGGGAGAAAAATTGCTGCTACTTTAGCTTCAACAGGTACACCATCATTTTTTATGCATCCAGCAGAGGCAAGTCACGGTGATCTTGGTATGGTTACAGAAGAAGATGTTGTTATAGCAATCTCTAACAGCGGTGAGACAGATGAACTAATAAGACTTATTCCATTTTTAAAGTATTTCAATGTTAAAATAGTTGCCATTACTGGAAATACTCAATCCACATTGGCTAAGCAGGCTGATGCGGTTCTTGATGTTTCTGTAAAAGAAGAAGCCTGCCCTTTCGGTTTTATTCCAACAGCCTCTACCACAGCCACATTGGCAATGGGAGATGCATTAGCTGTTGCTTTAATTATGCGAAATGGCTTTAAAAAAGAAGATTTTGCTTTTTTTCATCCAGGTGGCTCACTTGGGAGAAGAATGCTTACAAAGGTTAAAGATTTAATGCATACAGGAGATGAACTTCCTGTGTGTTTTCCGCAGACTGTCATGCTTGATGCAGTTTTAGAAATTTCATCCAAAAGGCTTGGAGTTGTTGTTGTTGTTGACGAAAATAAAAGAATTTTAGGGATTATCACTGATGGTGATGTAAGAAGGGGTGTGCAGAGATATGGAAAAGACCTTTTTGATTTAAAAGCTTGTCAAATTATGACTATAAATCCTAAAACCATAAATGAAGACGAACTTGCAGCAGTTGCGCTTTCAGTAATGCAAAAATATTCAATAACAAGCCTTGTTGTTCCTAATAGTGATGGAACACTTGAAGGCTTAATTCACATTCATGATATCCTCAAAAAGGGCATTCTTTAATGAAAGTTATTTACAAGGCTTTAACCCGTGAACTACTTCAAAACATCGGACTTTCAATTGCTTTTTTAAATGCGGTTTTAATAATTGAAAAGCTATTCAAACTGAGTAAGATATTTGCTTCTGTTGGAATAGATTTACCCAATCTTGTATTACTTATACTTCTTTTACAACCTCAATTGCTTATTTTTACAATTCCAATGGCTTTACTTCTCAGTATTTTACTTACATACGGAAGAACTCAGGCAGATAACGAGATGACAATCTTTATGGTAAGCGGAATGCCTTATAAAAAAACATTTAAACCTGCTATATATATCGGATTAATAGCATTTTTTTTCACTGTTTTGATGAGTTTTTATCTTGCACCAACAGGAGTAAGTCTTGTAAGAGAAAAAATTTTGACTATTCTTGCAGAGCGAGCACCTCTTGGATTAGAGGAAGGAGTTTTTAATCAGGGATTTAAAGATGTAACAATTTTTGTTAAGGAAAAACCTGATAGTTTACATTTAAAAGAAGTGGTAATTTTTGATGAAAGAAAAAACGATACAAAAATAGTAATTGCTAAAGGAGGTCTAATAAAAAAAGAAAGAGATAATATAAATTTGAGTTTATTAAATGGAAAAGCCTATTTTAATAAGGGCTTGACTTTAAATGAAGTAAGTTTTAAGGAGTATATCTTCAGGCTTTCTCCAAATATAGATCCTATAGCAAAGAAAGTTAGTGAACTTTCTTTATTTGAGCTTGTTTCAAAAATTCAGACAGAAGAGGTAAAAGCTATTGATTATAAACTGGAACTTTATAAAAGATTCGCTTTACCACTTTTATGCATAGTAAGTGTTTTTTTAGCTCCCTCATTATGCCTTATTGTTGGAAAAACTGGTAGAATCGGTGGTATTACAGTAGGACTTGCCATTTTTGCCTTTTATTATATTTTAATGATATATGGAGCTAATCTTGCAAAAGCTGGGAAAGTTTCGGCAGAGATAGGTTCTCTTTTACCCGTTATAGTTATGGCAATTTTAGCCTTTACTATGTATACACGAATTAGAAAGTAGCGAAATGAATATAAACATTGTATGTAAAAGCTATATAAAAGATTTTGTGAGAACATTTTTAGTCTTGCTTTTCTCTATGTCTTGTCTTCTTTCAATTGTTGGACTTATTGAAAAAATAGATGATTTTATGCCATATAAACCTTCAACCACTTTTTTCATTGAATATGGTTTATATAGTATTCCTCGCTACATTTTTTACTTAATACCCTTTGTCACACTTGTAACCTCACTATTTATATTTTCAATTGGCGTAAGAAGCAGGGAATTTTTGATTCTTTCTGTTTCTGGTGGAAGATTAAGAGGACTTTTAAAGCCTTTTTTAATTTTAGGCATTGTTATTTCTATTGTAGGCTTTATATTCGGAGAATTCCTTCAACCAGAATTTACAAAAAAGTTAAATTTTATGATTGAAGAACTAACCCAGAAAGGAAAGAGTTCTATACAGAAAGAGCTTTTTGTTAGAGCCAAAGACGGAACAGTTATCAAAATTGGGAAGTTTTCCCAGCAGCAGAAAAAGGCAGATGAGGTAAAAATATTTATCATAAAAAATGATGCATTGATTAAAAGAATAGATTCTCAGGAAGCAGAAATAGAACAAGATCAGTGGAAGCTTAAAAACTCCATAGTTTATGACTTTGTAGCTGGAAAAGTTGAAAAATATGATTTGATGGACTATCCACTTAATCTAAAAATTTCTATTGCAGCATTTAAAGATATTAAAAAAATTGAGGAATTTGGTATTGCTGAACTTATTCAGAAAAGAAAGGAATTAAAAAAAGTAGGACTAAGCAATCCTAAGATTGATACTGATATAAGTAGCAGGCTTTCATATAATTTTGTGACATTTTTTATGATGATACTTGGAATGTCTTTGCCTCTTGGGGCATATGAAAAATTCAACTTCCTGTTTTCAAAAGGAAAAGGCGGAAGCGCAGCAGGTGGTATAATAACTGTTGGTATAGGGCTTGTAATAACAATAATTTATTGGCTTGTATACTCGCTTTTTATGTTTATGGGATACTCAAAGATTCTTCCACCATTTATTTCACCATGGATTACGCCATTGATTTTTGGTTTTGTTTCAATCAAGCTTTATTATTCAATAAAGGAATAATTTAGAAGAAAGCATTTTCAATGTGTTCAATTTTTTTATCATTGATTGCTATAACATCAAATCTCACAGGATATTCTTTTTTAAGCATTGAGATATAATAAAGGGCTAATTTTTTAAGTTTTTGCTGCTTTGTGTAATTTACTGAAAGTTCTGGTTTGCCGAATTTGTCTGATAATCTTCTTTTTACTTCTATAATTACGATAAAATTTCCATCTTTTGCTATTATATCAATCTCTCCAAAAGGTGTGCGAAAATTTTTCTCAAGGATTTTATAGCCTTTTGTTAAAAGATAATCTATTGCTAATTTTTCACCTTCTTTGCCTAACTCTATTCTTGCCATTGTTTTACATCAAGACTTTGCCCAGCTATTCTTTGAAAAAGTGAAGGAATTTCTTCTATTTCTAATATCTCCTTTTGGCAAAGAATTTTTAGCAATTCCCTTATTGATGCAAAATCTTCCCACATTCCTTGCAGATTTTCTCCTATTTTTGAATATAGTTCCTCTCCTTTTTCATCCCAGTCAATGAGCAGAACAACTTTTTCAAAACGGTTGGCTATTGTTTCTGAAAACTCATATATTGATTTTCCGCTATGAAGTATAATAATTTCTCCATCAAAGCCTATTTCACGTAAAGCTTTTTTGTCTCTTCTGCCTTCTACTATGATAGGAACAAATTTATTTATTTCATAAAGATAGTGTAAAACTTCCCGAATTTTTTCTGCTCTCTCCCAGTCTATTGGAACAAACTCTTTCTTATTTCTTCTTTGCCTGTCATGTGGTGACATAGAAAAATTTTTCCCTAAATTCTTTCTCGCTCATTTTTACAACTGAAGCAAGTCCCTTAAGACGCTCACCTTCAAAGTCTTCAGCTTCAAGTCTTATCATATATTTTCTTCCTACTTCATAGTTTTCCGATGTTATATCAACCTTTCTTATTTTTACTTTACCTGTTCTGTAATCAATAAGTTCAACAAAAGGAATAGGTCTGAGATGTCCTTCTTCAAAGGTTATCATTGCACCCGTACCGCCTCTTAATAGGTAACGGACTGCTCCATAGCCAAGGTTTCTTGTATATTCAATATCATAGGGAATCGGGTCCGCAGACCTCAGTTCATAGCCGATGTTTTTATCAACTATCGTTAATTTAATTCCCATATCTTCAAGAGATTTTTTAACAAAGTTTTTCATTATTCTGCCAAGTTGAATCTCACTCAGCCTTACTCTTCCTGTCTCATCTTTTTCAAGTTGTTCATAATGACTCAGTTCTTCAGGATCAAACTTTTCTGAAAGTCCTTCTGCCATAATTACAACTCCGTGGTCTCTTCCCATGCTGAGTCTTTTGATAATAGCACCTGTGAGAATATCTGCTACTTTTTTAAATGAAATTTTTTCTTCAGGAAATTCCTCTGGGATTATTGTTAATGTTGCGCCAGCAGCTTTTCCAACTCCCAGTGCAAGATGTCCTGTATATCTTCCCATTATGGTTAAGAAATACCATCTTGCAGAAACTCTTGCATCTTCCATAATATTTTTTACAATTTCCACGCCCCAGTGTCTTGCTGTTTCATATCCAAAAGTAGATGCACCCCCAGGAAGAGGGAGGTCATTATCTATTGTTTTTGGGACATGAACAACATTTATCTCACCTCTTGCTTCTCTTTCTATCCAGTTTGCCATAAAAAGAGTTCCATCTCCGCCTATTGTTATGAGATACTTTATGCCTAATTTTTTAAGTGTTTCCATTAAAACAGGGAATTTCTCTTTAACTCTTTCTGCATGCTCGCGGGATGTTCTTAAAATTGAGCCACCTTTTGTATGTATTCTTGAAACGTCATCTACACTAAGAGGCATTGCACAGGAAAGATTGCCGTCAAAGAGAGGTTTAAAACCACCTTTTATTCCAATTACTTTTTTGCCCTGATTTATTGCCTCAATTGTTGCTGCACTTATTGTTCCATTTATTCCCGGAGCAGGTCCTCCACCAACAATTATTCCAACTGTTTCCATAAATACCTCCTTATGAGATTTCTTGAAGCAACTTACGAATAGCCTTTTCTAATTCAGGAATTTTTTCTTTAATGACATTCCAGATAATACTCACATCTCCGCCAAAATATTCATGAATCAGAATATCTCTTAAACCAGCTATTTTTCTCCATTCAATAGCTTCTTTCTGCTTTATTTCTTCAGGTATTTTTTTAACTGCTTCGCCTATATTCTCAAGTGCTTTCATTGTAGCATACTGTATAAGTTCATTATCTCTGAACTCTTCTACTGAATGAATGTTTTTATTGAATTTTTTTATCCTTTCTACTTCATCAACGATGTCTTCTAAAATAATCTTTGTAATTCTTCGTTTAGACATAAATTGTTTCCTCTAAAATATAAGGCTTTAAGCGAGGTTTTATCGCATCCTTGATTATTAAATCGACATTAATACATAAAAGAGTTGTCAAAAAATTTTTTAAATCTACATAATTATCAAAAGTTTTAAATCTTTCATCAAGAACAACTAATATATCAATATCACTTTCCTTTGTTTCCTCACCCCTTGCATAGGAACCAAAAATTCCTATTTCTAAGACACCAAATCTGTTCTTTAATTCTTCCTTTTGTTTATGTAATATATCTTTTATTTTCTCTATTTTTTCCATAAAATTAAAAATCAATCTCCACTGAAACCTTAGCAGGTTTCACAGTTTTATTTATTATTTCAACAGTATCAAACACTCTTAATTTCCCAAATAAAAGCTCAAACTTCTGTTCGAGTTCTGCCATGATTGGCTCTTTTACTTCTTTTGGAAGACTCCACCACTCTTTTTTAAATGGTCCAAAACCCTTTTTGCGGGTGCTGTAAATGAACTGTTCCTCTGTTTGCCCCTCCTTCCATTCAGAGGCAAATTGTTTTTTAAGAAATTCATAAATCATTTTACGGAACTCATCTGGCAAGTATTTGCTGTCATAAATTATATTTTGAAAGCCTGTAGCAAGATGTATCTCAGAAGTGCCTGTCTCGGGGAATTTATCAAAAGCTTCCTCTGGTAAAGTGCTTGCTCCATGCTGAACACATCCGCTTAATCCATATTCTTTGCGCACAAGCTCTGAAAGAATCCGTAGAGTTTCAAAATCAATCTTAACCTGTGCAATGCTTCCATCTGGTAGCACTACTCCACCATGTTTTGTGCCAGTCTGCACACTTAGTTTGCTTAAACCTTTATCTCCCTTGTATACATCTCTGAAGCCGTCAAGATATGCCCTTGCTTCTTCAGGGGTGGAGTTTTTCCCTCCAATCTCACCAATTTCACCACCTATAGATATGGTAACACCTTCAGGTTCAAGGTTTCTTACATGTTCGGCTAAAAGAGCTGTATTTTCAAAATTTGGTCTTTGTTGTTCATAGATTGTTTCTTTGCTTAAATCAACAAGAGTAGATGTATCTATATCAATGTTATAAAACTCTGCTTCAATTGCTTCTTTTATTAAGCCTTTCACATAATTTATTTCTTTATCAGGTTCTTTTTCAAAATATCTTCTTACAATCTGGAAATGATCTCCCTGAAGGAAAACAGGTCCTGTAAAACCTTCCTTGACAGCAGCTGCTAAAACGCAGGCTGAATACTCCAGCGGTCTTTGCTTTGTATAACCAATCTCAGAGCGAGCAATTTCAAAGATAAGGGCACCAACATTTTTCTCCTTTGCTTTTCTAAAAATTGCTCTTGCCACATCATAGGTTAAACCTCTAATATTAATTGCAGGAACTGTAAAGCCCAAAAAATGTTTCCCCATTTCCTCATATAATCCATGAATTGATGAAGGAATAGCATCCATTCCCTTTGCGATTTCTTTAATAATTAGTAATTTTTTAATTCTTGCTTCTTCCACTTCTTCAAAAATTGCATCAAATATAAGTCCATCCATAGCTTTTTTGACTTTTTCTTTATCTTTTACTACAACTTTACCATCTCTAATTTCTACAATCTCTGTAATTTTCTCAAAACCCATATTACACCTCCAGAAAATTTTTTATATTATACTCAATTTAGTTAAGAGAAAATCTATAGTCATTAGTTATGACATAGTATCCATGTTTTATTTCTACCCCTGGATACTATCTCCTAACCCTGAAAGAAGGAATGATTTGACAAACTTCGTATTACCTGATACAATTCAATCAAATAAAAAATAGGGGGTTTTAAAATGATTAGAGCATTATTCATTATTTTATTTTCTATTTCTTTATTAATGATAGCCTGTTCCAAGAAGGAAGAAGGACCCAACATGAAGGAAGGAAAATGGGAAATAACATTTCAAATGGAAGCAACTGGTAAACTGCCCTTTCAGATGCCTCCTCAGACTTTTACTCAATGCATAACCAAAAAAAATGTAATTCCTCAAAATATTGAAACAAATAAGGACTGTAAAGTTATTAAAGAGGAGTTAAAAGGAGATACAGTAGCATGGTCAATGGAATGCCAAACTCCTGATGGACCTTTTTTCAGTGAAGGGACAGTGACATACAAAGGAACCTCCTTTAACGGAGTTGGCAAAATGAAACATAGCGGAGTAGAGATTACTCAAAAAATGAGCGGTAAGTGGATTGGTGAATGCAAATAATACTATTATACTGAAACCCAGCTAATTTAACTGTCTCTCTGAGGGCAGCTAAATACCTCTTATTTCAAGGATTGTTCTTACCCTAGATACTATGTTTTAACCTGAAAGAGAAATCTCTTGACAAATTATATAAAAAAATATAAACTTACTACACGAAAAAAAATCTTTTCAGGGGGCATGTATGGAAAAAGGAACAATCTATGAAGGATTGGTTCGTCGTGGGGTTTCAAGAAGAGACTTCCTTAAATTCTGTGCAACAACAGCAGCTGTTTTAGGACTTTCCTCCTCTTATGTTCCAAAGATTGCTGAAGCAATGGAAAAAAAGGAAAAGCCAGTTGTTGTCTGGTTACACTTTCAGGACTGCACAGGATGCAGTGAAAGTGTATTAAGGGCAACAAAACCAACAATTGGCCAGATTGTTCTTGATGTGGTATCTCTTGAATACCACGAGACAATCATGGCAGCAGCAGGACATCAGGCTGAAAAGTCCCTTCACGATGCCATTAAGAAGTACAAGGGTAAATATCTTGTAGTGGTTGAAGGTGCAATTCCTACAAAAGATGGTGGACTTTATTGTTGTATAGGTGGTAGAGCAGCAGTTGATATTCTCAAAGAAGTTGCAAAAGATGCCGCTGCTATAATTGCCATCGGAACCTGTGCAACATACGGTGGAATTCCAGCAGCAAAACCAAATCCAACAGGAGCTGTCGGTGTAAGAGATATTATTAAAGACAAGCCTGTAATTAATCTGCCAGGCTGTCCACTGAATGTTGAAAACTTCACTGCTACAGTGGTTTATTTCCTTACCTTTGGAAAACTTCCAAAAACTGACAATCTCGGAAGACCTCTATTCGCACACGGAATTCTCATTCATGATAATTGCGAAAGAAGAGGTCATTTTGACACAGGCGAATTTGCAAAGTCATGGGGAGATAAGGGACACAGACTTGGCTGGTGCTTATATGAACTTGGCTGCAAAGGACCTTTTGCCTATCACAACTGTCCAACAATTAGATGGAATAATGGGACAAGCTGGCCAGTTATGGCAGGACATCCTTGTGTTGCCTGTTCAGAGCCAAAATTCTGGGATGCTAATGCTCCATTTTATGCAGGACTTCAAAATAAAGATAGCTTCTTTGCAAAGGCATCCAAGATTGGACTTGGTGCTATGGCAGTAGCCGGTTTAACAAAGAAAGAAAACAAGGAATAAATAAAGGGGGCATGTATGGCAAGATTAGTTATTGATCCAGTAACAAGAATTGAGGGGCACTTAAGATGTGAAGCAGTAGTTGCCGATGGCAAGGTGAAAGATGCCTATTCATCCTGTACCATGTGGCGTGGAATAGAAGTAATAATGAAAGGTAGAGACCCGAGAGAAGCATGGGTTTTTGTTCAGAGACTTTGCGGTGTCTGCACAACTGTTCATGCAATTGCATCAATAAGAGCAGTAGAAGATGCATTGAAGATAAAAGTTCCAAGAAATGCTGACCTTATCAGAAATCTCATAATGGCAAATCAGTGTGTTCAAGACCATGTAATTCATTTTTATCATCTTCATGCTCTTGACTGGGTTGATGTTGTCTCAGCACTTAAAGCAGACCCAGCAAAAACTTCAGAACTTGCAAAAACCATCTCTCCTTGGCCTAATAATTCAACAACTTACTTCAAGGCTGTTCAGGACAAATTAAAAGCCTTTGTAGAGAGAGGACAACTTGGAATATTCAGCAATGGCTACTGGGGTCATCCTGCATACAAGCTTCCACCAGAGGCAAACTTAATGGCAGTAGCACATTATCTTGAAGCACTTGACTGGCAGAAAGAAGTTATCAAGATGATGGCAATGCTTGGTGCAAAAAATCCTCATCCTCAGACATTCCTTGTTGGTGGAATGGCTATTCCAATAGACCCAGAAAGTCAGAATGCAATTAATGCAGGAACTATAGCTGCTCTAAATAAATATGCTGACATGGCAATTGAGTTTGTTGAAAAAGTATACATTCCAGACCTTCTTGCAGTCGCATCTTTCTACAAAGATTGGGCAAAATACGGCGGAAATGTGAATTTCCTTGCTTGTGGTGAATATCCAGAGGCAAATGGGAAAATGTGGCTACCAGCAGGAATTATAAAGAACAAAAATCTAAAGGAAATATATCCAGTTGACCACAAAAAGATTCAGGAATACATCACTCGCTCATACTATAAGTATTCCAAAGGAGAAAATGCAGGACTTCATCCTTGGGACGGAGAGACAACACCTAACTATACAGGACCGAAACCACCCTATGAGTATCTCAATGTAGATGGTAAATACAGCTGGGGTAAAGCACCAAGATATGAAGACCTTCCAATGGAAGTAGGTCCTCTTGCAAGAGTGCTTGTAGCCTATGCTTCAGGACATAAGGAAGTTAAGGAAGCAGTAGATATGGTAATGAAAAAACTCGGTGTCGGACCCGAAGCACTGTTTTCAACTCTTGGAAGGACAGCGGCAAGAGGAATTATAGCTCTTGTTACTGCTTACAAAACAAAAGATTTCATCAATGAGCTTGCTGCAAATATCAAAAAAGGTGATTACACAATCGCTAACACTGAAAAATGGGATCCCAAGACCTGGCCCGCAGAGGCAAAAGGTATGGGTTGGCATGATGCTCCTCGTGGTGCTCTTTCACACTATATCGTAATAAAGAACAAGAAGATTGAAAACTACCAGATGGTTGTTCCTTCTACATGGAATCTCTCACCAAGAGACCACAAGGGTGTAAGAGGTCCTGTTGAGGAGGCTCTTGTTAATACACCTGTAGCAGATTCAAAACAGCCTCTTGAGCTTCTCAGAACCATTCACTCCTTTGACCCATGCATGGCATGTGGTATGCACATTGTTGAAGTAAAGGAAGAATAATTAGAAAGAATAAAAAAACTAAGCCCTCCTTATCATAGGAGGGCTTTTTAATTGGAGAGAAGTATGGATATTTGCATCATTGGCGTAGGAAATATTCTTATGCAAGATGAAGGTATTGGTCCGAAGGTTGCGGAGATTTTAAGAAAAAATTATACCTTTGAGCCAAATATTGAAATTATTGATGGAGGGACATTAGGACTTGACCTTCTCCCCTACATTGAAAAGTATAAAAAAATCATCATAATTGATGTTGTAGATTTTGGTAAAGAACCAGGATTTATAAAAATTTTAAGGGGAGAAGAAATCCCACCCTATCTTAAAACAAAGCTTTCTGTGCATCACGTAGGAGTTCAGGACTTACTTGAAGTGGCAAGGCTGATGGGTTATATGCCAGAAGAATTAGTTCTTGCAGGAATTCAACCAGAGTCTATTGACCTTGGACTTGACCTTTCACCTACTATGGTTGGTAAACTAAATGAATTAATTGAAGAAATTTTAAAAATTCTAAATAATTGGGGGATAAAATGTGTCTTGCAGTCCCTTCAAGAATAATAGAAATTGAAGACACTATGGCAACAGTAGATGTTATGGGATTAAGAAAACAAATCAGCCTTATGCTTCTTCCAGAAGAGCCCAAAATTGGAGATTATGTACTTGTTCATGCTGGTTTTGCCATAAACAAAATGGAACCTCAAGAAGCACAGGAAGCATTAAAGATTTTTGAAAAAATTTTTAAAGATATGGAGGAACAGGAAAAAAGTTGGCAGACAGAGTCATAGATTACAGTGGTTTAAAATGTCCTTATCCTATCCTAAAATTAAGTGCCCAATATCCTCAATTCAAAGAAGGTGAAATTATTGAAGTAATCGGAGATTGTCCCACCTTTGAAAAAGATATAAAAGCCTGGTGTAGCAAGCTCGGTAAAACCATCCTAAATATAGAGAAACAAGGAAATAAAATTAAGGTGACAATAAGGATTTAATGATGGAACAGCATCCTTGTCCATATGGTGGTTTTCTTGCATGCAAAAATACATTCTGCGAATATGGACAGAGATTGAGCGAGATTTTACATCTCTGCTCAGACATAATTGAAAGCATAAGCAAAGGAGATACATCAAAAAAAATAGATATAAAAGTTCAAAGGTATGCTGTTCAGAGACTCATAGATAGTATAAATAAACTGGCTAAAGAGGTTGACGATTTAATAAATCTTAATCATGAGCTTGCAGTGGGAATATGTGAACACTTTGATGTTTTAAGAAGACTTCAAGAAGGCGATTTTTCAGCAGAAGCTTCAGAGGAATCCAAAATTGAAATTGTAAAGATGCTCGGACAGTTAATAAATAAACAAAAAGAGAGATTTTTAGACTATATAAGTAAAATAAAAGAACAACAGGAACAAATATTTCATTTTTATGAACAACAAAATGCTATTCTTTCCTCTGTTGGAGTTGCCATTATTGTTGTTGAAGCGGATATGACAATAGAGTTTGCTAACAGTGAGTTTGAAGATTTAACAGGCTATTCTAAAAAAGAAATAGAAGGCAAGATGAAGTGGACAGAGTTTTTTTCAGAAGAGATGCTTGATAAAATGATAGAGTATCATAATCTTAGAAGAATTTCTCCTTCCTTAGCTCCAAGACAGTATGAATCAAAACTGAAAGACAGAAATGGAAGAATTAGGGAAGTTCTTATGAATGTTGCCATGATTCCTTACACAAAAAAATCAGTAGCATCTATAATTGATATCTCCGAGAGGAAGAAGATACAGGAACAACTTATTCATTCACAGAAGATGGAGTCCCTTGGAATGCTTTCAGGAAGAGTTGCTCATGAATTCAACAACATTCTTACAGGGATTTTAGGATTTGCTGGTCTTCTTCATACGAAGATAGAAGAGCCAATACTTAAGAATTTTGTTGAAAAAATTATTGATGCTGGCGAAAAAGCAAGAGATTTAGCAAAGAAGTTACTTGTATTCAGCAGAAAAGAGGAAATTGGCGTAATTCAGGAAATCAATATAAATAAATATCTTAAAAATTTTTCTGAATTTGTAAAAACCATTATAGGAAAAGATGTAGAGTTAAAACTGCATCTTCCAGAGGAAGAAGTTTTTTATAGAATAGACCCTCTTCATCTTGAGGTTATTCTGATGAATCTTATTACAAATGCAAGGGATGCAATGCCTGAAGGAGGAGAGCTTATAATTGGTCTTAAAGAGATTTCCATTGACCTTGAATATCATTATACTCATCCGCTTGTCGCCCCGGGTGATTATGTTGTTTTATGCATAGCTGATACAGGAGCAGGCATGGATGAAGAGACAAAACAAAGAATATTTGAACCATTTTTTACCACAAAACCAAAAGGCAAAGGAACAGGGCTTGGGCTTTCCACAGTTTTTGGATTAGTAAAACAATATAATGGACATATTCATGTTTATAGCGAAGTGGGTAAGGGAACAACATTTAAAATATACATGCCTGCAAAAGACAAGAAAATAAAGCCTTCAATATCCCCAGAAACTTTAAAGGGCGCAGAAACAATACTTGTTGTTGATGATGATGAACAGACAAGAGATTTTATTTCGTCATTTCTTAAAGATTATGGATATAATGTCTATGAAGCTAAAAATGGTAAAGAAGCTCTGGAAATATTTAAAAAACTCAACCATGAGATAGCACTTTCTCTGATAGACCTTGTTATGCCAGGAATTTCTGGTATTGAAGTTATGAGACAGATTAAGACAATCAATCCAGAGGCAAAAATTGTTATAATGAGCGGACATCCTATTGACCTTAAAGATGTCATCTCTGTGGAAAAAACTTTTGCGCCTGAGGAAATTTTACTTAAAATTAGAAATATACTTGATGAAAAGGAGTGAAGCATATGGTGAGAAATGATCGCTGGATTAAAGAAATGGCTCGTAATGGAATGATTGAACCCTTTGAAGAGGGACTTATCAGGGAAGGTGTCATATCCTATGGAGTAAGTTCTTATGGCTATGACATGAGAATTGCCGATGAATTCAAAATTTTCACCAACATAAACAACACAGTAGTAGACCCAAAAAACTTTGATCCGAAAAGCTTTGTTGAGTTTAAGGGAGAAGTATGTATAATTCCGCCAAACTCTTTTGCTCTTGCTCGCTCTGTGGAATATTTCCGTATTCCAAGAGATGTTCTTGTGATATGCATAGGAAAGTCAACCTATGCAAGATGTGGAATTATTGTAAATGTAACCCCTCTTGAACCGATGTGGGAAGGTTTTTTAACTATAGAGATATCAAATACAACGCCTTTGCCCGCAAAAATCTATGCCAACGAAGGTATTGCTCAGTTGATCTTTTTAAAAGCAGAGGAAGAATGCGAGGTCTCCTATGCAGATAGAAAAGGTAAGTATCAGGCTCAGCAGGGAATAGTGCTTCCTAAAATATGACCTTAGACAGGGTAATAATTGCTCTTGATTTTCCAAGTAAAAAAGAGGCTCTGAAAATTGTTGATGAGCTTGATGAACTGATAAGTTTTTACAAAGTAGGGCTTGAGCTTTTTCTCAACGAAGGTAAAGAGATTTTAAAAACTCTAAAAAAAAGAGAGAAAAAAATCTTCCTTGATCTTAAATTTCACGATATTCCGAACACTGTTCAGAGAGCTGTCAAGACAAGTTTAAACTATGGCGTGGATATGCTGACTTTACATACAACAGGTGGCTTTGAGATGATGAAAAGGGCAAGGGAGACTGTAGAGGAAGCAAAAATTAGAGAGAATGTTTCTTTAAAGCTTTTAGGAGTAACTGTGCTTACAAGTCTTGATAGTAAAAGTCTTGAAGAAATTTATGGATTAACCTTTGATATCCCATCTCTTGTAAAAAAACTTGCAATGCTTGCTAAAAAGACAGGAGTTGATGGAGTTGTAGCCTCTGCCCATGAGATATCTACAATTAAAGAACACTGTGGCAGGGATTTTACAGTAGTAACTCCAGGAATTAGGCTGGGAAAACTGTCTCATGACGATCAGAAAAGAACAGTGACTCCGCAAGAGGCTTTCCTCAGAGGTGCGGACTATATAGTAATTGGAAGAGCAGTCATATCTTCTCAAAATCCCAGAGAAGTTCTCTTAAACCTGTTCAGATGAAGGATATTTTTATGTTAAATTATTTATCAAAATGAAAATAGTTCTCTGTACCAATAGAGAATCTCTTTCCGATTTGATATCTTCTTTTTTAAAAGATGAAGTTGAATTTTTTCAGCCTCTCTGGATAAACAATGAACTTTTTGACCATATTTATAAAATAAATCCTGATTTGATATTTTTTGATCTCTATCAAAAAGGCAATAAAAAGTGGAAATTTATTGAAAATTTCACCTCTGCTCCATCATTAAGAGATATACCTTTAATTGTGATTATGGACAAAAAAGTTAGATCTCAACTGCGGGAAATGTGTGAATATGAAATTTTTGATTATCTAATCGGGAAATTATCTAAATGTGAGTTTATCATAAAAATAAACAAAGCAAGAGAAATTATTGAAATGAGGAAAGAGTTTAATAAATTGCTTACAAAAGATCCCCTCACAGGTGCTTACAATAGAAGTTTTCTCATGGCAAGAATTCAAGAGGAACTAAGTTGGTGTTCTTTCTATAAAGAACCCCTTAGTATTGCTTTGTTTGATATAGACTACTTTAAAAAAATAAATGATACCTATGGTCACTTATCAGGAGATAAAATTCTGATGGAAATTGTTTCATTAGCAATAGAATTTTTGCCAAACCGATTAACTATCGGAAGATATGGTGGTGAGGAGTTCTGTATAATAATGCCTGGTATTGAGGAAAATGAGTCTTTTAAAATATGCGAGGCTTTTCGGAAAAAAGTTGCAGAAACCGAATTTCATACTTTTTCTGGTGAAACAATAAATCTTTCAATAAGCATTGGACTGACAACTTTTTATGGAAACAAATTAATAACAATAGATGAATTAATACAAAAAGTTGATACAGCTCTTTATAAAGCAAAGCAGACAGGAAGAAATAGAGTAATTTTAGAGACTTTTATAGTAAAATAAAAAACAAGAGGCTGTTCAATTAGTAACAGTCATTCCAAGGGGTTTTAATGACTCTGAGGAATTTTATCCGAAAAGGTTTCTTTTTCTTTTGTCATTCCGAGCACCCTCAATGGGTGTGAGGAATTTGACCCTTAGGGTCACCCTGAGGCAAAGCCAAAGGGTCTCCTCCTTAAATCGGAAAGAGGGGATTCCTCGCCTTCGGCTCGGAATGACAGATGGAGGTAATTGAAAAATTTTAGGACTTGTAATTTATTGAATTTCAATAGGTTACAAGTTTTTGAACAGTCTCATATGAAAAAAGAGGGGATTCCTCGTCGCTCATGCTCCTCGGAATGACAGATGAAGCTATAAGTTTTTGAACAGTCTTAATAGAAACTAAGGAGGAGGTTTAAAATGAAAACAATGGCTTTGGTAGTGGCTATTTTATTACTCTTTACAGTAGCATGTGGACAGTTTCAGCAACAACACTATGAAGGCGCAGGTGCAGGTGCTGTTGTTGGTGGAGTAGCAGGTGCTCTTCTTGACAAAAAAAATCCATGGCGTGGAGGTGTTATTGGCGCAACTCTTGGTGCTGTTTTTGGAGCTACAATTGCTGATATTTCTACAAGAGGTTCAAGAGAGGCATATCAAACTGGAAAGCCTGTTGAATACAGAACAGAAGATGGAAGAGGCTATTACAAAGCAGAACCTTCAAGTGATTACTACTATAAAGACCCTTATACCAAGTGTAGAAAGGTTTCAGAAAAAGTATGGGAAGATGGTAAGCTTGTTAAGGATACAGTAAAAGAAATATGCGAATCTGAAAAGCAGGAGAGAAGCTATTGATAGCGGTAATATCCAATGCGGAATAGACTAATAAGACTTATTTATGAAAGAGCCTTTAAATACAGTGAAGAGCCTATTTTCCGACTTGTCTCAGGTGGTTTAAGTCAGTATTACTTTAACTGTAAAACAGTAACTTTATCACCTGAAGGCATGTATTTAATAGGTAATATAATTTTTGACATGATTGCTAACCTTGATGTTAAAGGTATAGGAGGACTTACACTTGGTGCAGACCCTATTTCAAATGCAGTAGCCTATACTTCCTATTTAAAACGTAAACCCATTGAGTCATTTGTTGTTAGAAAAAAAGCAAAAGAACATGGCACTATGCAGTGGATTGAGGGGAACATAAAACAAGGTGACAGTGTTGTTGTTGTAGATGATGTCATTACTACAGGAAGCTCAACAATTAAGGCAATAACCCGTCTTAAAGAAGCAGGAATTTTCGTGAAAAAAGTTATTGTTCTTGTTGATAGACAAGAAGGTGGAAGGGAAAATATATTAAAATTTCTTGCAGAATGCGGATTTCCTGCTGAATTAGAAGCAGTGGTTTTAAGGGATGATGTAATGCAGCTTAAAAGGTGAATAAACAGATAAAATTTCAATGCATAATTAATTGCTCCTATATATGTTGCGGTGGAGCAACTATTGTTACAATAAAAGAACTTGGAAAACTTTACAGATTTTTCCCTATTACTGCAGGATTTAGGAAGATATATCCTTTTAATTCTTTTCATAAAGAGTATCTTGAAGCTTTTGCAATTAAATATAAAAGCTTTTACATTATTGGAGATTTTGTAGGGGGCAATAGATTAAAGAAAAGATGTAGACTGCTTAAAGACTCTTTATGTTCAATACATGGAAGCCTTAAACCCCTTCAATGCAATATTATTCCATTTTCCGTGACTTTCCCTGAAACAATGCAAAATCTTGTTATAGCAGAAAAAAGAAAAGGGGTTTTTAAAGTTTGTAAAGGTTTTCATGATGATGCTCCTGTGGTATGGAATGGGGAATTCACTGAGCCAAAGCTTAAAGAAAATTTCTATAACCTTAGAGAAAATCTTGTTTTTCAAAGACATATAATGGAGAAAATTTTTTTGAGATTTGAAAACAATGTATTTTTTCAAAAATTTATACAAACAGAAAGTGGTTTTTTTGAAGTTCCTATTCTTAATGATTTTATTGATGAATTATGCAATATTGCTTTAATCCAAAATAAAACCGATTTCTTAAAAGCTCAGAAAAATTTATTTATCAATGAGTTAACAGTTGGAGGAATTAAGAACTCCTTATTTATTGATGCATTGAATGCTATAGAAGCAGGCAATATCAATATTTCTGAGTAACTAATTTCTCCTTAAATCAACGAGGATTTCAAGACTTGATATAAATCAACTCAATATGTTATTGTTTAATTATGGAACGTAAAGATTACTACAAAATCTTAGGAATTAGTAAAGATGCCTCGCAGGAAGAGATTAAAAAGGCTTATCGTAAGCTTGCGAGGAAATACCATCCTGATTTAAATCCGGGGAATAAAGAAGCTGAGGAAAAGTTTAAGGAGATAAATGAAGCATATGCAGTATTGAGTGATCCTCAAAAAAGAGAGGAGTATGACAGAGGAGGAAGCTTTGATTTTAAGGGTTTTGATTTCGGTGGTTTTGACTTTACAAAAGGCTTTGATTTGGGAGATATCTTTGGTGACATCTTCGGTGAGACTTTTACCACTGCTCAACCTTTCTATTTAAAGGGTGAAGATATTGTTATTCCGATAACACTTAGTTTTGAAGAAGCTTATAATGGTGTAGTCAAGCCAATTCATTATCAGAGATATATAGAATGCTCAGTCTGTCACGGAAGCGGTGCTGATAAGATAGATATATGTAAAAAATGTAATGGTACAGGAAGAATTCAGGCATCTCGTGGATTTCTAAGAGTAAATCAAACATGTCCTCAATGTGGAGGAACAGGTAGAACCGCTTCATCCAAATGTAGAAACTGTGGTGGAATTGGAAGAATTTTGACTGTTGAAACACTTAAAGCAAAAATTCCTGCTGGTGTTGATAATGGTTCAACTGTAAAGGTTAAAGGATACGGAAATGCTGGCAAGGGCGGTGCACCTTATGGTGATTTAATACTTGATGTTACGGTTACGCCGCATCCTTTCTTTACAAGAAAGGGCGATGATATATACATTGAGCTTCCTGTTACCTTTGTTGAAGCAGCACTGGGTGCGAAGATTGATGTTCCTATTGCTGATGGAGGTTTTGTAAAAATGAAAATCCCTGAAGGTACTCAAAGTGGACAGAAGTTTAGAATTTCTGGCAAGGGATTTCCTTCGCCAAAGAATGGTAATAGAGGAGATTTGTATGTTGTGATCAAGATTGCGGTGCCTAAGGGATTAACCCAGTCCGAAAAGGAGGAAGTAAAAAAGATTGAGAGACTCTATAAAGAAAATCCAAGACAGTTCATGTTGGGGAGGTAAAAATGGGAAAAGACGAGAGATTCTATTTGATTAGCATGGTATGTAAACTTCTTAATGTGCATCCTCAAACTCTGAGACTTTATGAGAGAGAAGGTTTTATAAAGCCCAAAAGAATAAAAAAACAGAGGATTTATACAGATGAGGATTTAGAAAGACTTAACTTTGTAATAAAGCTTACAAAGGAATTTGGTGTTAACAGAGCAGGAGTTGACATTATTTTAAGGATGAGAGAAAGAATGCAGATTATGGAAGAGGTAATGCAGGAAATGCTTCGTTATGTTGATGAAGAAATAAGACAACAGGTGGAAAAAAGAATTAAAAAATTTTTTGAACAATTTTAAGGAGGGAAAAACCATGAGATTTGATAAACTTACTTATAAAACTCAGGAAGCCATAAGAGAGGCTCAGAAGATTGCTTCACAGTATGGTAACCAGCAGATAGATGTAGAACATCTAATTTATGCCCTGGTTGAAGATAGTGAAGGGCTTGTGACTCGGATTCTTAAGGAATGCGGAGCAGACTTAAACTCAATCAAAACAGATTTAAAGAAAGCTATAGATAAAATTCCAAAGGTCTATGGTGCTCAGCCACTTGAGCAGGTCTATATTACTCCAAGACTTAATCAGCTTTTTGAAAAAGCTGACAAGGAAGCAGAACATCTTAAAGATGAATATATAAGTGTGGAGCATCTTCTTATAGCTCTTTTTGATGTAGGAGGTCCTGCGCTTGATGCAATAAAAAAGCAGGCAGTTACCCGTCAAAAAGTGCTTGATGCAATGAGGGCAATAAGAGGAGTTCATCAGGTAACTGATCCAAATCCAGAAGAAAAGTATCAGGCATTGGTTAGATATGGCAAAAATCTTACAGAACTTGCAAAAAAGGGTAAACTTGATCCTGTTATTGGAAGAGATGAAGAAATTAGAAGAGTTATTCAAGTTTTAAGCAGAAGAACAAAGAACAATCCTGTTTTGATTGGTGACCCTGGTGTTGGTAAAACAGCTATAGTGGAAGGTCTTGCACAGAGGATAGTAGCAGGCGATGTTCCTGAATCTTTGAGGAATAAAGAACTTATAGCTCTTGATATAGGCTCACTTCTTGCAGGTGCAAAGTATCGTGGAGAGTTTGAGGAGAGACTCAAAGCAGTGCTTAAAGAGATTACACAGTCTGAAGGAAGAATTATTACATTTATTGATGAACTTCACACACTTGTAGGTGCAGGTGCTGCTGAAGGTGCAGTGGATGCAGCAAATATGCTCAAGCCAGCTTTAGCAAGGGGAGAGCTTAGATGCATTGGAGCAACTACTGTTAATGAATACAGAAAATACATTGAAAAAGACCCTGCACTTGAAAGAAGATTTCAGCCTATTTTAGTTAAAGAGCCTTCTGTTGAAGACACAATTTCTATTTTAAGAGGACTTAAAGAGAGATATGAGGTTCATCATGGTGTAAAGATAAAGGATTCAGCATTAGTTGCTGCTGCTGTGCTTTCAGCAAGGTATATAACAGACAGATACTTGCCTGATAAAGCAATTGATTTAATTGATGAAGCTGCGGCAAAGCTCAGAATGGAGATTGATAGCATGCCAATTGAACTTGATGAGATAGAAAGAAAACTTAGACAACTTGAGATAGAGCGTCAGGCATTGAGCAAAGAACCAACTGAAGATGCAAAGGAAAAAATAAAAAAGATTTCTCAGGAGATAGAGCAACTACTCACTAAAAAAGAGGAACTGAACACACAATGGCAGGCTGAAAAAGAGTTTATTTTAAAAATCAGAGAGATTAAGGCAGAGATTGAACAGGCAAAAATAGCAAGTGAACAGGCAGAACGTCAGGGAGATTTAACAAGGGCAGCAGAATTGAGATATGGCAAACTTATTGAACTTCAGAAAGCACTTGATGATGCAAATGCTCGACTTAAAGAGATTCAGAGAGGAAGGCAAATGCTCAAAGAAGAGGTTGATGAAGAGGATATTGCTGAGGTAGTGGCTAAATGGACAGGAATTCCAGTTAAAAGACTTCTTGAAAGTGAAACTCAGAAACTTATAAAAATGGAAGAGCGACTCAAAGAAAGAGTTGTTGGGCAAGATGAAGCAATTATGGCAGTATCAAATGCAATAAGGAGAGCAAGAGCAGGGTTACAGGATCCTAATCGTCCTATTGGGTCATTCATGTTTCTTGGTCCTACAGGTGTTGGTAAAACAGAACTTGCAAAGGCACTGGCAGAATTTCTATTTGATGATGAAAATGCTATGATTCGTATTGATATGTCTGAATATCAAGAGCGTCATACTGTATCTCGTCTTATTGGTGCTCCTCCTGGTTATGTGGGCTATGAAGAAGGAGGTCAACTTACAGAGGCTGTAAGAAGGCGGCCATACAGTGTTGTTCTTTTTGATGAAATTGAAAAGGCTCATCAGGAAGTATTCAATATACTCTTACAGATACTTGATGATGGTCGTCTTACAGATGGACACGGAAGAACTGTTGACTTCAGAAACACAATTATCATAATGACATCAAACATAGGAAGCGCCCATATTCAAGAATTTCTTGAAAATAAAGGTTCTGAGCACTGGCAGGATTTAAAGAAAGATTTAAAAACAAGGATAATAGATGATTTAAGAGCATTTTTCAGACCTGAGTTTCTTAATAGGATTGATGAGATAATAATCTTTAATCCATTGAGTAAAGAGATAATGAAGGATATCATAGAAATTCAGATTAAACGGATAAAACAGTATCTTAAACAGAGGAAGATTGATATAATCCTTACAGAAGAAGCAAAGGACTATATTGTAAGAATTGGATATGATCCTGTATATGGTGCAAGACCTTTGAGAAGAGTGTTACAGAAAGAAATTCTTGATGCTCTGGCAATAAAACTAATTGAAGGAACATTTAAAGAAGGGGAGACTGTAGAAGTTGATTTTAAAGATGGTAAAATTGTATTTAATAAGGTTGTTTTGGTAGAAGCAGCCTAAGATAAATTGAGGAGGTGTATCATGTCCATTGTAAAATGGAGTCCTTTAAAGGAAATTGAGGAAATAAGAAAGGAGATGGACAGACTTTTTGAAGAGTTTCTATCACCTGTTCGTAGGAGAAGAGCTGTTACCACAGAAGGGGTTATCTCTCCTAATGTGGATATTTTTGAAAGAGGTAGAGAGGTAGTTATTCAGGTTGAACTACCAGGTGTTAATAAGGATGAGGTGGATTTAACTATTACAGATGACCGATTGATAATTAAGGGAGAAATTAAGAAGCCTGAAGGTATTTCTGAAGATGATTATATTTTGAATGAAAGAAGTTATGGACCATTTTCAAGAACTGTCAATCTCCCTACGGATGTAGATAAATCTTCAGTTAAAGCAAATATTAAAAACGGACTACTTGAGATAGTTGTTTTAAGAAAAGAAGAATCCAAACCAAGAGAGATAAAAATTCCTTTAGAATAATTATATTCCTCGGGGCATTATGCTCCGAGGAATTTGATAATAATTGACAAAATATTAGAGAAAGATTTATTTTAGAGAAGTTGTTTACAAAATCTCCCGGAGGTAACAATGGCTGAAGGCATTGTAGAGCTCACAAGCTCTAAATGGGAAACAGAAGTTTTAAATTCAAAAGGTGTAATAATGGTAGATTTTTGGGCACCATGGTGTGGTCCATGCAGAATAATTGCTCCTACAATAGAAGAACTTGCAAAGGAATACGAAGGTAAAATAAAAGTAGGGAAACTAAATACTGATGAAAATCCAGAAATAGCAACACGTTATGGAATTATGGGAATTCCAACAATAATGTTTTTTAAAGATGGTCAAAGAGTTGACCAGATTGTAGGAGTTGTTCCAAAATCTATTCTAAAGAGCAAATTGGATAGTCTCCTCAGTAGCTAATTCGTGAAAAAATTTTTAATTATAGTTTTTATCCTACTAATTCCACAAATGGGGCAAAGTGCACTTAAAAAAGGTGATTTTGCCCCTAATTTTTCCCTTACTGCTTGGAATGGAGAAAATATTGAAGTTTATCAGCTTAAAGGCAATGGAATACTTATAGAGTTTCTTTCAACAAAATGTTTTGCCTGTGATTACGTAATTCCTGATATAAACAAACTTTACGGAAAATTTAAAAAAGAAAATATTCAAATAATCGGAATCTTGTTTAATGACGAAATAAAAGAACCTCAAAAACTTTTTGAATTTGCAAAAAACAGGGGAATTCAATATCCTCTATTTCTATGTGATGTAAAAATAAAAAAATTATACAATATCTATGGTTTCCCAAACTTTTTTATTTTAAATAGAGAAAAAAAGATTGTCCAAATATACAGAGGCATAACAGAAGATACTTTTGGTTTACTGAGCAAAGATTTAGAAATTCTTCTTAGGAGGCAATAAATGTTTGAAGCATTAACAGATAAACTTGAAGCAATATTTAAAAAACTTAAAGGTAAAGGAATTCTAAAAGAAGAAGATGTTGATGCAGCTTTAAAAGAAATAAGAATTGCTTTGCTTGAAGCAGATGTTAACTTTAAGGTTGTAAAAGCTTTTATTGAAAGAGTCCGTCAAAAAGCAGTTGGTAAAGAGATTCTTGAAAGCCTCTCTCCTGCACAACAAGTAATAAAGATAGTTTATGAAGAACTCTGTGAACTCCTTGGAGGAAGCACTTCAAAAATTAAGCTCAGTCCTAATCCTCCAACAATCATTATGATGGTAGGACTTCATGGTTCTGGTAAAACCACCACATCTGCAAAGCTTGCAAGACTTTTTAAAAAACAGGGACGAAGGCCTATGCTCGTAGCAGCTGATCTTCAAAGACCTGCGGCAATAGAACAGCTTGTTACCTTAGGTAAACAGATAGATGTTCCTGTTTTTCATTCATATGAAATTAAAGATCCAAGAGAACTCTGTAAAGATGCTTTAAAAAAGGCTGTTATTGACAGAGCAGATCCTGTAATTGTTGATACCGCAGGAAGAATGCATGTTGATGAAGAACTCATGAGAGAATTGCAGGATGTAAAAAATGTTCTTAATCCTCATGAAATTCTTTTTGTAGCAGATGCAATGACAGGACAGGATGCTGTGAACATCGCAAAAAGTTTCCATGAAAAAATAGGTATTGACGGTGTTATTCTTACAAAGATGGATGGAGATGCCAGAGGTGGAGCAGCACTGTCCATAAAAGAAGTCACTGGAAAGCCAATAAAGCTTATTGGAACAGGTGAAAAAATTGATGCAATTGATGAATTCCATCCAGACAGAGTTGCAAATAGAATTCTTGGAATGGGAGATGTCCTTTCACTAATTGAACAGGCACAGAAAGCCTATGATATGAAAGAAGCTGAAAAGCTTAAAGCAAAAATTGAAAAAGAGGAGTTTACATTTGATGACTTGAAGGACCAGATCAGAAAAATGAGGAAAATGGGACCTATTGAAAATATCCTTTCCATGCTTCCTGGGGCAAATAAATTTTTGAAAAACATTAAAATAGATGAAAAAGAGTTTGTTAAAGTGGAAGCAATAATTAATTCAATGACTTTTGAAGAAAGAAAAAATCCTAAAATTATAAATGCAAGCAGAAGGATAAGAATTGCAAAAGGAAGTGGAACAACTGTAACAGATGTTAACAGACTTATCAAACAATTTCATGAAATGAAAAAAATGATGAAACAGCTAAAACATGGGAAAGGATTTAAACTGCCAAAGATTTTTCCATTTTAAATCTTAAAATAAAATTTTTCCGCTATCCAATGTATAGACTTTATCTGTTGCTTTTGTTATAAAATCTCTGTCATGAGAAACAATTAGATAAGTTTTTGTATTATGCTTTAAATAGCTCAAAAGTTTTTCTGTTGTATTTTCATCAAGCCCTGAAGAAGGTTCGTCCAATAGATAGCATATTGGTTTCATCGCAATAATTGTTGCTAAGGCAACAAGTTTTTTCTCCCCTCCTGAAAGTTTAAAAGTAACTCTGTCTTCAAAATCTTTTAAGCCCAAGATATTGCATGTGTCCCTTACTATTTCCATTGCTTCTTTTTTTGTCTTTCCAAGATTTAAGGGACCAAAGGCTATATCTTCCTTAACTGTAGGACAAAAGAGTTGACTATCTGAATCCTGAAAAAGGAAACCTATTTTCTGTCTTACTTCAATGAAATCTTTTTCTTTATTTCGTATTTTTCCGAATATCTCTATAGTTCCTGATTGAGGCTTAAGAAGCCCCATTATAATATGAAGGAGTGTTGTTTTCCCAGAGCCATTAGGTCCAATTAAGCCTATTTTATCTCCCTCATATATATCAAGATTTAGGGAATTTAAGACTATCCTTCTGTCATAGCTGAAGGAGATATTTCTTAGTTTTATAATTGGTGTTTTCAACTCTTAACCCAGAATAAAATAAAAATTGCTGTAGAAATAACACCAAATATTATATCACTTTTTCTAATTTGAAAATGCTCAAATAATGGGAAAAAACCCTGAAAACCTCTGCAAAGCATTGCCCTGTATATCTCCTCTGCTCTTTCATAGCTTTTTATAAGCATTCCACCAACAATGTATGCATAGGTTTTATAAGTATGAAGATTTGTTTTTGGAATAAATCCTCTTAAAGCAACTGCTCTTTTTATTTTTAAATATTCTTCATGAATTACAGTAATATAGCGATAAAAAAGAAAAAAGACTGTAACAAGTTTTTTTGGCATTTTTAAATGAAGCATTGCATGGGCAAGAGAAAATACTGAGGATGTTGAAAGAAGAGTTATTGTAGCAATAATTATGGCATTGCATTTAATAGTGATTGAAAGGGCATAGTTAATTCCCTCATGGCTGATTGTTATGAAGCCTAAAGTAATATAAGGATTTCCAGTGTAGCTTAGAGGAATAAAAAGCCATATAAAAGCAATGAAAAAATTCGCTGCGAGAAGTCTTGAAATTAAGGGTTTTGCTTTAATTCGGGTAATTAAAAGAAGAGTTAATGAGTAGAAAAGATAAAGCATTGGTGTTTTTATACCTGATGATATCGCGCAGAGTATACTGAATAAAGCAAAAACCAAAATTTTTACTCTTGGGTCTGCTTTGTGAAGAAAGCTATTTCCCTCTGAGAACTCTTCAAGATGCATTTTTTTTTCTTTTAAGAAGCATTATTATCCCCCAGATTCCGAAAATATATCCAATGCCTCCAATTATATCTCTAAGACTAACTTTATCCATCTGTTTCCGTAAATCCATTATTTCAGCCCTTAATCCCTGTAATTTAGCATCCATAACTTCGTCAATTATCTGTTTGATTTCATCTTTGTTCACTGTAGCCTCAGACTGCACAGGTTTATTTGGAGTCTTTGCCGTCATGGTTTCCTTATTTTCTTTTTTTTCGGGTTTTTCCGCTATCCCTTCAAGTTTATACTCTGCTCGATGTCCTTCTCCTGCAGGAATTATTATCCTTAATGTCCCCTTTTCTTTTGTTGTAAAACTGTATTTACCCTTTTCATCTGTTACAGCTTCAAGAATCTTCTGCCCTTTTAAATCGTAAATTTCTACCTTGCTGTTTTTGCAGGGTGAGCCATCTACAAAGTAACATTCTCCAAAAATTTTATCTCCTTCTCTGTATGCATAAGTACTTACTTTATGGGCATAGGCAGAGGTAGAGATGAAAATTAAAAGTTGTATGACCAAAATAAATATAATCCCTTTTTTTATTTTCAAATTCTTTTTATCTAATTCCGAATTCTTTTTCTTTAATTCCGAACCTTTGCCTGTCATTCCGAACGAAGTGAGGAATCTCCTCTGGTTTATTTTATGCTGTGCAAACCAGTAATTTTGTTGTCTATAGTTTAGCATATCAATGCCTCCGGTTTTACTTTTTTAAGATATACTACAACAAATCCTGTAATAATTCCCTCAATTAAAGCAATTGGAAGATGCATTACAAGAAGAGTTCCTGCAATGCCTACAAAACTTTTTTCAGTTTCCATCAGAGCAATACTTATAAAAAATGCTGCTACAAGCAGAGCTAAAAATCCGCCTAAAAAGCCACCTAAAAAAGCTAAGTTTTTGCCTTTTTGTAGCATTTTTCTGAAAACATAATATAATAAAACTCCTGGCATTGCCATTGCAAAAGTATTCACACCTAAGGTAGTAAGTCCACCAAATTGAAATAAAAGAGCTTGAAGCACCAATGCTACAAATATGGAAGGAAAGGCTGCCCACCCAAGAAGCATTCCCACAAGTCCGTTTAATACAAGATGTGCAGATGTTGGTCCTATGGGAATGTGAATAAGAGATGCGACAAAAAAGGCTGATGAAAGAACCGCAACCTTAGGGATGTCTTCATTTTTTATTTTCCTTAATCCTAAGGTAAGTCCTATTAAGGATAAAACAGCGCCGGTAAGAAGAACCGGCGCAGAAAGCACTCCTTCTGAGATATGCATTATTTCATCTCCCTTGCCTTAATCCAAATAATCCCTCCTATTTCAACTGGGTATTCTTTTCCGTCTTTTTTAAGCTTATATGGTGCTTCAGTCAATGCAGCAAATCCCCACCAGCCAGCTTTTGGTATACCAAAGGTAAAAACTCCATTTGCATCTGCCTTTATAACCTGCGTTATATAAGACTCCTTTGGTGCTTTTACTTTTACCCCCTCATTAAAATATTCAACTTCTACCTCTGCGAAAGGAAGCGGCTTTCCATTAACCTTTACAACTCCCTGAAAAACGTTTCCAGCCCAAAGACCATAAGGTCTTGTAAGTGGAACAATCTCAATTGGAAGTCCTACTTCTTTGTCCCATCCTTCTTCTTTGCCTAATGCCTGCACCACGACTTTTGGATAGTGGACAATAAATTTTTCCTCTGCAGGTTCCCAGTAAGGCTCTGGTTCAAGATAAAAGATGTAGTCCCCTGGACGTTTAATTGTAAATTGAGTTTCCCAAATATTTCTGCCCTTTATTTTTTTGTTTATAAGCGTATTAAGCAGGTCTGTTTTCTCATCTCCAAGCATGACTCCAAATGCCTTTGGCTTTTCCATATTTAGCCATTCTTGTTCAAAAGGATGCATGAAGTAAACCTTAAGAGTAATTTTCTTTGGGTCTTTCTCACCAATGATGTCATCAGAAGGCAGAATTATTCCAAAATGAGCAAAAGCTATTCCTGTGAAAAATAAAACAGCAATGATGCTGATTAAAAAAGTTGAAAATCTCTTCATTTTTTTACCTCCTCCATTAAAAGTTAAAGTTTAATCTAACACCGTATACATTGCCTGCTTTTGTGTTTTCGGAGTCTCTATCTTTGTCACGGATATATTGATAATCAAAGGTTATGTCTGAACTAAGAGATTTATAACTGAATAGCTTGAATTTAATATATCCCTCAAAAACCTGACTGTTGTTGAGTTCTTCATTCTTTGATGGACTCTTAAGATAGGCATAACCAACTCCTACTTCATCATCTTTCCTTCCCCATACACTTCCATTGAGATTTAATCCAATTGAATACATTCTGTTATAATTTACTTTTGCAGAGTCATCCTGCCATCCTGCCCTGAAAAAAGCTCCCAATATATCCTTTATCAATTGCTGGTCAAAGGATACTCCAATGCCTTTTAATGCCTTGTATGCATCAGTATCCCAGTTTTCAAATCTTTTGTTCGTTGTATATGCATAAACTCTGTAATTTCCTTCTCCAATAGGAGTCTCAAGTTTGTATCCCACCTGCGCTCCAAACCAGTTGTAGTGCCTTACATCCATGTCTTCATTGTCATTTTTTGAACGCATACCAACTAATCTCATATGAAACTTGTCCCACTCAAACTCTGCTGCAACACCTCCATCATAGCTTGGAAGATTTGCAAGAGGATTGTGAACCAATGCTTCATTCATGAATTGAGTTATTTCATCTGCTGCATAGGCATTGTCATCAATTAAGGTTGTAGAGTCAATTATTCCTGCAGTAAGCTTTAGTGAGATATCTTTCTGAATAGGGAACTTATGGGAATACCATAGCTCCTGTAGATGGTCTCTTGAGTGCCCATTCATGTTTTGTAAGTCAACAAAAAGGTCATCAGCATTTGGCGATAATTTAAAGGGATATCCTGAGTTTTCTGAATGAAATCCGCTTCCTTTTGCAAAGCTTGCCCTTAGGAAAAATTCATCATTTTCAGTTGGTTTGAATGATACATTAAAATCAATTACTGCTGAACCACGGTCTTTGTTATGCACATCCCCTTGAGCTTTGTTTAACCATTGGTAAACTCCCGTTGCTGCCCCTGAAATAGATAGCTTGTCCGTGATGTCTACTGCATAAACTGATACAGGAAAAAGTAAAATAATAAGAAAAAGCAAAAACTTTCTCATATTCCGCCTCCCTTTTAAAATAAAAAAGCCACGAAAGCATTTTAGCTCTTCTGAGCCTTAATCGCCTTCGTGGCTTGGACAATTATATCAAAGCCTAAATTCAATAGTCAACTTTTTCCTTCTTGCAAACTTGACTACCTCAAAAATTTTTGATAAAGTTTAGTATGTCAGATAGTGAAGTTATTAAAATTTTAAAAGAAATGCCTATTTTTCAAAACCTTTCAGATGAACATCTTTTGCTTATTTCCAAAGGTTTTAGCATAAATAAAGTAAAAGAAGGGAAGTTTATCTTTTATCAATCAGAGGAAAGCACAGACCTTTATATTATTCTTGATGGCGCTGTTAAAGCATGTCTTTTAGACCCTGAAGGCAAAGAGCTTATTCTTAACATATTTAAAAAAGGTGACTTTTTTGGAGAATTAAGTCTTCTGGATGGTAAACCTCGCTCTGCAACAGTTATTGCTCTAAAGGATTCTGTTGTTGGCATTCTTAAAAGAGAGCAGTTTCTTACATTGCTCAAAAATAATCCAATGATTGCCATATCTCTTCTTTCAGCACTTGTTGAAAGAATAAGAATGACAGATGAGATGCTTGGTGCAATGGCATTCTTAGATGTAAGTAGAAGAATTTTAAAATATATTTTAAATATAGCTCAAAAAGAAGGAGAAAAAACAGAAGAAGGTTATATAAAAATAAACAAAATAACCCATAGAGAATTAGCTTCCTGCACAGGAGCATCTCGTGAAGCAGTTACAAAAGCTTTAAAAATTTTAAAGTTCAAAGGCATTATTTTTGAAAAAAATGGACATTTTTTTATATCACCTGACATAGAGATTTGAGATTAGACATTGCTCATGATTTTATTGTAAATATGTGAAAAATACCTTTACATATGTTTTCTCTTCTGATATTCTTGAGTTAAGAAAAATCAAGGGGGTATGAGATGGAACATTTAAAGTTTTTAATCCCGTGTTTAATTATCGCCTTAGTTTTTGGATGCACTCCAAAAGAAGTTGTAAAATGCACACTTCCTGAAGACAATCCAGAATATCACTATCTTGCAGGGATGAGAGTTCTTGAAGAAGGTAAAGTAGATATGGCAATTTTAAAGTTTGAAAGAGCTCTTTACTGCGATGAAAAGTTTTCAAAGGCTTATTCAGGAAAAGCAATTGCAAAGGCTGAAAAAGCAAAAATGATTAAGGATGCTGATATAAGAAAGATTGAAATTGAAAGAATTGAAAAAGATTTGAAACTGGCAAAAAAATATGCAGAAACTATCTCTGATGAATTTGACTACTATCTTGCAAAGATAAGAGTTTACACTGCCCTTAAAACAAAAGATTGGCTTGAAGAAGGGGAAAAAGCTTACTTAAATGCTATTGATCTAAAGGTTGATGAAACAAAGCTAACTTACTACCAAGGAAAAGAATCTGCCCATTACTTTATGGGAGTTGCCTACATGAATGCCCTTGATTTTGAAAAGGCAAAGGACAAGTTCAGAGCTGTTTTAAACTCAAAGACAACAGGAAAATGGCATGAAAAAGCTGAAAAAGCATGGAAAAAGGCTGATAAAATCACCCGTGCAATGGCAGGAGTGACAGTTGGAGATGTGGGTAAAAAAATTGCGGTGCAGGAAAGTATCACAAGAGCTGATCTTTCAGCTCTTCTTGTGGATGAGTTAAAAATTGACAGTCTCTTTGCTGGAAGAATTCCGATTAAGAGCCAGATTGAAAAGGCAAAGCCAGAGTTTATACCTGCTGATATAATCAATAATCCCTTCAAGCAGGAGATTCTAACAGTTCTTAAATTGAAAATAAGAGGGCTTGAGCCAAAATATGATGAAACAGTAAAGGCATATCTTTTTAAACCTGAGGAGGTTGTTAAAAGAGGAGAGATGGCTTTAATACTTGAGGATGTGCTTATTAAACTAACAGCAGATGAAAAAATAGCTACAGCATTTTTAGGACACGAAAAATCACCATTTTTAGATGTAAGAACAACATCTCCCATCTACAATGCTGTAATGAATATGGTTACCAGAGGGATAATGGAGCCAGAGCTTTCAGGAGAGTTTAATCCTGAAAGAGCAGTTAACGGTGCAGAAGCGATTCTTGCAATAAGAATGTTAAAACAAAAATTAAACATTTATTAGTAGGAGGACAGAAATGAAAAAACTTACTGTTTTTATCTTATCATTATTTTTATTTTCAGGATTTTTATTTACAGGTCATGCAAACTCGCAAGATTCTACACAGGATAAGATTTCACCAGTATTTCAAAAAGCGAATGAGTGGCTTCAGAGAAACAACCTTTCACTTACTACCTCTCCTGAGCAGGCATTTTTAAATGACTATATTCTCGTCGCAGCAGAAGGACTTCCTTCAGCCACAGCAAGAACCCCTGCTCAAAAAAGACTTACTGCTGAACGCGCTGCAACAGCGCTTGCGTATAGGCAGCTTGCAGAGATTCTTGAAGGAGTTGCCGTTGTTGGAGATACCCTTGTAAAGGATGCTGAGCTTCAGTATGATGTAGTAAGAACAGCAGTTGCGGGCTTTGTAAAAGGCGCTCAGATTGTTTATAAAGAATGGAATCCTCAGGAAGAATCAGCACTTGTTATTATAAAGGTGGGAATGTCTGGACCTAAGGGATTTGGCTCACTTCTTTATGAAAAAATATTGGGAGAACCGAAGATTAAAAAGGAAATTATTGAACCTCAACCACAGTTTAAGCCAAAGCCAGTTACTATTGAAGAAAAATATGATGGGCTCATAATTGATGCAACAGAAGTTAACTTCAGACCCGCGCTTATAAACAGGATATTTACTTCAAAGGGAGAGATTATTTATGACCCTTCAAAGATAAGTCAAAAAGTCCTTGTTGAGCAGGGTTGCGGAGAGTATACAAATAGCATTGAAAAAGCAAAGGCTGCACTTGAAAAAAGAGGAGTAAAAAATCCTCTGATAATCAAAGCTTCTGGCACAATAAATCCCAGTGATCTTCAGGTCTCAGATGAGGATGCTGTAAAGATTTATTCTGCCAATCAGAAGGCTAACTTCTTTGCCTCTGCAAAAGTAGCCTTTGTATTGAAGTAGGAGTGGAAAAATGAGAAGGATGATATTATTAATCGGTTTTTGTATATTTGTGTTAGGTTTGACCTCATTGTATGCTGAAGAAAAGGATTATGATATAACTCGTATTTCTATAACTCTTGAAGAAAGAAAAGAACTAATGCCTGATATTCTCAGCATGACTGTTGGAGTTAATGCTAATGCAGCTAAGGAGACAGAGGTTATAAACATGCTTGGTAGCATTGATAAAGCCATAAGAGTTCTTAATTTAAACTACAAGGGAGGAAGTTATTCAGTTTATAAAAACTGCTGGTGGGAAAAAGATAAAAGAAAATGCTCTGGATATAAGGGAGAACTTGGCTATTCCTTTGAGTTAAAGGATTCAAAGGAACAGAATAAGATTCTTGAGGTGATTGATGAGTTTAAAGAAAAATATGGTGAAAAACTGAATTACACTGTCTCCCATCCTCAATGGCTTATTTCAGAGAAAAAAGCTAAGGAGACAGAAAACGAACTTAAACTTGAAATAATTGATACGGCAGTTAATTTTGCAAAGAAAGCAGGAGAAAAGCTTGGCAGAAAATGTTCAATTTCAAATATTAATTATGATGTGAGACGACCTATATGGGAACCACCTGTATTTTATAAAGCCGCTCCCATGATGGAGAAAGCCATGATTGAAGCTCCAGAACCTAAAAAGGAGGATAAAGTAGTTAATGTAAAAGCTTCGGTAGGATTGGTATGCAAGTGAGGAAGTTTATATTTATAATCCTTATCTTTATCCTACCAGTCATTGCCTATGCCCAGCCAAAAAGTGAGGCAGAAAGGCTATGGGAGCTTGGGGATAAAGCATATAAGGAAAAGAAATATAAAGAAGCAATTTACTATTATGAGAAATCTCTTGCTCTTTGTGGAAATGATTATGAATGCCTTGCCTCAAACTACAATGGACTTGGCTCTTCCTATGAAGATATGGGAGATGAAAACAAAGCCCTTTTTTATTACGAAAAGGCAATTGATGCAGCACGGAAGCTTGGAAATAAGGAATGGCTTGCTGATGACCTTTTTCTTGCTGGCTCGATATACTACAGAAAATCGCTGGATTATGAAAAAGCCTTTGCATACCTTGAAGAATCAAGAAAACTCTTCACTGAAATAGGTGCTAAAGATTCTCTCACAATAGTGCTTCATGAGCTTGGAAAGGCTGCTCTATCTCTTGGTAAATACGAAAAGGCTCTTTCAAGCTTTAATGAATCTCTTAAGCTTTATAAAGAAAAAGGAGATGAAAACTCAGTAGGAGCAAATCTTTCTCTGATTGGTTTGGTTTATTCAAAAATGGGACAGCTTAAAAAGGCTCTTTCTTATTTTGAAGAGGCACTGAAAATTGCAAAAAAACATAATGACCCTGAAGGCACATCAATTGTTTTAAGAGAAATTGCGGATATATACTCAGACCTTTACCAGCGTGATAGAGCAATCTCTTATTATCAAGAGGCAATTGAGATTCAGAAGAAAAATAACTTAAGAAAAGAACTGGGAGTGACACTTAACAATCTTGGCTCAATGTATATGGATTTAGCTCAGTATGAAAAAGCACTTCAGAGCTATCAGGAAGCATTAAAAATCGCAAAGGAGCAAAATGACCTACCAACAACTGCTACTCTTTTTAATAATATCGGACATGTATATGCAAAATTTGGTAGAACTGACAAAGCCATCATGTATTATCAGCAGTCACTTGAACTTGAAAAAAGATTAAAAAGGCCTGCATCACTTGTCTATGTTTTAAATAATATTGGAATGGAGTATTTCAGGGTTGGAAAGTATGATGATGCTCTTAAATATCTAAAAGAAGCTCTTGAAATTGACAAAAAACTTAATAATCCTCATCTTCTTGAAACAAGACTTAATTGCATTGGAGCAGTTTATTCTAAAACAAGGTCGTTACAGGGATGCAGAACAGATATTTCTTGAAAGAAAAAAACTTGAGGATAGAATAAAACCAAACAGGTTGCTTCATGCAGGTCTTGTGGAAGTATATCTTAAGACAGGAAGGTATGATGAAGCATTAAAGCTTGCCAATCAAATACCACCTTCATGGCAAGACAGCAAAAACAGACACATTGAATACTACACACAGGTTGGGCTTGCCCTTAAGGGTAAAGGTAATCTACAGGAAGCAGCAGTTAATCTTATGAATGCGATTGATTTGACAGAAGAGATGAGACAGTCTGTTACTGAAAGAGGGCAATTCTTTGCTGGTGGAGGGTATTACAACAGGCTTACTCCATATAAGGCAATAATTTCAGTGATGGCTGAAATGGCTGAGAGAGGTATAAGTCTAAATCTTGGAAAAAGAATAATCTTTAAGTATTTAACCTATGTAACCTATGAGCAGAATCCTTTGTCAGTTGCCTTTTATTTCTCAGAACTCACCAAAGCAAGAAGCCTTCTTGAAGTAATCGCAGGTGCAAAGAAAGGGATTGAATATACCGAGATTCCTCAAGAATTGAAAGAAGAGGAAAACCGCATACTGCAGGAGCTTTCCTATCTTGACAGTAGATGGGAAGATGCATTGAAAAAAGGTGAGCAGGCTGTAAAGGAATTACAGACAAGAAGGGAAGTTCTTAAACGCTCGCTTAATGAATTAATTGATATTTTCAGGAAAGAATATCCAAGATATGCAGCCCTTAACTATCCTTTGCCTGTGCATGCAGAAAAATTGCCACTTAAGGAAAACGAAGTTTTGTTAGAGTATGCAGTTACCGATGATGCAACTTACCTTTTTGTTGTAAGAAAGGGAGGCGTGAAAAGAATTATAAAAATTAATGTTGCCAGAGACAACCTTGAAGAGATGGTAAAGTCTTTCATAGAGCCAATGAATCTCAGAAAACCAGACAGATTTTCTGTCAGGGATGCTAAAAGGCTTTATGACATACTTCTTTCAGAAGCCTTAACTGAGATAAGGAATAATGAAAAAATAATCATTGTGCCTGATGGAATACTTGGGCTTCTTCCTTTAGAAGCACTTGTTATAAAAGAAGGAACAAACCTGAAAGATAGCACATACGTGGCAGACAGATACACAATCACTTATTACCAGTCAGCAACAATCCTTGCATTAAACAGAGTTTTTAAAACTCCTGAGCCTGAAAAGCCACTTTTTGCATTGGGAAATCCTGTCTATGCCGCAAATGACCCAAGATACATAGCATGGAAGCAGGGGAAAAAAGAAACCTATTTTGCAAACTTAAACCAGTATGCCTTAAGAGGACTGGCAGTCAAGGCAAAATGGGGAGCAGTAACAGAGGATGAAAAATCTGGAAGGGTTGAGTTTCCTCCGCTTCCAGAGACAGAGGATGAAGTTAGAGAAATAGCACGCATTATGGGAGTAAAACCTGAGCCTCCACAGATTTTACTTTCAGTAATGGCAAATGAGACAAATCTTAGAAAAGCAGGGCTTGAAAAATATAGATACATCCATTTTGCAACCCATGCATCCCTTCCCGGAATAATTCAGGAGGTAAATGAGCCATTTATACTTCTTGGGCAGGTAGAAAATCATGGAGATGATGGATTCTTAACGCTAAGTGAAGTAGCCGCTATGATGCTCAATGCCGATATGGTGGTATTATCCGCATGTGTAACAGGTCTCGGTAAAGAGGTTGAGGGTGAAGGTGTGGTTAATTTTGCGAGAGCATTCCAGCAAGCAGGTGCAAAAGCTGTAGTTGTAAGTTTATGGGAAGTGGCAAGCAAACCAGCAGTGGAGTATATGAAGACATTTTATAACTATCTCAAATCTGGTAAAAGCAGAGCAGAGGCAATGAAACTTGCAAGGGCAGAGATAAAAACAAAATACCCGAGCCCATTTTATTGGGCAGTGTTTATTTTGCATGGAGAGGGAGATGTTTAAATGAACATATAAAGGATATTTTATGACTAAAAAATTTTTGATCCCTCTTTTTATTCTGTTTTTACTTCAATCCTGTTCATGGATAACGGATTTTTATGTGTTAAACAGCTCAAAAAGTCCAATAGTAATTACATTTAAACAACCTAAATCTCCTGAAACAACTCCTTATCTTGAAAAATTAAAAGCAAAAAGTTTAGAACTTTATCAGAAAATGAAACCCACACCATGTCCACTGGAAAAGGACATAAAAAATGGAAAATACTCTGAAATATGCGATGAGGATTTTAAAAATTGTAGGACATTAAACCCAACAGAATATAAATTTGATAGAGAAGAATGCTCATTGGAACTTACCTTAGAGAGTAATCAAGCAGTTAAATTATTTAGCATTTGTTGTTCCTATACAGGTGTTATAGATGAAAAAGAAGACATCAAAAACATCAGCCAATCTGCTGAAGGAGATACCATAAGTCTTACAATCAAATCCTTTGCCAGTACAACTCAATATAAAGGCATAGAGTTGATGAGGGCTTTTGAAAAACAAAAAAAGACAAGATATGTTTTGAAATATAAGGAGGAGTAAACATGTTTAAAAGAAACATTATTAATTTTATATTTTTGATTTTGTTGTTTCTAATTAAAAACTCATTTGCCTATGAGCCTGTTGTAATAATTGCTGATGGTGAGTATGTAATGGGTGCGGGTGAAAGCATGGAAGTATCTGAGGAAAAGGCAAAAAGAATAGCAGTCCAAAAAGCAGCAGAACAAGCTGGTGCATATGTTAAAAGCTATACAAAGGTGAAAAATCTTGCCCTTGAAAGTGACGTTATTGAGGTTATAGCAAATCATTCAATGAAAATTGAAGTTTTAGATAGAAAAAAAACAGTGGTTGGTGATATTGATGCAATAAAGTTTTATGTAAAAATCAGAGCTACCATGTCACAGGAAGCTATAGAGGCAAATCTTAAAAAGGTAAGGCAAGACCAAAGCATTGTTGAGGAATACAATAGACTTAAAGCTGACTTTGACAAGCAAAACAGGGAAATGGAAAAGCTGAAAAGACAGCTTGAGCTTGCCACAGGTGGAGATAAACAAAAAATTGCGAAACTGATTTCAGAAGAAGAAAAGAAATACAAAGCAAATCTCTGGCTTGAGAGAGCACAGCAAAAGGATATTATTGAACCAGAAGAAGCTATTAAAGCTTATAAAAAAGCATTAGAGCTTAATCCTGATATTCCACAGGCTTACTTTGGTTTAGCAAAAACTCTTTATAAAACCAATGTTCTTAAGTATGGGTTGCTGGAAGATGATACTCAAAAGGAAAAACTTCTTAGAGCATTAAAAGAGGCTTTTGAAAATATCAACAGAGCAATATCCCTTGATGAAAACTATGCAGATGCTTATGCTTTAAGGGCGGAAATACTGAGCTATCTTGGAAATTTGGAAGATATAGCTGAAAAAAAGGATTATAATGACAAAATTTTGAAAGATATAAACAGAGCTTTAGCATTAAATGCGTCCAATAAGGCTGAGTTATATTATCTGCGTGCTTCCATGTATCTGGATGAGCTTCAAAATGCTGAATTAGAACAGGCAAAAGCAGATCAATTTGACTACAGAGTAATTGAGGAATATTTCAATAAAGCCTTGAATGAAATTGACAATGCAGGCTCTCTTTGTAAGGAGGAAAAGTGTTTGGCTGACTACTACAGACGAAAGGCTTATGCTTATATCTTCATAATAAATTACTATTTACGCAGAGAAGATATAGCTAAGACAAAAGAATTTACTTCAATGAGAGATAAATTTTTAAAGAAAGCTGATGAAATAGAAAAGCAGAAAATACAACAGGAAGAGAAATTTGATAAAGAAGTTCAGGAGCAGATAAAAGATTTATACCAGACTGAATTCGGCAAAATAGTCTATGAACTTGAAAGAGGATGGAAAGAGAAAGTAACTGGTATTTCTTTGAAAGATTTAGAAGAAAAAAGCAGAGAGGAGCAACAGAAAATATTTAATCAAATGGAGACTACAATCAGACAAAAAATTTCTTCAGGTAAGGCATCTGCTGAAGAATACATTTTAATGTCTTATTTTGAGGAAAATCCACAAACAAAAAAAGCTTACTTTGACAGAGGTATAGCTTTATATGAAAAGAGAAATTCTCAGGGAGTAGATGCTATTTTATTGGTTCAGTTTTATCTTGATGGAACAATTATGCAAAATGATGATGTGAAATTAAACTATTTAAACAAGGCAAAAGCGGTTGTTGACAGAAATTTTGCTCAGGCACAGAAGGTATTGAGCATGGATGAATTCAGGTTGCTAATTTCTGAAATGGAAAAAGCAAAAAGTGATATTGAAGGGTTCAACGTTATGAAAAAACTTGCTAAACTTAATAGACAGCAGGCTGAAGCCTTCCACTGGCTTCAATTTGCATTTATGATTTCACATCAAAAGGCAGAAATATATGAGAGACTTGATTTACCTTTGAAAGCACTTGAAGAATACCTTTATCTCTGCAATACCTTTAAAATTGATGAGGCATGCAAAAATGTAGAAAGATTGAAAAAATAGGAGTCAACAATGAAAAAAATATTATTTGCCATATATTTGCTTATATTATTTTGCCCAGCTATTTTGATGGCAGATAAAGGACTTTTCTGGTGGACTATGGATGCTGAGCTCAGTCAGGACTCTCAGAAGGCAATAATACTTCATAACTTTAAGGAAGAAGTCTTAATTTTGGGAACGGAACTCAAAGCAAGTAAGGACACAGGAGTTTTGGAATTTATTCCTTTCCCTTCAGAACCAGAAATTAGCCTTGCTAAGGGAAATCCCTTTGAGGAGATAAATAAACTTCTTCAGAAGAAGAGAATAGAGTTTGCAGTGTTCACAAAGGGAGGCTCTTCAGCAGAGCCCGTAGAGATAAGACTGAGTCAGAAAATAGGGCTTCACGATGTAACGGTGATAAAGATAAATGATATTAATGGCTTTAATAAATGGGTAATTGATTTTCTTGATAAAAAAGGAATCAAAAAGATTGAACTTAAAGCACTAAAGAATTTTTCTGATGTTGCAGAAGATTATATAAAAAGAGGAATTCAGTATTTTGTATTTGACTATGTGGAGGTAAAGAACGCCCCAAGATTCATTGAGCCTCTTATTTACAGATTTAAGACAGACAAGCTTTACTATCCTTTGAAAACTTCAAATATAATAGGCGGAGTTGGTAGCGTTGAGCTTGTGCTTATACTTCCTGGAACTCTTGGGATAAATGAAAATGAAATGATGGAAATACTAAAAATTTTTCCTTACTACTTCAGACCTGAATTAAGCAGTTCTTCTAAGATTTATCTAAGAGAATTAAAACCAATATACGAAAAGGCAGAGGAGATTTTTAATGAAAAAAGTAAGATTTATCTTCAGATGCTTCGTTATCGTGGAAAATATGAGTTTAAGGATGACCTCAATCTTGATATATCAAAGATTGCACCATATGCAAGGAAGATAGAACGGTTCTACTATGGATATGAGCCACATTTTCTTGATGAGTTCACTCTTGATGAACTCAGTGATTATTTTGAGGCTCATCCTGAGTTAAAGAAGAAATAGAGGTAGGTTTATGAAAAAATTTTTTATCTCAGTTATGCTTTTATGCTTAGTAGAATTTGCCTATGCTCAGTCTGAAATTGAAAAATACAGATGCATTGAAGTAAGAACAGACCTTGTGGATGATAAAATTCAATACAGCATTAAAAGAGAAAATTCTGTAGGGTTTATCCTGAAAAACTGCCTTCCTGAAAGTTTAAAAATTCATGTAGGAGACAAAAAATTCACCTATGAAAAATCAAAGAGACTTGTTGAAGATGGAAGGATAGAGAAAAATGACCTCTTTGCATTTGAATGTTATCAACCTTTTTTTGAGGAAGATTTATACCACTATCGTATTACAAACCAAGCTGAGTATATTAAATATCTCCATAGCAGAAACTACAGATTCCATCTTGGGAAAATCACTCCTCTTATTACTCCTGATTATTCTCTATATCCCACACTTAAACAAACTGCTGAAAAAGTTAATCTTGAGACACCACACAGGACATTTGTCATCTTAAATCGTTCTGGAGGGGCTTCCCATGAGTTTTTCTGTTACATTGATGAAAGCCAAACAAAAAAGCCCTTACAGGATAAATGTCTGTATAGTTTTGAGCAGGTTCTTGATATTCATATGAAAAATAATGATGCCGTAGCAATCAAAGCTCTTGCTGAGAAATACCTTAAAAGACTTGATTATGAAAAAGCAGAAAAGGCATACAAAAAATTGATGGAGCTGTCTAACAATGAAGATTATGAAGGGCTTTTATCTTTCTATATCACTACAAACCAATACAGAAAGGCAGAAGAAATACTTCTTAAAAAAATAGATGAATCGCCTTATGATGCCCGTTTATATATATCACTGGCAAACCTTTACTTACATAAGAGCGAATATGACAGGGCAAAATTATTTATTACCAAAGCTTTAAAGCTGGGATTTGAAGAAGGAGAATACAAAGCCTATGGAATTCTCGGTGAGGTATATATTGCTGAGAGGAACTTTAAGGGGGCTATTTTATCTTTTAAAAAGGCTTCAGAACTTTTCAAAAAAGAATGTGAGCAGCAGAAATTATTGATGGATTTCTTTAAAAAAGATACTGAAATAGTTGATTGTGAACTTCAAGCTTTACCCTATGAGTTAAAGACAATATACAGTCTAACTGAACTTGAAGATTTCATAGAAGCTGAAAAGATGGCAAAAGAAATTCTATCTAAAAAACAAGACAATCCTTACATATTCGGACATCTTTCTTTTATATATGCTGGTACGGGAGATTTTGAAAAAGCAATTGATGCATCTGATAAAGCCATCTCATTACTTAAAAGAAAAGGAATAGGTGCAAATATTGTAATGGGCGAGATTTATCCTGTAGTTGTCTCTGTTGACAGAAATACTCCTTCGGAGAAAGCAGGTTTAAAAAGAGGAGACAGGATAATAAACATTGGAGATAGAGATTTAAGGCTTTACAGAGAGAGCAAAGATATCATACAGATGCTGGTTGATTATATAAGTAGTAACGATACAGTGAAACTAACGATATATCGTGATAATTCCACTGATTTAAAAAAAATAGAGCTAAAACCTGAAGAATTTTTAAAACCAGAAGCCTCACAGGCTTTAGCATTTAAGGCAATAATTTTGAGAGTGAAAGGGAATTACCCTGAATTTGAAAATCTTACCACAAAAGCCTACGAATTAAATCCCGAGGATAAATTAGCAGAGATTGCAATGGCACTTTTAAAAACAGATACAGGAAGTTTCAATGAAGCATTAGAATTTTTAGAAAAGGCTGGTAAGGATGTTCATGGTAGTCTTATCCTGCTCATAAGACCACTTGTTTATGCAAAAGCTGGACAGGTAAATAAGGCAAAGGAGCTTTATAGAGAAATCCCCGAGGAACTTCTGAAGACGAAAAATACACTTTATAGAGTGCTTTTAGATGAAATAAAGAGAGTATTGCATGATAAACAGTTGAATTAAAAACCCTGTCTGTGTTTATATCGCATACAGGGAGCAATGTGGAGGGACAATGAGTAAGTTTATGAAGATAATATTTTTCATTCTTATAGGTATAATACTCTGGATTGTGTTAGCATCTGTTGACGCAGGAGCAATAGGTATAGGAATAATTCTTTCTGTTTTTGCCTTCATTGATGTAGTTACAGGGAAATTCAAAGAAAATGAAAAGGTAATCTGGATAGTTATTATTCTTGCTGCCATAATGATAGGAATGATAGGGATATTGGTAAAAAAACTTTCTGACTCCAGTGCTTCTTTAGAGTTTCTATTTGGCTTGATCCCGATTATTCTATCTTTATCTTATTTTATAGTTGGCAGAAGGAGGAGATTAAAATAATTTTAAAGGTAGGCTTAAATCAGAAAAAAGTCTTGAATTTTTTAAAAATCAGGTATAATTCCATTATGAAACAGTTTTCTTTTAAAAATTTCCTTTTGCTAACATCCTCGCTTTTTCTCTTTGCCTTCGTAGCTTTATTTTTAATGTCCTTCTCTTATGCTTCAGAAAAGTCTGTCTGGGTTGAGGCAACGGGTGAAGCATATATGAGTGAAATAGATACTCCGAAAGAGGTTATAGCAAGAGCAAAGGCAGATGCACAAAGAAAAGCAATTGAACAGGCAGTTGGTGTATTCTTAAAGTCCCATACTATAGTTTCAAACAGCCAGCTTGCAGAAGACCTTATTTATGCCTCTGTAAGAGGAAAAATCAATAAAGTTGAAATTATAAAAGAAGGCTGGGATGAGAAGGATAGAAACATTTATAAAGTGAGCCTTAGAGCATTTGTTGAGCCTATATATCCTGAAAAGGAACATGGATTATCTGTTAAACTTTCTCTTTCAAAAGCGGATTTAAAAGAAGGCGATGAAGTGAAAATATTCTATCAGGCAAACAAAGACTGTTATGTATATATATTTTCAATTGCTGCTGATGGTTCTGTAACATTGCTACTACCTAATTCAATTATGAAAGACAATTTTATCAGAGGGCAAGAGACTTATAGTTTCCCGAGTGAATCAATAAAACTTAGGGCAATGTTATTACCTGATTTTAACGGTAATGTTGCAGAAGAAAGCATCAAGATTATAGCTACAAAGAAAAAGGAAAACCTTATTTCTCTTGGTTTTCAAGAAGGCATGTTTCAGGTTTACGATGCAAAATCCACAGGAATGATAAGCGATCTTATAAGAAGACTCAATCAGCTTGAACCAGATGAATGGACAGAAGCAACAGTGGTTTATAGAATAAAGAAAAAATAACATGCAAATAGCTTGAATTTGGATTATTAAAGCGGAGGTATGTTTATGTTAAAAACAATAGCTATTATTTTAACAGGAGCTATTTTATTTACAGGCTGTGCTTTTGTTGATCAGAGAGTTGATTTGACTTATGAAAGAACTGTTAATGCAAAAGGTGGAACAGGGGAAGTATATATTGCAAAACCTAAAGATAACACAGGTCTTAGCAAGAAACCTTCTGGAGAAATAATTATCGGGACAGTGAAAAATACCTATGGTATGAAAACAGCAGATGTTATAACAAGCAATGATATAGGTGACTGGATAGTAAAAGCTCTTATGCAAGAACTTTCTTTTGCTGGATATACAGTTATGCCTGTTACAGAATTACCTGACGATGTTCCCAAGGGTATTGATTTAACTCTTTTGAGAGTATTTGTTGATCAAGATGTAGGATTCTGGACTGTTGGTGCAATTAGTGATATTCAATTCACAGTAGAAATATGGAAAAATGGCGTTAAAGTAAAAATAATCAATGTTATGGCAAAAGGTGATGAAAGGTCTGTAATGGGTTCAGCAGAAACAAAAGGGATTTCTTTAAAAAAAGCATTGCAATCTGCCATGCAACAGGCTATACCAGAGATAATCAAAACTCTGGAATATTAAAGAGGAGTGATATAAATGTTTAGTAGATTCAGAATATTTATTTTCATTTTTTCTTATGCTTTTGTGTTTGCTGGATGCAGCATGTATGAATTTAAAGATCCTACGGGTGCTCAATTACAAGTTCAGTATGTTTCCCCAGAAGATAAAGGTAAGAAGATTATGTCACAGCCTCAAAAGGAGACTGATAAGAAAATAACATATAAATCACAGATAAAGCCTGCTACTTCAGAAATAGAACCTGTGCCAGAGTTTAAAGTAAAATCAAGACCAAATGATATTGCTGTTATAGTTGGTATTGAAGAATATCAAGATTTGCCAAAATCGGATTTTTCAAGTAGCGATGCAAAACTTATAAGAAACTATCTTAAAGCTTTGGGTTTTCAAGAAAGAAATATAGAGGTTCTTATAAATGAAAAGGCAACAAAATCAGGTATTGAAAAAGCTATAGAAGCATGGCTTCCAAATCATGTAAAGGCTGATAGTAAAGTTTTCATTTATTACTCAGGACATGGTGCACCTGAGCCAAAAACAGGAGATGCCTATATAGTGCCTTATGATGGAGACCCTAATTATCTTGATGTAACAGGGTATTCATTAAAAAGACTTTATGAGAAACTTGCTAAATTAAGGGCTACAGAGGTGATTGTGGTTCTTGACTCGTGTTTTTCAGGGATAGGCGGTAGAAGCGTGCTTGCAAAAGGTGCACGACCTCTTGTGATCATGTCAGATATGCCTATGATATCAAAAAATATGGTTGTTATTTCAGCCTCTCAAGGCAATCAAATAAGCACATCTTCTCCAGAGTTAGGACACGGGATATTCACATACTATTTTCTGAAAGCATTGAAAGAAGGCAAAAAAGCTATAGTGGACATCTATCAATATATAAAGCCTCTGGTAGAGGACGAAGCTAAACGTTTAAATATAAATCAAAGTCCGAATATTACTCCAGATATTGAAAAGTTAAAAGGCAAATTTTACTTAAGATGATTGATTAAAGAGTTAAAACATAGATGATTTTAAGGATAGGGAATTTTAATTTTCTTACAATTATCAGTGATTCACTATATTGTAAGAAGCCTCAAAAATTTATAAAAGGAGAAAGAAATGGAAATCTTCCGAACTTTTAAAATTTGTATCAAAATTTGTCTCTTTATGTTATTTTTGCTGTTAGTTTATCCTCAAAACAGTATGGCTGTGAAACCTCTTAGCGGTGGAGAACTTGAAAGTGCTTGTAGAGCATATGCAGCAAAAGCAGCTCAAAATACTCAGCAATGGATTGCCAACAACTGTAGACAAAAATTAAGTATGACATCCCAGTTACTTGAATACGATTACAATAGGCATTACAACCGCTGTAAAGAAACTCTTGGAACTTCTATTAATAATGATCTTCAACATCAGGAAAATTTGCTAAAAAAATGTATGGGAGTTTCACCACCTCCTCAAAAGCCTCCACAAGATTCAACTGGAACTCCAACTGATAAGAAACCTGAGATAACAAAAAAGGAATTAATAAATAACACTCAACTAAAGGCTCTTTCAGGATGGACTATACATGAATGGTATAAACCTTCTAATGGTAAAGGTGAGGTTATATCAGAACCAGATGGTATAAGATTTAGAAGCACATCAGGAAATCACAGGATAGGAATCATGCAGAAATTAAATGTCAGTGTCTCCACATGTAAATCTCTTATTCTCACCGCTACTGTAAAGGCAGACTATCAGACGCTTACAGGAACAGGATGGCAAGGAAGAGAAGCACCTGTTGCAGTTTTTATGGCGTACACAGATGCCAATGGAGTTGTGCACAATTTTTTAAGTGAAAATCCGAATGATACTACAAAAAGAATGTTCTGGCAAGGGTTTTATTATGCTGATCCTGTATCTCCAAGCATCACTGCATACGGAACAAAAGTTCCAAAAGGACAGTGGTATACCTATACATTTGATTTGATGACTCTTTATCCGAAACCTGTTTATATAGACTTTGTAGGAGCTGAAGGTGCTGGGTGGGCAACAAGAGATGGGAAAATCAGGTTTCTTAGCATTCAGTGTATGCAATAATAAAAAAAGGAGAAAAAAATGAAACACAAAGGCTTAATTTTAATCTTGATTGGATTTTTTATCTTAACAGGAAGTTTTTCATTAATGGCACAGGATTCCTCAGATGTTGGTTTGCCAGCTTTCAAGCCAATATCAAGCAAAACCATGACTCTAAAATACGGATTCAAAGGAGCATCAGTATATGATAATGCATTAAAAAAATGGCAATTTTACAAAATGACCACCATAACCCGTCACAAAGTTGAAGGATATGTTAACCAGATTAATGACAATTTTGCCCTTGCAGCTGGGCTTCATGAGGTTGCTGTATACGATTTTTCAAAACATCAATGGTTTGTTTATAAAAAGGGTGGAGCAGATGACAGCACAGGTATGTTGAACAAAAACTTTGAAATGACCAAAGATTACGTAAAAGTTAAAGTGCTCAATGGTCCATTTATAAAGTATACAACCGTAACAGGATGGGTTGAGACAAAATAATTCCATTCACAAAAGTTTTGCGAGAAGGTGACGATACATTACCATTCATGTAAATTTCAATCGGGCTGAACAAATCAGCCCGATTTTTTAAAAAATGTGAAAATTACCTTGAAATCATTTAAGTAAAACATTATAATTTGAAAAAAGCCTAAGGAGTAAATTATGAAGAAGTCTTTCTTCCTTTTGGCAATTCTCCTGTTTATTGCTTCCTGTGCCACCTTGCCCGAAATTAAAAAAGAAACCCCTGAGTCAAAAATCTCTGATGAAGAGCTTCCAAAGACTGTTGCAATTCTTCCCTTTGAAAACAAAACAGAAGAGATGGGGATTGCAAATCAGGTAAGAAAAGCTTTTTACAATCACTTTAGCTCAAAACCCTACAGAGACATTGAACTCACTGTGGTTGATGAAAAAATAATTCAGCTTGAAAAAAGCTCAGGTAAAAGCATTCTTGAAATTCCACCAAAAGATATATGCGAAGCCTTAGGATGTGATGGATTGATTTATGGAAAAGTTATAGATTATAAAAAAATCTATGCAGTTGCTTACTCTCAGCTTGGAATTGAAGCTGAAGTGTGGATGATAAACACAAAAACAGGGAAAGAAGTCTTCAGGCTAAAGGATTCAGTAAGATATCATGAAGGTGGAGTGCCTCTTTCTCCTTTGAGTGCAGTCATGACAGCAATATCTACTGCAATGAACATACGAGACATTCAGCAGGTAAGAATGCTCAATGAACTCTGTTACAAATTCAATGAAAAAATCCCATCTCCTGAAGGACTTATTGAACAAAGACCCGTAATTAAAGAGGTTCTCACAAATGCGAAAGATTCACCTTTTGGTAAAGGCAAGGTAATACAGGTCGGTGCAGAAGGTGACAGAGGAATGCTTGCTACCTTTGATATTGGCAGTTTTAAGAAGGGAATTCCAATGAAAGAAACGCAGCCCGGAATCTATATTGGTGAGTATGTGGTTATGCCAGGGGACAATGTAAAGGAAACACCCATAATTGTATCTCTTAAAAAACCAGGCGGATATGATACCCAGTGGATTGATGTAAGCGGATTTGTAACGATTGATACCACCCCGCCGCCTCAGGTAACAGGATTAAGAGCAAAGGGTTTTCATGACAGGATTGAGATAAGCTGGCAGGCTCTGAAAAATGTTCCTGATCTTAAAGGATACAGAGTTTTAAGAAGTGAACAGCCTTTAAGTGGATTTAAAGAGATTACAACAACAGAGTTTAATTTCGTTGAAGATAAAACCGTAGAGTATGGAAAGGTTTATTACTACAGAGTTGTTGCCTATGATACTGCTGGTAATGAGTCAGAGATACAGGATGCAAAAAAAGCATTTCTTACTGCAAAAGAGCCTCAGATAATTTCAGGAAGTATTGAAAAGGATACAGTTCTTTCAGGCAACTATATTGTAAAAAATAGCCTGTGGATTCCCAAGGGATTAACTCTTACAATTGAGCCTGAGACAAGATTAATGTTTGATGAAAATGCTCAACTTAAAGTGGAAGGGAAAATTGTCATAAATGCAAAGGATTTTCCTGTTGAATTTGTCCCTATTGGTAATAAAAAGTGGAAGGGAATCGTGTTAGAAGGCGGATATATAGAAATGAACGGATTTAGAATTAAAAATGCTGAAACAGGGATAAGTTTGAATTCTTCAGGAGGCGTTATTGAAAATGGAATAATTTCTGATAATGACAAAGGAATTTCAGTATTAGGAATACCGTCACCTTCCATTAAAAATTTAACAATTTCAGGAAATAAAACAGGGATTGAACTTGTCAAAACAAATTCAATAATTTATCTTAACAGTCTGTTCCAGAATGAAACAGGCATTAAAATTATTGGATTTTCAGGCGAGATAAGAGATAATAACATCTACGATAATAATCTTAATATTTATTCAGAAACATTTTTAAAAATTGCTCCAAATTACTTTGGTTCAATAAATAGCGATGAAATGAGGCTTAGGAACATTCAAATAAGCAGTGTTTATGATGCCAAACTACCTGAAGGAAAACTTGTAAATCCGATGACAAATCCCTATGCAAAACTTTCTCAGGAAGAAAGGCAGAGAAAAGCAACAGAGTTTGTAATTGAGGCAGGAGAATACTTTAGGCAGAGAAACTATGGTAAGGCAGTAACACTTTTTGAGGAAGCTCTGAAAGCTCAACCTACTCCAGAGATTTATTATTATCTTGCCATCTGCTATCAGGAAATGAAGGAAGAAGAAAAAACATTGAAATATCTTAGAGAGGGGGTGGAAAAATTTCCAAAAGATTCAACTTTGCAGAAGTCATTGGGTTTGATTTACTATCAAGCTGGCAGGGAAGAGGAAGCAAAAAAAGTTTTTGAAGAAGTTTTAAGGCTAAACCCTGAGGACAGGCAGGTTAGGTTTTTAATGGAAAGATTGATAAATAAATAAAAAAGGAGGATTTATGGAGACAGAAAAAGGCTTTTTTGCACAGCTTTTTGATTTATCATTTAAAAGTTTTATCACTGTAAAAATAATCAAACTTCTCTATATTCTTGCAATCATCGGTTCAGGACTTATTGGTTTAATGCTTTTAATAGGTGGTGTAAGCACTATGAAATATTCACCTGGTGCAGGGTTTCTGCAGATAGTTTTAGCGCCATTGATTGCTCTTCTGGGTATAATATGGTCAAGAGTTTTTCTTGAATTAACAGTTGTTTTATTTAAGATAGAGGAGAATACTGCTAAAATTAGTGAAATTAAAGAAAAAGAAACAAAAATAGGAGATTAAGATGAAAAGGTTAGTATTATCAATTTTTTTAATCGGGCTTGTATTTGCTTTTGCTTCTTCAAGCTTATCATTAACTAAACCCACTGAGTCATCAGGTTCATGCAATATTAGTTCAGAAAATATTCTACTTGCAGCTTCAGCAAACTGCGCACCTTGGAATCTTCAGCCAAATGGATGTTATGAGAGAGTTTGCTGTTGTGACAAAAATGGGCAGCACTGGTGTGAAAGATGCTGTCCTGACAAAAGCGGTAAATGTGTAGCATACAAAGTTAAGTGTTAAAGATGTTCATGAAAAAAATTTTTTATATTGCATTATTAATTTTAATTTTAACTTCTACTGTCTATGCATCCCAGTCTGCAATCACAGAATCAGAAGGTTATGCTTGCATGGGTGAAGACAGGACAAAAAGGCAGACTGAAGAGACAGCACTTCAGGATGCTAAAAGAAAGGCAATTGAGCAGGTATCAACTTATATTCAGGCAGAAACTCAGGTTAAAGATTTTGAACTGCAAAAAGACATAGTAAATGCCTATGCAAATGCAAAGGTAAGAATTATTGAGCAGAAAGGTATATGGGACAGTGAACCCCCAAAGGTTGGTGATTGTTACAAAGTAAAGATTAAGGCAGAGGTAATTCCTGATGAGACTGCTATGAAAAAGATATCAGGGGCAGTTTCTCTTGATGACCCTTCAGCACCCCTTAAGGTTCAAATATGGACAGAAAAAAGGGAGTATAAGGCGGGAGAGAAGATAAAGGTTTTTCTAAGAGGAAATAAGCCCTTTTATGCAAGGATTGTTTACAGGCAGGCAGATGGAAGTCTTGTCCAGATTCTTCCCAATCCTTACAGAAAAGATAACTACTTTCAGGGAGGAGTCATCTATGAAATACCTTCAGGTCCTGACAGATTTGAGCTTGAAGTAACACCACCATTTGGTGAAGAGAATGTTATTGTTTATGCAAGCACAGGTGAGCTTGGCAGTGTTGAGCTTGAGGAAGCAGGAGGGGTTTACAAGATAAAAACGAGGCTTGAAGAAGTAGAGAATAAAACAAGAGGTGTTCAGATTGTTCAGAAAGGACAGAGTAAGGCATCAGAGTTTTATGAGACAATGCTTAAAGTGGAAACAAAATAATGTGAAAATTACCTTGAAAACTTTTCTCACTATATATACAATTTAGTGGAGCTCCTTGAGGAGCTTATATAACTCTAAGGAGGTTTTAAAATGAGAAAAAAACTATATCTCATTATTGTCCTGCTTTTTGCATTTTTGGTTGTTGGTTTTGCAGTGGCTCAGAATAAGGATAATTCTACCGCTTTTCAAAAAGTTGACTACTGCCTTGCAATGAATGTTGATGGAAAAATGGAGAACATGATTTCTGCAAAACCCTGCACACCCTCTGGATGGTGGTGCACATCCAGCGGCCAGTGCTGTAGCGGAAGATGCACAAATAATGTATGTGATTAACTAAAAAAGGGCAGGCTCAGTCCTGCCCTTAAAATTGAAATTCAATGAAAAAACTAAAGATTTTGATATATTTAATAATAATTTTTTGCTCTCTTTTAACCGCCTATACTGCTTTTCCCAAAACTCTTATTCTGGAAGGCAGTCTTTACAGTAAGATAAAAGTGACCCAGCAAATGGATTTTGCTGTGCCTCAGTCCCTTGAAACTTTAAGTTTTAGATTCGCTCTTCCGAAGGATTTTTCAAATAAGTTCGTCTCACAGAAAATCTATAATCTTGATATAAAAATTGAACCAAAACCAGAGCAATTTCAAAAAGTAACTGATATTTATGGAAATCATTGGGCAGTTGCAAGCTGGAAAAATCTCACAAAATCGGTAAAAGTGACTGTTACCTTTGAAGCCTCTGTTGGTTCAGAATTAAGAGCAGAAACTTCTACTTCAGAGTTCCCATTAAAAAACATTCCTGAATCTGAAAAATTTTTTCTTAAATCAACAGAACTTGTTCAATCAGAGCATCCTGATATTATAAAGCTTGCCAGAGAACTTACAAAAAATTCTCAGACAGAGTATGAAGCGGTTACGAGAATTCTTAACTGGGTTGTTGACAATGTAAAATACACATACAATCCACCACAGTTTGATGCTTTGTGGACACTTAAAACAGGGAAAGGCAACTGTCAGAACTTTGCTCACATTGCAATCGCACTTCTTAGAGCTTCTGGAATTCCTGCAAGAGTTGTGGGGGGGATAACCCTTAAAGAACAATGGAAGATTCCTCTTGGTAAAAGTTTCCTTGTGCAGAGCATGGGACAAGGAGGACATGCCTGGATAGAGATTTATTTTCCCGATCTTGGATGGTTGAGCTATGATCCTCAGCAGTCAAAGCAGTTTACCTCAACAAGACATATAAAGCAAACCCATGCTCTTGAGTCAGATGAAGTTAATGACACATGGAGGGCTTATCCATATCTGCCTCCATTCAGTGAAACAATTAATGCAAAGTTTATTTCTGACAGTATTCATATATCACCAAAAGCATCTGAAGCCGCACCGAAATCATATCTTTTAAGTAATAAATTAGTTATTAAAAAGGAGATGGTTGAAAAACCTCCTATGCCTGAAAAACCTCTTCCACCACCTGCTCCTTCTTTGCCAAAAGAGAAAGTTTTTGAGTTTGGTAATATGGATTTCCCTAATCTTGTTGAACTTTATCAGGTCTCTGGTGATAGAGCGACAAAAATTCTGGATAAAGAAACCGCAGAGTATGTTACTTCAAGATATATCTATGCTCAAGCATTCAGAATTGATGAATTCTTGGAGATTGAGAAAATATCTCTTGCAATGAGAAAATTTGGTGGGGATGGCACTATTTATATTGATTTGATTTATGATGAAGAAGGGAAACCAGGATTTAAAGGATTCAGATCAAATCCTGTATTTCTTGAAAATATTCAGAGAAAACCAGGTTATTACTGGGTTGACTTTACATTTCCTGATAAAATAAAGATAAACAAAGGAAGATACTGGATTGTTCTCAGATATTCAGGAGATGTAATAATGAACTGGTTTTATATCCCGGGTAATCCTTATGGAGATGTTGACGATACTCGCTCAACTCTTAAAGGTTATAAATGGGAAGATATACTTAATTATGATTTTGTATTCAAAATAAAAGCAAAAAGAAACTAATGTCACCTGTTACAGAAGTTTTTTTAAGACAAATTTACTTTACAGGAATTCAGGCAGTTCCTGCAGTAACAATTTCAGGATTACTTATAGGTTTAATAATAGTTCTTCAGACGGCTTCAATAGCTGGAACAGGCTCAAGTAATATGATTGGTAAAATACTTTTATGGCTGGTTTTAAAAGAAATCGGGCCATTTTTTACAGGACTCATAATTCTTACAAGAAGTGGTTCAGCAATTGCAACAGAACTTGCAACAATGAAACTGGGCAGAGAGATTGAGTATCTTGAGGCGATGGGAATAAAACCTGAAGTTTATTTAATAAAACCACGGCTTTATGGAGTTGTTTGTTCTGCTGTTATTCTGTCTATATATTTTCAGCTTACAGCCATGTTTGGAGGTGTTTTTTTGGCAACCTTAATGAGCGGAATACCTTTTTCAGATTATGCGAACGCAATTGTTTTTCATCTTTCTATTAAAGAAATTGTAATATCTTTTTTAAAATCACTGATTTTTGGCTTTTTAATCTCTTTAATCTGTATATGGCAGGGTCTTTCTGTTATGAAAAGTCCTACGGAGATACCTCAGAGAGCAACAAAAGCTGTCACAGGAAGTCTTTTTTCATTGTTTCTAATTGATGTTATAATTGATGTTATTGCGAAAATTATTGAATGATAAAAGTTATCGGTTTAACTGGTGAATTTATTAATAAAGAGATGAACTTTGAAGTTGAAAAAGGTTCAAAAACTGTTTTTATCTTTGAAAAAGATGAACAGGGAAGTGAATTTTTAAAAATAGTTACAGGCATAAAAAGCCCTAAGAGAGGAGAAGTAATTTTTATGGGACAAAGACTTAATGAGCTTACAAGAGACGAGCTTTTTGAACTAAGAAAAAAAATCAGTATAGTTTTTAAAACAGGAGGTCTTATAAGTAATTTAAAGACATGGGAAAATCTTATGCTTCCTGCTCTTTATCATAAAATTGCTGATGAGGAAAGTATTACTAAAAGGGGAGTTGAAATTCTAAAAGAACTTGCATTTAAAAGAGAACCAATGTGCAGTATATCCCAACTTACAAAGTTTGAAAAAAGGCTTATCGGGATTGCAAGAGCTTTTTTAATGATGCCTGAGATTATTATTTTTGAGTATCCATTTGATGGGCTTGAAGAATCAGAAAAAAAATGGCTTACTGAAAAGATAGAAAAGTTAAGAGATAAAGCTACTATTCTATATATTCTTGGTTCAGAAAAAGAAGGCTTATTAATTGAGAAAGCAAATATAATTAAAAATGCAGAAAATTAAAGAAACAGATCCGAGATTTGTTTTCCTTAAAGGAAAAATTTTTCTATTTATTGCAATAGCTCTTATTGGAATCATCATTCTTCTTTTTTTTATTGGGAAACAGAGAGGAATGTTTATAAAAACAGAAGATTTTTATTTCATAACAACAAAAGCTACAGGACTTTACAATGGAATGCCTGTTAAGGTTTCAGGTTTTAAGATAGGGAGGCTTAAAAATATGAACTTACAGGATGACGGCACTGTGAAAATTATTCTTTCCATAGAGCAGTCTCATGCAAAATGGTTTAGAGAAGGTTCTGTAGCAGTGCTTACAAAGGAAGGTTTTATAGGTGAGTCTTATATTGAGATATTACCTGGCAAAGGACAACCTCTTAAATCTGGAGAAGCAATAAAGTTTTTTAGACAAGCAGGGATTGAGGAAATAGCAGCAGAGTTGAAAGGAGAGATTTCAGAAATTCTCAAAGGAATAAAAGAGACAATAAATTACGTCAATGAACCACAAGGCAGTGTTAAGAAAAGTCTTGAAAATATTGAAAAAATCTCCAAAAATTTAATAAATACAACTGAAGAACTTAATGCACTTCTTAAAGAGCTTAACAGCAAAACTCCGCAGATAACTCAAAAAACAGAAAAAACTATTGAAGAACTCACAGAACTTATCAAATCTTTACAAAAACTCTCAAAAGAGCTAAATGAAACAGCAACTACAATTAAATCAGCGACAAAAAAGGACATACCAGTTATTATTGAGCAAACAAAAAAAAGTATGCAGGATGCTGATGAGATACTTCAGAGTATAAAAGGACTTTGGCCCATAAGAGAAGGGATTAAAAAACAAGAAATCAAGCCTTTAGAGTCCGATAGTTATGAACCATAAAAAAAGATTACACAAACCAAGACCTGTATCAATTTTGATTAGTCTTATTGCAATCGTCTGTTTAACTCTGATGCATGGATGTTACAAATCTCCTCTGGAACAGCCATATAGAATAAATGAACTTAACAATTTGATTTTACAGGCAAATAAAGCCTTTGAAAAAGGACAATCTGAAAGAGCAGAAAGTTTATATCATGAAGCTCTTAAAAAATCTCGTATAATTCAGGATGATAATGCGACTGTGATAGTTTTAATAAGTCTCTCAAGGCTTTATACCTCAACTGGGCAGATAGAAGAAGCCAAAAAACTTATTGATTCAGCAACTGAGCTTTCTAATAGAGCATTTTTACCTGAAGATACTCTTGAAGAGCTAAATTTTGAGAAAGCAAGAATAGGTTTTCTGCTGAATGAAAATGTTGAACAACTATTGAGAAAACTAAGCTTTTCTAATTTCACCAATATTAGAATAAAATCATTAAATCTTATTGCAAGACTTAAAATCAAACAGCATGAATATGAGGAGGCAGAAAAATTACTCAATCAAGCTCTGATAATAAATCAGAAAACAAATAGAATTGAAGAAGCTAATTCATTAAGACTTCTTGGGCATGTTTATTTAGATAAAGATAACGCATTGGCAGGGCAATATTTCCTGAAAGCACTTGAAATTGATAAAGAACTGGCAATACCAGAAAAAATAGCTCTTGATATGGAGACTCTTGGCATATTCTATAAAAATATGGGTGAAAAACAAAAAGCAAAAGAGTATTTTATAAGAGCACTTGAAATATGGAAAGGGCTTGGCAAAAAAGAGTTTGAAATAAAAGCTGTAAAAGAGATTGAAAGCCTTTAAACATCGGAGGTATTTATGAAAATAGTAATTCTTATTAGTCTATTCATATTATATTTATCATCACTTGCCTATGGAGCAATTGGAGAGATTGAAAAAATTGATGGAACGGTTCTTTACAGAGAACAAGCAGGTATCCCCTATAAAAAAGCTAAGGCAGGACTTACAATAAACACTGGCTACTGGATAAAAACAGAGCCAAAAAGCTGGACAATTATTAAACTAATTGATGGAAGCAAATTTACTCTTTCTGATAACACAGAACTTGAAATTTCAGAATATTTGCTTGATAAAGGGAAGAAAAATGGAGTTTTTTATGTAGCGCAGGGGAAAATCAGAGCAACTGTGGTAAAAATTACAGGACAGACTACTAACTATAAAGTTAAAACTCCTACAGCAGTAGCAGGTATAAAAGGAACTGAATTTTTAATGCTTGCTAAGGGACAGGCAAATGTATTTTTTGGTAATGAAAATACAGTTTACATAACTGGACATGATACGCCAGAAAAAATCCTTATTCCTGATACCATGATTCAGAATACAAGAGGATTAACACCTGCAGAACCTGTTAAAGTAGAGCATGGTAGTCTTCTTGAGGACGCAAAAAAAGGACTCTCCATGCTTACAGCAGCAGTTCCACCTAAGGAATGGGAAATATCAGGTGCTCTGCCAAATATAATAGCAAGGTGGGATATAAATTACGGGCATTATCTTGCTGACAGCGGCAAATATGAAGAAGCTCTTTATATATTTCAGATAGCTCTTGACCTTAGTGATAAACCAGAGATAAGAGCTGATGCAAGGCTTGAAAGAGGCACTGTATATTCAAGATTTCTTAGAAATCCTGAGGCTGCATTAGCTGAGTATTTGCTTATTCTTGAAGAATATCCTGAGATTCCGCAGAAAGAAACATCGCTTTATCTTACAGGAATGACACTTTATGAACTTGGATTAAAAAAACAGGCAAAACAAAGACTTTATCAATACAAAAAAACTTATCCCGAAGGAAAGTATATAACGAATGTTGAAACAATTATCAGACTTTTAGAGAATGAAAAGTAAGTTATTTATATTTTTCTGTATAGGATTTTGTTCTATACTGGTTGTTATTATTAGTTATTTTTGTAAAATAGACTTTTTAAACTCCATAGATTTGAAACTTAAGGATGTAAAATTTAGATTACGAGGAGATATTGAGCCTGATAAAAGAATAGTAATTGTTGCAATAGATTCAAAAAGTATAGACAGACTTGGAAGATGGCCCTGGGATAGAAAAATTATAGCTAAGCTTATTGAAAATCTTAAAGAAGTCAGAGTCATTGCTCTTGATATTGTTTTTTCAGAACCTTCAAATGCTTATTCTGATAAGCTTCTTTCATATGCTGTAAATAAAAACAATGTAGTTACAGGTTACTATTTTAGAGATGAGGAAACTAAAATTCATCCTCAATCCTACTTAAATCTCATGCACTCAAAAATAAAAATAGTTAAGATATTAGAAGATGTAAAAATTTTACCAGTAAAAGAATTCCCTTATGCTGAACTTAATATCCCATTAATAAAAGCTCAAGCAGGATTTTTCAATATATTTCCTGATGATGATGGAGTTTACAGAAAAATAAATTTGCTTGTTCTTTATAATGGAGAACTCTATCCACATCTATCACTTAAAACATTAGAAAAATTCAAAAATAGTCCTTTGATTGTCGGAATTACTAATTATGGAATAAAAGGTTTGTGGGTAGGTAATGAACTTATACCTGTTGATGAATCAGGGAGACTGACAATCAATTACTATGGTAAAGGTGGTTCATTTCAAACTGTATCAGCTGTTGATATCATAAATGGTAATCTAAAATTGTCATCGGATAATATTGTTTTTATAGGTGCAACCGAGATGGGAATATCTGATATTCGCAATACACCATTTGATCCAGTGATGCCTGGAGTTGAAATATCAGCTACGGTATTATCTAATATTCTCAAACAACAATATTTGATTCACAATGCATGGGTAACACTGCTTGATATTGCATTTATAGCTATCCCTGTTTTATTGCTTTGTTTGTTTCTTACAAAGGCTTCCAAAACTTTAATTTCCTTGTTTATTTTTTCTGGAATTACTTTCTTAACCTATCTAAGTAATTTCTTTATTTTTAAAGCCTATTTTCTTGATCTTTCAATTATTTATCCCTTCATATCCCTTTCTATATGCTATTTAGCATCAGAGGCATACAGGAATTTAATTATTGAGAAAAAAAGCAAATTTATAAAAAAAGCCTTTTCAAGCTACATTGCACCAGAACTTGTAGAAATCATAATTAAAAATCCTGATAAATTAAGGCTTGGAGGCGAAAAAAGAATAATCACAGTAATGTTTTCTGATATAAGAAATTTCACAACCATTTCTGAATCCCTTAATCCTGAGCAGCTTGTTACATTACTTAATAATTATCTTGACCCTATGACAAAAATAGTGCTTAAACATAAAGGAATGCTTGACAAGTACATTGGAGATGCCATAATGGCAGTTTATAATGCACCTGTTGATTTAAAAGAACATGCCAGAGAAGCTGTATTAACAGCCCTTGAAATGCTTAAGGAGCTTAAATCATTGAATGAAAAGTTTGCAATGATGAAATTTCCTCAAATAGGCATTGGTATAGGAATAAATACAGGTGAGGCAATTACAGGAAATATGGGGACAGAAAAAAGATTTGACTATACTGCAATTGGAGACACAGTAAATTTAGCATCAAGACTTGAAGGATTGAATAAGTTTTATGGGACAAAAATAATAATAAGCGAAAGCACCTTTAATGGTATTGTTAATAAAGAACAAATCTTTATAAGAGAGCTTGATTTAATAAGAGTTAAAGGGAAAAAAGAACCTGTAAAAATCTATGAAGTTATGGAAGAAGATTCTCCTTTAATTTCTGTTGTAAAAGATTTTGAGAAAGCATTACATCTGTATAGAAACTGCATGTTCAAAGAAGCCTTAAAAATATTTACCTATATTCATGAAGAATTCAGTGATCAAGTCTCTTCAATTTATGAAGAAAGATGTAAAGATTATATTTTAAATCCTCCGCCTTCAGATTGGGACAGAGTCTATACTGCCCGAGAGAAGTAATCTGATACAATATTATTATGATTGATTTAAATACTGTTCCTTCTTTACCGGGAGTATATCTATTTAAAGACAGTAAAGGAAAGGTTTTGTATGTTGGGAAAGCTAAAAATCTAAGAAACAGGCTTAAAAGTTACTTTCAATCAGATGACCTTGACCCAAGAAAATCAAAAATGGTTAAACTTATTAAAGATTTTTCATATATTGTTACATCAAATGAGTTTGAAGCTCTTGTTCTTGAAGCAAATCTGATAAAGCAACACAAACCTTCATTTAATGTTTTGCTTAGAGATGACAAGAGCTATCCATATCTTAGAATAACAGTTGTAGAGGAATGGCCTAAAATAGATGTTGTTAGAAAACCTAAAAAAGACGGCAATTTATATTTTGGTCCTTATGTTCCTGCTCAGTCTATGTGGGAGGCTTTATCTTTTATCAGAAGAAATTTTCCAATAAGAACATGTAAATACAGACTAAATAAGCCTATACGTCCTTGTGTTCAATATCAAATGAAAAGATGTCCTGCTCCATGTGCTGGATTTATTAGCAGAGAGGATTATATGAAGGGAGTTAATGAGGTTGTATTATTTTTAAAAGGACAAAAAACTGAATTATTGAATATTCTTTATGAAAAAATGCAAAAGCTTTCTCATGAGCTTAAATTTGAAGCAGCAGCAAAGATTAGAGATCAGATTAGAAGACTTGAAAAAATATTCACACAGCAAAGAGTAGTTTCTCAAACGCTTGATGATATGGATGTAATAGGAGTATATATTGAAGATTCTAAAATATCTGTAAATACTTTATTTGTAAGGAATGGATTACTTGTTGGTTCAAATGATTGGACAGTCAAAAAGGCTTTTTATGAAAGTGAAGGAGAGCTTATTCATGCAGTAATTGAAGCTCTTTATTCAAAAGAAGCCCTGATTCCTCCTCCAATCATTATTTTAGAAAACTTGCCAGAAAGTTTAACAGAAATAAAAGAGTGGTTAAAGGAGAAAAGAGGAGATTTTGTTGAACTCAAAACTCCTTCCTTAGAAGAAGAAAAAGCCCTTCTTGACATGGCATTAAATAATGCAAAAATTCATTTACAATCAAAGATTTCACCTTTGGAAACATCACTTAAAGAATTAAAACAAAGACTAAATCTTTCCGAAATTCCTTCTAAAATCGGAGCTTTTGATGTATCAACCCTTTTTGGTTCTTATTCAGTTGGAAGTTTTGTCTATTGGCAGGATGGCTTCTTTGATAAAAACTTATACAGACACTTGAGAATAAAGGAAATTCAAGGTATTGATGACTACTCAGCAATGAAAGAAATTGTCCACCGAGTAGTTAAGAAATTTAATGCAGAGTTACCAGAACCTGATTTAATATTAATTGATGGAGGCTTGGGACATTTAAATGCTGCAATCAAAGTTATTAATGAATTAAAAGAAAAACTCAATGTTTTCGCAATTGCAAAAGACCCTGATAGACTTATTTTCCCTGATGGAAGAGAGCTTGTTCTTGAAGATAAAAAACCTTCTTCACTTCTGTTAAAAAAAATACGAAACGAAGCCCATAGATTTGCTATATCATATCATAAAAAACTCAGAAAAAAAGCTACCTTTGAATCATTACTTGAAAAAATTCAAGGAATTGGTAAAAAAAGAAGACTTACACTGCTAAAACACTTTGGAAGCATATCAAAGATAAAGGCTGCTACAGTTGAAGAAATAGCATCTCTTCAGGGATTTAATCTTCGGCTTGCAGGAAAAGTGATAGAGGAACTCAATAAGATTTCATAGTGCCATCAATATCAATAATATTTTCTTCAAATGAAATACTTTTACCTGACTTATTTAAAGCCTCTTTAATAATCCACGTAAGTCCAGCACAACAGGGAACTGTCATTCTTAAAACAGTAATTGCTTTAATATTGTTTAGATTAAAAATCTCTGTAAGTTTTTCAATATAAAATTTTGCATCATCAAGTTTTGGGCAGGCAATTATTAATTTTTTATCTTTTAAAATCTCTTTGTGAAAGTTAGGGTATGAAAAAGCAGTGCAATCAGCAGCAATTAGCAAATGAGCATCCTTCAAAAATGATGCATTTACAGAGATGAGCTTAAGTTGAATAGGCCAGTTATTAAGCTTGTGATTCTTCGCGAAAGAAAGGCATTCACAAGACGGAACTTCCTTGATTTTTATTAATTCAAGATGCTTTTTATTAGCCTCTTCATCAAAGGGTTGTGCTTCTTTTTCAACTATTGTAATTGCTCCTTTTGGACAACTTCCAAGACATGCACCGAGTCCATCGCAATAAATTTCATTAATAAGTTGTGCCTTACCATTAACAATTTGAATTGCTCCTTCTGCACAGGCATTTACACATGCTCCACAGCCATCACATCTGTCTTGATCAATTTGAACTATTGACCTTTTTGTCATCTTTCCTCCTTTAGTATTGATTAGCTTAGTTTTATTTTATCTTGCAAAAACAGAGGAAAACTATGATGGCAATCATATTTTATATCTATGAAGGACTGTGGCGAGAAATTATTTCTTGAGCAAGTTCACTATATGCAATTGTTCCGTAAGCATCTGGTGCATAAAAAATAGCAGGAATTCCATTCATTGAAGCTTCAGATAAAGCTATATTTCTTGGGATATAAGTCTCAAAAATTTTTGAGCGAAAAACTCTTTTTATATCTTCTGCGATAGTTCTGCTTAAGTTAATATGTTTACTAAACATTGTAAGAAGAATTCCCTCAAGTTCCAGAGCTTCATTAAAACTTCCTTTTATTCTCCATAAGAGCTTGATAAATATTCTTAAAGCCTCTAATGCAAACTGTTCACATTGAACAGGAATTATTACAGACTCTGAAGCTACAAGGGCACAAAGTGTAAGAAAAGAAAATGAAGGAGGACAATCAATAAAAATATAATCAAATTCATCTTTAAAGCTTTCAAGTAAAAATTTTAACCTTTTTTCCCTTTGTTCAGTTTCAAATATTTCAAGTTCTGCCATAAATAAATCTATTCTTGAAGGAATTACATAAAGATTTTCTATTGACTGGCTCAAAACTTCCTGTAGTGTTGCCTTGCCCGCATAAAGTTCATATAATCCTTTGATTTTTTCTCCATTTTTTCTAATCCCCAAGCCGAATGTAAGGCTTGCTTGAGGGTCTGAATCTATTACAAGAATTTTTCTGCCCTTTACTGCCAAACAGGCTGAGAGATTTATAGCTGTTGTTGTTTTACCTACACCACCTTTTTGACTTGCTATTGCTATAATTTTTCCCATTTATTTCAACATGTTATAAACCTTCATTTTTTCAATAAGTTTATTTCGTGCCTCTTCAAAGGATGCTGAAATTCTATATCCAGCGGCATTCTTATGCCCTCCTCCACCAAATTCTTCTGCAATTTTGCTTACATCCAAATCACCCTTTGAACGAAGACTGACTTTTAGAAAACCTTCTTGAATTTCTCTAAAAAGAGCTGTGATATTAACTTCTTTTAAAATTCTCAAAAACTCTACAAATCTTTCAGTGTCAGACTCCTGGGTGAGAGTTTCATCAAAATCCTTTTTACTTATAAACGATATTGCAATAGGAGGAAATAACTCAATATTGTTCAACATTTTTATAAAAAGTCTGAATCTGTTTTGACTCCATGACTCAAAACTATGTTGATAAATATAGGAAGGTTTTGCTCCGTAGCTTACCAGTTCTGATGCAATTGATAAAACTTCCTTTGTTGTATTTTCAAATTGGAAGTTACCTGTATCAACGATTATTGCTGTATAAAGATTTGTTGCAATCTGTGGTGTGATTTCGCCATTGAATGCTTTAATGAGATAAAAAACCATTATACCTGTTGCTGCCTTTTGTGGGTCAATCCATTTCAAAGAGTTATGGTCTGGAAGGTTAGATTCAATATGATGGTCAATAATCAGCTTTGTACCCGAAAAAGTTTTAATTTTTTCAATAATTTCCTTCTTATAGCTAATTCTTGACAAATTATTACAATCCACCAAAATTAAAATATCAAAAGGCAAACTATTCTCTTTAGCACAATTGCATGAAAAAACTAAATCTTCAACTTTTAGAAGCTCAATATTTTTAATAGAGTCACTTCCTGGAAGAAATTGATACTGCACAGGGATTGGATACTCTGCATAAATTTCTGCTTTTTTATTGAATTGTTCAAGCAGAAACTTTAAAGCGATAGAGGAACCAAAAGCATCTCCATCAGGCGTTGTATGTGTAAGTATTAAAAAAGAATTATTTTTTTTAATAGCATCAATTAAATATTCAGGTGGTCTCAAACCTCCTCCGAAGTCTTCTTTATCTCTTTTAAAAGTTGGTCAATTCTGAATCCACGGTCTATAGATTCATCAAATAAAAACTCAAATGTAGGTATTATTTTAATTCTGAGTCTTTTTGCAATTTCACTTCGCACAAAACCCTTTGCGTCATTTAAAATTTGAAGCGTAAGCTGTCTGTCTTCTGTTTTAAGCACTGAAATAAAAACTTTTGCTATTCGCAAATCATCTGAAAGTTCAACATCAGTTACTGTAATAAAACCGAGTCTTGGGTCTTTTATTTTATGCAAGATTATCTCAGCTACTTCTTCCTTTAAAAGAACTTTGAGCCTTTGTGCCCTTTTATAGGGTTGCATTTTACAGACCTTTCACAGGAACTTTTTCAAGAACATAGTTTTCAAGTATATCGCCTTCTTTTATGTCATTGAAGTTCTCTATGGTTATTCCACATTCATAACCAGCCTGAACTTCTCTTACATCTTCTTTAAATCTTTTTAAAGAACTGATCTTACCTTCATAAACTACAATGTTATCTCTTATTACCCTTACACCGTCGCTTGCTCTTGATATTGTTCCATTTAAAACATAACAGCCTGCAACTGTACCGATTTTGGATATTTTAAATACTGCCCTTACTTCTGCTCTACCTATAACTCTTTCTTTAATTTCTGGTTCAAGCATTCCTTGCAGAGCTTTCTTTACATCGTCAATTACTTCATAAATAATGCTATAAAGCTTTATATCAACTCCAAGTTGTTCTGCCAGGTCCTGAGCCTTTGTTTCTGGACGGACATTAAATCCTATTATTATTGCATTAGCAGTAGCTGCAAGATTTACATCAGACTCTGTTATACCACCAACACCTGTATGTATAACCTTAACTTTAATTTCAGGATGGGTAATATCCTCTACTGCTTTCTTAAGTGCTTCAACAGAACCCTGAACATCACCTTTTATAACTAAATTAAGTTCTTTGACTTCTCCCTCTTTAATTTTTTCATATAAATCCTGAAGTGTCAGCCTTTGCGCCTTTTGCATTTCTGCAAGTCTTTTCTTTTGTGCTCGTGTGTTTGCTATCTGGCGGGCTATCCTTTCATCTTCAACAACTGTGAAACTATCTCCTGCTTGAGGAACTTCTTCAAATCCTACAACTTCAACAGGAGTAGACGGAGGAGCTTCATTAATTCTTTTCCCTGTATCATCAATAATTGCTCTTACTTTGCCATATGTTACTCCTGCAACAAAAGCATCTCCTATCCTTAAAGTTCCATTCTGAACAATTACTGTTGCTACAGGTCCACGTCCTTTATCAAGTCGGGATTCAATGATTGTTCCTCTTGCGGGTTTATTGGGATTTGCCTTAAGCTCCATTATTTCTGCTTGAAGAGCTATCATTTCAAGTAAATTTTCTATTCCTATTCTTTTTTTGGCTGAAATATCAACAAATATATTCTGCCCGCCCCATTCTTCTGGAATAACTCCATAGTCACTGAGCTGAGTCCTTACTCTTTGAGGATTTGCTTCTGGTTTGTCTATCTTGTTTACAGCAACAACTATTGGAACATTAGCTGCTTTCGCATGGTTTATTGCTTCAATCGTCTGTGGCATGACCCCATCATCTGCAGCAACAACCAGAACAACAATATCAGTTACTTTCGCACCTCTCGCTCTTAATGCTGTAAATGCTTCATGCCCTGGAGTGTCAAGAAAAGTAATATCTTTACCTTGCAGTGTTACCTTATATGCACCTATATGTTGTGTAATGCCTCCTGCTTCCTGTTCTGTCACTTTTGTTTTTCTTATTGCATCAAGTAGTGATGTTTTACCATGATCAACATGTCCCATAACAGTTACAATTGGAGGTCTTGGTTGAAGTAATTCTGGAGAATCTTCCACTTCTTCAATAATATCAAGTTCCTGTGTCTGAGAAAATTCTACTTTTATTCCAAAGCTTTCTGCGACAAGCTGAGCTGCATCTATATCAACAGGTTGATTAATTGTTGGCATATAGCCAAGTTCCATAAATTTTTTTATTACATCTGGGACTTTTTGCCCAATAAGTTCGGCAAATTCTTTTACTGTTGTGCCTTCTTCTATCTTAATTGATTTTTTTCTTGGAGCTGTTGATGGTGTTACAGCAGGTTCTTCTTTCTTATTTTTATCCTTAACTTTTTTCTGTTCCTTTATATCAAGCCATTTTTTAGGTTCAAACTTCTTGGGCGGAATTTTTGTAGGTACGGGTTTGGGTTTTATTTTCTCAATTTTTTCAAAGGATATTTCTCTTCTAAATCTGCCAGGTAGCTGAAGCTCTTCTTCTTCCTTTATTTCTTCTTCAATAATCTTAGGTGTTATTGGTTTTTTTTCTTCTAATTCTTTTATTTCTTCAGTCTTTTTTAATTCAACAGGTTTTTCTTCTTTCTCTTTTATTTTTTCTAACTTAGCTTCTTTCTTAAAGTGTTGGATTATCTTGTCAATTTCATCTGGCTCTACCTTAATGTTTGTAGTTCCCTTTTTAAATTGAATATTCCTTATTTTTTCAATAAATTTTACAATCTCTAAGGGTTTTACTCCAAGCTCTCTTGCTAACTCTATACTTCTAACTGCTTTAGTTGACATAAATTGATTCTTCCCTCCTTGTCTCCAAATCAATAAAATGTTATCATAAATAATTAAGTATATGCAAACTGAAGGAGGTTAAAATGGCAAGCTGCTATGTATGTGGTAAGAAAAAAGTGATAGGCAATAATGTAAGTCATGCAAACAACAAAACAAAAAGATATTTTTTCCCAAATCTTCAGAGAATGAAGATTATTACTGAAAGAGGTCCCCAAAGAGTTCATGTTTGCACCAGATGTCTTCGTTCAGGCTTTGTCAAAAAAGCAGTTTAAATATGCAAAGAGTTGGGAAAATTTTACCTTCTTTATTTGGTAATTATGGTATAGAAGATGCCGTACTGCTAAAATTTTTAAGAAAAAGCTGGAATGATATTTTCACTCCTCCTGTATCAGAACATTCTTTTCCTAAGGAGTTGAAAAATGGAACTCTTTTTGTGACTGTTAATTCACATCTATGGCTGACTCAGTTAAAACTGCTAAAGGATGAATTTTTAAAACAACTTCGTTCCTATGGAGTAAAAGACATAGAGTTTCGTTTTGGACGAATTTACAGAAACCAAAAAGAAAAGATAGAAAAAGAAAATGCTATGAGTTTATCCTCAGAGCAGCAAGAGTGGTTGAAAGACATAATAAAAAATATAAAAGACAGCGAAATCAGAATAATAACTGAAAGTTTAATAAAAAAATATCTTCTGTTCACCATGCATATTGGAAGAAGGTAAATAAAGATTAAGGAGCTTATTATGACAGATTTTAATTTTGTTTTTAAGGACTACTCAGAAGAAGAAAGTAAAATTTATGAAAAAGCCATGAAAGAAATTATTCAGAACATTAAAGACGGGATGTCCTTTAGAGAAGCGGTTGATAGTGTTGATGTAAAGGATAATGAATTAAAATCTTTGATAGAAGATGATGCATTAAAGATTCTTATTGCTGAACTCTGTTATGTATCTAAAATACCATTTGAAGAATTGGCAAATATGTTAAAACTTCCACTGGATACAATAAGAACAGCAAATCTTGAAATGCTTGAGGATGTAAATCTGACTCTTAATAATACTTTCAACAAAAAAAGGAGTGGGAATGCTTAAAAGAGTTAGGCTATACTCATTAAGCACTTGCCCCGTATGTAAAAAAGTTAAAGAGTTTTTGAAAAATAATTCTATTGAGACTGAAATAATTGAAGTTGATACTCTTGACAGCGGAGAGCAATGGCTTGCTATGAAAGAGCTAAAAAAAATTAATCCTGATGAGACATTCCCAACATTGGTAGTTGAAACAGCTGTAGTAGGCTTAAATGAAGAAGAACTCAAAAAAATTCTTGAAGTAAAAGATTAATTATGACTCCTGAAAAACTTTATGAAGTTTTGGATAGATATGCTAAGTCAAAAGGTTTGGAATTGAACAAAGATAAAAATTTTGTTTTTGAACTTTTAAAGGGATTGCTAAAAAATGAAGAACGTTATGGTTATAGGTCATGTCCGTGTAGATTGGCTTCAGGAGATAAACAAAGAGATGCTGATATAATCTGTCCTTGTGTTTACAGTATAGATGATATAAAAGAGTATGGGAGATGTTATTGTGGACTTTATGTAACAGAGGAATACAATCAGGGGAAAATAGAAGAAAGAATTGTCCCTGAAAGAAGAAAAAAATAAAAGATGGAGGTGATTTAATGATTTTTAGTGAATTAATAACACTTAAAGAGCTTAAAGAAGACCCATTTTTCAGAGAACATATGTTATGGGATATGCAACCACAGGAACTTATGTCGCCAAGATGTTTAAAAGAAGGAGATAAGCTTGTTTATAAAGGTTCAATTAAAGGCTATATTCCATATATTGACACCACTGGCAAAAAACCTTTGCTTTTTATAATGAGACATACTGAGATGGATTATGGAGAAACTATAGCAAGAATAGATGAAATTCCAGAGGAAATGCTTATTGAAGCAGTAAATGAAAACAAGGACAAAATATGCTTTGGAATGTGCCCTATTAATGAAAAAATCAAACAGTGGCTTAAAAAAGAGTTGGGAATTTTATAAATCAATTATCTCTTGAAAATTCATTATTGTTAAAAATTCCTCAGATTTTTTAGGGATAGACCGAGAGCTTGAAACTGCTCTTAAAATAGGTAGTTTTATACCTGAAAGTTTAGCTGTATGAAGAATTTCCTCTGTATCATCTACAAAAATTGAATATTCGGGCTCAAAGAAAATCTTTTCTTTGAGCCTTTTCCAAAACTCAAGTTTTTCTTTAGGATATCCCATATCAAATGATGTAAAAACATCGTGAAAATATTTATCAAAACCTGTTTTCTTGAGTTTGAGTTCCATTACTTTATTATGGGCATTTGTTACAAGATAAACTTTTTTGCCATTGGAACTTACATTTCTCAAAAAGTCTTCCGCATCTGGATGAGGATTTATAAGATATGCTACTTCTTGCTTTAGTTGAAATATATTTAATCCTGTTTTTCTTGACCAGAAATCTATGTCTGTCCAATTAAGAGTGCCTTCTTCTGCTTTATACATTGAAAACAGTATTTTCTGAGCCTCTTCAATGCTTATCTGTTCTTTTTCAGCATACTTTTGAGGAACATAATTTCCCCAGAAATAATCATCATAATACTTATCCAGTATTGTTCCATCCATGTCTAAAAAGACTGTCTTTATTTCATTAAAAGGTATCATCTTCTTCTGCTCTGTACCAGGACATATCAATATAAAACTTAGTTTTTTCATAAATTGTACGTAACATATTACTCAACTCAAAGAATATTTCTTCATAAAACTGTAAGTCTTTTAATTCCTCTCCTCCAACCATGTAGGAGTAAACAATTTCATACTCTTCACCTTCAATCAAGTCCTTTCTAAAAAATTCCTTTCTTATTAAAATAATATCTAAATCAGGATATTCATTAACTATTTCTTCAAAAAGCTCTCTTAACTGATTATAGCCCTCAAGAAAAGGGAGATTAATAACCACCTCAACCTCTACCATATTTTCAAAATTTTCAGATTCATCTTCAACTTCATCTTCATCAAAAAGAATAGAAAAGCTTGTTTGATGAGCATTATAAGAAAATGAAACTGTAGCACTTATTGGATAGGGAGGTTTAATTTCAGGCAAAGTCATTGAAAGTCTGCTCTCTTTATTTAATGAATACTGTTCAATCAATGTGGACATCTCATAAACATCCAGATAATTCTTTGCTGCATCCATTATTCTCATCTGTAATTCTTCAAATCTTATCACTATTCCTCCTTATCAGGTTGCCTTTAGTTTATATAACATTATACCATATAACGATATGATTCTTTAAAAAGGAGGATTTGTTATGAAGGCTGGATACTTTATCACAGGAACAGATACAGGAGTTGGAAAAACTATTGTTACATCTGCGATACTTAGAAGCTTTATAAAAAAGGGATTAAAGGTTGGTGCTATGAAAGTTATTGAAACTGGATGCCTTAACAAAGATGGAATATTGCTTCCAAGCGATGGAATGCTTTTAAGGGATATGGCTGAAATGAATGACTCTCTTGATTTAATAACGCCTATAAAGCTTGAAAACCCTCTAAGTCCACTTGTTGCATCAAGAATTGAAGAGATTGAAGTTGATATTGAGAGAATCTTCAGGGCATTTGAAACTCTCCAGAAAAAATATGACTATCTTTTAGTTGAAGGCGTTGGAGGTTTAATGGTTCCTCTTAATAAAGAAGAGAAAAAGAAATCAATGTTTTATTTTGTTAGAGATTTGATTAAAGATATGGGATTACCTGTAATATTAGTAACAAGACCAACACTTGGCACAATTAATCATACTCTTCTTACACTGGAAGCATTAAAAAACAAGAAAATTTCTGTAAAGGGCTATATTATTAACTTTTCTGAGCCTGCAAAAAATGATATTGCTGAAAAAACAAATCCTCAGGTTTTAAAAGAATTAGTTGATGTCCCATGTCTGGGAATACTGCCATATCTAACTGAATTAAATAAAGACAAAATAGGAGAAACAGCTATCAAAAATTTTGATATTGAAGCATTAATCTCCCTGTAAAATTATACAGATTCAGGATAAATAGAAGCAGAATAAATCTTTACAGGATTGTTATTTTCATCAAGGATTATAATTTTTGGTTTATGCAATGGAATTTCGTTTTCTAAAAGATAACCATAAGAAAAAATAACAATTCTGTCTCCAACTTTAGCTTTTTTAGCAGCAGGACCATTTAATCCAATAGTTCTTGAACCTTTGGGAGCAGGTATGACATAGGTATCAAATCTTTCTCCATTATTCATATTGCTTATCCAGACTCTTTCATAAGGCAATATACCTGCCAGCTCAAGTAGTTCAATATCAACACTTATTGAGCCTTCATAGAATAAATTAGCCTCTGTTACTTTTGCCAAGTGTAGTTTGGCTCTTAAAAAACTTCTTAACATTTTTTACTCAATAATTTTGGGTACTCTAAAAAATTTATCTGTTTGGTCAGGTGCATTTTTTAATGCCTCATCTCTTGAGATAGAGCCTTTAACATTATCATCTCTAAAGACATTCTTTAATTCAATTACATGGGATGTAGGTTCAACTAATGTCGTGTCTATCTCATTTAACTTCTCTATATAGTCAAGTATTCTACTTAGTTGTTCTTGATAAACACCTATCTCCTCTTCATTAAGTTCAAGTCTGCTCAACATTGCAATATGTTTTACTTCTTCTTTTGAAATTTTCATAGTTAGACCCTCTCTAAGTTTACAATTTTTGGCGCTAATTTTTTAATTCCTATACCAGGAAAGTTAACAATAACCTTTAAATCATCTCCTTCTCCATAACAGTCTCTCACAACACCAACACCCCAAGTAGGATGTTTAACCTTACATCCTATTACAAATGGAGGTTTAATTTTAGAAGTTTCTGGTTCTTTTTTATTAGGAGCAAAGGTTGAGTAATCTTTTCTTATACATATACAGTATTCAGGTGGAATATCTTTAATAAAGCTTGAGGTCTCCTGTTTTTGAACTTTTGAGTAAAGCTTTCTCTGCTTTACACTTGTAATAAACAGAAGATTTTTAGCTCTTGTCATTCCTACATAAAACAGTCTTCTTTCTTCCTGTAATTCAAAAGGATCTTCAAGTGCTTTAAAGTATGGTAAAATTCCTTCCTCACAGCCTGCTATAAAAACAACAGGAAACTCAAGTCCTTTTGCTGCATGAAGAGTAAGAAGAGAGACATAGTTTTTTTTGTTTTCCCATGTATCTACATTTGAAAAAAGAGCAACTTTGTCAAGAAATTCTCTAACAGGCATTTTTTCAGCAGAAGACAGAAACTCTAAAACATTCTGGATTCTGTCTTCTTCAATTTCTTCAAGATATCCTGTGAAATTCAATATATCTTTGATCATAGAGGCAGCATCTTTATAGTCTTTTTCTGAAAGCTCATCTATCAATGTTACAAAAGATACAAGCTTTTCCTTTAAAGTAGCTGAAACAGTATCTTCCTTTATTATTCTTTTTATTGCCTCAAAGGTTGATATCATATACTTTTTTGCTTCGGATTCAATTTTTGATATTGCTGATGCTCCAATCCCTCTTGGAGGAGTATTGATGATTCTCATAAGACTTACATTGTCTTCTTTATTTAAAATAAAACGCATATAAGCAAGCACATCCTTTATTTCTTTACGATGATAAAAGCTAACTCCACTTATAACCTGATAAGGAATTCCTTCCATTCGCAAAGCTTCTTCTAAAGCTCTTGCCTGAAGAACCAACCTGTAAAGAATAGCAAAATCTTTATATTCATAATCTCCTTTAAGATATAGTTCTTTGATATTCTTTGCTATGTATTTTGCTTCTTCTTCTTCGTTATTTAACTGACAGTAGAAAATTTTTTCTCCCCAATCTCTTTCTGTCCAGAGAATTTTTGGTTTTCTCATTGTATTCCTTGAAATCATCGCAGAGGAAGCGAGAATAATATGTTTTGTAGAACGATAGTTTTGTTCAAGTTTAACTATTTTTGTATCAGGAAAGTCTTTTTCAAAATTTAGTATATTATGGATATTCGCACCTCTGAATTTATAAATACTCTGGTCATCATCACCAACAGCACAGATATTTTTATGATATCTGCAAAGTAACTGTAAAAGCATATACTGAGATTTATTTGTATCCTGAAATTCGTCCACAAGAATATACTTAAATTGCTCAGAATATCGCCTCAGTAAATCTTCATTCTCATTAAATAGTTTTATTACACAGAGGATTAGATCATCAAAATCAAGAGCATTATATCTTTTGAGTTCATTCTGATATCGCATATATATTCTACCGAGTCTTTCTTCAAACTCATAACCTTCAATATTTGAAATATAGTCTTCAGGAGTAATCAAATTTGATTTCAAGTTGCTTATTTTTGTGACAACGCATTTACATAAAGCTTCATGCATGTTTAAGTCTTTTAAAATTCTTTTTATAAGTCCTGCCTGATCATCGTCATCATAGATGATAAAATCTCTTTTATAACCGATGTTGTCAATATGGGCTCTTAAAATCCTGACACAAAGAGAATGAAATGTCCCAATCCATGTATTTTTCCAGTTTCCATTACACATTTTGAAAATTCTTTCTTTCATCTCATCAGCTGCCTTATTCGTAAAAGTTACAGTGAAGATTGACGATGGAAGAAGTCCCTTTGATTTGGTAAGGTAGGCATACTTATAAGTAATGACCCTTGTTTTTCCACTTCCTGCACCTGCGAGTACAAGAAGTGGACCTTCGCAATAAACCACTGCTTCTTGTTGGGCGGGATTCAAATCCCCTAGGGGGAAATCTTTCATGGCTATACCCCTCTAATTTTTATTTTTAAAAATAAACTATTCAACAGTAACACTTTTTGCAAGATTTCTTGGTTGATCCACATCGCACCCCCTTAAAAGAGCTACATGATAAGCAAGTAACTGAAGGGGAATACTGAACAGTACTGTATTAAGATAGCTGTTAATTCCCTCCACATAAATAAATCTGTCTGATAATTTTTTAAGCTTTTCTTCTTTACTGCTTGAAATAGTTATGATAAAACCGTCTCTTGCCTTTATTTCTTCTATATTTGAAATCGTTTTCTCAAGATATAAATCATCAGAAGCAATAAAAACCACGGGAAATCCTTCTTCTACAAGAGCAATGGGTCCGTGTTTCATCTCGCCTGCTGCATAACCTTCAGCATGTATGTATGAGATTTCCTTTAGCTTAAGAGCACCTTCTAAAGCAACAGGATAGTTTACTCCTCTTCCGAGATAGAGAAAGTTTGGTTTTCTATAAACTTCTTTTGCCAGTAACTGAATTTTTTTATCTAACAGTAATGTTTCTTCAGCCATTCTTGGTAAAAGCAGGAGTTCTTCTAATAAATTTTTAATAAAGATTTTTGGGAAAACTCCTTTTGCGATTGAAAGTCCGATACTTAAGATATAAAGTGCAACAATCTGACAAGTAAAAGCCTTTGTAGAGGCAACTCCTATTTCTGGACCAGAATGAGTATAAAATACAGCATCAGCCTCCCTTGATGCTGTACTTCCAAGCACATTACAGATGCTTAATGTTTTCACCCCAAACTTTTTTGCATATCTTAAAGCTGCAAGCGTATCTGCTGTCTCTCCTGACTGGGTTATAGCAACAAATAAAGAGTTTTTTTCAAAAGGTATGTTTCTATATCTAAATTCAGAAGCTATATCTACTTCAACAGGTATCTGCGCTATATTTTCTATTATATATTCTCCGATTAAACAGGCATGGTATGATGTTCCACAGGCAACAAGATAAATTTTTTCTATCCTTCTCATTTCATCTCTTGTTAATCCAAATTCCTCAAAAACTATCTTGCCTTGATCAGACAAAACTCTTCCTCTAATTGTGTCAGACAAGGCTCTTGGCTGTTCATATATCTCTTTTAACATAAAATGCTTAAATCCACCTTTTTCAGCCATAGAAGCTGTCCATGTTATTGTAATAGGTGTTTTTTTCTTTTCTTTGCCTTCTAAATTGTAAACTCTAAAACCTTCTTTATTTAAAACAATCATTTCTCCGTCTTCAAGGAATAATGCTTTGTTACAGTGATTGAGAAAAGCGGGAACATCTGAAGCTATAAATTTTTCGCCATCAGAGATTCCTACAACAAGAGGGCTTTCCATTCTTACTCCAATAAGTTTATCTGGTTCTTTATCATCCATTATAACTATTGCATAAGAACCTCTGAGTCTACTAACAGCTTTTCTAATAGAATCTTCAAGTGATAAATTATTCTCCCTGTATTTTCTTATTAAATGAGCAATAACTTCTGTATCAGTTTGTGAGACAAATTTATAACCCTCTGTCTGTAATTCTTTTTTTATTTCTGCATAATTTTCTATTATTCCATTGTGAACCAATGCAATTGAACCTGAGCAATGGGGATGGGCGTTTTCATCTGAAGGTTTTCCATGTGTTGCCCACCTTGTATGTCCAATAGCCATTTTTGATTGTTTTAAGCTATCATCAACCAGAGATTCAAGATTTTTAATTTTACCTTTACACTTTACTGTTTTTATTTTTCCATTTAAAAGGCAAGCTATCCCGGCTGAATCGTATCCTCTGTATTCAAGTTTTTTTAATCCATCAAGGACTATCTGAATAGCATTTTTATCTCCTATATATCCAATTATTCCGCACATTATTGTTTCCTCTTTTTCTTAGCCCAACCTAAAATGTTTTTTTGCGGAGTTCTGCTTATGGCAAGAGAGTCTTCAGGCACTTCTTTTGTAATTGTTGAGCCAGCGCCGATATATGCACCTTTACATATTTTTACTGGTGCTACAAGTTGTGTATCGCTGCCTATAAAAACATTGTCTTCTATAATTGTTTTATGCTTTTTCTGTCCGTCATAATTGCATGTAATAGTCCCCGCTCCTATGTTCACATTATTGCCAATTTCAGAGTCACCAATATAGCTCAGATGAGCAGCTTTTGTGCCATCACCAATTGTAGAATTCTTTACTTCAACAAAATTACCAATTCTACATCCTTTGCCGATAATACTATCAGGTCTTAGGTGCGCAAATGGACCTATTTTTGAAGCTGATTTGATATGTGAGTTTTCTATAACTGTGCAATCATTAATCTGAACATTATCCTCAATTATGCTATCTTTTATTCTAACACCTTGACAAATGAGACAATTCTGACCTATTTTTGTATCTCCTTCAAGAAAAACATTGGGATAAATTATTGTATCCTGTCCTATTGTTACAGATGGAGAAATCCATACCAAAGCAGGATCATAGAATGTAATACCTTTTTCCATCCATCCCTTAACAATTCTGTCTCTTAAATATCTCATCGCAAGAGAAAGTTCTGCTCTTGTATTTATTCCTATTAGTTCATTTTCCTCTGCAAGTGGGTAGGCTTCTATGTTAAATCCTTTATTAACAGCTATTTCCACAATATCAGTGAGATAAAATTCGCCTTTATTTGGATTTTGCTTAATTTCTTTAACAAGCTCTGCAACCTCTCTTTTTAAAATATAAATACCGCTATTTGCCTCTGATGATAGCATTAATTCATCTTTGAAATCTGTAATTTCAACAATTTTTTTAATTTTTTGTTCTCCATCTCTCAAAATTCTTCCATAAGAATGCTCTCTTTGTGGATAAAAAGACAGTAATGCCATATCAAGTCCATTTTTATTAAAAAGTTCAATAAAACTATCAAGTGTTTCTTTCCTTAAAAGAGGAGTATCTCCATTGAGAATAAGAATTTTATCGCTGCTCAAATAAGGCAAAGCTGAAAGTAAGGCATGAGCTGTTCCCTTAGGTTCATCCTGAAAAACAATTTTTATGTTATATTTTTCTAAATGTTCAGCCACCTCTTTCAATGAAGGATTTATAACTACAAATGAATTAAAAGGATTTAAACTCTTAGCACAATCTATTACATAATCTATAATTGGCTTTTCCAAGATTCTGTGGAGAACTTTTGGCTTAGAGGACTTCATTCTTGTGCCAAGTCCTGCTGCCAAAATTACCACATCCACTATTTATCACCTCTTATTATTTGGGGTGCAGCTATTCCACCTGAAAGAATTATTTTTATACCTTCCTGAACTGGAATATTAGTGTGAATAACACTTTCAGGTTCAAAGAGCACAACCTCTCCAAGATAAAGATTATTAGTGGGTATATAAACTGCAATAAGTTTTTTCTCCATATCATTTTCCTTTAAAATGCACTCTTTTGTCTGAAATCCAAAAACAAAGCTGTCCTTTCTTGGATACTCTACAATTACAAATTTCTGAAAAGATGTTTTATTTTCAGGAGAAAAAGCATCAATCAACTGCTTTAAGGATGAATAAAGACTTTTAAAAATCGGAATTTTAAGAAAGAGCAATTTTTCAATCTGATCCAAAAGTTTTTTCCCAAATACATTTGTTGATATAACACCAACAACAAATACCAATATTAAAGCTGTCAGAAAACCTAATCCAGCAATATGTCTTCCAAAAATATAATCATAAATTGGTCCCAAAAGCCCATCAATAATTTTAAAAAGTTGAATCAGTATGAAGATGCTTATTGCTACAGGAATTGTTACTATTAGACCTGCAATAAATTTTCTCTTAAAAGTAAGTCTAATAGATGGTTCCATACTATACTTCTGCCTTGCTCATTGCCTCTTCTGGAATATCAAAGTTTGCATAAACATTTTGAACATCATCATGGTCTTCTAATGCATCCATGAGTTTCAGCATTTTTTCTGCATCTTCTCCTTCTATGGAAATATAGTTTTTAGGCAACATAGTTACCTGAGCAAAAGAAACAGGAATCCCTGCTTTCTCTATAATAGTTTTTACCTGATTTAATTGTTCAGGAGATACAATAATTTCATAGTTTTCTTCTTTTGGATCATTTTTTACATCTTCAACTCCTGCTTCTAAAGCAACAGAAATAAGAGTGTCTTCATCTATGGTTTTTTTATCAACAAGGATATATCCTTTTTTCTCAAAAATCCATGAAACACATCCAGACTCTCCAAGACTGCCACCATGTTTTGAAAGAAGATGCCTTATTTCAGAAACAGTTCTGTTTTTATTATCTGTCATTGCTTCAATTAAAATCGCCACTCCACCTGGTCCATAGCCTTCATAAATAACCTCTTCATATGTTGTGCCTGCAAGTTCTCCTGTTCCCTTCATTATTGCTCTTTTTATGTTATCCATTGGCATATTGACTTCTCTTGCTTTTTCAATAGCAACTCTCAATCGGGGATTTTTTTCGGGGTCTCCTCCTCCAAGACGTGCTGCTACAGATATTTCTTTTACAAGTTTTGTAAAAATTTTGCCTTTTTTTGCATCAACCTGAGCTTTTTTATGTTTGATTTGTGCCCATTTGGAATGACCAGCCACATAACCTCCTATAGGATGGAATATTTTTAATAATAATAAGATTTTTTCTGTTATGTCAAATTTTACTGGTTTGTGATAGTGGTTTAAACAAAAATAAAAAAAGGCTGTTCAATTACTAACTATCATTCCGATGGGTCCCAATGACCCTGAGGAATCTGACCCGAAAGGGTCTCCTCCTTTTAAAAAATAAGTAGATTCCTCGCAGACCCTTTGCCTAAGGCTCAGGGTTTGCTTAGCTCGGAATATCCGATGGAGGTAATTGAAAAATAAAAGGACTTGTAGTTTATTATTTTCTGTATTATGAAATTTATTCAGGAGTGGCAAATGGGGGGTCGGTCTTTTTTTCCATTAAACCCTTACATCTCTCACAAAGACCAAAAAATTGAATATCTGACCGTTCAATTGAAAATTTGAATTTTTCTGAAAGAGATTTTTTAAAATCTTTAAGAGGGTCTGCATCTTTATCAGCTTCTGTTTCATAATCAATTATTTTTCCACAGATTCTACAAATGAGGTGATAATGTTCAATACCTTCTTTGCCAGCAACGAATTCGTAGCGAGACCTTCCATCTTTAAAGTCAAATTTCCTTACTATTCCGAGTTCTGTTAAAAGTTCAAGTGTTCTATAAACCGTAGCAAGTCCTATTCCTGGAAGAAGCTTTTTTACTTCAAGAAAGATTTCTTCTGCGCTAAGATGTCCGCCTTTTGATGAAAGTATATCAATAACAGCTTGTCTTGTTTGTGTCCATTTTAATCCACATTCTTTAAATCTTCCTCTGCATCCCCATCCTTGTCCAAAAGGCATAATAAACTCCTAAACAATTATTTTTTCATTATAACGTAACAAGAAATTTTTGGCAATCTATAAAAATTTGAATATTTGATAGCAAGAAAGCCCAAGATTATTGGTAGGTTATATGTCAAGTTTATAAAATTTTTTCTATACAAGAGAATATTATTGTAGGACTTGTGATGCTCTCCTTTGTTTCAGGAATACTTGGGCTTGGTGTTGCTTTTTTAGAAATCCCTTTTAAATGAGGTCTTGTTTTCCAACATCTTGATGAACTACAGGGCAGCATTCAGCAGTATGGCGTCGCAATCCCTTTTAAATGAGGTCTTGTTTTCCAACTTAAAGAAAATTTTTATTCCTCTTACACAGTCATTTAAAAGTCGCAATCCCTTTTAAATGAGGTCTTGTTTTCCAACAGTTTGCAAGACGTATTTTTTAAAAATACACAGAATTAAGTCGCAATCCCTTTTAAATGAGGTCTTGTTTTCCAACGGTAGCCTTTGTAACTTACTGATTTTTATGGCTTTTTAGTGCCTTTTTCCGTAACCTCTCTCAGAGAGGGCTAAAATGTAAGTGAATACTTTC
>Ga0067045_1027384_pt1 | contig 176555 bp, 160 predicted proteins | sample TerdegcTABiofilm_FD_59184 | JGI IMG/M metagenome (GOLD analysis project Ga0067045, IMG submission 59184) | Combined Assembly of (Gp0054472, Gp0054536) Wastewater bioreactor microbial communities from Singapore -Terephthalate degrading...
ATTTCATACGAGCCAAGCGTGGTTTCAAGAAATTCAGTAACATACCGAAATACATCAATGGCTGGGTGTACATCCACAACTTATTCAAAGACTTAGGAGGTGACAAGTATGCCATTGTTCAATCTTTACTTACTATCATCACGCCAAGTTAACAGCATCAATTTGAAAGATGGTAACTTTAACTACCAAGAAAATTAATCTTTTGGAGAATTCTTCTAAAAACAAAAAACCTTACCAAACAACCGCAGGGAAATTGTTCATCCTGCAAATTGTTGATAAGGTTTTCTCTCGTTCTCTACCTTACGCAAGTATTTACTGAATTGTATTCTCTTTTCTTTTTTTCACCAAAGTCGATTTTGAGTGGCTGAAGTCGATTTTTGTTGACCGTTGATAGATTATTGTGAATCGCTGCTTGTTTCTATTTGTTTGTCGTAATTAATCACTTTGTGAAATCATTGCACCGATGATAACCGATGATAGTAGAGAAATTACGGGTGGCACCTATACAAAGAACTATACAAAGATGTTGGAACAAACAAAACAGGTGTTCTTGATTTTCTGTGCACAAATATGGAATAATTGTTGTATAATTTGATTGACGAATTTGGTATCTATGGCTCTAATGGGAATCAACTTGGAATCATCTTGAAAAGGAGGGGATAGTATGAAAAAGTTGTTAGTTTTGATCATGACGGTCGTATGCGTTCTTTTCGTTTTTGCCGAAGGTGAAGCAGATGAGTTGAGTAATCCTGATGAACTATCTTTAGAACCGATGTATGAGGAGTTAGACTTGAGGATATCAAATGTCGAAGAGTATCTCAATGTAATGTATGATTCTCTCTCGAACAAGGCAGATAATGAAAGAGTTGAGGCACTCTTTGACCAAATCAATGCAAAGATTGATGAATTGTATGCGGCGGTCAATGATGTGAACCAGTTTGTAGAAGCTATTGATAACCTGGATGTTTCAACTGACATTTTGAACGATCAGATTTTGAATATCTACGAAATTCTTGGCGATCATAGTAATGCCTTGTCGAGCATATCGGGGATTTATTTGACAAAGGAAGATGCAGATGTGGCTATAGCTGATATCATGAATAGAATAAAATCCCTTGAAGCAGCAGTTAACCCAGAACAAATGCAATCTCTTCAAGAGAGTGTGAATGCAGTAGAAGTGCAAAATGAGGATATCCTCACGAGATTATCTTTACTTGAAGAGTACACGAATCTGATTTATGATATGAATAATTCAAAGGTTTCGGCAGATGATTTGGAGCAAGCGGTTTCTGTTCTTAAAGATGATATAGACCAGATTTCTGCCCAATTAGAAAAGGTTTCTGCAAAGAATTTGGAACAAGATAAAGATATAATCGTGTTGTATGATGCTGTCAGTAAATTGACGGACGAGGTAAAAAAGTTGTCTGGAAAAGTCTCATTACTTGAGACGGTTGTAATGGAATTGCGCCAAAATAGTGGGAAGTAGCCAGTTGAATAATTGAGTAAGTAGTACCAAGATAGCTAAAAAGCCGGAGTGATGACCATACTCCGGCTTTTTCTGTCTTTTTGAATTACTTTGTAAGCTATTTTCAGATATTTTCATTAGATACTTTAGATACTATCGTATATCACCTATATGTCGCCTATATGTCATCTTGCACGTCGAGTGAATACTCTATGAGCTCGTCTGGGTTAAAGAATATCGATGACTCCCTTTCAAAGCCATCTGGACAGTCGCTGGCATGGACTAAATTCTTTGTAACGGTGAGTGCAAATTCTCCCCTTATCGAGCCTGCTTCGGCCTTCAATGGATCAGTTGAACCGACTATGTGTCTTACAAGTTCCAAGACCCTTGGTGCTTCTAACACCAACGTCACGACAGGGCCACTCGTCATAAATTCTATCAATTCGTCATAAAATTCTTTTCCTTTGTGACATTCGTAGAGCCTTTCAGCTTGTTGCCTTGTTATTTTCAGGAATTTCATCCCGACTATCTTTATTCCCCTCTGTTCAAATCTCCCTACTATTTCGCCGATTAGACCTCTGCGCACAGTGTTTGGTTTGAGAATTATGAACGTTCTTTCCACAGAATCACCCCCCAGGATATCTATGATTTGTGGAGAGTGCGACAGGGAAAGCACGTGTGATGTACAATCTACACTCTCAACGTGATAGAAATTAATAGATATTAAATAGATATTATTAGAATTGGCCGCCACCACTTAGTTTTTGATATACCTCCGAGGCAGTGACCGGATCTATCTCGTTTACCCTCGATAATACCTCTACTTGTTTATCTGAATCAAGTGTTTTGAGGAAGTCTACTATTTCATCTACCGTTATGTCTCCATTTTGCAATCTGGTGTATATAGTTTCTTCTGGTGATGTAGCGTTTTGTGTCTCACTAGATTCACCAGTAATGGATATGCCTTCATTTTGTTCTGGTGCAACGGTTGTCTCACCTGCAGTCTTTGGCTCAGTTGGAGTAATTTTTGCCCACACAGGTAAGGATACATCTATATATCCAATTTCTATGTTTTGTGCAATTTTACGCCAAACCGGTGCGACGCTACCACCGCCGGTTAGATCTTTACCATCTTTTGCAAGTAAGAATATATACCTGCCATCACCACCAACGAACCATGCATTCTTCTCCGCAGTACCGGTCTTACCGTATATTGTCCTGCCAGGCATTGCAGCCGACGTACCGGTTCCCATTGTCACAACTTTTCTCATGAGCTGAAGCATCATCACCGAAGCTTCCGTAGGTGTTCTTTGGTCCATGTTTTTTGGTGCCTTGACCACATTTACAATGTCAGGCCTGTAGGAATAGAGCATCATTCCATCTTTGTCTTTGACATACTCTATTAACCTTGGTTGTATCACTATCCCACCGTTAAAAATAGGTTCAAATCCTTTTGCAACGTCTATTAGTGATGTTTCAACCGTACCCAATGAAATTGTAGCGTCGTTTGGATAATATCCACCAACTTTTAGTTCATTTTTCATGAAGTTTTGTACGTTATTTTGCCCCAATGCCATAAATAAATTCACTGATGGAACGTTACGAGAATATATGAGCGCGTTCTCTAAAGTGACTTCTTTCCAAAATGCTTTGTCAAAATTCTGAGGTGACCATTTCCCTATAGTCAGAGGTTCATCCTTAAGTATGTCGCTCTTGTTCCAACCTGCCATGAATGCAAGATAATAGTAAAATGGTTTGACAACGGAGCCAAGCTGTCTTCTACCGTTGTTTATACCCAATCCGTAAGCTGCACGTATTCTTCCGGTAGTGTGCTCAACGATGAGACCAGCCATGTTTGATTTATCTATGTTGTTGTTCAAAAGCATTTGCATGTTCTTGTCAATTGTCGTCCTTACTCTAGAACCATTTCTCAAATTACCCAACTCAAAGCCAAGGTCTCTGAGTTCAAGTACAACCATCCAGAATAGATCATTGTCAAAACTTTGACTGGCGGTCTTTACAGCGTACAAATGTTTTTCGCCGATCTTTTTGAGTGCTTCGTCGTATTCACCTGAATTTATCACTTCTTCCTCCAATGCCTTTCTAAGAACTGTTTTGGAGAAATCTGTATTCAAATCTTTCAAAGGGTTAGCTTTTTCGGGTGATCTAAGCGTTGCCACAAGCATTGCGATTTCTGACGTGCTAAGTTGGTCAAGTGTCTTGTTGAAATAGTATTTTGCTGCTGCAGGAAAGCCAAATACACCATTTCCTAAGTAGACTGAATTTATGTATAGTTCCAGTATCTCGTTTTTTGAATAGTTCTGTTCCAGCCACAATGCTATGAATGCTTCTTTTATCTTCCTTTTCCACGTTTGTTCCATTGTGAGGTACAATGTACGTGCAAGTTGTTGAGTTATTGTACTTCCACCTTGTATGTCGTCACTTGTCAGTATGACTATGGCTGAACGGATTATACCAACTATATCTACGCCACTGTGTGTGTAGAATCTCTTATCTTCAGATGCTATTATAAAGTCTTTCAAAGAAGTGGGAATATTATCAAAATCCACCCATACTGTCTTTGGCGTATAAAGTGGTGTACCATCAGAGTACTCAACGATAAGACTTGATGGCACGTTGTTCTGTGGCAATTCTAATCTTCCTGTATACCATTCGTATATGGCTAATGGTACCACACACGATACAGCTGCAATGATGATAAACAAAATTAACAGAAATCTTTTCAAATTGATCCCTCCAGGTTCAAAAGGTATTTTTTCCACTTCATTCCGTCTATTTTGTTCTTACTCGCCGAGTTGCTCGATATATTGGATCTTCCACCAAATCCGCCCAGAGAATTTTTAGCAACGACTCTATGACATGGGAAATACAAAGGCAGTGGATTTGAAGCCATTGCAAATCCCACAACTCTGGGTGTGGTATTGCAGATTGTTGCCAAATCAGCATACGTAATTATTCTACCATAATTTACACGCTCCCTCAATTGCTCCAATATGTGTGCAAATTTGGTATCTTTCTTGTAGGATACAGGAAAATCTATAACTTTTATACTGCCATTCAAGTATTCTTTGATTTGTGATGTAAAGATGTTCTCAGCAGTTTCTTCAAGCTGCTCATCCGAAAATTCAATTCGTTCACACACTCTCTCTTCGGATGTGCTACAATAAATAAGTATAGAACCGATTTCACACCTAACAACGAAGATTTCAGAATTATGCATCTTTAGTCACCTCTTGTCTAGGTTTGATTTTGTTTTGGTAATGTTTTAGAATTATGGTGTCAAATAAAAGAACGAAGAATTTGGAGGTTCTTAGATGGACTTGGATGAATACCTTAAAAATGTTACCATAAAACCCAAGAAAAATGAACGTGAAGATTGGGATGATTATTTTAAGAGAGTGGCCAGTATGATTGCGGAAAGGTCAACTTGCTTCCACAGAAAAGTTGGTGCTGTGATCGTCAAGAACAAACGAATTCTTGCAACTGGGTACAATCAGCCCCCATCAAATTTTCCACATTGCGATGAGATTGGTTGCATTAGGGATGATTTGAAGATTCCGTCAGGAAAAAACCAGGAAATATGCTACGGATTGCACGCAGAACAGAATGCGCTGATGCAGGCAGCTCGGTTTGGTATATCGACTGAAGGAGCAACAATTTACGTAACGCATAAACCTTGTTCTGTTTGTGCAAGGTTGATAGTGAATGCCGGAATAAAGCGTGTTGTATTCATCGAAGGTTACCCTGATTCACTTACTGATTTCTTTTTTAGTACTTGTGGTGTACAATTGGTAGGAGGTGAAGAGGTTGAAAAGGGATAATTTGGCAAGTTACTTGAGAAGTGACAGATGGCCAACTGTTTGGTGTCCAGGATGTGGTAATGGTATCATCATGAAGAGCTTCTTAGAGGCGTTTGATCAGTCAGGATTGAAGGCAGAGGAGACTGCGGTAGTTTCTGGTATAGGATGTTCCTCACGTGCTACTGGTTACATAGATTTCAACACGATGCATACGCTACATGGTCGAGCGATCGCATTTGCCACGGGCGTGTCACTTGCAAAACCTGATTTCAAGGTAGTTGTCATGGGCGGAGACGGTGACATGACAGCAATTGGCGGTAATCACTTTATTCACGCGTGCAGGAGAAATATAAATCTAACAATAATCATTTACAACAATATGATATATGGTATGACCGGTGGTCAACATTCGCCTACAACACCAAACGGCAGTATTGCAGGAACGATGCCTTATGGGAATGTTGAAGACCAATTTGACGTTGTGAAACTTGCCTTGGCAGCAGGTGCAACTTACGTTGCACGTTCAACGGTGTATCATTATCCGATGAGCGTGAGATACATAAAAGAGGCACTGATGCATAGAGGTACTGCGGTTGTGGAAATACTTTCTAACTGCCATACTTATTATGGACGGTACAATGGTTTAAGAGAACCTTGGCAGATGATGGATTATTTCAAAGATAACTCTGTTACAAAGGAAAGAGCAGAGAAGATGACCGAAGAGGAATTGAAGGGCAAGATAGTAATAGGAGTGTTCAAGAAAGATGAAACAAAGCAAGATTTCTACACTCGCTACAGAATCAACTATGCTAAGGGGGAATGAAGATGGAAAGGCCATTCTCAATAAGGATTGCCGGTATAGGTGGGCAAGGGAACTTGTTGGCCGGTTATATATTATCCGAAGCATTCGCAATGTCTGAGAAATTCGTTGTACAGACTCAAAATTATACAGAGCAAGTACGCGGCGGTCCCAGCTATTGTGACGTTTTGGTTTCAAGCGAGCCAATACTCTATCCCAAAGCAGTACTTTTTGATACGTTAATAATCATGCATCCTTCGATGGTAACACATGGAAAATATGCAGCGGTTAATGGTATAATAGTCTACGATAACACGCACATACCGGATCTACCTAAGGACCTCAAGAGAATTACAAGAAGAACTATAGGCATTCCAGCAAGTAAATTGGCAGTTGAACGATTCGGTAATATAATGGTTTCAAATATGATCCTCATAGGTGCTATGGTAAAGAGTACGGCCATAACCGATTTTGAAACGCTTTACATGGCCGTTAGGGAGCAAGTCAATCCAAAGTACTACGACATGAACTTGGAGGCGATCAAGCTTGGCGCGTCACTCACAGACAAAGTATTCAAACCAAGAATACAAAGAAAACAAAAACGAACAATTGGGTTCGAATAATCTTGGTGAATCCTTTTCACATGCAATAGATGGAATAATTGAATCGATAGCTTCTGAAAGAAATCTCAGAGTTCATTTTGTCATAGGCCTAATTGTACTGTCGACCACACTTTTCCTTCCCGTACCAAGAGAGGATCTGCTCTGGATCGTATTTGCTGTGTTCTTTGTCATATGGTCTGAATTGATAAATACGATTATCGAGCAATTGATGAATTTGTATAGTCAAGAGTACCACCCTATAATAAAGATCATAAAGGATGTCAGCGCTGGTATTGTACTTTGGGCATCCATATTTTCAGTGACTGTAGGTATTGTTGTTTTTGGAGGACTTTTATTCGATTGGAGTTTGGAAGTTGCAAAGATTTTTGCTATAATATCAATAGTTGTCTTTCCTATACTCAGCATCAGGGTGGTGAAAAGTTGGAAAAAGAGAAGTCAAACGGAAAAATAAAGGTAATGATAGCCGATGATTCTCCTTTTATGAGAATGATTTTGAAGGATATAATAGATCAACAATCTGACATGGAGTTGGTTGCTGCTGCGAAAGATGGGTTGGAAGCGGTAGAACTGGCAATAAAATACAAACCAGATGTAGTGACGATGGATGTAGAAATGCCAAAATTGAATGGTATAGAAGCACTTAAAGAGATAATGAAGAGATCACCAACTCGTGTAATTATGGTCAGCAGTTTAACTGAAGAAGGTGCTGAGATAACGCTCTTGGCACTGGAACTTGGTGCTACGGACTTTGTGGCTAAGCCATCGGGTAGTGTATCGATGGATTTTCGCAAGATGGGTCCAGAACTTGCACAAAAGATAAGAGATGCGATGAAGGTAAGCGTTAGCCAGCTCGTGTATCAGAGAAAACCTCTTGCTGGACTGAAGATGAAATCAATTGTTTCGGGCAAAGTTATAGTTATAGGTTCATCAACTGGTGGTCCGCGTTCACTTGACTTGGTCATACCTCCGCTTCCCAAGGATTTCCCAGCACCTATTTTACTCGTTCAACACATGCCTGCTGGATTTACCAAATCCTTAGCTCAAAGGTTGGATAAAATATCAAACTTGTCAGTTAAGGAAGCTGAAAACGGTGATGTATTGCAACCTGGTTGTGTATACGTTGCTCCCGGAGATTATCACATGGGAATAAAACATCAAGACAGAAAGAGTACGATATACATCGATAACAAGACCGAGAAAATAAATAACGTAAGGCCATCCGTTGACTATACATTGGATAAAGTTGCTGAGATTTATAAAGAGAATACTGTAGCGGTGATTTTGACAGGTATGGGGAAGGATGGCTCAAAGGGTGCTTTTAAGGTGAAATTCTTTAAGGGGATAGTCATCGCTGAAAGCAAGGAGACTTGTGTTGTGTACGGGATGCCGAAAGCAGTCGTAGACGAAGGGTATGCGGACTTTGTTCTGCCCGCTGACAAGATCCCGGAAAAATTGGTCGAAATTATCTAAAATTCAAATTAACTTCAAGGAGGTAGTTTATTATGCGGAAGTTCTTAGGCATTACTTTACTTTTGGTTATTGTCGTTTCAACAGCATTTTCAGCAACATACAAAGATGTCCCAGCAAACCACTGGGCTTACGATGCTGTCGAGCAACTCTCGAAACTCGGTATACTAAGCGGCATGCCGGACGGTACGTTCCAAGGTAACCAGTCACTCACAAGATACCAACTTGCGGTAGCACTCTACAGGTTGATGACCATCACCAACGACAAGATAGCTGCAGTTGAGAAGAAGATACCAACTACAGTTACAACGACAACTCCTGCTCAGACCTCTCAGATACCAGCAAATATAGATTCGCAACTCAAGAGTCTGTCTGATCAGGTACTTTCCTTGAGCAATTCTGACAAGACAATTAACACAAAGATCGATGCGTTATCCGCTAAAGTAGACACTGTCTCAGGAAAAGTAGATCTTTTGTCACAGGATATAAACAACGTAAAAACTGACGTATCTGGCATGCAGTCACTGTACGATGCGTTGGTACAGAAAGTGACAGAGCTTAGGTCCCTTATGTCAGTAACCCCTACAGGCCAAAGCATAAATACACTGTCACAAGACATAGCAACGTTGAAAACTGACGTTAGCTCACTCAAAAATAGTGTAAAAACGTTGACGGACAGTCAAAATTCTACAAGTCAGAAGCTCTCGACTTTAGACTCTCTGAGTGCAAAAGTTGCAGCACTCGAAAGTAGCATCAATAGTCTTGACAGTAGTATAAAATCTACGAATTCGCAAGTTTCGACGACAGCTTTGAATGTATCAACTCTTTCCAATAGAGTTGCATCTGTGGAAAAGAGTATTGCAGATATCAATAGCGTGATTCAATCCATGCCTACTCAATCCAATATTTCCACATTGCAATCTACTGTCCAAAGTATGCAAACAACGATTCAGAACATGCAAACAAGTATCCAAAGTTTACAAACTCAAATTCAGACAGTGCAGACAAATGTGAAAACATTGGAAACAAACGACAAGGATCTCTATTCAAATATCCAGGCGTTGGATACGAAAGTTAAGAATACAGATGCGGCAATAGTAGATATAAACAACAAGATAGCTGCTATTCCTGTGTTGTCTGCAGACCTCGATAGTATGAAAGGCGATCTCACAGTTGTCAAAGTCGATGTTGACAATTTGAAGAACTCACTTCAGAACACCGATTCTCAACTGCTCACGTTAGAATCGACCGTGGCAACTCTTCAAAATGCGCAATCGGAACTTAATGCCAAGATCGATACAACAACTGCTCAACTCAATGCGCAAATTGCGAAAACGAACAACGATGTTAGCTCTGTAAGGAATGACATTGATTCAGTAAAGAGTGACGTTATCTCTGTCAAAGAAAGTGTTATAACATTGGAATCCACAGTTACAACGTCTGATCAAAGGATTACCCTTCTTGAAAAGGAGAACGCAAAACTGAAAGAAGATTTAAAGGCTACTCAAGCTAATCAAACTGGAACGATAGCAATTGTTCTTTCATTCATAGGTATAGCACTTGGTGGCATAGCGTTGTACATGATAAGCACTAATCAATAACTTTAAGAATTATATAAGAATTAGTGACTAAAATGACTAATACGAGAGCTGGTCGGCAGAGCTTAACAGGCCAGCTCTTTTTTTATTGCTGTTGAAGTTATATTGATTAGTTATATTGATTGAGAATTTTCTGTTGATATAATATAATCTAGATGAGTGTATATTGGAAAGTATCAGAAAGGGGTGGCACATTATGAACATGAATTTTTTCATGCCAACGAAGGTTATCTATGGTAAAGGTGCTGTCTTGAAAAATAGGGAAATTCTCAGGTCACTTGGAGAACATTTCCTTGTGATTACCGGTAAGAGTTCGATGAAAAATGGAAGTTTGAACGATGTTTTAGAGGCACTGGAAGGCAAATATGTGCGAATATATGATACTACACCGGAAAATCCACCCATAGAACTCATACCAGAAATTTGTAGTAAATTCACAGATACCAGAGATATCGATGTTGTTATAGGACTCGGCGGTGGAAGTCCAATGGATACAGCGAAGGCAGTTGCTGTACTTTTGGATAATCCTCAGTTGAATGTACGAGATTTGTACGATGCAACGAAATATACGAGTGCAAAGAAAATAGTTTGCATACCTACAACGGCAGGTACGGGTAGTGAGGTGACACAGTTTTCTGTATTGACAGTGGATGGAAGAAAAATGGGATTCAGTAACAGCAAATGCACATTTCCAACCATCGCCTTTGTTGACTACAGTTACACGATTACGATGGGAAGAGAGCTGACAATTTCTACAGCTCTCGATGCATTGTCACACGCAATGGAGGGGTACATATCGCTAAATGCAACACCTATAACGGATGTTTTAGCAATGGAGGCTATGAAGAATATCAAGGAATTCTTACCAAGACTATTGGATGATCCGGAAAGCGAGTATTACAGAGAAAAGATAATGTTTGCTTCCATGTTAGCAGGTATGGTAATTGCACAAACAAATACAACAATTGCACATGCCCTTGGATACAATTTGACAACAGATAAAGGAATCAAACATGGATTGGCGACAGCGATATTCTTACCATTTGAGTTGAGAAATGCAAACACAGAAAAGGCAGAAACGGTAAAAGCGCTTTTCGATGGTTCACTTTACAGATTTTATGAGGATATCGGCATTAAGCTCAACATAGACATATCGGACGATGATATAGAAAAGTGGGTAAAAATTGTTTCAACTGCCTCACATATAAGGTCTACACCAGGTAACTATGATATAGACACACTCACTGAAGCTTTCAAAGAGGTTAGAGATATGTTTTGCAGCGAATGATTATCTATTCTTTTATTCTTTGATCTGCAAATCATCACAGAAAAATGTGCCTTTACCAGACTTCTTTGCTCTATACAATAATTCATCGGCACGTTTCATTACCGAGATACCTTCAATATCATCAGTTGGCATTATCTTTGTTATTCCAGCACTGATGGATATTTTCATACTATCAATGTATTTTTTATCCAGTTCGTCAATAATTCTCTGGATTACGACCTTTGCATTTTCGATTTTTGTTTCCGTTAAAAGTAGTACAAACTCATCTCCGCCAAACCTAGCTGGGATATCTGTTTTTCTGATGTTTTCAGCTAGTACTTGCGCAACAAGCTTGAGTGCGTGGTCACCTTTATCGTGACCAAGCGTATCGTTCACTTTTTTCAATCCATCTAAATCTATCATAACAACGCAGGATGATGTATTGTATCTCCTAACTCGGAGTATCTCACCTTTTAGTACCATCATGTAATATCGCCTGTTGAACAAACTTGTTAATGTGTCTCTAAAAGATGCTTCCTCTAATCTTTGTATGTAATATATCCTATCTATGAACGAAAAAAGTATGTTTGCAATTCTCTCAAGACTGTTTTCTGTTACAAGCTGTGAGAAATTACTTACCGCTATGTCTATTTTGATTGACCGATCAGCAACATTCCTTACGTATTCCTTCTCTTCGAACCTCTCACTATTTTCGGCGTTTTCTCCGTTGCTTGGCTTTATAATCGTAAATTCATAACTATCCTCTGGAACTCTCACAAGTCCCGTTAGTTTTCGCACTTTGTATGTACTTGCAAGGATGTTCCCTATTTTCTCAAAGGCAATAGTATAATCTTGTTCCAAGGAGGCCTGCAATAATTCGAGCATCACCTTATCTTCGACCTCTCTTATCTTTCTATCTGTTACATCAACTCCAACACTGATGATGCCACCAAAAGTATCGCCTTTCAGTATTAGTTTGTTCTCCCAAAGTGCCACAAGTTTGCTTCCATCTTTGCAGAGTATTTCATTTTCGTAAGATTGATTCATCTCTATGTTCCTTTGTCGAATCTGAACGAACACACCTCTTACCATTTCTCTGATATCAGACGGTATGAATACATCGAACCAGTTCTTACCGACTACCTCTTCCAATCTGTAACCAGTTTTATTGAGTGTCCAAGTGTTTATGTAGCTCACATTTCCATTTTCATCTAAGACTACGAAAAATATGGGTGCAAATTCCAGATATGTTGTCAATGTTTCGAATCTTTCATTCATGTAGTTGTCTATTAACACCTTTTCTGTGATAGTTTCTCCAAAAATCAGAATGCTTTCCTCTACTTTCGAAAAGATTAAACGCAGGATTTCAGTCTTCATTTCTACGATTTGTTCAATGGTTCTTTGCTCACTGTCGATGAACTCTCTAAAGGCTTTGTCAAGATTTTCATCTAGGCCAACGACACATTTTTCCCTCTTAATTCGTTCGGGTACATTATATGTATGAGAAAGTATATTGCCCTCTCTGTCTGTCATCAGGAAGAATATATTTGACTGTGAAAATATGTTGGCAATTTCCTCGATAGCAATTGATTTATCCATGACAAATACCCTCTCAATCTAGTTAATTGATCTATTAATTTTCTTCATTTCTTTCATTCAGAATGATTAGATTATACCATAACTGTTGCCTTTTTGTGCACCACAGAATTGAAGGAACTTCACTGTCAGCATGTTCCATTGATTCAAAATTTCAAAGAAAATGGTATAATATACATTGTTATGTTCGGTTTACATGAAATCAACATCAAAACGTTATGGAGGTGAGGTGTCTGTGGAGGACCCTCTGAGTTATTTGTGGAGCATCTTGGCGATCTTGTTTCTACTCGTTCTATCAGCGTTTTTCTCGGCATCGGAAACAGCATTGACATCTGTAAGTAAATTAAAACTGAGGAACTTGGCTAAAAATAAGGAAAACGAGGAAGAAATGAGTGAGATTCACTTATTCAACCAGTTTCTAACGGGGCTATTGATATCAAACAACTTGGTGAACATACTGGCATCCTCTATTGCAGCTGTAGCCATATCCAAATTGATTCCTTCAGAGTCTATTTCTACAATTGTATCAACTTTAGTAATGACATTTGTGCTATTGATTTTTGGTGAGATTACGCCAAAAATATTGGCAAGACAGAACAGCGAACGTTTTTTTGAATTCAGCACGAAGATTGTAGCGCCACTTTCGAAAGTATTATCACCAGTTATAACGATGTTTGTAAAAATTGCAAATTTGTTTGTGAGATTATTTGGTGGACATGTTGTTCAAGATGCACAGTTCATAACGATCGATGAGATTGCATCGTATCTTGAAATGGGAAGAGAAGAAGGTTCCATTGATCACGAAGAAGGTCTGATGATTCAGCGTACAATAGCAATGGATGAAACGCTTGTTAAGGAGATCATGATTCCACGTGTTGATATAATTGCAGTCGAGGAAACGCAGACGATAAGGGAAGTTACAGAGCTAATAATGAAAGAGGAATATTCGAGGGTTCCAGTCTATAGAGAAACTATAGATAACATCGTTGGAATATGTTATGCAAAAGACCTGCTCTCTTTTATAGCTTCCCGAGGAACAGATGTTTTAGATAAGGTACGAGTTAAGGAAATGATGAGAACTCCGTTGTTCGTACCTGAAGTGATGCCGGTTTCTGAGCTACTCAAAGAGTTCAAAACAAGAAAGGTGCATATGGCGATAGTTGTAGATGAATACGGTGGAACTGCAGGAATAGTAACAATGGAAGATATATTGGAAGAGATTTTTGGCGAGATTATGGATGAGTATGATGAATACGAGACAATAGGTATTAAGAAGATAGATGCAAATTCGTATCTTGTGGATGCAACAATCGCCTTGAATGATATCGAACGAGAATTGAGGATAGATTTTCCCGAAGGAGAGTTTGAAACATTGGCTGGATATCTCTTAGACAAGTTCCATTACATTCCAAAAGTTGGTGAGAAGATTACAGAAGGAAATATTACTTACAAGATCATTGCAGCTTCAAGAAATAGAATAGATAAGGTACTTGTAAAGATAGAGAATATCGAAAAGAATGCTAAAAAGGAGGTTTCAATCGATGAAAGAGAACAGACAGGACAAAGAGAAGACGAAGGAAAAAGAGAACAAGAAGAGCAAGAAGAATAAAGATACGTTGGAGATACAAGATTTAAAGGAAGGTAAAACGAGCATTGGAGAACTTATAAGTATTGCTAAAGATGTTATGAAGAACGCATACGTTCCATACTCTAATTTCAAAGTGGGTGCCGCATTACTTACAAAAAGTGGAAAGGTCTATACGGGGGTTAATATAGAGAACTCTTCATTTGGACTTACGAATTGTGCTGAACGTACCGCCATATTCAAGGCAATTTCCGAAGGGGAAAGAGAATTCGAAACTTTGGTTGTCGTAGCCGATACCGAAGAGCCAGTATCTCCGTGTGGTGCATGCCGACAAGTAATGTCTGAATTTGGTGACTTTGAAGTGGTACTAACGAATTTGAAGGGAGATATCATCCAAACATCCGTGAATCAACTTCTCCCATATTCGTTTGACAAAGATGATTTGAAAAAATGACCCTTTCCCTAACTGAGGTGAAGTAATTGATAGAATTGCTTCATATAAATGAATATGTGTATTTGAAGGATGTTGACATATATTTCTCAAGCGGATTGAATGTAATCACAGGCGAGACTGGAACTGGGAAGAGTTTGCTTTTGGATGTAATCGGTGCATTCTTGGATTATCAGAATCTCAGAAGTGACACATTCAGTGCCGATATGGTAGTAGACCTTGATAGTGATGTTGTTAGTGGTGAAGTAGAATTGAGTACTGGTCAGCATATTTTCACTGTTGAGAGAAAGAACAAAAGACTATTCTACAAAATAGATGGCAAACTTTCCAGTAGAGATGTTGTGCAAGATATCGTATCGAATTTCATAGCAATTCACAAACAGAATTCACAGATGAAATTGCTTGATAAGACGTTCATTTTGAACATCCTCGATAAAGTTGCAGAGGATGAAAAACTTATGGAAGATTATAAAGCCACGTATCAAAGCTACCTGTATGTCAATAAGACGCTTAGTACTTTAGACAAAGAAGAGATTGAAAGTAGCTTGGAAGAATTGAAAACGAAGATAGAAGAAGTTGAAAGTGCACATTTATCTGTAGACGAAGAGCGAGAACTAGAAAAGATCTATAAAGATGCTTCAAACATTCAGGTTCTAATTCAGCACTACACCGCCGCAATTCAGCAACTTGAAGATATGGAAGGTGGTACAAGAAAATTCTATTCGCTCTTAGATAAGGAATTTCACGAAAAATTAGATTCACTGATTGAATCTATTGCTGATTTGGAAAATAGCATTCAAAAAGAACTGTCGAAGATAGAAGAGATGGACGTCGAAGATATCGAAAATAGGCTTGGAATATATAAGAGATTAAGACGCAAATATGGACCAACCACTGAAGATGTGTTAGAAAATCTTGCAGCTTGGAAAATTGAATATGATAAGAAGGCAAAGGAACTTGAAATACTAATCAATGCGGTGGAAGAGAAGAGAAAGTTGGAGAAGCAATTAGCTGAACTTGCAAATAATATAAGCAAGATGAGAAAAGACGCTGCAAAAAGAATTGAAGGTCTTATCACAGAGCATCTAAACGATTTAAACATGAATGCAAGAGTCGGCTTTTCGTTTAGCGAGGTACCTTTCAACTCAACAGGGATTGACGATGTGGAGTTGGTTGGCAGTACGCTCTCTACTGGACCGCTTTACCCACTTAGAAAAATTGCGTCCGGCGGTGAACTCTCTCGAATAATGTTGGCTTTGGAACTCTCCGTTACTTCAACTGATGTACTCGTCTACGATGAAATCGATTCTGGAGTTGGCGGTGTCACAGCAGTGAGGTTAGCTGAGAAACTTGAAAAATTGTCAAAAAATCATCAGATAATAATCGTTACACACTTGCCGCAAATCGCATTGAAGGCAGATAAGCATTTTGCACTCATAAGGAATGGTGATACAGGTGTAGTTTCCGAGCTCAGCGGTGAGGCCAAGATGGAAGAAATTAAGCGAATGTTTGGCGGTGAGGAAATTGTGGAAATGATAAGAGAAACAAAATCATGAACGCAGTAGCGGCATAAATTCAATTAGAAAGAGGTCACGTGTCTTAAGTCCTCTAGCAAAAGCTGTTCCACTACAACATTGCGCATCTCATGCTAACTGCACATACCTGTTTTGCAATAAGTAGCACATATCAAGTATTCCTTATCGTGTGTCCATCCCTTGCCTCTAACATTATACAACTTTGCTCCACAATCAGCACAAAACATCATGCCAGAAAGCATTCCCATTTCACCTAACCGTGATGCTCTTCGCTTGCCATCCCTGACTTTCTGTACCGTTTCCAAGTGCCAGCATCGATAATTGCTCCATGGGTATTCTTGGAAACCAGCCAATCTTCTGGATTATTAAATATCTTCACTTTGCTCTTATAGAATTTCTTATCTAAAAGTATTCATTTGAAAAAAAGCGAAAAATGAAATGCATACACATCATTTTTTGTTAATATTGTGTAATCATTTAACAAATAAATAAATATAATATTATATTTTGAAGAACATGTGGTATAATATAAAGAAAATATAGAGAGTGACTAAGATGACCGTTAGCTATAAAAAACTTTGGAAACTGTTGATAGATCGTGATATGAAGAAGAAAAATTACGAGCTGCTTCGGGGAATAAATCCATCGTCAATTTCAAAGCTTTCTAAAAACGAGTATGTCAGCATGGACGTTCTTGTAAAGGTTTGTACGGTGCTTGGTGTTGATTTTAAAGATATTATGGAATTAGTGCCAAATATGGTTGAAAAAGGGAGGTAGAGGTATGGATAACAACATAAAGGAACAAGAACGTGCAGAATTACACCGCACAATATGGAATATAGCAAATGATTTAAGAGGCAGCGTAAATGGCTGGGACTTTAAACAATATGTCCTCGGTATGCTGTTTTACCGTTACATATCTGAAAATATCACTGCCTACATTAATAAGGGAGAATGGGAAGCTGGAAACACTGAATTTGACTATGTTAAACTCTCCGATGAAGAAGCAGAACAAGCAAGAGAGGATTTAGTAAAAACAAAAGGCTTTTTTATACTGCCTAGTGAGCTTTTCGAAAATGTTCGTGCTCGTGCAAAGTATGACGAAAATCTAAATGAAACATTGGAGCAGGTATTTAATAACATTGAGGCATCTGCACGTGGAACAGAAAGTGAAGATAATTTCAAAGGCTTATTTGACGATATAGATGTCAACAGTAACAAGCTTGGCAGCACTGTAGCAAAGCGAAATGAAAAGCTTGTTAAACTATTAAACTCAGTTGCTGAGATGAAACTTGGCGATTATAAAGATAATACCATTGATGCTTTCGGTGATGCTTATGAATTCCTAATGGGTATGTATGCATCTAATGCTGGAAAGAGTGGAGGAGAATATTATACGCCACAGGAGGTTTCTGAGTTACTAACCCACCTTACATTAGTAGGGAAAACTGAAGTAAACAAGGTATATGACCCCGCTTGTGGTTCTGGCTCCCTGCTTTTATTATGCATAGTCTCTCATGGCTTGCAACAAACGGAACAGCGGCTATCGTTTGTTTCCCCGGTGTAATGTACCGTGGTGGCGCTGAGAAGAAAATCAGGCAGTACCTAATTGACAATAACTACATTGACTGCATAATTCAGCTGCCAGATAACCTATTTTATGGAACGAGTATTGCTCCCTGTATCATGGTACTTAAGAAATCAAAATCAGAAAATAACACCTTATTTATAGACGCCTCAGAAGAATTCGTTAAGGTTACGAATAACAATAAACTTACACAAGATAACATCGAACATATTTTAGATGCCTTTAAAGCAAGAAAAGATATCCCTTACTTCTCTAAACTTGTGCCAAACAGTGAAATTGCAAAGCAGGATTACAATCTTTCCGTTCCCACCATGGAATAGAAGAACATTGAGCAGATGGAATTACTTGGGCAACCTTCCTAATCATAGAATTGCTGCTAACCGAATTAACGACATTCTTTCCTATCTATTTTCAAAATAGCAAGTTATAGATAAGCTTAAGGGGAAAACACCAGAGCGAATTGAAGAGATTTATAACTATATCGTTAAGACAGTAAACGACTATGGTTAAAAAAACCAGTCACATCAAGCCATTAAGCTTAAATGTGACTGGTTTCTTTTTGTCACGCTTGAAGCTGTTCACTTTATTTTACTTGATTCAATCCCTAAGTAAGCGTTTCTTTAGAGGGATTCTTTATTTTTCTTTACTCCACTTTACTCTATTTTTCGTCTTCTATCTTTTTCATTTCTGCAATTACGAATGGATAGAGTTCATCGATGAGCGCACGTACTTGCTCACTGCTCTTAGTTCTCCAATCTCTTTCGAGTATATCTGCTATCAATCTCGTATCTTTTGTTAGAAACGCTTCGAGTGCTTGCTTAGCAAGTAAGGTTCTAGGCTTTAGATACCAATCTACGATACGTCTTGGCAATTTTGTTTCTTCGAATTCTATGTTCTCGCCACAAACTTGAGCGCATACTTCCACAGCAACGTCATCGTCCAGTCCTTCTATCTTTCCATTATTGAGCATGTTCACTACGAAACGTCTCTTATTCTTGTTGACTATACTATCGATGAATGGCACATGTTGTTCGCCGCTAAGTTTCTCACCGAGGATATCGTTTATCGAATTATCTATCTCGGTACCAGTCTTCACTTGGTCCAACCTTAAACCTTTTGATACCATTTCCGCAAATTTATCTACTGTGCTTACAATATCGGTTAAACCATCAACGTACCATTTCCAGCCAAGTTCAGAATCTGCACCACCCCAAGGTGCACCGTACCATTTTATCTTTGTCTGCAAATCTCTATGATACTTCCAAGTTGAATTTCTTACAGTATCACCTATCGGGAATAGGCCGTAGAAATCGTACATATCCCATGCAACAGGCGCCAACTGGTCATCGAATGGTGAGTCAGGCTTGTGTTCCAACTTTCCTTTGTACTTGTCGATCTCTGGATATAGCGCTTTGCCATCCTTCGTTGTGAATTTCGTCAACCATATACCGTGGTTTACACCAGCTACCTGCCATTCGTATTCTTCAACTCCAACAAGTTCAGCTAACCTCTCTACTGCGTAATGCCCGTGGCAAAATCCGACCATCTTGATATTTGTCTGCGTTGAAACAAGGGTTGTACCTTCAAGCACTGGATTTGCTGCCTGTAAATACCATGCTTTTGGTGCTTTCCTTTCAATTGTCTTGGCTATCTTCAAAAATAGTGCAAACTGATTCCAATTTGTGAGGTTACGATAGTCATGGACGAAATTATAATTTTGTGAGTCTATGCCTCTGTAATAACCGTGTTTCTCGCCTATTCTTCGTACTTCTTCAAGATATCCGTGCCCACCGGCCATGGCTGTGTTTATAACAAAATCGGCACCGTCGATAGCCTTCTCAATGGAACTTACCTTCTCGAATGTTAAGTTAGCTCCAAAGTATTTGGACAGTTCATTTGCAAGGATTAGCACGTTATTTAGGCGCTTTTCATCAATATCCATCAAACAGACGTGTGTACCACTGAGACCAGGTGTTTTGCACAAATCAGATATGATCCTCATCGAAAAAACAGCACTACCCGCACCAATGATACCTACTTTCAAGTTGTTCATCTGAACCCCTCCTAATTATGATGTTTTGTAATGTTTGAAAGATTTTCAAAAAGATTGTTCAAAATAGATGATACCGAATAATATAATTCTTGGTATAATAAATATAATCAATTTTAGAAAAGTACATTATTATTATATCATCAAAATAACCATGCTAAACATCGATTCTGGATGAAATTATGTTTGGAGGATATATTGGGGGTTGTATTATTGGCGGATAAAGTATGTATACTCACTAGTTCACTGCAAGTAACGTCCGATGCACACAAAATTTTAGAATTCGTCGGGTACGACGTCCGAGAAGTTGTGGACTTATCGGAGTTATTAACTGAACGTGATATCCAAATGATATTGATTTACAATTCATCCCTCAAGGTTGCATACGAGTGGGTGAGAGAAATCAAAACAGAGACAGATCTAAGGGATTTGCCTATATTGTTGATGATACGACACAAGGAATACGATATACTCCTAAACTTGTATCAAATAGGCATCTTAGACTTCATAGAAATGCCACTAATGGATATCGAACTCATATCTAAAGTTGCCATTTCCATAGAACTTAAGAAAAGCAGAGAACGCGTTGAAAATCTATACAGAGAGCTGAAAGAGAGCTTAAATTTAGCTAATCAGCTTCAGAAACTTATGCTACCGCCAAGTATTGATTTGAAATCGAATATATGGCTTACTGGGCACTATGTACCGTCGGAAGTAGTTGGCGGAGACATCTACGATTATTTTACAACGGATGGCGATGTTTTTCTCTATATAGCAGATATTTCAGGACATGGTTTGCAATCAGCACTGCTCTGCTCTTCTATAAAATCACTCTTTCGCTCCGCGATGCGGAGATCCGATTCAATAGTTAAAGCGGTGAATGAACTTTCCGATAGTATGAAAACTGTCCTTGGCTACAACTATATAACTGGAATCTTTCTCAAAATAAAATCAAATGGTACTGTGGAGTATTTGAACTGTGGACATCCGAACATCATTGTTTACGATGAAGCAAGATTCGAAGAGATGAAAATGAAGAACGTTTTACCGATAGGAATGTTCGACTATGTTTACAGTGACACAGATATAGGTACGTTCTCAATCGAAGATGGGAAAACATATCTGCTGTACTCTGATGGCGTATATTCGGGATTTGATCATACTATGATGAGAGGTAGGAGTTCGTCCGAAAGATTCATGGATTTTCTTGACAAAGAAATCTCTGGAATTGTACCGGAAATATTGCCGTTCTACACAGAATCTAGGTTGCGAACGATCTTTTCTGACCTGCCAGATGATTTTTCATTCGTATGCTTTGGAAAGACTGAAGATTACTGTTACTATGGTGACTACGATGAACGAATAAATACATCGGAAAGGTCTATGGTCGATATGTACAATCAAGTGAAAAAATACGCGCTTTCCGATGGAGCAATCATACTATTGAACAACCACGGAAGATACAAGACACTCCTTGGCAAAATGGTTGAGATAGGCTATTTAATCAAAGAACTTCCAATGAGCGTTTCGATGACTTTCGATGACATAAGTGTCATGAAACTGTTTATATAAGTCACTTTGAAAGATAGTTGCGCACATTTGCAACAATCATCTTTATCGCTTTGTATTCGAGTGTTAGAGACATGGAGGCAATGTTTTTATTCTTTGGTGCCTTTTCAGCAACCTGTTCTGGCAAGAATGGGAGATGTACGAAAAGCACATATTTTGGATTTTTGTACTTTTCTGAGTGATGCAAGGAGTAGTAATATACCTCATTACATATATACTGCCCTGCTGTGTACGACAAGACTGTGGGTATTTTCTTTTTGTTGAGCCATTCAACCAATCTCTTGACATCTATTCGTGTCATGTACGCATCTCTTGCTCTTTCAACGATATTTTCGTCGTCTTTATTAATATTGTCATTATCTGGATTTGTAGAGTCCATTATGTTTACACCAAGCCTCTCTATCGTTATGGCAGTGGCACCACCCGCTTGTCCAATGTGGATGGTAATGTCTATTTCGTTTGAATTGTAAAACTCATCAAGTCTCTTTATGCTCTCTTGATAACTGACAGGTAATAACAGCGAGTACAATTCGATACCGTTGAAATTCTCTCTTGCAATCTTTTTGACAATCTTCTCGCTTGGATTCACCTTCTCTCCACCAAACGGTTCAAAACCGGTGACCAACATTTTGATGTTAGTACTACTTTTAACCAGTTGACTTTGAGTTTTCGACATAACCAGTCCCCCAATCTGTCTTAGATTACCATAACACAGTTATATTCTATCACATCATCCATATCGTTATCCTCTCATTATCTTCAACTATTATGCTTGGGATTGCTGAAATTTGTAACATTTTATTGATTAACATAAGCCACAAATTGGGGTAGAATATTATTAATTAGCAACCTCCAATTTTTTCAATCAATTTTCCCAATCAAGTTTTTCAATCAATCAGAGGTGATGATATGGAACGAGTTCAAATTTGGGATCCAACAAAAGAAGAAGTCGAAGTTGCCAGAAAATGGCCTACTTGGACTAAAGAAGTAAGCACTTTTGATTGGTACTACGATGAGCCTGAACAATTCTATGTTGTAGAAGGGGAAGTCGAAGTAACGCTCGATGATGGTACTGTGGTCTCGTTTAGTGCTGGAGATATGGTCAGGTTTTCAGTTGGCGTAAAATGTACGTGGAATGTGAAAAAGGACGTGCTAAAACACTATAAGTTTGGATAATTTTGATAACGAGCGCGTCGGTGCGGAGATAGGTCCATGAATAACAAAGTAAAAGCATACTTGTATTTATTGTTTACGTTACTTGCGTTCTCAAGTATAGAGGTATCTTCTAAACCGCTGATGGGAAGCGTTGATCCATTTTTCATGACTGCTTTTAGATTTCTCATAGGTGGTCTTGTTTTGATCTTCTTCGTCGATAGAGAAATAGAAGTCAAAGACCTACTACCACTTGCACTTGTGGGGTCTTTGAATGGCATATTATCGATGACCACTTTGCAGTTGTCTGTAATGTACTCCAATGCATCAACTGCTGCCACACTTGTGGCAAGTAACCCTATATTTGTATCTCTCTTTGCACTCTTAATCCTTAAAGAGAGACACACGTTGCGTAAATACATTGGCATTGTCTTGGGATTTGTAGGGCTGGTAATCTTCAGCCTTGGCAAGATCGAAGGAGATTCTTGGCTCGGTATCTTCTACGGGATAATTGCGGCATTGACGTTTGGTCTCTACACAGTCTTGCTTGGTAAGTACACAAAGAAATATTCGCCCGTGAGTGCCACCGCCTATTCAACACTGACTTCAAGCTTGATTTACGTTGCTATCTTGGCAGTAAGTGGCCATTTTTACGTACCAAGCGTTGGCATTCCTCAATGGTTAATTTTGATCTACTTGGGAATCATAGTAACTGGTTTTGCCTATCTTACTTACTTCAAAGCTATCGAATTGATAGGAGCAACACAATCAAGTAGGGTATTTTTCTTAAAGCCTATAGTTGCAACACTTTTTGCAATGATCTTCTTGGAAGAGTCGTTGAGCGGTACAAAAGTTGTTGGGATGTTGGTCGTTTTATTTTCGCTATTCTTGTGAAAAATAGAATAATCTACCATAATTGAGAAGAAGAGCCTATTAATTGATAAAATTGCGGAATTGCTCTAAAAAGAAATGAATAGAGCCTCATTTGGTATGTGAAATTTCTACATCGTATGTTATAATAATCACGAAGTGTGAAGGAGGGATGTGTGTGGCCGTATGTGAGAGGCATGAGGAACTTTACGAAGAGTTGGATTCCTACATTGATCAGGTGAAGGACAAACCTGGTATTCTTATCGGGGTGCTGCATAAGGCACAGGAGATTTTTGGTTGGTTGCCACAGGAAGTTCAAGAACACGTGGCAGAGAAGTTGAACCTTCCTGTCTCGGAAGTATATGGTGTTGTCACGTTCTACAACCACTTTTCCACAAAGCCGAAAGGCAAGAATGAGATCAAAGTTTGCTTAGGTACGGCATGTTACGTAAAAGGTGCAGATAGGGTCATGGATAGAATGTTGGAGGAACTTGGTGTACAACTTGAAGAAGTGACTCCGGATGGACTCTTTTCTGTTCATGCTGTAAGATGCTTGGGTGCATGTAGTATGGCACCAGTTGTACTCGTTGGCGAGAAGGATTTCTATGGTAAGGTAACTCCAGATATGGTTACGAAAATTATATCTGCGTACAAAAGGGGTGGATCGCATGAGTAAAGTAAAGAGTTTGGAAGAATTGATGAAAATCAAAGAGGAAGCACTCCAAAATATAAAAATGAGAGAAAGTGGAAAAAGAGGAAAGATCGTTGTGGCAATGGGTACGTGTGGCATTGCAGCAGGTGCAAAGGATACTCTGAAGGCAATCGTCGAGGATCTCAACGAATTGAAGATCGACGATATATCTGTTGTCCAGTCTGGATGCATGGGACTTTGTGAGGTAGAGCCAACGATAGAAGTCTCATTGGAAGGTCAAGAGCCAATCGTCTATGGACATGTGACACCAGAAAATGCAAAGAGAATAATCAGATCTCATGTACTCGAGGGAAAGGTTGTCTCTGATCTCATCGTAAAACGTGGCGAGGTTTAAGAAGTACAAAAAGTACAATTTTTGTGTATATAGAGATATCTGTAACAGAATTTGACTCGGTCAGACATTAAGGAGGCGAATAGCGTGGCTTTAACTACGAATTCAATTCTTATCTGTGCTGGTGGTGGCTGCATATCAGCAGGTGAAGAAAGCGTCAAGCAAGCATTTGAGAGAAAATTGAAGGAATATGGACTAGACTCTGTGGTATCGATTGTTGAAACTGGTTGTATGGGTGCTTGTAGTCTTGGGCCGTTGGCTGTCGTTTATCCTGATGGTGTATACTATCAGAAATTGACACCAAAAGCAGCTGAAAAGATAGTTGAAGAGCACATCCTCAAAGGAAGAATTGTACCGCAGTACCTCTTTGAAGGTTCGAAGGACAAATTGACTGTAGAGGAAAAGGCAGCTCCAAGTGAGATTCCATTTTTTGCAAGGCAAGTAAAAATCGCACTCAGAAATGTGGGTGTAGTTGATCCACTTAACATCGAAGAGTACATAGCAAGAGACGGATACTTTGCGTTGAACAAGGCCCTCACGAAGATGACGCCGGAGGATGTAATAAAAGAGATTAAAGATAGCGGTCTTAGAGGACGTGGCGGTGCAGGATTCCCAACGGCAATCAAATGGGATATCGCAAGGAAGCAGAAATCTGATGTAAAATACATGATATGTAATGCTGACGAAGGAGACCCTGGAGCATTCATGGATAGGTCAGTGCTCGAAGGTGATCCACACTCGATAGTTGAGGCAATGACAATTGCAGGATATGCAATCGGTGCACAGAAAGGGTTCGTCTATGTACGTGCCGAATATCCACTTGCAATCGAAAGGCTTGGCAAGGCAATAGAAACAGCACATGAATACGGTTTCTTGGGCGAGAATATAATGGGATCGAATTTCTCGTTCGATATAGAGATAAGGATCGGTGCCGGTGCATTTGTCTGTGGTGAGGAAACTGCACTTATGCAATCGGTTGAAGGTAAGAGAGGTCAACCAAGGGTTAAGCCACCATTTCCAGCAGAAAAGGGACTTTGGGGAAAACCATCGGTCATCAACAATGTTGAAACGTTAGCAATGGTAGCACCGATAATTCTTAGAGGTGCTTCTTGGTTCAGACAATACGGTACTGAAAAGTCACCTGGTACGAAGGTATTCGCACTTGCCGGGAAGATCAAGAATACCGGTCTTGTTGAAGTACCTATGGGAATTACGTTACGCGAGTTGCTATACGAAATAGGCGGTGGACACCCACAAGGCAAGCAGATAAAGGCAGTACAAACGGGTGGACCGAGTGGAGGAGTTATCCCTGCAGAGTACTTTGATACACCTGTAGATTACGAGTCACTTGGAAAGCTGGGCGCAATTATGGGATCCGGTGGTATGATTGTGCTCGATGAAGACGATTGTATGGTCGACGTCGCGAAATTCTTCCTTGGTTTTACTGTTGATGAATCTTGTGGAAAATGTACACCTTGTCGTGAGGGAACGAAGGTCATGCATGACCTCCTTGAAAAGATCACAAGTGGCGAGGGAACGATGGAAGATATAGATAAACTGGAACAACTTGCCCAAATTGTGAGAGATTCATCACTTTGCGGCCTTGGTCAGACAGCACCGAATCCAGTTTTATCAACGCTGAAATATTACAGGCATGAGTATGAAGCACACGTCAAAGATAACATGTGCTTATCGAAGAAGTGCAAGGCGTTTATAAGTTATGTAATCGCTCCAGATAAGTGTACAGGTTGTACCGCATGCGCAAGGGTATGTCCATCAAGTGCAATTTACGGTGAAGTAAGAAAAGTTCACGAGATAGATCAAGATGCTTGCATAAGATGTGGAAGTTGTATAGAAGTTTGTAGATTTGGAGCAATAAGCAAAGTAACACCTGCAGTTGAGAATGTTGTTTCAAAATAAAGAAATCACGAGGTGAGCCCATTTTAGGTGGTAGCTCACCTTGTTTTTTTGAATGAAATTCGTCAATTTCATTTTCAATTCTATCTTCATATGGGGAGGGAAGGCGTCGTGGATCGATTAGAAATCAAAAAGATCGTTGAAGAACTGAGAGAAGAACAACTGGCTGAAGGAGATATATTGATCTATTTATTGCACCGCATTCAAGATCACTATCAAAGTCATTACATACCAGCAGAAATTGGTGAAATGGTTGCAGAAGAACTGAATGTGTCACCATCGAAGGTGTACGAAGTACTTACGTTCTATTCTATGTTTGCGACAAAACCAAGAGGAAAGTACATAATCAGAGTATGTACAAGTCTACCATGCCATGTGCCAGGTGGTAGAGAAATTGTAGAATTTCTCAAGAAAAAATTAGGTGTTGATTTTGGTGATACAACAAAAGATGGGCTCTTTACGCTTGAAGAAACGGGTTGCCTCGGACTCTGTGGCGTCTCACCTGTCATAATGATCAACGATGATTATTATGGAGACTTAACTGTAGAAAAGGTTGAAAGCATAATAGAGAACTTAAAAGGTGGTGAGTCACGATGACGCCAATCACTGTATTAGTTTCAGTCGATAGCAATAGCATATTGCTCGGTGCAAAGGAATTCGTAACGTACCTGAGAAATCTGGTGGCAAATTACAACATGGATTCTTTGGTAACCGTTCTTGAGACAGTATCCCTTGGTTCTTACAACGGAGTCACAGTCCAAGTACTACCAGATGATGTGTATTATTCAATAAAGTCAAAAGATGACGTGAGAAAAATAGTCGAAGAACATCTATTGAAGGGTAGACAAGTATGGGATTTGACGATAGATAAGAGCAGTATAAAACCCGCAGAGAAATTTGAATTGAAAGAAATAAGAATAGTAACAAGAAACATCGGTGCCATAGACCCAAAGAATATAGGCGAATACATAGCGAGAGATGGGTACTTTGCACTAAGTAAAGCATTGAAGATGAAACCTGAGGAAGTTATAAAAGAAGTGAAAGATAGCGGCCTTAAAGGACGTGGTGGCGCAGGATTCCCAACAGGTCTCAAGTGGGAACTCACCGCAAAGGTACAAGCTGATCAAAAGTATGTCGTTTGTAACGCAGACGAAGGGGAACCAGGTACGTTCAAAGATAGACTTATCATGGAAGGAGATCCACACTCTGTGATTGAGGCAATGGCCATTGCTGGTTACGCTGTTGGTGCTTCAAAAGGTTACATATACATCAGGGGTGAATACTACAATTCCGTTGAGAACCTCAGAAAGGCAATAAAAGATGCCTATGAATACGGATTCTTAGGTGAAGATATATTGGGCAGCGGTTTTAGTTTTGATCTGACCGTCAGACTCGGTGCGGGCGCATATGTTTGTGGTGAGGAAACCGCATTGTTAGAATCGATAGAGGGAAAATCTGGAAAGCCACGCTTGAAACCACCATATCCACCTGAAAGTGGTCTCTTTGGTAAACCAACGGTGATTAACAACGTCGAAACATTGGCAAACGTGCCACAGATAATTCTGAATGGCGCATCTTGGTTCAAAAGCATCGGAACACCGAACTCAGCCGGTACGAAAGTATTCTGCTTGGCAGGGGATGTAAATAGACGTGGTATGGTAGAGCTTCCTATGGGTGTAACGGTGCGGGAAGTACTTTACGGATTTGGTGGCGGCGTACGTGGAGGAAGAGAACTGAAGATGGTGCAAACAGGTGGATTGGCTGGTACGTTCATTGGACCAGATAAACTCGATACACCACTCGACTACGACTCCATGAGAAAGTATGGCGTTAGTTTAGGCTCCGGAGTTATCTTAGCGATTGATAGCTCACACTGCGCTGTAGACATTGCACTGAATACAATGGAATTCTTCAGGCATGAATCATGTGGTAAGTGTACGCCATGCAGAGAAGGCACAAGGTTAGCATGCGAGATACTTGAAAAGATGACGAAATTAGAAGCAACGCAAGAGGACCTAAACTACTTGGAAGAAATTGCAAATTTAACTGCAGATGCATCGTTCTGCGGCCTTGGGCAAAGTATAAACGTACCATTGCTCTCACTGATCAACAATTTCAGAGATGAATTCCTCAAGCATGTAAATGAAAAGGAATGCCCAGTCAATCTATGCAAGAAGCCTGAAAAGAAATCAAAGGCCTTTATCAAATAGGTTTATAAGAATTTCTCAAAAGTTTTAGGTCTAAATTCTAACAAGTATGGCCCTTAGTTTCTGTGATGGGCCATACTTTTTTTATTACTGATAATTCATAAACATCTTCTACACTTCCCGCACTATTAAAGGTACTGGCGAAATACTATATCATTCCAGAGCATATGACAAAATCCGATGCCACGTCAGTGTTTCGAGAAAAGCGAAACCAAAAAGCAACTTATATATCCTTTAACTGTAGTGAATTATAGTCTTACCGAATGAATCCTTCATTGCTATTGTTGTTGCAATCATTGTATTGTTGTCATTATCGAATAATTATCAAAACTTACTGATTTACCTTTTAATTGATGCAGATGAAAACATTACAATGCGTTACAACATAAATCTCTACTTTTCTTTAATATCTATTATTTGACAGAAGAACATTTTAGTATTTCAATTGTTATGAAATCGTTTTCGAAATCGATTTCATAAAGATATGCCAGGTTATTTCCAAATGATTGGACTGACAATTATATTCTACATTGTTCGGAATTTTGCTGAAAAATAGAAATACTGTGAGGAGGCCGATGAAGTGATAGCAATTGTTGGAAGCTCAAATATGGATGTTGTACTAAATGTGGAGCATTTTACACAACCTGCGGAGACTCAAATCTGTGAAAGAATGAACTTCTTCCCCGGAGGGAAGGGAGCAAACCAAGCAATAACAGTTGCAAAGTTATCACGTAAGGGTGTTCATTTCTCTTCGTGCTTAGGTAATGATGAATTCGGTCAGATGCTTGCCAAAGACTTTTCTAACAATGGTCTGACTGGTTTTTCTTACGTTGATAGACCAACGGGAAGGGCTTTTATAGAAGTTACAAGAGATGGCCAAAATAGAATTATCGTATATTCTGGTGCAAACGCTGAACTATCTAAAGAACGACTGAATTGGAAGACGCTTTTAGAAAGTGACTTCTTATTGCTTCAAAATGAGATTCCATTTGAGACAACTCTAGACTGTGCAAAAAAATTTCCTGGGGTAGTAATTTTTGATCCAGCTCCTGCTCATCACGTGGACGCAGAAATTCTAAAATATGTTGATTACATAACCCCCAATGAAGATGAGATAAAAGCCCTTTCGATCGCTTTCTTTAATGGTTTTGTTTCAATAGAAGATTCTGCAAGCAGATTCTTAGATTTGGGTGTAGAGAATGTCGTAGTAAAACTCGGAGACAAGGGTGCAATGCTTATAAATAGAAAAGGAATGATAAGTATCCCAAGTTTCAATGTGAGAGCAGTAGATACAACAGCTGCAGGTGATGTGTTCAATGGAGCTTTTGCAGTAGCCTTATCCGAGAACATGGATGTCAAAAAGGCCTTGATCTTTGCGGCTGCAGCTGCAGCGATTTCTGTTACAAGAGTTGGTGCACAAACTTCCATACCATCGAGAGCTGAGGTTGATGATTTTTTGAAAGTGCATAGTTAAACATCTAGCCCTAAACTTGAAATGAAAGAAAAAAAGGTGATTGTATGAAGAAAATTACGATAAAAGATATAGCACGTGAGGCAAACGTTTCTCCATCAACCGTATCGAGAGTTGTAAATAAGAGTGCACCTGTTAGCACAGAGTTGGAAGAAAGAGTTCTGGAGGTAATAGGAAATTACGGATATAGTCCCGATGCAGTAGCACGTAGCTTGAGAAGGGGATTTACAGATACAGTTGCATTTGTTGTTCCTGATATCACTAATCCGTTCTTTTCTTTGATAATAAAAGGAGCAGAGGATTTCTTTAAGAAATACAATATATCACTAATTGTATGCAGTTCGAATCATAGTGCCAAAGAAGAAGAGAGGATCTTAGACAATTTGCTATCGAAGAAAGTCGATGGGTTATTGTTCATCGGTGCAGGTAACGAAGGTTCGGAATTATACGAATTGCTGAGTGAATTTAAGATTGTTTTTGTAGATAGAGCCTATTCAGGTATTGATTCACCTTATGTCGTTAGCAACAATTATGAAGGAATGAAAGAGGTTGTTAAGTACTTGGTACAAACGGGACATAAGTCATTTGTTTTACTGAATGGTGAGAAGGGTACATACAGCGCAACAGAGAGATTGAAAGGTTTTTTAGATACACTGAATGAATTTGGTATAAATTCGTATGAAACTCATTTTGGTCAGTTTACTTATGAATGTGGTGCTGAGTTAGTTAGTCAATTGAAGAACATTCCTGACGCAATTGTTTGCGGTAACGATTTGATAGCTTATGGAGCTATTGATGCATTGGAAGAAAGAGGTGTTAGTGTCCCAGACCAGGTGAGTGTTACTGGATTTGATGATCTACCATTCAGTAAGCACTATAAACCTTCTCTCACAACCGTCAAACAACCATTTTACGATATGGGATATGAGTCTGCGAGAATTCTTTGGCTGATGATAAATGGGAAGACTGTTAAGAAGAAAAGAGTTGTTCTCGATACTAAGTTAGTTGTAAGAGATTCTGCCAAAGTGAGGTGATTGGTCGTGAAAAAAACTGGCATTTTCAATTCAGACATTTCGAGAATTGTAGCAGAGATGGGACATACAGATATGTTAGCAGTTGTTGATATGGGATTTCCCATTGCTCGTGATGTGGAAAAGGTTGATTTAGTTGTTGATAGGGGTAAGCCGAGTTTTATCGAAGTTGTAGAGGTAATTTTGAGAGAGTTGCATGTTGAGGAGATAATACTTGCTGAAGAGATACATGAGAAAAATCCGCAGACAGAAAAGGAATTAATAGACTTGGCAAGGAGCATGAATAAGGATTTGAAGGTTATCTTCGTATCTCACGAAGAGCTTAAGAAGATCTCGAAAGAGGCGAAAGGAATAGTCAGAACTGGAGAAGACAAACCATATTCTAATGTCATCTTGGTGAGTGGGGTGATATTTTGAAGCTTCTCGAAATGATTGGTATTAGGAAACAATTTTCAGGAGTTATAGCGGTTGACGATGTCGATTTCGATGTAGAGTATGGTGAGATTCACGTTCTTCTTGGTGAGAATGGGGCTGGGAAAAGTACTTTGATGAAAGTACTATCCGGGATTCTCAAACCCGATGCTGGAAAAATCATACTTGAAGGCAATGAAGTAAAGATGAATTCTATCCTAGAAGCTCAAAAACATGGTATTTCTATGATTCATCAGGAACTGAATCTCTGCGATAACCTAACAGTTGCGGAAAACATCTATTTGGGCCTTGAGGAGACTTTTAATATATCCAGAAAATCGCTGTTTGCTAAAGCTGATGAATTACTCTCTCAGCTGAACTTTGAAATTGAGTCTCGAAAAAAGGTAAAAAACTTGAATGCATCAGAAAAGCAACTTGTATCGATAGCTAAAGCACTTTCGAGAAACGCAAAAATCTTAATAATGGACGAACCGACTGCATCGATAACAGAGCATGAAGTCCAACGATTGTTCGAAATAATGAAGGATCTCAAGAGGAAAAACATTGGTATAGTTTTCATTTCTCACAGGCTAGATGAAGTTTTTGCAATTGCAGATAGAGTTACTGTCTTAAGGGATGGTAGAAAAGTTGGGGTTGGGAAGATCGATGAATTCGATAGGGATAAAATCATACAGTGGATGATTGGAAGAAAGCTATCGGAGATGTATCCAAAATCGAATGTACCTTCTGATGAGGTAATACTCGAAGTAAAGGATTTTTCAATACCCGGATACGTCAATCCCATATCTTTTGAAGTAAGAAGAGGTGAAATCTTTGGAATTTCAGGTTTGGTCGGATGCGGGAAGAGTGAGGTTGCTTTGGGTTTATTTGGTGCCATTAGAGGAACTTTCAAGAAAATAAAGCTATTTGACCGCGAGATACCAAAGCTTGATAGTCCATTGGATGCTCTGAAGATGGGAATAGTAATGATACCTGAAGATAGAAAGGCATTAGGATTGATTCTTGATCTCAGCATAGCAAAAAACATTATTGTTGCAAATACTGACATTGTATCAACATTTGGACAGATAAACTGGAAAAAGGCAAATGAGATTACACAAGAGTTTGTCAATAAGTTGAGCATTAAAACACCATCTGTAAGAGTACCGGTGAAAAACCTTTCTGGAGGAAATCAGCAGAAAGTTGTAGTGGCGAAGTATCTTCTCAAAAAGCCAAGACTCGCTATATTTGTTGAACCAACTAGAGGGATAGATGTTGGAGCAAAGGTGGAAATATATAAATTGATAAACAATTTAGTTCAAGAAGGTACAGGAGTGATATTCATTTCTTCTGAGTTGCCAGAGGTAGTAAATCTTTGTGATCGTGTTGCTGTTATGCATAGAGGAAGTATGACAGCACTTCTTGAAAGAGATGAAATATCTCAGGAAAACATCATGAAAGCTGCAGTGGGGTGTTAAGATGAAAAAGATATGGACTTTGATAAGGAAGTATCCTGTGGTTTTTGGATTCATCGTACTTGTTATCGTTCTGTCGATACTCTCGGACTCTTTCTTTACTATCTCGAACTTCCTCAACATTTTGAGACAGGCATCATTCCAAGCAATTTTGGCTTTTGGAATGACGATTGTTATCATATCCGGTGGAATAGATCTCTCAGTTGGTTCTATTTTTGCGTTCAGTGCTGTTATACTTGCCTCAATATTGAAAACTGGATCGATATTTTTAGCAATTTTAGCGTGTTTAGGAGTTGGTGCCGCTTTTGGACTCTTCAATGGATTTGTGATAGCCAAAGCAAAATTGCAACCATTTATCGTAACATTAGCAACCATGGCAATAGCAAGAAGCTTTACACTCCTTTATACAAATGGTATGCCTATAACAGGTTTCGATGAGAGATTCACGTATATAGGACAAGGAGAGGTTCTTACCATACCAATTCCAGTCATCATAATGTTCATTATATTCTTCTTAACTTGGTACATTCTTTCCAAGACAAAGATAGGATTGTACACATATTCCATAGGTGGCAATGAAGAGGCAGCAAGATTAAGTGGTGTAACGGTCGATAGGTACAAGATGCTCATTTATATGATAAGTGGAATATATAGTGCGATTGGTTCTATGATCTTAACGGCAAGATTAGATAGTGCTCAACCAACATTTGGCCAAGGTTATGAACTCGACGCTATTGCAGCAGTTGTCTTAGGTGGTGCAAGCTTGAAAGGTGGGAAAGGAACCGTTTTGGGTACACTTTTTGGCGCTCTGATCATTGGAACAATAAACAACGGACTTAATTTGCTCAACATCTCTCCATTTTTCCAACAAGCGATAAAGGGGTGTGTTATATTAGCGGCAGTCTTGTTGGAAAGAGAGAAGTGAGCTTAAAAAACTCTGTCAAGGAGGGGTATATTATGAAAAAGTTACTTCTGAGTGTTTTAGTTTTCTTAGGTTTATTAGCAACAGTATCTTTCGGTGCCAAGTTTACGATGGGGCTTTCATTGTCAACATTGAACAACCCGTTCTTTGTTACATTACGAGACGGTGCTGTGGATGCTGCAAAAAAACTTGATATCAACTTGATCGTAGTCGATGCTCAAGATAACCCTGCTAAACAGCTGAGCGACATTGAAGACTTGATTCAAAGAAAAGTGAATTTCATTCTCATCAATCCAACAGATAGTTCAGCTATAGGCTCGGCAGTTGAAAAGGCAAACAAGGCCGGAATTCCTGTGGCGACAGTTGATAGGAACGCTGACAAGGGAAAGACGGTATTCCACATAGCTTCGGATAACGTTGCAGGTGGAAGAATGGCAGCCCGCTACATTGCTGACGCACTGAAGGGACAAGGAACTGTTGTAGAACTTGTTGGAATTCCAGGGTCTTCTGCGGCAAGAGACAGAGGAGCTGGATTTGAAGACGAGCTTGCAAACTATCCGAAAATTAAGCTCGTTGCAAAACAGACTGCAAATTTCAACAGGGCAGAAGGACTTTCTGTTATGGAGAATCTTCTAAAGGCTTATCCGAATATCAATGCAGTATTCGCACAAAACGATGAAATGGCACTTGGCGCAATTCAAGCGATAAAAGCAGCAGGAAAACTCGATAAGATAACTGTAGTAGGTTTTGACGCAATTGACGATGCAATAAACGCAATAAAGAAAGGCGACATGGAAGCGACAATAGCTCAGCAACCTTATTTAATGGGACAAATGGGTGTTACAAAGGCATTTGAGTATTTAACACTTGGAACAGTCTTCTTCCCAGTTGACCTTCAAGTAATAACGAAATCAAATGCAAAATAATCAATAACGATAATGATGTTGTTGCAAACAATGTGATTAGCTAACAAAACTCAACAAACATGGCTCCCAAGAATAAAAGATATCTACAGGGAGCCATGTTTTCTATTTTTTAATCGCAGAGTTGAAGTTGTTATTTAGTTTGGTCAGTCGTTCTTTAGTCGTATCATCAATTTGAATAATTGTTTGTACGATTCTTCTGCCTCTTTGTCCATAATCTCTTTCAACTTTATGGGATCTTTCTTCACTTTCTCTATTCTTTCCCCTACGTCTGTTAGGTTCTTCGTGAAAATTTCTTTCCTATCGGTATACCTTCTAAAAAAGCGCTCTGCCTTTGAATTTTCTAACGAGATAAATGGTATACCAAAATAGCCCCCAACAAGTGATGGGTGAAAACGTTCAGAAATTATAAATTTTGACGATAATATACATGTAAGTACGTCGTCTATATTTGATATGTCTTCAAATAACTCACAATTGAGATTTTTAGCTATCTTTTTGGAAACAGGTATGTCTGTTTCTTGGCTTGGACAGATGATAATGTTCTCGAAGTACTTTTTCAAAATGTTGTATCTTTCTGCATCTTCAGATTTTTTCGGTATGAGTATGAGATCATATTTCTTCTCTACTTTTTCTTTATCTAAAGCAACTTTTTTGAGATATCTTACAGAAGGGTCACATGAAAGTACTGCATTTTGGTTGAGATACTTTGCATATCTGTATGATATGAGATCTCTAGCAAAAACGTAAACTTTCTTGTTTTTCAGTATGCTTCTCAACGTGTATCTATCGATTGCCTTTTTAACGGGACCAAGGCTGTTACCGAAGAGAATTACGGGTTTATTCAATAGAAGGCTTAATCTTATCACCGAGGCGTAGTATATGAAGCTTTTTGTGCTTGTGATGTCTTGAAGTAGACCACCACCACCATACACTAACATATCGCTATCGAATGTAGCATCGATCATTTCAAGGAGGCTAAAGCGAGATACTGTGTCTCTGCTTATTCTTTTTGGTAGTGCAATTGTGTAATCGATTTTGAATTTGGCAAAGAAGTCTTCAATGCTCATTCTCATGAGTTCATCGCCGAAATTTCCGTATCCATAGTAACCAAGTAACAGTACTTTCAAGGAATAACCAACTCCTCCATAGAAGTATTAAGCGAAAGTATAGGAAGTATAATATTGACGTACGTTTACTGAAAACATCGTGAATCGTAGAGCTGTGCAAAGGATAAAATTCCTTTTGGAGCGTGATAACATGGTCAAGAAAATTACAGAATCTGTTTACGTAATTGAGCACGAAGAGGCCGCGAATAATGTGATAATAATCGGGAAAAAAGGTGTAGTTCTCGTTGATACTTCTTTATTTCCTGAAAAGGCAAAGAGTATTGCCAAGTTTATTAGGGATCTTACGATGAAACCTGTAGAGCTTGTATTCAATACGCATTATCATCCTGACCATACATTTGGTAATACTGCATTCGATTGCCCTGTTGTAGCACATATTTTGACACGTGAGAAGATGGAGAAGTTCGATAATTCATACTTTGAAGAACTTGGTTTAGATTATTTTGAGTTGCATCTTCCGGATATCATCTTCGAAGATGAATTTGATTATGAAGATAATTTGAAGATACAATTTATCCATGGACCTGGTCATACTCCAGATTCATCGTATGTGTACATTCCCCAAGAGAATGTGCTAATAACCGGTGACACAGTGATAAATAGTATGCATCCTGAAATAGTTCAAGATAGTAATTTGAGCATTTGGATGAAGACGCTTGAAGCTCTTCCAAAGGCTAAATATGTCATACCTGGTCATGGCGAGCCTGGAGATTATAGTTCAGTTAAGGATATGATAGATTATATAGACAAAATAAGAAAATTGTTAGCAGGAGAATTAAGTGCAAATCAACTTGATTCTGATCCAAATTTTACACAAAGGCAACATACCGAATTGTTGGAATGGAGTATCAAAAATCTCATTTCTTAGCATGGTAAACCATCGATGTTTCTATTTCCATATTTCCACTTCAAAGTAGTTTCTGCATTTGTTGCAGAAAGGTTTTTTGTGCACTTACGTGTTACTGTTGCTCTTTACTAAAGGCCAAATACTCCCCACATAGTCGTCTTGCTTTTTGAACATCTCTTCGGCATTATCATCTTTGTACTCATGATCATAGCCTGCCATGTGAAGTATCGAGTGTACTAATACCGTGAGTAATTCTTTCTCAGCCGAGTTTTTGAAGTCCTTTGCGTTGTCTTCAATAACGTCGATGCATAGGTAACCTTCCGCGTATGGCTCGCTTGTATATTCTTCTGAGAGTTCCGATATCTCATCGCTTACTTCTTCAAAATCTTCGTTGCTACCTCCATAGACGAACGTTAGAACGTCCGTTGGTCCCTCTTTCTTTCTGTATTCTTCATTCAGCTCGGTCATGGTTGTTGCATCTAAGAACACGAAATTTATGTTTACATTTCCTATTTCTTGGCTAACGATGCTCTCCAAGTGCGGCTTGAAAGTTGATAATGCATTTTCAAATCTGGAAGGTACATTTTCAAATGTTACCACGTGACTTCCTCCTCTATGATAAATTTCAGCCTATCTATTTATCAATTTATAATCTTCAGTTTTTTCATCTACTGTCGGATATTCTATCCTTTGGTTCGAGAGTGTTTCAAAAACTTTTGTAAAGCTATCTATAATAATCTTCAGTTCATCTACTCTTAGGCCGGTTTCATCAAGCTCTCCTTCTTCAAATAGTTCGATTACGGTGTTCTGTATGATCTGCTTCAGGTTGTCTATCGTAGGTTGTTTCAAGCTCTTCGACGATGCCTCTACTACATCGGCAAGCATTAGAATGCCCATTTCTTTTGTCTTTGGCTTTGGGCCTGGGTATTTGAAATCTTCGATCTTTGTATTCGGATCAATCTCCAATGCCTTTGTATAAAAGTACTTTTGTACTCTCGTTCCATGATGTTGTGGAATGGCCATCTCTACTTGAATGGGAAGTCGGTACTTTTTAGCTATCTCTATGCCGTCTTTTATGTGGTTAATGAGTATGGACCTGCTTATGTCGGGTGACAATTTGTTGTGTGGATTGTCATCAGGTGTCTTTAAATTTTCGATGAAATATTCTGGGTTTCGTATTTTACCAACATCATGATAGTATGCACATGCTCTGACAAGTACGGAATTGGCCTGTATGTTTTCAGCTGCATGTTCGGCAAGTTCTGCTACTCTCATGCTGTGATAATAAGTTCCAGGTGCATGGACTATCAGTAACTTGAGAAGTGGATGGTTCGGTGTAGATATCTCTGCGAGACCTATGTTAGAATAGATTCTCGTTGATACCTCTATGTATGGTAATACACCAAGCACTATTATCGATGAAACTAATGGGTTTAGGAAAAGTATGAGGTAATCTCTTGATGAGAAATAGAAATGTCTAACTGGTTCTTGAAGTAGTATCATAACAAGGCTTACTATTCCAGAAATTAAGCCGGCTTTGGCAACTTGCATTCTACTTCTGACGTTTTTGAGTAAGTATGTCGAGATGAATACTTGAGGAAACAACTGTAGGAACATGAAAAAATCGTGATAATGAAATGCTGTAGAAAGTGAAAGGATGAGTCCCGCACTTGCACCAAATTCATAATCGATGAGCAACGTTATGATCATTGGAACTATTATTATCGGTATGAACGTGATGCCATAGGCTTTGTAGATGAATGTATTCAGAACACTGCCTATCAAAAATGTGGCATAGAAAAACAATCTGTATCTGGTATCTATGTTCATCGTTTTCGAACTTCGTATGAAGTGCTCTACGATGCCATACCAGACTATAAGGATTAAGATAAATTCGTTTGCAAGTCCTAGAATGCTCAGGTCGTATATGTTGTTAGTTACACTTATGATGAGTGCGATAACTATACCGTCGTATATAAACGACTCATCTAAGAACTTATCAGTCTCCGAACGTTTTGACTGACTCATCTTCGGCTCCTCTTCTCAAACGCTTCTTGTCTTTCTTGTCTCTCTTCTTTTTCTTCTTTCTCAAATTTGTCGTATGCACGGATGATTTTCTTCACGAGTGGATGTCTGACAACATCTGCATCCGTGAGATATACAAACTCTATACCATCAATATCTTTCAAGATATCTTGCGCAATGACTAATCCAGAGCGTTCTTGGATATCTATTTGTGTGATATCACCGGTGACGATAACTTTTGAACCAAATCCCATCCTTGTAAGGAACATCTTCATCTGCTCGTACGTTGTATTCTGTGCTTCATCCAATATTATGAATGCGTTGTTGAGTGTCCTACCTCTCATATAGGCTAAAGGCGCGATTTCAATTATGTTTTTCTCTCTTAATGTTATGAACTTTTCTATCGTGAGCATATCGATAAGCGCATCGTAGAGAGGTCGCAAGTATGGATCTACTTTTTCACTTAGATCACCGGGCAGAAAACCAAGTTTTTCTCCAGCTTCCACTGCAGGACGAGTAAGCAATATTCTTTGAACTCTACCTGATTTTAGGTAATTGACAGCAACTGCAGACGCAAGATAGGTCTTACCGGTACCAGCAGGACCTATTGCAAATACTATATCGTTCTTTTCAATGGCATCAAGGTATTTTTTCTGCCCTTCTGTCTTTGCCTTGACCTTTCCAACAGATTTTTTGTATACCTCTTCTGGATTGTCTATCTTCTCATTTTCATCGACTATGTATTCGAATTCAGTCCAATCAAGTAGATGACCATCCCTAGTTATATTTATCATTTCTCGCAGAATTTTTTCGACTATATCGAGTGATTTTTCATCATCACCTTTAACACGAATCTCGTCATCGATAATACTTATTTCAACGTTGTATCTTCTTCTCAAATACCTTGCTCTATTATCGTATTGACCAAGAATTTCCATTGCAGCAACATCGGATGGTACTTGTATTCTTCTTAGGTTCACCTACTCACCTCTTTGACATTCTTGACAATTTACTGTTGAATTTGACCAGTTATTAACTATAATTATACCAGAAAAATGCACAAAATCTGTTAAGATATGGAAGAAGAAAATTGCTCTAATGTATCAACAGATTGACATCATTTAACTACACGACGGTATACTATGGCAGTAGTGCATTTATGGTCGTATTCGCATTGTGATTGATGGTTTCTGATGTATCGAAGTTTGACAGTTATTTGATATAATTATTGTGTCAAACGATATATAACGGTACATCATGTTCCATGATAATTCGTACATATCAAAGGGAGGTCTTGGAATGGCGATAATTAGTGCATCGATTTTGGCAGCAGATTTGACGAATTTGAAAGGTGAGGTGGAAAGGGTAAGACCACACATAGATGAGATTCATCTGGATGTGATGGATGGACATTTTGTACCGAATCTGACATTTGGTTACCCAATGTGCGAGGCATTGAGGACTTTCACAGATATGCCCATAGATGCCCACTTGATGGTAACAAATCCGGATGAACTTGTAGAGGGATTTGTTCAAAAAGGCGCAAATAGGATAACGATTCACCAGGAAACCTGTTATCATCTACACAGAAGCGTTGAACGCATAAAATCACTTGGTGCACAGGCCTTTGTCGCACTCAATCCTGCCACGTCACTTTCCACGTTGGATGAGATACTGCCGTATGTGGATGGTGTACTTGTGATGACCGTTAATCCGGGATTTTCTGGGCAGAAATTCATAGCAACGATGAATGACAAGATAGAAAGGCTCGCAAGGATCAGAAGTGATAAAGGATACAATTTCAAAATAGCAGTTGATGGTGGTGTTGGGAACGAGAACGCACTGGCGCTTGTAAGTTTAGGTGTGGATATTTTGGTCATGGGATTTGGTGTGTTTAGAAATCCGAATTTGCCACAGTTGAGAGAAAGATTGAAGTAAATATTGAAGTAAATGTAATATCAAGATTGGGGGACTTACGATCAAGACTGGGATCATTTGCATTGCATCGCCGTATTCGTTTGAAGGCTCTGTAATTGATTTTGAAGAACTATTTGAATGGGCAAGTGAAAATGACGTATCAAATGTGATTTTATCGGATACAACGCTCTGTGGTGTTGGTAGTTTTTTGCTTGCGGCGAGGAAGTATGAAAAGATTAAAGCGATCGTGGGATTCAGGTACACAGGTAAGACCTACTTAGCATTGGACTCAGGCAAATTGATGGAACTGTTTGATCTCTACAGTAAGAAGAGATTTGAACGACTGAGTGCATTTCCCTCCATTGTTGCGAGGCAGCTGCGTTACATTCCAGGTGTGGAGGTTCAGTTGGAAGCATTTAAGGTGACGTGTGAATATCTTGGTGTAAAGTTAGATGATGAGGATTCAGATGTCGCCTTCATAGATATAGAAGATGAAAGTATCGTAAATCAAATCAGTAATTTTACAGGATATACGTTGACCTCAAAGCAACGATTACCGAGTGCGAAGGGGGATTTCTTAAGCGAGTTGCTTTTGAACGAGAGCGAATATCCCGAGAGAATGCAGAAAGAAGTGCGCTTGATAAATTCAAAGAATTTTGCAAACTATTTCTATACGATAAAGACGATCGTTGATCTGGCACGACGAAATGATATAGAAATCGGACCTGGTAGGGGGAGCGCCGTAGGTAGTCTTGTTGCTTATAGGCTTGGCATAACGAAGGTAGACCCAGTGCGATACGATTTACTATTCGAGAGATTCTTGAACGATGGTAGGCGGGACTATCCGGATATAGATTTGGATGTAGAAGATGTAAAAAGGCAATCGTTGATAGAATTGTTGAGGAAGGAATTTGGCTACGTTTACAACATTAGTGCGTTTGCAACGATGCCAAGAAAGTTTTTGAAAGATTTGAAAGGTGAAGTAGCAAAGAGGCTTGAAAATATTCCAGTGCAGCGCAGTACACATGCGGCAGGTTTAATCATTTCGACAACACCAATCGACGTACCGCTAGTACCGGGAACGTATACGTTAGAATGGGACATGGACGTACTGCAGCAACTTGGATACATAAAATTCGATGTACTTGGTTTGAAGACACTTTCGATATACAAGGAATTGAGAACGTCACTCAACGTGGATACGGGCTTTGAAAGAATGGATGGAAACGATGGTGACGCCGGCAAAGAGAGCAGAGAGACTTATCGATACATCTCAACTGGGTTCACCGACAATGTTTTTCAACTCGATAGTTACATTGGAAAATCTGTTGCACGTGACGTGAGACCTTCGAATTTATCGGAACTGGCACTAACGATCTCTTTGAATAGGCCGGGGCCAATGAGATCAGGAATAACTGACCAAGTGAGAAATTTGAAGATACAGAATAGAAAAAAATACGATATCGATATATTCAGCGAAACCTATGGTTTACCTCTATATCAGGAGCAGATAATGAAAGTTGCCATGGACCTTGCAGGGTTCAGCAGTGTGGAAGCGGATGCAATTAGGAAGGCTATATCGAAGAAGGATATTTCCTCGATAAGAGATCTGTATGAAAGGCTTGAAAGTAAACTAATAGCATTGTATGGCAACGATGGTAAGGAACTTTCAAAGAGTATATTGGCTTTTGGAGAATACGCATTCAATAAGTCACACGCAGTTGCATACGCACATTTGACTTATTACATGGCCTATTTTAAGACTCGATATCCGAAGACTTTCTACGATGTGTATCTGAAATACGATACTTCTATATTAGAATCTGCCGTTTACAATTTACAATCGCTTGGTTACAAGGTTACACCACCACACCTGCATATAGCTGAAGCTAAACGAGCTCGTGGAAATGACGACGGAACGTATCATCTCCCATTGTACGTAGTGCCTGGTATCAGTGCACAGAAGGCAATTGAACTGAGCAATGCAAGGTTTGACAGTTTTGAAGATTTCGTTGAGAATTCTGGACTGTCGCTTTCTATGATCGAATCACTTCTAAAAGTGGGAACATTTGATTTCATCTTTGAAAGCCGCAGAAAGGCAATACAGAAATTGCGAGATATGAGAAGTGGTATAAATAGGGAGGCTATAAAAATCGGAGGTAAACTCTTTGGTAAAGTTATCCAGACGGATGAAACGAAGATCGAAGACACATGGGAACGCACGAATATGGAGTACGATATACTGAAAGTTGCATTGACGCCTCCCGGCGATGTTTCAAATAAACTTGCACCATATGCTTTGGCATATGCACTTAACTTACCATACGGTGTACACGTTGCAGTGAAAGCAGGTTTTGGGACAGATGGACTGAGCACATTCAAAGTGAACATGCCTGATGGGTACTATACGCTTATCTATCCTAAGCAGTACGAACCTGGATTGTGCGGCATCGAATACCGAGTGTATGGTACAATTTTGAGGCAAGAGATATCGAAATCCAACTGCAATGAAAATTATGAAATCATGAAATTGCAAGATGAAAAATCCATTCCAAATGCACGGCCAATAATGAATAATTTTAGGACCACTTTCGTTCGAACTCAGCGTTGAGTAGCAAGTGCGTTGTAGAGTAAGTCACAAAATGAGTTACTTGGCAATGTGCAAAAGAAGGTGGGGATTGTGAAAGATCTCAAAGAAGCACTATTCTATGAAAAGTATCAAGAGAAGTATCAAAGTCATGAGCGTGCAGATGAACAGTTATTGAGGTGTAAACTCTGTCCACACAACTGCGTCATCGCAAATGGAAAAGTTGGAATATGCAACGTGAGGAAGAATGTCGATGGAGTACTTTATTCTCTGAACTACGGTGATGTTTCTTCAATCGCATTAGACCCGGTTGAGAAAAAACCACTCTTCCACTTTTATCCTGGAAAGTATATTCTATCCGTCGGGACATGGGGTTGCAATTTCAGATGTGCATTTTGCCAAAACTGGGAAATCTCTCAAGAAAGGCCCTACTACATCAAGAATATATCTCCCAATGAGCTTGTCGATATAGCGGTAAGTTATCTGCACCAAGGCAACATAGGTATCGCATACACATACAACGAACCAACTATATGGTACGAATACGTATACGAAAGTGCAAGGCTCGCGAGGGAAAACGGACTAAAGAATGTACTTGTAACGAACGGCTACATAAATGAAGAACCACTCCAGATGATTGCCCCATTTATCGATGCGATGAATGTTGACTTAAAAGCATTCAACAACGATTTTTATCGAAAGGTGTGCGGTGGAACGTATGAACCTGTGCTAAATACGATAAAATATTGCGTCGAACACGATATACATGTGGAAGTTACAACGCTTGTTGTACCAGGTGAAAATGATTCTGAAGAAGAGCTGGAAATGGAATTTAGAACACTATCTGAGATATCAAACAGCATTCCACTCCATCTTTCAAGGTATCATCCCGCATATAAATACACCAAAAGTCCAACACATACGAATAAGTTGGAACGTTTGTATGAACTTGGGAGAAAGTATTTGAAATATGTCTATCTTGGTAACGTTTGGGATTCAAAATATGAAAGTACATACTGTCCAAATTGCCACACTACTGTTATAATAAGAGAAGGCTTCAAAACAGAGATTGTGAATTTAGACGAGGAAGGACGGTGTAAAGTGTGCAACAACCAGATACTAGAGAGATTATGACGTTGAACAGGATAGTTGTCGGATCCGTAATTGTAATATTTTTAGTTGTCATAGCGATTTACTTATTGGTCTTTAGTGGTAAAACAGGTCAGTACTCTGATTTCGAAGATTACATATTCGGTACATACATTCAAATACGCATTTCTTCGAAGGTCAATCCTTCCACTGTATCAAAGGCAATTTTCAACGAGATGAAGCGATTGGAGAAAAAATATGATACGTATTCTGAAGGTAGCATCATATATCAATTGAATCACGCGAACGACTGGGTTGAAGTCGATGATGAAACGCTTGCGTTAGTCGATTTGGCCTTGAAATACGCACGTCAAACAGAAGGTGCTTTTGATCCTGCATTAGGAAGGGTTATAGATCTTTGGGAATTTAGCAAATTTACACAGCGTGAGGCCGAAGGGGGTAATTTCACCGTACCTACACTGAGTGAGATAAGGGATGCACTTGCAAACTCTGGATACACCAAAATAGCGATTGACTATGTAGGTAAGAAGATAAACACAAATGGTGCGTGGATCGATTTGGGTGGTATGCTTAAGGGATACGCATTGAAACGTGGATATCAGATTGCGAAAGAATACGACGCAAAATGCCATGGATACATTCAAGCTGGTGGTCAAATAATGATATTGGGGCCGAAGTACAACAAAGCAAATTGGGTTGTAGGCATTAGAGACCCAAGGGGACAGCCGGATGAAAATGTCGGAATTGTGTATTTGAAAGAAGGTTCGATTGCAACAAGTGGAGATTACGAAAGGTTTTTCATCGTAGACGGTGTGAGGTACCACCATATAATTGACCCAAAGAACGGATTGCCAGCAAGTGGTGCTATCAGTGCTACGATCATCTGTAATGATCCAGTTACAGCGGATGTCTTTTCCACTGCAGCGTTTGTGCTTGGTGAGAAGACTTGGCTCTTCACGCGTACTGCATTTCCAACATATGGTGCAGAGGTGTTCTTGGTCACACCAAAGCAAAAGATACTTAAAACTGATAATTTTGCACTTTACGAACAAGCTGATAGATAGTAAATAAGAAGGAGGAAGTGTTTATGAAGAAGATGAAGAGTTTTGGCGGTAGGAACTTGGGCGGGGCAAGTGGTGCACCGGGTATGCCCAAGAACTTTGCAGAGTTGCAGAGACTGCAAACAAAAATGGAAGAAGAATTGAAAAACCTTGAAGATGTCTTTGCCACAGAAGAAGTGGAAGTAGAGGTAGGTGGCGGGGCAATGAAGATAGTGGCTACTTGTAATAGGCAAGTGAAAGACATCGTATACGAAAGTGATGTGTTAGAAGACCAAGAGATGTTCAAAGACCTCCTGAAAGCGGCCATAAGCGAATTGTGGCAAAAGGTCGATGAGGTCAGAGAAAAGAAGACCGATGAAATAATTGCAAAATACAATCCGTTAGGTTGACTTGTCGTTCATCTGTTGTTCGATATCATTGAATTTTATAAGGATAATACGAGTGAATGGGCTGGGGAATTTCTCCAGCCTTTTTGGTTTCTTAATGGTAATATTGGTAATATTTTTCGGCGCACTGCTGCTTTTGATTGTGGTATAATAATGTTAAATGAGCCTTTGCTAGATTGTGTAAGAAAGAATAAAATTCAAGGAGGAACCATATGCAGAAAAGGCAACCAGCTTATTTGTATTTGATCTTGATTAACTCGGCGATTCTTTTATTGTTCTACGTTGTTAAGAGCTTTTTCATCCAAAGTGACATCGTGTTTCTACTTTTTGGTGCACAATACGGTCCACTTGTGTCGCAAGGTCAGTGGTACCGGATCATCACCGCAATGTTCATGCACGGTGGCTTTTTACATTTAGCATTCAACATGTATGCACTCTACATACTCGGAGCAAATACGGAAGCGCTTTACGGTACTTACAAATTTCTGTCCTTTTATTTGCTTTCTGGTATTGTTGGAAATATAGCAACCCAGTTTTTTTATTATGACTCTCTATCCGTTGGTGCAAGTGGTGCTATATTTGGCCTTGTAGGTGCACTATTCGGTGCGGGGTTCAGAAAAGATACACCATTTTACGTAAAACCTCTAACCGGCACTGCTCTGTTGCCCATGATCATACTCAACATTGTACTGGGATTCATGCCCGGCTCTGGAATAAACAATGCAGCACACATAGGTGGATTGGTTACCGGTATGATACTCGGTCGTGCATTACCCGTGTATACGTCGTACAAGGCAGAAAGGGTCTGGAAGATCATCACATATTCACTTGTAGGGATCACGGTTTTGAGTTATGTCTTGCTGATAGCAAGTCTCATCGTAGGGTAAACCAGCAAATCAAAGGAGGTGCCTTACATGGCACGTATGGTGAAAGTTTTATCTACAATATTATTGTTATCGATCATTACATTGTTTGGCGCTGATACTTCAAATTCTGATGTGCTTGTGTTGTTCGATTCATATGGGTTGTTGTACAAAGATGTGGTCGATGGTGAACAGATTCCAAATGGTTGGAGCATTTTACAGATCTCAGCACAGAAATGGTATTTGGAAACGCAGAGTACTGATTCAAAGTACTTATTGCCTGTCCAACTTCCAGAAGGTAATTATCAATTGAAGAATGGCATGCTCGTTTCTGAAAGTGGTGATACGTACGTAAATACATCTTTTGGTTTGGCAAAGTTGATACAAAATGGTGAGACAAAGAAAGTACTGAGAGTATCTGAGAAGGCAAGTGCGCTCTTTAGAGTACCTGGAAGCTACAGTATATACTACACACTCAAAGGCAATCAGCTTGAACAATTCTTTGAACTGAACTCACCGGTTGATAAGGCGTTTGTCATACTCTCCACCGCACCTGGTGAGGGAAGGAATGTTTACTATACAAAGATGGAAATGGCGGCCGTTGCTGCTGACGAAGTCTCGAGTAGTGGCAGGAAGATATTTATCCTTGGGGATATGGAAGGCTTGAAGAGTGGAATGAATATAAGAAATAAGAACATTCAGATAGTTCGTAAAGATTGGAATACGATTTATCTGGGTTATTCGTATACTTACACTTGGCAACCAGCAGATTACATCGTTAATATTCAGTGCAATGACGAGCTCCCAGCTGGAAGCGTCTACGTGTTTTCTGATATATCTGGTCACGTAGTACCGGTGGGAACGGCAAATATGCCAGATATAAATAAAGAAGGAGATCTGTATGTCTCAAAGAGTTGGGATGTCTACCACAGTTGGACGCTCACCAAGTCAACTAAGACAAGTGGTAAGACGTACATTGTGGGTGAACTGAACTTGAAGGGACAAGGTCCAACCAAAATCGTTATCAATGCTAGAAACTTGAACAGCCTTACAGTTTCAAGTGGAAAGATCACAAAACAAGCCGCAGATTACGCGGAGATCGAGTTCAATCTCTCCGGTAGTGCACAGATAAAGATATCATTCAACTATACAGAGTAATGGAGTAAATGGAGTAATTTGTAGTAATCAATATACTGGAGGTAAAATGCTGTGGTAAATTCAAGAAATGACATACTAAAATTTCTTTCCGAGCATCTCAATACTGTGAGTAAACCAGGTAGATACATCGGTGGTGAGTACAATAGTGTATTGAAGGATGGTAAAGATTTGTTGAGAGTGGCTCTGGCATTTCCGGATGTGTACGAAGTTGGCATGTCACACTATGGTTTGGATATACTCTACTGGCTCGCCAATGAACTAGATTACGCATATGCAGAACGTACATTCTTGCCTTGGCCTGATATGGTGCAATTAATGGAGGATAAAGGTGTGCCACTCTTTACACTCGAAACGAAGACACCAATTTACGAGATGGATGTACTCGGCATTTCGATAGAATATGAGTTATCGTATACAAACGTTTTGAAATTGCTGGAACTTTCAAAGATACCGATCAGTTGTTACGATAGAGACGATGATGTCCCCATCGTTATCGGCGGTGGACCAGTTATGTACAGTTGTGAACCAATCGCAGAGGCATTCGACGTGATTTATCTTGGAGATGGTGAAGTCAATTTTGGAAACATGCTCAAAATCATAAAAGAAACGAAAGGTATGAGACGTGAGGAACGATTGAAAGAACTTTTGAAGTTGGACGGCATGTATGTTCCCATGTTTTACCAGCAGCAGGGGAAGAAAATAGTACCAAAATACGATTTCGCACCTGCACTAGTAAGGAGGAACATCCTTACCGACTTGAACAGCGTCAAACCACCTTCAAGGAAGATCATTCCACATGTAGAGAGTATACACGACAGAGCTGTCATCGAGATTAGTCGTGGATGTACACGTGGCTGTAGGTTTTGCAGTGCTGGATATATCTATAGACCGGTGCGTGAGAGGAGTGCAGATAACATCGTATCTGCGGTAAACGAAATGATATCAAATACTGGATACGAAGAATTATCGTTGCTCTCACTTTCTTCACTCGACCACTCTCAAATAGGAGAGATAGTTGAAAAACTTCTTCCGTATGCAAGAGATCACATGCTCTCTATTTCAATCCCATCCACGCGTGTTGATGCATTCAACGTAAAGGTTGCAAGCAATATCGCAGAAGTGAGAAAGACAGGTCTTACATTTGCACCCGAAGCAGGCAGCCAGAAGATGAGAGATGCAATCAACAAACAGATAACACACGAAGATATTATCAATACTGCTAAGAAAGTGAAAAGTGCTGGATGGCAAAGATTGAAGTTGTATTTCATGGTTGGATTTCCAGATGAGACCGAAGAAGATATAAGACAGATAGGTGAGCTGATAAAAGAAGTAAAGAAAGTTGGATTTTTTGATCTTACCGCTTCGGTGAATATGCTCATCCCAAAACCACACAGCGCATTTCAGTTTGCACAACTTCAACCACCTGAATACATGCAAACAGTGAGAAAAATATTGGGTCCTTACAGAAACTTTGCGAAAATTGATATTAGCGATGGTAAAAAGAGCTTCATCGAAGGGATCCTTTCACGCGGTGATAGAAAGCTCTTTTCTGTGATTGAAAAAGCGTACAAGATGGGATACTATGATGAATGGGGCGAGTATTTTTCATACGAAAAGTGGGAGAATTTATTCAGCGAGGTTGATTTATCGTCCTACATCGGTCCGTATGAATTTGATGATGACTTTCCTTGGAGCCATTTGGATAGTGGAGTAGACAAAACTTTTCTATGGCAAGAGTTTCAAAATTTCAAAAGTGGTATCGCAACGCAAGATTGCCGAAACGGATGCACGCTGTGCGGTGTATGCATGTCTTACGGTGTGGCAAATGTTATCATTGATTGAGCTGAAATGCGAGATAAAGTAAATACAGAAATACAAAAGATGTACAGATACATCAATAAATCAAATAGATAGGTACATTGCAGATTAGGAGGGGTAGATGATGGATGAGAGGTCTATGAGATTGCATCCAAAGGCATTTAAGGTGGCAATCGATAGGATAAGGATGGGATATTACTCTGATAAATACTTCACAAGGTACGTAGAAGTTTTGAAAAAGGATAATCACCATCCCATGGTATACTATCAGTTTTTCCCAAGAGAAGATGCAGTTATCTGTGGTGTAGATGAAGCACTTGCAATACTGAGATACTGCACAGGATATTACAAAGATGAAGAAAGAGCACTCGAACTCTACAACAAGATGTTGAAATTGGATAAAGAGATGCAAAGTCTATCGGTTGAAGGAAATGTCGAGGCTGTGGTCGAACTTACGAGGAAGAAATGGGATTTAAGACTCCAGTTGAATGACTTGTGGGTTGATAAATGGGATGATATAGAGGTCAAAGCGGTTAACGATGGTGATTTTGTACCTGAGGGTGAACCACTGATGACGATAGAAGGAGATCCGGTCTATTTTGGATATCTTGAAACAGTGTTATTAGGTGTTATTGCACGTGGCACTAGTACCGCAACTGCGGTAAAACGTGTCGTAGATGCTGCAAGGGGTAAGCCAATTCTTTTCTTCAGTGCACGTTTTGACCACTATTGGGTGCAAGCAACCGATGGGTATGCTGCACTTAAAGCAGGTGCGTTCGGAGTTTCGACGGATGCCAATGCTGACTATTGGGGTGTAGAATCGATGGGTACTATCCCGCATGCGCTTATTGCTGCGTACGATGGTAGTACGGAAGATGCTTCCATTGCATTTGACAAACATGTTCCAGCAAATGTGAACAGAATAGTGCTCGTGGACTGGGATAACGATGTTGTAGGTACAACGTTTAGAACCGTGAAAAAGCAGTACGAATATACCATGAACAAAGAATTTGTGCTTGGTGTTACAGACCCATCACCGGTCATCGGACCAGGTGCAGGCAAGATATGGGGGGTAAGGTTCGATACTTCCGGTAGCCTACGTGACAAATCGGTCACACCGATTGGGCCGCAATCTTTTGGCGTGTGTCCTGAACTTGTCTGGCGAGCAAGACAAGAGTTCGATAAAGTTGGATTGCAGGAATTGAAAATCGTCGTTTCTGGAGGGTTCGATGAAGAAAAAATAAAATTATTCGAATCACTTGGCGTACCCGTTGATGTCTACGGAGTTGGTTCGAAGTTACTCAAGAGAAAAATAGATGTGACGGCGGACATAGTAGAAGTCAATGGAAAACCGTGTGCAAAGGTGGGAAGGCATAAAAAGGATGCCTCACACTTGAAAGTTGTAAATAAACGATATTGGGAAGATTAATTTGATTTTGTAGTTTTGAACATGCGATGTTAGAATAAATTGGTACAGATTGATAGATTCTTCAAAAATCTGAGGAAAATTGAAAAGGGGTGCATCGCATGTGGAAGACAGTGAAGACTACTGTTGGTGAACCAGAGGCAAGAATGATAGAAGAATTGTTAGCAGCGTACAACATACCTGTTATCGTCCAACAGACGGATCTTTTTGTTCATCCAATTTTTGGAAGTAGTGCTCAATGTGAGGTACTTGTACCTGAAGATAGATACGAAGAAGCATACAATATCCTTCAAGGGGAGGGAAGTACTGTGAAATATACACCACTTTACGAAGATCATGTGAAACTTGGTGCCAAGATCGTTGAATTTGCGGGTTACTACATGCCACTTCAGTACGATGGTATAGTAGCAGAGGTGGAGAGAGTAAGAAAGGAAGTTGGAATGTTCGATGTATCGCACATGGGTGAGTTCGTATGTGAGGGCCCCGATGCCGTAAGATTTGCCAACTATGTTGTGACAAACGATTTTGGTTCGATAGACTTTGGCGATATCATCTATACTGCTATGTGTAACGAAAATGGCGGTTTTGTCGATGACTTACTTGTTTACAAAATAGCACCGGAACGAATCATGTTTGTTGTCAATGCATCCAACATTGACAAGGATTTTAACCACATTATGAAATTATCAAATGGTTTTGATGTAAGACTTACAAATGTTTCTGATGATACAGGACTGATAGCAATCCAAGGGCCAAAGACGCAAGAAATGCTCCAACCATACACTGACTTGAACCTCGATGAAATTGGATATTATTCGTTCAAAGAGGGTTCAATATTTGGTGTTAGTGGCATTATCTCGAGGACCGGATATACGGGAGAAGATGGATTTGAACTTTACATACCGGCAAATCAAACTACAGTTGCTTGGAGAAAATTGCTTGAAATTGGCATCAGACCGGCAGGCTTGGGTGCAAGAGATGTACTAAGGTTGGAGGCAGGTCTGTTACTCTATGGCAACGATATGGACGACACAATCACTCCTTTGGAAGCATCGATCCCTTGGGCAGTGAAATTTGAAAAGGGCGATTTTTATGGTAAAGAAGCACTTTTGAAGCAAAAGGAAGCAGGCCTAAAGAGGAGACTCAGAGGAATCACTTTGGAAACGAAACTTGTACCAAGGCACGAGATGGAAGTTTTCAAAGATGGCCAGAAGATTGGGTATGTAACGAGTGGAACGTTCTCTCCAACGTTGGGAAGACCTATTGCATTTGTCATGATAGATGCAAATGTAAAGATTGGTGATACTGTGCAGGTATTGATCAGAGATAAGTACGTTGATGCAAAAGTTGTAAAGACGCCGTTCTATCGTGGCAGTGTCAGATCAAAAAAGTGAGAAAAGCAAGAAAAGCAATGTGAAAAATTGGAATACATTAGAAAATGTATTTGAAAGAGCTATGTTGAAGGGAGTGAAAAAAATGCATAGATACGTTCCTCACACGGAGGAAGAGATACAGGAAATGCTCAGAGAAATTGGAATCAATAGTATAGATGACCTCTTCTTGGATGTACCAAAGACGATCGATGGCTACAACATACCCGAAGGTAAAGATGAATTCACGGTAAAGAAGGCCGTTGAAAAGTTGGCAAAGATGAACATAGAATTTGATCCCGAAAATGTCTTTCTTGGTGCTGGAATATACTATCACTACATCCCATCCGCTGTAAAGCATTTGGCATCGAATCCTAATTTTCTCACTGCATATACCCCTTACCAAGCGGAAGTATCCCAAGGCACGTTGCAGATGTTATTTGAGTTCCAGACGATGATGTGTGAATTGACTGGCATGCAGGTGTCAAATTCGTCGATGTACGATGGTGCAAGCGCATTTGCCGAATCTTTACTCATGGCAATGAGGATAAATGGTAAGAAGAAGATGCTGGTCGCAAGGACGATAAATGCAGAGTATAGAACAGTTGCCAAGACTTATACAAAGCCATCCGGAATTGAAGTAGAAGAGATCAATTATGACAGATCTGGAAGGATAGACATCCAAGAATTGACGGCAAAGATCGACGGCAATACCTCGGCAGTGGCAGTTGCATATCCAAACTTCTTTGGTATCGTGGAAGATTTGAGAGCATTGCGAGAAGTAATACCTCAAGACGTGGTCTTCATCGTTGTCGCAGAGCCCGTTTCTTTAGCGATGCTTGAGGCACCTGGGAAATTTGGAGCAGACATCGTCGTTGGTGAAGGACAAGCATTGGGTGTTACTCCAAATTTAGGCGGACCTGGAATAGGCTTTTTCACAACACTCGAAAAACATGTGAGAAAGATGCCTGGTAGGATAATTGGCCAGACTAAGGATGTCGACGGAAAGACCGGTTACGTGATGATTCTCCAAACAAGAGAACAACATATACGCAGAGAGAAGGCCACTTCAAACATTTGTTCTAACCAAGCGTACATAGCATTGATAAACGCAATCTACTTATCGCTAATGGGACCTCAAGGGCTGAAAGAAGTTGCTTGGCGTTCATACAACAATGCACATTACCTTGCTAAAGAGCTTGAAAACAGAAAATTCGATAGATTATTCGATGGCGAGTTCTTCAACGAATTCACCATCAAAGTACCGGTGAATTATCGTGATAAATGGCATGAAATGGTTAAAGATGGAATACTTGGACCGATCCCAATCGACAGAGTTTACAAAGAACTTGGGCCGAGTGCGTTGGTCTGTACAACAGAGGTTAACACAAAAGAATCGATACAGAGACTCATCGAGGTGATGTCCAAATGACAATCTTCGAGAAATCAGTTAAGAATAGAAAAGGATACGAATTACCACTCTACGAATTACCAGATACGGGTTGTAATCTGCCAGAGCACTTGATGAGAAAGGAAGCACCTGCACTACCAGAAGTCTCAGAAGTAGATGTTGTAAGGCATTACACAGAACTTGCACACAAGAACTATTCTGTCGATCGTGGATTTTATCCACTCGGTTCGTGTACGATGAAGTACAATCCGAAAGTCAACGAAGATATGGCGGCTCTCTTTAGTAATCTTCATCCATTCCAACCGAGAGAGACGATCCAAGGTGCAGTTAATCTCATGGGCCATTTGAAAGAATTACTCTGTGAGATAACTGGTACAGACGACATGACACTCCAACCAGCGGCAGGCGCTCACGGAGAATTGACGGGGCTACTCATTGCACGTGCATATTTTGAAGATAAGGGTGAATTGGACAAGCGTAGAAAGGTAATCGTACCAGATAGTGCACACGGTACCAATCCTGCATCCGCTTCGATGGCTGGATTTGATGTTGTTGAGATAAAATCCGGTAGCGATGGTTGCGTGAATTTGGAAGAGCTCAAGGCACATTTGGATGATACAGTGGCAGTTATAATGCTCACAAATCCAAATACATTGGGCCTTTTTGAAAGAGATATATTGAAAATATCACAGATGGCACACGAAGTCGGCGCAGTGCTGTACTACGATGGTGCCAACTTAAATGCAATAATGGGACGTACAAGACCTGGCGATATGGGATTTGATATTGTCCACCTCAACTTGCACAAAACATTCAGTACACCACACGGAATGGGCGGGCCGGGTAGTGGACCAATAGGTGTCAAGGCACATCTTGCACAATTCCTTCCAACACCGGTTCTAAGAAAATCGGATGATAAGTACGATCTAGATTACAACTTACCAAAATCCATAGGTATGGTTAGAAGTTTCTATGGAAATTTTGGAGTCATGGTAAAGGCATACACGTACATACTCACGATGGGTAATTCCGGCCTGAAGCACGTTAGTGAGATGGCAGTACTCAATGCAAACTATCTGAGAAAGAAATTGTCGAGTAAGTATAAAATTGCATACGATAGAATTTGTATGCATGAATTTGTTGTAGACAACGAAGAATTTGTGAAAAAGACTCAAGTCAAGTCGTTGGATGTTGCAAAAAGATTGCTTGATTATGGTTTGCACGCACCAACCGTTTACTTCCCACTCATCGTTCATGAAGCAATGATGATAGAACCAACTGAGACCGAAAGCAAGCAATCGCTGGATACATTTATAAATGCGATGGAGAAAATATACAATGAAGCCATAGAAAATCCTGAAATTGTAAAGAGTGCACCACACGTCACACCAGTCAGAAGGTTGGACGATATAACTGCGACAAAATCACCGATTTTCAGATTCAAGAAATAAGAGTGCAAGCCAAAAAATGATTTGGAAGGTGAATGGACATGCATCCAACTGATTTAATCGCACCATCGAAGACTTTGGAAGTAGATGCTTTAGCTAAAAAGCTCATATCTGAAGGTAAGGATGTTGTCAATTTAACAGCTGGTGAACCCGATTTTCCAACGCCAAAACCGATTGTAGAAAAGGCGATCGAGGCACTTGAAATGGGATACACAAAGTACACAGATAGCAACGGACTTCCAGCACTTCGTGAGGCCATATCGAAATATCTGAAGGCTAAAAAGGGTATCGAATTTTCTGCCGATGAAATCGTTGTTAGTAACGGTGGAAAACAGTCTTTATTCAATGCATTTGCTTCAATACTCGATTCTGGTGACGAAGTAATACTCTTCGCACCGTTATGGGTGAGTTATCCAGCACAGATAATTCTCAGCAGAGGTCAACCTGTCATCGTAAAGACAAAATTCGAAAACGGTTTTATGCCAACGAAAGATGAGTTACTCATTGCCGTAACGGAAAATACCAAAGCGATCGTTGTAAATTCACCTAACAATCCATCTGGCGGGATATATGATTACGATACGCTCAAGATGATTGCTCAGATTGCAAATGAAAGAGGTATATTTGTTATAACCGATGAAGTGTACGACGACCTTGTCTATGAAGGAACACACAAGTCAATGTATGGACTCGTAAGAGAAGAACTGCTCATCTACATCAATGCATTCAGCAAATCACATTCGATGACAGGATGGAGAGTTGGATACGCAGCAACAAAGAACAAAGATGTCAAAAAGAAGATGTCAAAGATTCAAAGTCACGTTGCATCCAACGTCAATACGATTGCTCAATATGCAGCAATTGCCGCTTGTGAGACGGACAATACGTACATGGTTGAGGAATTCAAGAAAAGAAGGCAGTTTATCATTGAAAAGGCGAGGGAATATGGCCTCGATTTCTTGGAACCAAAAGGCGCGTTTTACCTGTTTTTCAAAGTAGGAGATAACGATGAAGAATTTTGCAAGAGGTTGTTAGCTGAAAAACTTGTTGCGGCAGTACCCGGTAGTGCATTTGAAATGCCCGGATTCGTCAGAATAAGTTTTGCAAATTCATTGAATATACTTGAAGAAGGGATGAGTAGAATAAAGGAATTCATGGATAGTTTGAAAAATGGCTCCAAAAGTTGAGTGATATAAGCGAAAACCATTGAGAAAGGCGTGCTTAAACTTATAAAAAAGTGGGCACGCCTTTGTTTTTTCACTCTTAACTTGGTGAGTTGAAAATTAAAGAAGGGTACAAGATGTCTTAACTGAAATCTGGTATAATACTATTGAGGATAACTAAAATAATAATTATACCGAGAAGGAGTGATTACATTGGAGGGAATCAAGAAGTTGTTAAAGGAAAAGATTCTTTCTCAATATGATATAATAAGATTAGCGAACATGGGAAACCAAAAGGCAAAGGAAGAACTTGAAGAAAGACTTAAAGATACCACAAACAAAGATAAATCGAAGAACAAGAAGTCAAAAAGTTCTACAAATCATAGAAATGAAGCCCTTTCAAAAAATTCAAGGTAACTTCTGGTTTGTTAGTAAAATTGGTAAAATCTACAAACTTATCACATGACACTGGAAGGGAGAAAAGAGCACAAGTTGTTGTGCTCAGATAGAATGGCAAATCAGGAAAACGGAAGAAAGATTTCTCGATTAGAAGTCAAAAACTTAACAGCATTAGTTGGTGAAAGCATTTTATTCGAAGACTTAAACATGAAACTGAATAGTGGAACAATAGCCATCCTTTATGGCCCGCGCGGCTCAGGTAAGTCTGCTTTTCTAAGAAGTCTTGCACGTTTGAATATGGAAGTATACCCAAATATCACTTATACTGGCAAGATACTGTTAGATGATGTGGACGCTGCTTCATACAAAGAAAAGGAACTCAGGCAAATAGTAACGTACATCGATACTAATTTTTTGGAATCACTTGATTACTTGAACTTCAGAGAGCTCATAAGATTAGCTTTTGGTGATCACTTCAAATTCAATATCGAAGAATATGCATCTGAACTCGACGAATTTGGAGTACTGAAAGCGTTATATAAATTTGAAAAAACACCACTCGCGTCGCTCTACGTTCTAGAAAAGATAGGTTTGCTACTCTTCATTGCCTCTTTGCGAAATTCATCCGTACTCGTATTTGACTGCATATTAGATCACTTAGATGATGAACACGTAGAATTCGTCACAAAGATGTTGAAAGACATATCTCAAAATAGAATAATAATTTTGGCAACAAGAACTTTGAAAAGATTTATAGGTCTTGGAGATGTACTAACTATCATGAAAAGTGGTAAAATATTATATGAAGGGGATCCCAACACATACATTTTGGAGGGAATCGAATGAAAGTACTAGCCGTATGTCTCAACCCTGCACTTGACAGGGAGTTCGTTATAGACCACTTTACACTAAACAAGCTGAGCGTAGTGAGAAACGAGAATAATCATATGTCTCCTGGTGGTAAAGGGGTAAATGTTGCGGTAATTCTTGCCAAGTATGGCATTTCTTCCGTTGTAAGTGGCTTTGTTGGTGGATATGTTGGACACATGCTCATCTCTGAATTAAGGAAGATTGGCCCTCTCATTTCTACGAGTTTTGTTAACATCAGAGATGATACAAGAGAAAACATTGCAATTGAAGATACCGTCAACCACACTCTCACGGAAATAAACTCCGAAGGACCGTTTATCAACCAAGATTCGATCGATATCTTTTTGAGAAGATTTGAAGTGCTTGTCCAGAAGGTACAGATTGTGGTTATCTCCGGTAGTGTTCCAAAAGGTGTTGACTATTCGATTTATGGCGAGCTTACAAAGATTGCCAAGAGGTACAACAAAACGGTATTCTGGGAAGCAAGAGATGAAGTAATAAATGCATCGATGAAAGTAGCATTACCAGATGTGATCAAATACGATATGCGTCAGAGTGAAAATATCCTCGGAAAGAGCTTGAGTAATGAGGAAGAATATATTTCAGCTGCAAGAGATTTCATCAAAAACGGTGCAAGACTCGTGATTTTGTCTTACAAGACGATCTACAATTTTGTTGGCACTGCAGACGGTGTATGGAAATTCTCACCGAAAGTTGAGATAGATCACTCACGATTGCTTGGAAGCGGAGATACTTTTGTTGCAGGCATGATATTGGCACAATTGGATGGAAAGTGTTGCTTAGATATGGCACGGTATGGTTATGCAGCAGCCGTTGCTAAGACGGCCTACATGGGTAAAGAACCACCTTCAAGAATTCAGATAGGTGAATACACAAACAACATCTTAAGCGAGAGGGTGGACTAAAATGGAAGGATTGCGAGTTTCCGACATAATGACACATGATTTGACGTTCGTTTTTGAAAACGACACAGTTGAACAAGTCGTTGATTTGTTAGATATGACCAGATTGTCCGGTGTTCCAGTTGTTGATGATGAACTCAAAGTCGTGGGCTTCATAAGTGAGGATGATATAATAAGGGCATGCTTGCCAAGTTATTTCAGCTTGCTGCAAACTGCGGCATTTTTGCCAGATACGAATCTTTTCATAGCAAATTTGAAGAAGATATCGCATGACCCAATTGCAAGGTATGCAACTAAACCGGTTTTTACTGTCAAACCGTCTGATACGTTGCTTTTTGTAGCTGATATGATAATGAGAAAGGGATATAAATTGATTCCAGTTGTCGATGATGACAACACACTAATTGGTATTGTTGGTAGACTCTCCGTCTTGCGAGAGTCCGCAAAGAGGGAAATGGCGGTGAACGGCAAATAATGAGAATCTCCATGATCACGCAAGGATGCAAGATGAATCAGTACGAGAGCGAGCTGATCATAGAAATATTGGAGAATGCTGGTTATGTTGTCGTTACTGATGAAGATCCACTATCCGATGTTTACATCGTCAATAGTTGTGCAGTTACATCCGAAGCTGAGAGAAAAGTGAGACAAACAGTAAGGCATTTGAGAAAACAGAATTCCGCGGCGAGAATAATTTTGGCAGGTTGCTATGCACAAATTCCGAGAGATGATGCGGAACGTAAGGAATTAGGGGTAGATCTTATACTAGGAAATCTGGAGAAAAAGCAGATATTGAGCTTTCTCAATGAGAACGGTATATATTCAAACAAAGACTATTGGAATGATGATGATATTTCATTTGAGCTTGTTGAAAATTCTGTTGAAGAACGTTCAAGGGCTTTTGTAAAAGTTGAAGATGGTTGTAACAATGGCTGTAGTTATTGTGTGATTAGAAGTTTAAGGGGTACGAGGATTAGAAGTAAACCAGTAGAAGTTGTTTTGAAAGAGATCGAGAGACTCATATCTAAAAAGCACAGAGAGATAGTAATCACGGGACTCAATCTGGGTAAGTATGGGATTGATACTGGAGATAACTTAGCTACACTTCTATCCAAAGTGTTGAAGTTGCATGGAGATTTCAGGATAAGACTTAGTTCGATAAATCCAGAAGATTTGAATGACGAACTCATCGAAGTGATCCGAAACGAAAATAGGATATGTAACCATTTACATATACCAATTCAAAGTGGCAGTAATTCTGTTTTGAGAAGAATGGGAAGAACCTACGATGCCGAACAGTTCATGGAAAATGTTAATAAACTGAGAGAGGTAGACTCACTCTTCTCAATTACAACAGATATCATGGTTGGATTTCCAGGTGAGACTGAAGAGGAATTCAAAGAAACGCTCGAACTGGTAACAAGAGCACAGTTCAGCAAGGTGCACACGTTCCGCTTTTCTGCAAGGCCCGGAACAAGGGCGGCTGAATTTGAGAATCAAATACCGGGGAACATCAAAAAAGAGAGAGCGGAGCTACTAATAAGACATGCGCGTAACATAGCAAATGAATACCGACAAAAGCTCATAGGAAGGAACGTGGATGTTCTTGTAGAAGGTGTAGCCAATGGTATTTATGCTGGGTATGATGAATACTATGTTTATCACGAGATAAACGCAGGTACTATCGGTGACTTTGTGAGAGTAAGGGTGTGTTCGGTTACCGAAGAAGGTGTGGTGTCCAAGATTGATCAAAAGCAAGTATCGAACGAGTGAATTGGTTGAATCACTTACAAAAGGCATAGCAGTATACGAAACCATCCGCACATACGGCGGAAAACCTTTTGCGCTAATTGAGCATTACAAAAGGCTATGTAAATCTCTATCTTATTTGAAGATAGAACCACCAAAATTGGAAGAATTTGAGTCACTTGTATACGATAATCTTTCAGATAGAATAAGGATTGTCTACGTGTACTCCGGTAAGTTAGTTAATTACATTTCGACTGAGGATAGTAGTGATTTCATTACCGACTTCGTGAAGATAGATTTTGCAAAAGTGCGACGAGCAGATCCAAAGAGCATGCCAGCTGATTTGAAATCTCTTGGTAGGCCAGATATATATCTTGCAAGGCTTACTAAGTTGGATAATTACGATGTAATAATGCTTGGGAACCATGGGCAAGTGTGTGAGGGGACGTTCAGCAACATCTTTCTTGTGATGGATGGAACGATTGTGACTCCTTCGTTAGAATCTGGTATTCTTGATGGTATAACAAGAATGCACGTGATCAAATTTCTTGGAGAAATTGGCATCAAAACAGAGGAGAGATTCGTTGATCCTCAAGAAGTGTTCTACGCAGACGAAGTATTTTTGACGCATACGAGTAGAGGGATTGTGCCTGTTGATCAAATTGGTAATGTAAAGACGAAATCAACAGAACTTTCGAGGCGACTATCACAGCAATTTGAGGATTATGTAAAGAGGATCATGTAAAATGATCACTTTGAGAAAGGCCATAGAAGAATTATCCAGGAAAAACTACTTTTTTGAGAAGCTTTACATTCTTGCATCGTTACAGGAACAATCAGAAGCCATTCTTGGAAAAAACATCAGCAAGCATTGCAAATTTTCTGAGTTCAAAAATGGCACACTCTACATAGAGTGCGATGATTATATATGGGCAAATGAATTGAGAATGCTGAAAAGACAAATAAAGAAGAAGATTCACGACAAGTTGAAAGTTACAGTTGATGATATCAACATAGTTGTTGAGAGTTCTCGTTGAATCAAGATCTAAGGTATTTCATGAAATCTACGGAGGTGAACTTTGTGAATACAAACGATGTATTGAACGAAACCGTTGCAGATGAATACAATGCTCAAAATATACAAGTTTTGAAGGGCCTTGAACCAGTTAGACAAAGGCCGGGTATGTACATAGGTTCGACTGGTAAGAACGGTTTGCACCATTTGGTCTACGAAATTGTAGATAACAGTATCGATGAAGCTATACAGGGCTATTGCGATAGGATAAAGGTTGTCATAAAGAGCGATGGGTCTATAGAAGTAGAAGACAATGGACGTGGTATTCCCGTTGATATTCATCCTGAAACGGGTACAAGTGCACTTGAATTGGTAATGAGCACACTCCATGCAGGTGGAAAGTTTTCCAAAGATAATTACAAAGTAAGTGGTGGATTGCACGGTGTTGGTGCGTCCGTTGTTAATGCACTCTCCGAATGGATGGAAGTGGAAGTGCACAGGTACGGAAAAATTTATCGACAAAGGTATTCACGTGGTTTAAAGACCACAGAAGTAGAAGTTGTTGGTGAGACTGACAACAGAGGTACGATCGTTAGATTCAAGCCTGATGCAACGATATTTACTACTGTAGAATTCGATGCAGATACCTTACTTACGAGACTTAGAGACCTTGCCTTTCTCAATCCGAACATAACTATCGAATTTATAGATGAACGAGATAACATGCAGAGAACTCTCCATTATGCTGGTGGAATAAAGGAATTTGTCATGTATTTGAATAAGGGTGCCAAGACGCTTCACGATGTCGTATTGATAGATGGGACCTATCAGGATGTTGAAGTGCACATCGCATTGCAGTACACTGATGATGACGAAGAAGAAATCGTTTCTTTCGTAAACAACATAAAGACAGTCGATGGTGGTACACATGTAACAGGCTTCAAGACAGCGTTTACACGTGCAATAAACGATTTTGGAAAGAAGAGAAATCTCATAAAAGGTGATCCATTCCGCGGTGAAGATCTGCGCGAGGGTATGACTGCCGTTATCAACGTGCTCATGATGGGTATACCGCAATTTGAAGGACAGACCAAATCGAAACTTGGTAATGAAGAAGTTCAAGAGGCCGTGGCAAAGGTAGTAAGAGACTCTCTCATGGATTACTTCGAAGTGAATGAGAATACATTAAAAGTGATTATCCAGAAAGCACAGCAAGCTAGGGAAGCCAGAGAAGCGGCGAAACATGCAAGAGAGGCAGTAAAACGCAAGAATGCACTCGGTGCCTCCATGCTTCCCGGAAAACTCGCGGATTGTATAACGAAGAATATGGAAGAGGCGGAGTTATTCATAGTGGAAGGAGAATCTGCAGGTGGTAGTGCAAAACAAGCAAGGGCTAGGAACTTTCAAGCGATTCTACCACTGCGTGGTAAGATATTGAATGTCGAAAAGAGTAACGAACTGAGGTTACTCAAAAACGAGCAGATAAGGGATATCATCACCGCAATTGGTAGCGGCACAGGAGACAATTTTGACTTGAGTAAATTGAGATATGGAAAGATCGTCATAATGACTGATGCTGACGTCGATGGTGCCCACATCAGAACGCTTTTGCTTGCACTGTTCTATAGATACATGAGACACTTGTTGGAAGACGGAAGGATATATATTGCCATGCCACCACTCTACAGAATTGCGGTGAGCGGTGAGAAACCGATGTATCTGTATTCGGATGAAGAGTTGAAGGAAAAGTTGGCTGCCATAGAAGGCAAGAAATATGAAATTCAGCGTTACAAAGGTCTCGGTGAGATGAACCCAGAACAGCTCTGGGAAACGACGATGAACCCAGAAACTAGAAAGATCATCAAGGTTAGAATAGAAGATGCGGAAGAGGCAGACAACCTATTTGAGATACTCATGGGTAAGGATCCAGAAGAAAGACGTGGTTACATAATGAGACATGCAAAGCAACTCTCTCTGTTGGATTTGGATGTTTAGGTTAGGTGCTCTGCTTGCATTAGTTGAAAGGTGGGGATGATATGAAAGCTATCTTAAAACCAGCAGTTTTGATTCCAATTATCGCAGGGATACTTATCGGAGGGGTGTTGTTTACCTTAGGTGACTACGACGATGCACCTGGCCTGTCTGCTATCGGACTAACGGTTGGATTTGTATTGATTATGATTGGTGTGAACAAAACTGGCATAATCAAAAAGGGATGGCTCTTGCCGATTATATTGTTTTGTTTGGGAGCATTCATAACGCTGCTTACTACATCAATCCTGATCGAGGGCGAGTTCGAGGATAAACCTTGGATGTCGCTCATCGGTTTTTCAGTTGCCGCAGTCTTAGTTCTTGTCGGTATGCTAAGGGTAAAGGCGATAGAGAAATAGAGCACATCATAATTTAGCGAAAAGAGCAGACCGGTACAAATTTCATGTGTGATATCGTTATTAGCGCTATCATGTGTTTTGTTGCAGTCCATCGCTGACTGCATTTTGTTTTTGAAATGGATAAAAATCTTGTCTATGTTGCCTTGTTCTAACCATCTCTCTAACCATCCCATTATTTTCCAATGGAACTCCATGCGATATCTGGTAAATTGAGTCTAAAAGCTATCCGTGTAATATCCCCTCACTCAAAAGTCATTCAAAAATGTTAAGTTACCCTCTTCATAAGAATGTCTTCAATCTAAATCTTCTCAATTCTTTAAGGGAAGTACCACGTGATCATAGTATAATAATACGTGGTTCAATCAGCAAATTTGAAAGAGGCGAAAGAAAGGGGTGGAAGATTGAGTTACCCTGCTAGAGTAAAATTGACCAAAGCACTATCGGTATTTATACTAATTGCTTGTGCTTCATGCGTTTATCCTTTCTTTGCATCATTCAAATCGAATGTAGCTACATTCGGTGGGCCTGTGTTGATGGGCGATGTGATCAGTGAGACAGATGTACCTAAAGAAACACTGGATAAAATAATCGTGGCATACTTGCCTGCGAATAGTTCGATTACCTTGACGAAGAAGTATCTCTACAACTTATTGAAGAAAAGAGTTGGAATTATCGATGTTGAAATAGACGACATACCTGTTGTCATTGAGGCAAAGAGTGAGAATGAAATATCAAACGAGGAGAAAAAGAACGAGATATCTGAAGATACCATCAGTGATGTGGTTTTGAAAGAACTCCATACACACTATCCGGATGGTACTACGTTCAATCTCAAGTCTCAGACTGGGAAAGTCATAGATCACGATTCCTACTCCATAACCGTCTACGCAACCACCAAATCATCACCATTTGTTCGAGTGACGCTCCAGAAAGGTGGAAGGATTGTGGGATACGTCACGTTGCAATACAATGCAATTTTGTTAAGGAAAGTGGCAATAGCTAATAGAAGAATAGAGAAGGGTGAGATCATCGGTATAAACGATGTGAGGTATGAGGAAGTTAACATATACTCTTTGACGAAAATCCCAACACTTGAGGAAGACTTACCGATGATGGCAAATAAGGTCTTTTCAAAAGATGAAGTAATCGATATGAAATACCTAAGCGAGGTACCACCAGTAATAAAAGGCCAAATAATAAAGGCATACAGCAACATCGGGGGTATAAGTGTTTCGATCCTTGCACAAGCATTGGAAAATGGGTATGTTGGTAATGTTATTCGTATCAAAAACCAAGACAACGGCTCAATAATAAATGGCACAGTTGAAGAAGATGGCACGATAAAAGTTTTCGAAGGGAAGTGATTGAATGGGTAAGGGACTTATCAGATTTGCCAGTATCGTGTTCTTGCTTATCTCTGTACTTGTTCTTGCTGATTCATTGTATACGAATTCAAAGAATCCGCAATTTCAAAACATATTAGGCACATACAAGCCTTCTCGTGTGGGTGATTATGTTACTGTCGTTGTATACGAATCACCGAGGATTTCCACATCATCTCAAGTCAATTCACTTACTGGCGCATTCGTGAATGCGATAAACACAGGCACGAAACTCGTAGGGTTGGATTTGAGTAAGTATTTGCCAACTAATAGTTCTGATACAGATAAAAGAGACAACAAGAGCCAGGCAAATGCGGTTGTACAATTGACTGCTGTTGTGAAACAAGTGGACGAGACGGGGAAGCTCTTTTTGGAAGGAAAAAAACAAATAAAGGTGGGGAACGACCTGAGAGAAATTATAATCACAGGTTGGGTACATCCTCAATCGATAGGTCCAGACAATGTTGTGAATTCCACTGACCTCATAGATGCACAGATTTGGGAAAATGGTAAGATAGTATTTCAAGATGATCCACAACAAAGTTCTTGGCTCGGCTTGATACTTGCTTCAATAACAGGACTGTTCAAATAACCTCATATTTCGAACGCTTCATGATGTGGAGGTAACCAGCTATGCGCAAATTGAAATCAAAAAGAGTAATAGCGTTGTTTTTCATCCTGACTGTAACATTTACATTCGGTGTGAATGTAAGAATAAAAGACTTTGCAAAGTTTAGAGGTGCTCGAGATAATCAACTCTTCGGCATTGGGCTTGTCGTTGGTCTCAACGGTACGGGTGATAGCGGCTCGCTTAATTCCACGTTGTTGGCAAACATGCTGAAGAATTTCGGCGTTACCGTTGATCAAAATGCGTTGAAGACGAAAAACGTTGCGCTTGTGATGGTTGTAACTGATATCCCAGCATTTTATAAAGCAGGTATGCGCCTCGATGTACAGCTTGCAAGCATAAACGATGCAAAGAGTTTGAAAGATGGGATATTGCTCCAGACACCACTTTATGGAGCGGACGGTAAGATATATGCAGTCGCGCAGGGTAACGTATCCATCGGTGGAGAGGATGTAAAAGGTACTGCAAATCTGCAAAAAAGATTTCCATTGGTTGGATATATCCCGGAAGGTGCTATAATTGAAAGTGAGATTCCATCTCAAATTATAGACGGTAATGCGGTAACTGTGCTCTTGAACAAGCCAGATTTGACAACAGCCGCAAGAACTGCGCTCGCGATAAATCAGAAATTTGGCGTAAACATAGCAAAGGCCATAGATGGTGCTAGTGTCAAAGTAAACGTACCCAACGTCTTTGCGGACGATGTGATTTCGTTCTTAGCACTGGTTGAGGAAATAGAAGTGCCAATGGATACAGTTGCTCAGGTAGTCATAAATGAACGAACTGGCACAGTTGTCTTTGGCGGAGATGTTGTCATATCAGATTTTGTACTTTCGTATGGCAACTTTGTTGTGACGATAAGCAATGGTCAACTTGGAGATAAACAAGCAACCATAGGGAACCTTGTAACGGCATTGAAATCACTTGGTGCTACACCTCAAGATGTAATCGCAATTGTTCAGGAATTGTACAAGGCTGGCGTGATTTTTGCTCAAATGAGAGTCATGTAGTTAGCAACCATTTACGACTAAAGTTACGACTAAGGACAAACGAGGTGATTTTCATGATCAATCTGTCAAATAGTGTGTCTTCTATAAACGCAAACAATTCAACTAACACAAGTTATGATGATTATCAGAAACAGTTGAGAAAGGCTTCGGATGAGTTTGCTTCCATGTATATATACGAAGTATTCAAGAAGATGTACGATACAGTACCAAAGAGTGGCTTTCTACAAGATAGTTTCGGTGAGAGCTGGTTCAGAGAGATGCTCTTGCAAGATTACGCATTGAAGTCTGCAAAAACTGATCTCAAGAGCGTTTCAGACATGATTTACAGGAGTCTTGGTGGTGAGGAGACGTTGCAAGATTCGGCCAATTCACAGGACTCGCAGACTTTGCAAAGTTCTCAGTCGTCTAAACTAACACAGATATCTCAAACTTACGTCAATAGATTGAAGTCCATTCAAATGATGAATTTGTTGAACTCGTTAGTTTCGATCGATGATACAACAAGTTCCACATTGGGCTCACCTTTAGACACATTACTCAATCCCTCATTGACTCCCTTGATTCCCGAGGATCAAGAATCTGGTGAGTGATGGAGAAGCTATGACCACGAATTTATCGATCACAGATATTATAAGGTTCTGGCTTCCAATCCTATTTATTGCACTGCGCAGTAAATAGGCTTTTGTTTTTATGGAGAATTCTTTTGCACACTCCACTTCTAATGTGCCTTTGTATGCAATCGAACTATAATGAGAAACAACGACTATTTGATTTAATCGCGTGTACAGTTCTATATCCGAAAATCTTCCAGCTAAGAGCGCCCTACGGAGTACTTTCTGGAGTTGGCTTGTAAACAATCTACAGTCTGGTGTAACTTGAGCACACAATTGCCTAACCCTTTCTGGAGATTGACTTGGTACATCACCACAGATGGTATAAATAGCCTCACCAGTTAAGTGCATCTTCTCTTCTGCGCTATTGAATGTTATCTTCAGTTCTTCTATCTCTTCCAATTCCATCGACTTTATCAAATGTCTTGCAGAGACAAATGGGATACTTATCTCTTCCGGTAATACTGCTTGAGTTTGTCTACCGTTTTCTGCCTTTAACCTTGCATAAGAGACTATTCCAGCATGTTGTGAGGCAAACTCAAATGCACTAGCAGAGTAGAAAATATCGACTGAACTTCCTTCCTCCAAATACCCTGATACCAAATCAAGTTCTGCAAGGAACTTCCTCTTTGATATGTGTATTGTATCCTCGTCGGTTTGCTTTTGAATGTGAAATTCGTGCTCTCTCTGAGATGGGATGTAACCGACCTTCAACTGGAGAATCTCACTGAGGCACTTGAGCGATAGAATGCCATTTTGGTATGAAAAAACTACCTTACCACTCAGTTCTGATATGAACTGCTTTACAACGTCCAATGGGACTTCAAATGGAGGCAATGACTTTGAAAGTAGGAAAGGAGAAAGGTCGAAGTAACCGGTAAGACAACCATCGGATGCCATTACATACATCTCATTATCTTCAGCAAAAAAGGCAATTTTCCTATTCGATGGTTCTAACGTACCGCACACCTTATCTGCCTTCTTTAAAATGTTCTTAAATCTTTCAGCGTCTATCTCGAGTATGTAAGAGCTCATACGTCCACACATCCAACATCAGTTTTGTAAGATGTCATTGCATCATCATTTCGAAAAAATTCGGAGATGGCTCTATATCAAGGCCATCGTCGTATCCAAGCTTCAATCTCTCGACTCCAGCCCTTGCAATCATTGCAGCATTGTCTGAACAAAACTCCAGTGGTGGAAGATAGAAATTGAATTGTGTTGATAGTTCATCTATCTTTTGTCTGAGCCTACTATTTGCCGCAACTCCGCCTGCAAGCACTATGTCTTTCAATCCATTTTCCTTTGCGGCCTTCGTAACTTTGTATAGTAAGACATCCAATATGGCTTCTTGAGCACTTGCAGCTAAATCATTTATGGGTAACGTTTCTTCGGTGTAGCCAGATTTCTTCAATCGATTTATTTCATACAACACGGCAGTCTTCAGACCAGAAAAGCTAAAATCGAAGTCAGGATCGTAGATTTTAGGCCTCGTAAAAGAAAATGCCTTTGAGTTACCATTTTTTGCCAATCGATCTATCTCAGGACCGCCAGGATATCCAAGGCCAAGCAGTCTTGATATCTTGTCAAAAGCCTCACCAGCCGCATCATCTACGCTACGTCCAACGATCTCTATATCTTCATAACCTCCAACCTTCATTATGAGCGTGTGTCCACCAGAGACCATTAAAACTATGTAAGGTGGTTTCAACTTAGGATATGCAAGATAATTTGCGTAGACATGACCAACGATGTGGTTTACACCAACTAACCTCTTTTGATACCTTAAAGCTAACCCTTTTGCAAAAGATACACCAACAAGGAGCGCGCCAATTAATCCGGGGCCCTTTGTCACAGCGATACCATCTATTTGTTCTATTGGAACGTTACTTTGATCCATTAGCTCAGAGAAAAGAATAGGGAGCGTCTTTAGATGCTCCCGTGCTGCTATTTCAGGTACAACTCCGCCAAATTTTTTATGTGTTGCTATCTGCGAATATATCAAATTTGCTACTACTTTATCATCCTCGACTAATGCGACGGATGTTTCATCGCAACTAGTTTCTATCCCTAAAACAAGCATATTTCATATCACCAATCCGTAGAGAAGTTCCATCTCAAGCGGACTCTTTCAAGAAAATCTGCGGTCTTTCTCTCTTCGTTACGCAATCTTCCGTGATTATAACCTTATCAACTGCTTTTAGGTCGGGTATATCGAACATGATATCGATCATGACTTCCTCAAAGACGCTCTTCAACGCACGTGCGCCTGTACCTCTTCTCAGAGCTTCTTTGGCAATTGCATACAGTGCATCTTCTGATATCTCCAAATTCACACCATCTATTTCAAAAAGTTTCTTGTACTGTTTCAATACAGCATTCTTCGGCTCCCTCAAAATTCTCACGAGGTCCTCTATACTCAAATCTTCGAGTGTCCCTATGACAGGAAATCTGCCAATGAACTCGGGCATCAAGCCGTATTCAACGAGATCATCAGGTGTAACATGCCTCAGTATTTCTCCAAGCCTCAGTTCTTCTTTGCTCTTAACAGGTGCGTTAAAGCCCATCGTGCTTCCTTCAATTCGTCTTTTAACGATCTCATCCAAGCTATCGAAGGCACCACCCACTATGAATAATATATTCGTTGTATCGATCTTTATAAACTCTTGGTAAGGATGTTTCCTACCACCCTGAGGCGGTACGTTTGCAACGGTACCTTCAACGATCTTGAGTAGCCCTTTCTGTACACCTTCTCCACTTACGTCTCTTGTTATCGATGGATTTGGTGATTTTCTGGCAATCTTATCTATCTCATCGATATATATGATTCCATATTGTGCACGCTCTACATCGAAATTTGTAACTTCCAAGAGCCTCAAAAGCACATTTTCTACATCTTCTCCAACGTATCCTGCTTCAGTTAGTGGGGTTGCATCGGCTATTGCAAATGGTACATCCAGTATGCGTGCAAGAATCCTTGCCATGAGTGTTTTACCACTACCCGTAGGTCCTATCAGAATTATATTCGACTTTTCGATCTCCACATCGTTTGCATCTTTACCAAAAAACACTCTCTTGTAATGATTGTACACAGCAACAGAGAGGATTTTTTTCACTCTCTCTTGACCTATAACGTACTTATCTAATTCACTCTTTATTTGGGAAGGTGTTGGAATGTCTCTCTTATCTTTCGTAGTAGCTACAGGCTTTAACTTCTGATCACTTTGCAATATATCATGGAAAAGTTCTACACACTCGTTACATATGTATACATTTCCAGGACCTGCTATCAACTTCTCTACCTTATCCGACGACCTTCCGCAAAAAGAACAAAACTTTTGTGCCATACCATTCCTCCTCATTTCTCTCCTTAATCGCTTCGATACTATATATCTTGTATTGTCCATTTTTCGACAAATACAATTTTACAATGTCCATTTATTCAATATATGATATTACAAAAAATGTTCAATGTCAATAAACTCATTGTGTCATCAGGTTAGAATAAGTAAAGAAATTATAGCAAACGGGTAAGTTTAATAAACTAAAGATTGCACATTAGCTGTGCAAAAACGTTATACTGTCCATTCATTTCTACTAACTATTACCCCTTAAGTCCTGTACCCACGAGTGATTTAACAAATAGATCTTGCAAGAAGAAGAAAATTAGCAGCGTTGGTAAGAGTGCAACGACAGTTGCCGCCATTATTACTGCCCAGTTATTTGCCGATTCTGCGTTCATTATCATATTTATAGCAACTTGAACAGTCTTCATGTCATCTCTCATACACGCTATCATTGGCCACAAGTACATATTCCATGCATAAGTAAAATTGATAACGGCAGCACCTGCTATTATGGGTCTTGATAACGGAAGGATTACCTTAGTCAAATACTGAATCGAAGATGCACCATCGATTTTTGCTGCATCCTCAAAATCTTTTGGGATAGTCTTGAAATGTTGCTGAAAGATAAACGTGTTAGTTGCACTTGCAAGGAAAGGTATTATCATAGCTTGATAAGAATTGACCCACCCGAACGAACTGATGACCTGGAATAATGGTATTATCAAAACTATTTCAGCTGGGATGTACAGTGTAGCAAAAAGAATGGCGAAAGAGAATTTATCACCTTTGAACTTAAAGTTCGCGTAGGCATATCCAGAAAGAACACCCGTAAAAAGTTTCCCAGCTGTTATGAAAACTGATACAATTAAACTATTCAACATCATCCGCCCAAACGGTACCACCTTAAACGCTTGAATGTAATTCTGAATGTGGAATCCTCTGGGAAGAATCTTCGGTGGAAAAGAAAATACCACATGTGGAGGTTGTACACTCATTGTAAATGCAAGAAAAATTGGACCAAACATGAAAATGGCAAAGAGTATCATTGCAAATTCTATTAGACATGTCTTAACAAGTTTCTTTGTATTAATCTTTTTCTTATCCCTTACTACCACGCTACATCACCCTCCAAACATAATCGATACAAGTGAGTACACGACAATACAAAAGCTATTGAAAGTTATTGATAGTATACTTCTTTTCTGCCAACTCTAAAGTAAATGAATGTGACGATAGACATGATTATGAAAAGTACAACTGTTTGAGCAGATGCAGGACCTGTCTTTGAGAATCTGAAACCATCAATGTATATTTTGTAAATCAAATTGGTGGTATACTCACCAGGGCCACCTCTCGTCATAACATCTATAATCGCAAATGATTCAAATGTGGAACTTATTATGTTCATTATAATAAGATAATACGTAGTTGGCGAGAGGAGTGGGAAGAGTATCTTCCACATTATTGACCATGTATTTGCACCGTCAAGCCTAGATGCCTCGATCAGTTCGTCTGAAACCCCCTGTAAACCAGCTAAGTAGAATATAATATCAAATGGAAGTGTTTTCCATATACTGGCTATTATGACAGCAAAAGCTGCATATGGTATCGTAACTAGCCAATTGACTTGTATTCCAAACGCATTTGCCATGACATAGTTTACATATCCAACTACCGGATTAAGAAGAAATCCCCAAAGTGCACCAGCAACTGCTGTTGAGACTGCATAAGGAGCAAAAATAAGGGTCCTGAAAAATCTTACACCTGGAACTTTCTGATTAAGCAGTATGGCTACCAAGAAGGATACCAAAACACTTGTTAAAACTGTTGTACCAGTAAAAATGAGTGTAAAACTCACCGACTTTATGAAACGCTCGTCTGTGAACATCTCAATAAAATTTTGCATTCCTACGAATACTTTTCTATTGCCAAATGGCGAGACCTTAAAAAAGCTGAGATAGAAAGAATAAAGTGCTGGAAAATATATGAATAAAGTGATGATTACAAATGTAGGTAATATGAGAATATATGGGAAAAATTTCCCGGTTCTTTTGCTTAATCTCATTTTTCTTCTCTTTGTAGATAACTCATTCATTACTATCTCTCCTTTCCTCAACTGTGTTCGACTTGCTCAAACAAAAAGTAGCCTTACCTTTGTTGCTGAGAAAGTTTGGTGTAATGCAATATTGTAAAACAGAAAATAGGCTGGTTCATCACCAGCCTATTCAAAGGTAATTATTAGAAGTATTGCTTTATTGCGTTGTTTGCAGATTTTTCAGCCTCTTCCAGTGCTTGCTGTGGAGTTAACTGACCATTAAGCATTTTTTGAACCGCTGTCTCTATAGCATTCCTGATTTCTGGGAATGCACCCACAACTGCTCCCATTGTTGCATAAGATGGAATTGTTTCGACCAATTGCCGTATTGCCACGTAGTGCATTGGATTATCTTTGTAATAATCTTGCTTTTGTAACTTGTCGATGGCATCATTTCTAACTGGAAAATATCCTGTACCTTTATGCCATTGTATCTGTGGATCAACATCGGCTAAATACTTAACAAGTTTCCAGGATGCATCGATTTCATCTTGGTTTTTCTGTTTGATTATCCACAAACTTCCGCCACCGGGTATCACACCTGCTCTTTGTACTCCATCTGGGATGGGGATGTATGCTGCACCGATTTCAAATCCTTGTTTCTTCGATTCAGATAGTAATAATGCGACATCGGATGTGGAAGTGATCAACATACCGACTGTTTGTGATAGGAACAATTGTCGAGCAGCTGTCCAGTCGCCGGGTTTTGTATTTATCATCAAACCTTCTTTCGTAAGTGTATTCCAAAAGTCAAATATCTTCAAACCAGCATCGTTATTGAAAACAACTTTTGTGACTGGTCCTGTCCTACCGTTATTGTTATCAACGAGCAGTTTGTTCTGCTCCGCCATCCATTCTTCAAAGAACCAAGAATAAAGATTCCATGTTATTCCCGTTCTCGTTATGTTGCCTTTGCTATCTTTACTTAGTAGCTTCTTAGAATATTGTATTACCTCGCTGAAGGTCTTTGGAGGCTTGTTAGGATCCAATCCAGCTTGCTTGAACATCGTTTTGTTGTAGAAAAGTAGAGGTGTTGAACTATTCCAAGGCATGGAGTACAGTTTTCCACCTATACTATAGTAATTGCGAACTTGCGACACAAGCTTGCTTTTGTCAAATGTTGGATCCTTCTTAATTAAGTCTTCCACAGGTACTATTAAGCCACTGTCTATCATTTTTTTCGTACTGATTTCATTTAGCTGGACAATGTGTGGTGGTGTGCCTGCCTGTAGTGCTGCAACAGTTTTGGCCAAGATTTCTTCATAACTCCCAACATACTGAACGGTAACTTCAATATCAGGATTTGCTTTCATGAAATCATTTACCGTATTCTGAATGAGTGTGATCCTGTCACCGCCCATCGCATGCCAGAATTGAATCTTTACCTTTGCAAAACTGAATATCGACAATGTAACCATAAGTACCACTAAGAACTTCTTCATATTTGCCCCTCCCTTTTCTGATTTTTGAAACCTATACCCCGGAGATCAAAAATCCGTGATTTACCGCCCTGTACACTACCCTTTGCTACAAATTCACCTCCTTTAATACAATTTTTCTAATCCTTACGACATGTCATATTCAACGTGTTTATTGTACAACGTACAATACTTAGGATTTTTAAGAAGTGTTAAGTTAGGATTAAGATGGCTCAAGAATAAATCAAGTAACTATCTTGATATAATTCTTTATTCGGGAAATAGAAACCTTTCAGGAGAATACTAAAAAAAAACAAAACCTTACCAGAAAAACATAGGTTGAAAAAACAGCCTACGAAATGATGATAAGGTTTTCTCTCATTCTCTACCTTAGTATATTCACATCAACATTTTTAAATTATGTTCTAAACAGTGAATGAATTGTATGCTATTTTTCTTTTTTTTCAAAGTGTGATTATAAACAATTAATAACTCTTATAAATAATGAACCGTTGTTATCGACTGTCCACGCTGTCTTATTATTGTTTTGCCTTGTTTAAGTAAATTATGAGTATATTCTACAGGAGAATAAAGAAAGTCCTAAAATCTGCAAAGTATCGAAAATATATAATTATTGGTGGTTGGTTTTAGGAAACACGAAACTCATTTAGGAATCCAGAAAATAATAAATGGATTCTAAAGCATATAAGAATCTACTAAGATAACGAAAAAGCCCCAGCATAACACTGGGGCTTTTAGTGGATATTTAAAATATCCTTGACATATCAAATTACTTATCAAATTACTGTTCTACTTATTATTCCACCGTTACACTCTTTGCAAGGTTTCTCGGCTTGTCTGGGTCATATCCTCTTTTGTCGGCTATGTAGTAAGCAAATAATTGTATGACTGGTGCAATTATGAGTGGATATAGGTCTTCGTTGACTTGTGGTATGTATATGACGTTGTTTGAAATTCGCTCTATTTCTTTGTCACCTTCGGTTGCAATTGTGATTATCTTTGCGTTACGTGCTTTGGATTCTTCTATGTTGCTTCTCATCTTTTCATACAAACTATCTTTTGGTGCTATTGCAAAGACGGGGAATGTTGGATCTAAGAGTGCAATTGGTCCGTGTTTTAGTTCTCCTGCTGCATATGCAACCGCATTTATGTAACTGATTTCTTTGAGTTTCAATGCACCTTCCATCGCTGTTGCGGTGTTTATTCCTCTACCCACGTACATGAAGTGGTTATAATTCTTGTAAAGATCCGCCATCTGTTCAATCTTTGGGTCTTGTATTATCTGCTTTATGATCTTGGATGAATTCAGGATTTGCCTACTGATTTCATCGTGAATATTGTTCCACTTTCCTAACTTTTTGATCATGTAGAGTGCCAATGTGTAAAGGAGTATCAACTGATTTATATATGTTTTTGAAGCGGCCACACCTATTTCTGGCCCTGCGTTCATGAAGAGTGTGACATCGCTTTCTCTTGTTATCGTTGAACCAACGACGTTAGTTATTGCTATTATCTTTCCTCTAGCTCTTCTGACTGCCCTTATGCTTTCGAGGGTATCTGCGGTTTCACCAGACTGCGATATTGCGATCGTCAGTGTGTCATCTGTTATTCTGATCGGTCGATATCTGAATTCGGAAGCAACGTCTATCAATACGTCTATATCAAGATATTTTTCGGCAAAGTATTTGAACACCAATCCTGCATGGTAACTCGTTCCACAAGCGACGAGTAGAATACGTTTTACTCTTTCCAAATTGAATTCATCGAGTTCATGTAGTACTGGAAATCCCTTTTCGTCGTATCTGCCCACAAGTGCGCTTTCTATAGCCTCAGGTACTTCGTTTATCTCTTTAAGCATGAAGTGCTTGAATCCACCTTTTTCAGCTGCGTTTTCATCCCAAGAGATGTGCATTCTATTGCGTATTACAATGTTTCCAGAGAAATCTGTTATTCTTGCTTTGTTTCCTTGTATGTAGACTACATCTCCGTCTTCCAAGAAGATAACATCTCTTGTGTACTTTATTATCGGTGTAACATCAGACGCAAGCATGCATTTTTCTTCGTTGCACCCAAAGACCAACGGGCTACCTTTCCTTGCGCCTATCATCACATCCGGTATGTCGGAATGGATAACAACTATCGCGAATGCACCCCTCAATTTCTTAAGTGTTTCCAGTACTGCTTGGTAAAGATCACCTTTGAAATTTTCTTCTATGAGGTGGCTTATGACTTCTGTATCAGTTTCGGAATGGAATTTATGACCTCTTTCAACTAATCCCTTTTTGAGTTCTTGGTAATTTTCTATTATTCCATTATGTACAACAGCGATCTTTCCAGTACAATCTGTGTGTGGGTGCGCATTTCTGTCACTCGGTACACCGTGCGTCGCCCATCTAGTGTGTGCAATACCGTTGTGGACTGCCTTCTCAGTTTCAACAACACCTCTCAACGCATCTATCCTGCCAACACTTTTGCTTACATACAATCCATTTCCATCGACAGCCGCTACACCAGCAGAATCGTAGCCTCTATATTCAAGTTTTTTCAACCCATCTATTAGATCATCAACTTTGAATTCACTACCGATTATCCCAACTATTCCGCACATCATTCCCACCCCTTTAGACGATCTTTGAGGTTTTCCACCAATCTTCCTTCCACACCTTTTGCTGCAACTCTTATTGCGTTCATGAATGCGACTCGATCTGAGTTTCCATGAGCTTTTACGACAACTCCGTCAACTCCAAGAAAGAAGGTACCTCCGTAAGATCTTGGGTCTAATGTTTTCTTCATTTTGTTCAGCGTCCTAGCAAATATCAGTATACCGAGCATTCCATCTATGCTTTTCTTAGCTTCCTTCTTTATTATGGTCGAAAACAGTTTTGAAGCGCCTTCCATGGTCTTCATCGCAATATTACCAGAAAATCCATCCGTCACTACTACGTCTACCGTCCCTATGTTTATATCACTACCTTCTATGTTCCCATAGAACATATCACCCAATTTTTCTTTCAGTAGAGCATAGGCTTGCTTTTCTCTATCCGTTCCTTTATTCTCTTCAGTTCCAACGTTCAGCAACCCAACTTTCGGATTACTTTTTCCCATGATCTTTGCATATTCAACTCCCATTGCGGCAAATTGCAATAACCATTCGTACTTCACATCTACATTGGCTCCCGCATCTATTAAAACGGTAAAATCATTTATATTTGGTACGGCAACCGCAAGTGCAGGTCTGTCTATTCCTTGAAGTCTCCCTACCACAAGCGTAGCACAAGAAAGCAGCGCACCAGTATTACCTGCGCTAACTATGGCATCCACTTTCTTTTCTTTGAGTAATTGGGAGGCAATGTACATGGAACTACCCTTTCGCCTCAATGCTTCTGTTGGTTTGATATCCATCGGTAGGTAATCATCTGCAGAGACTAGCGTCCAATAGGAAGATAGTGGGTGATTTTCAAGGTCCTTCAACGTTTGTGGAGTTCCGACCAATGAAAGGTGAATATCTTTTCTTACATTTTTCGCCTTTGATATGGCTTCTACATACATAAGAGCGCCGGCTTTTATTTCCTCCGGCGCTCTATCTCCGCCCATTAAGTCCAGAGCAATGCGTATCATTTTGCTACCTCAAACACCTGCTTCTTTCCGTAATATCCACAGCTCAAACATACTCTGTGTGGTTGCTTTGGTGCCCCACAATTTGGGCATGTGGTAACTGCTACACTGAAGGCCTTGTATATCTTTGCCCTCTTCGTGTGTGTTCTACTTCTTGTACGTTTCTGCTTTGGTACTGCCATGCTTATCCCTCCTGTATATGCTTGATTTTCAGCAATTTTTCAAATCTTGGATCTGGTACCTCCGTTATTTCTTCTTCGTAACTACATTTGTGATCAGGTTCTTCATTCAAATCGGCCCCACAATGCGGACATAGCCCCTTGCAATCAGGACTGCAAACAAACACATCAGGTGTGCTACTGACGATTCCTTCAATAATTCTTTCTTCTAAGTCAATCATATCACCTGTGATTAGAATTTCATTTGATAGATCTTTGAGTTCCTCACTTTTTCTCGTATATTTCTTCTCAAAAGTATACACCGCTTCGATGGTTCCGTCAATGTACATTTTGGAAAGCTTAAGGCATCTGTCACATGGTCGTTCCACATATCCCCTTGCATATCCACCTAAAAGTATCTTGTTATCGGCATACGTTACTATCATCTTGACTTTGAATCCATCATCCAATACCTTGTAAGTACCTGTGTGGAGCTCAATTTCATCTATTGTATAAGTCTCTTCTATAATCTTCCTTTTTTCCTTGATGATATCTTTTACGTTGATTTTCCACATTGAAATCACCTCTTAAATTTGCTATGATTATTATAGCCTTTTTCGTGCAGATGTTAAGTGAGAAAAAATTAATATCGTGTAAATTTTGATAGATTGTGCTATAATTTTAGAATGGTGATGGCTTATGGAGTGGTTTAGAAAAGTACTTGATTGGTTTGCTAAAATTCCGGAATGGTGGAAGAAAACAACAAAAGGGCAGAAGCTGATAATTATAATGGTTGCGGTTTCTGTGGTTGTTGCTGCTATTCTTCTTGCAGTCCTGAATGCTCCTAAATATGTGTTGCTGTTGACGACAAAAAATGAGCAAGATGCGGGCACAATAATTCAACAACTGGATCAGCTTGGGATACCCTATCAAATTGATGCGGGTAATCGTATACTGATTCCGTCCGATTACAATGTCTACGAAGTAAGAATGAAACTTGCCTCAGCTGGTGTCCTTTCTGGTTCCTCCCAAGGTTTTGAAATCTTAGACCAAACTTCACTGGGAGCAACAAGCTTCGATAAGCAAGTGCGTTATCAAATCGCACTTCAAGGTGAATTGGAGAGAACGATATCGACAATCCAAGGGGTGCAGAGTGCTCGTGTCGTATTGACACTACCAAAATACACGTACTACGTACGTGGTGAGATGTCCGAACCACGTGCATCTGTGATGGTAGTTATGAACGTTGGAATGAGCTTAACGAAGGAACAGGTTTCCGGAATCATATCACTGGTACAAGGCTCTGTAGAAGGAATAAAGGCAGAAAACATAAAAATCGTTGATCAAACTGGTAAGAATCTTAGTGAGGCTTTGAATTTAGACGATTCTACAATGATGGCATCGACGAAGATGGAATTAAAGATGAACTTGGAAAACTACTATAAGCAGAAGATAAAGACCCCTTTGGAGAATATATTTGGTGCAGGTCGTGTTGAGGTTATTCCAGATGTTAAACTCAATTGGGAACGGGTAGAGAAACAAATAACCACTTATACAGCGCCAAATAGAAATACCGGATTAATTAGAAGTCAGGAGACAGAACAAGAGATTTCCACGACGCAGCCCACATCAGGTGGTGCAGTAGGAACAGAATCAAATATCCCACCAACTACTTATGAAACAGTGGAGGGAAGTAACTCAACAAATTATCAAAAGAGTCACGAGATCATCAACTACGAGCTTAACCAAATAGTAGAGAACGTCGTTCAAAACTCCGAAGGTGAGATCGAAAATATAGCAGTTTCTGTGGTAATAGATTCGTCTTCAACGGTATTAGAAAACACTCCAAAAGACCAAGTGGAGAGCCTAATCAATTCGATAATTGAGAAGAGCATCGATGCCAACACACCGGAAGGCTCTGTAACATACGCAGTTGCGTTCTTGCCTTTCAGCCAAGAAATTCAGCAGCAGTTTTATCAAGAATCACAAACTATGGCGGATTTGCAAAAGACGCGTACACGACTTGTCTTACTCTTCTTAGCTGCAGTATTGATCTTTTTTGCCACATATCTTGGTTTAATACAATATCGAAAGGTAAGATCAAGAAGATTGATGCAAGAGCGGTATAAAGCGTTGCAAGAACAAGCTCAGCGTACAATAGAATCTGTAAGTCAAGAGGAAGTTATACCAGGCGCTGAGGAAGAAAGTTTGATGGAACAATTGAAAACTTATCTGCAACAAGTTGCTGATACGGTACCTGAAGATGTTGCAACTGTGTTGAAAGTATGGATTTCTGAGAAGGGATGATAATATGGCTGGAAAACTTACTGGTAGAAGGAAAGCTGCCATATTGCTTGTAACCATGGGCCCCGAAAAGGCGGCAAGAGTTCTCAAAGGGCTAGATGATTCAGAAGTTGAAGCTTTAACCATTGAGATTGCCAATTTGGGCAAAGTAAGTAATGATGAACGTAAGGCAGTTCTAGAAGAGTTCCAAAGCTTGACAAAAGCTCGTGAGATGATAATCAGCGGTGGTATAGATTACGCCAAGGATATGCTTATAAAAGCCTTCGGTCCAGAGAAGGCGATGCAGATAATAGAAAGGCTTGTATCTAATTTGGCAGTGAAACCATTTGAGTTCATGAAGACAGCCGATGTCGTTCAGATAGTGAATTTTTTGCAATCGGAGCATCCACAAACTATAGCCTTGGTACTGAGTTTTTTGGACGTTAGGGTTGCATCGCAAGTTTTGGGAGCACTTCCGGAAAATCTTCAACTTGAGGTTGTAAAGAGAATTTCATTGTTAGAAAGAGCCTCACCAGATGTCGTTAAAGAAGTGGAAAAGTTGCTGGAAAAGAAATTCGCCGGTGTTACGACGCAAACAATGAGTGTTGTTGGTGGACTTGATACTGCTGCTGAGATAATGAATAACCTTGATAGGTCTACGGAAAGAACGCTAATGGAAAGGCTTACGTATGAATCTCCAGAACTTGCTGAGGAGATCAGGAAAAGGATGTTTGTCTTTGAAGATATACTCAAACTCGATGACAGATCAGTACAACTTGTACTTAGAGAAATCAACACACAAGATTTGGCAGTTGCATTGAAGGGTGCTTCAGAGGATTTAAAAGAAAAGATATTCAACAATATGTCGAAACGTGCACAACAATTGTTAAAAGATGAAATAGAATTCATGGGACCTGTAAGAGTGAAAGATGTTGAAGAAGCTCAACAAAAGATCATAAATGTGATAAGACGACTCGAAGAAGCAGGAGAAATAGTCGTTGCACACGGTGGTGGAGAAGAACTCATCACCTAATTTGTTTTCAACTCTGTCATGCTTTGTCATAAGGGGTTCACTAAGGAGAGTATTTTTAATGTGGGATGAAAATGTATATTGTGCTGTAGATATAGAGACAACAGGGTTAGATCCTTCGATGGGAGATATGATCATCGAAGTCGCAATCGTTCCGGTTTACAAGGGTAAAATCGTTAGGGAGCTTGTTTACTCATCTTTGGTAAATCCGAAGGTTTACATCCATGCGTACGCTCAGAAGATTCACAAGATCACGAATAGTGATATAGATGGTGCTCCTGGATTAGATGAAGTCATATCAGTGTTGAGAAAGTACTCTCAAGATACGATAATGGTATTTCACAATGCAAAGTTTGATTTAACCTTCTTGGATTATGCGGCCAAAGAAATTGGTCAGCTGCCATTGAATGTGTACTACATAGATACGTTGGATATTTCTCAAACGATATATGGAAGGCGAAGAAAACTTGAAAGCCTTGCCCAGGAATTTGGTGTATCGCATAAGGTAACGCATAGAGCTTACGATGATGCGACGGTTACTGCTGAGGTGTTCATTAAATTCTTTGATAAGTTTGGGTGGGAAACGATGCATGAGTTCTTGAAAAAATGGTTGGGAAAGGAGTACTGAGATGGTCAAGAATTACATTTTGGATACAAACGTACTTGTACACGATCCCGATGCGATATATTCTTTTCAAGATAACAATGTCTTTATCCCATTACCGGTTTTGGAAGAGCTCGATAAACTGAAAAGAGAACAAGGTAGAATTGGTAAGAATGTACGTACTGTGATAAGGTCACTCGAAGAGTTGCGTAACCGTGGAGATCTGAATACTGGAATAAAACTTTCCAACGGTGGACAATTGATGATTTCTGTGCTTACTGAATCTGATTTCGATAGGTACCAGGTAAAGTTCTTGTTTGAAAAGTATGTGGATAACTGGATAATTTCGTATGCAATGTATCTTAAAGAACATAGCAATATTCCAACGATCATCGTTTCGAAAGATATAAGCCTGAGATTGAAGGCTTCAGCACTTGGATTAGTTGCTCAAGATTATCTGACAGATAAAAATGATCTCAATAAATTACCATTGGGATATCACACGGTCAAGAAAATAGATGAGATCAATAAGGAAACGTTGGTGCCAAACGAATATGTCGAATCCAACGAAGGCTTTTTCAGATTCGATGGTGATAAATTTGTAAAGATCGATTCTAAGCCAAAGGTCTTCGGTGTAACACCTAGAAATAAGGAGCAACTTTTTTCTCTTGATGCACTCACAAATGATCAAATAAACCTGGTATCGTTGATTGGTATCGCAGGAACCGGTAAGACCTTCCTCGCGTTGGCCGCAGGTCTTCAAAAGACTTTGATAGAAGGTATTTACGATAGGATAACAGTTGCTCGGCCATTGATACCAATGGGTGGGAAAGACATAGGTTACCTTCCTGGTGCATTGGAAGAAAAGATATCCCCTTGGATGAGTGGCGTAATGGACAATTTGGAATACATCTGCAGGCTAAACAATGTCAGTTTCAAAGATTTAATGAAAAAAGAGATTATAGAGCTTGAAGCTTTGACATACATCAGAGGACGTTCTATCCCGAAACAATTCATAATAATCGACGAGGCACAGAACCTTACACCTCTTGAAATTAAGACCATATTGACAAGGGCAGGAGATGGCTCAAAGATTGTCTTGACGGGAGATCCGTATCAGATAGATACTCCGTATTTGGATGATAGCAGTAATGGATTAGTCCACGCTGCTACTAAATTGAGAGGGCAAAAGATAGTGTGCCACATCGTGCTTACAAAAGGTGAGCGTTCTGAACTTGCAAGCCTCGCTGCAGAGATGCTATAGCATAATCTACAACATGAAAAATGCGAATATTGTGTAAAATAAGACAACGGGGGAGGAATGCATGTGACTGTTGAAGTAAACAACTTAAAATTGTACGATGATTTCAAAGACTTCTCAAAATTTCAAAATCAGATCGAACAGTGCAAGGTCAATTTTCTGCTCAGACTTTCAAAATCGTACCAAGATGCACAGTTCGTGTTCTACAATGTTTTGGGTCAGCTTGCACTAATTGAAGATATTGAAAAACTTTTGGGTAGTATTTTCAGAAACTACGAAATCATCTATGAACCAGTAGACCTTGACTTTAATTCCTCCCCAATAGATAATAAGCCATTTATAAGAGTAGATAGGGAACTCGTTGCTGTGGAAGGAACGGAGACAATAGGATTAAAACGTGCTAGCGATTTACGTCAACTCTTATGTGAACACACAAAGTGTTTCTATGTTTTCGAAGTACCTACGAATAAAAAGATGGATGATAATGTGCAATCTTTTGTTGTAGAAATAGACCCAAGGAACTTCATGGAATCTGAGTTGGTTAACGGAATAGAAGACGTTGGAGCTAAATACCTTGTGCTCAAGCTCCTCAGGGGTGAAAAGGTATGTTTCTGAGAAGAGCAAAGATAGAGGGATTCGGAAAACTTACCGATAAAGAGTTCTCGTTCAAGCCCGGTATGAATGTAGTGTTCGGACCGAACGAAAGTGGTAAGACGACACTTGCAAAATTCCTTCTGTATACACTTACTGCACCAAATCAAGATGCACTGAAATTCAAGCCATGGAATGGAGACAAATTCGGTGGATTGGTTGAGACTTCCGATGGGACTTACACATTTGGAGAACCAAAAGACGACAATATCAGTAAGTCTGTTTTGGAAAATGTTGCCTTCCTATTGGAAGATGACGATATTGAGACCATAACTTTGGATAGGAACATCATTGAAAGCTCACTGAAGAAAAAAAGCGAGAAGACAGATGAAGGAAAGATGCTGAAATCAGCTATGCAGAATATAAGTAATCTGAATTTGAAATCCTGTATTGAGACATTATCGTCTGATTTAGAAAAGATAGAAAAAGAGATAAATGCAATTAAAGAGAAAATTGGTTTGAGAAACAAACTATGCATTGAACAGAAAAAAGTAGGATCTCAGATAAGAAAATATGAGGATACTTTAATTACTATCAAAAATAAACTTCTCGATGTTTCTAAAGAAAGAAGAGATAAAATATCCAATGAAATTAATGAAGTCAAAAGAAGAATTGAGAGTTTGAAATCGGAATTGGCAAAATACCAATGGGTTGAAAGTGTAGAGTCTGAGTCTATTCAAGAACTTTCGAGTGTATTTGAAAAGGAAAACAACGTAAAAAATCAAATGACCAAGCTTGAAAGTGAAGAGAAAGAACTGCAGAAAAGCATCGACTCGAAGTCAGCTGAGTTGGAGAGCAAGTTGAAATTGCTTGGTGCCACATCTGAAAAAGATTTGGAAAACATCAGTCTTAGACTCAAACATCTCAGTCTCTTGGCAAAGATGTACGGAGATGGTGTAAATGAAAGTGTGGTAGAAGACCCGTTGTGGAAAGTGTTCCTGGAAAATCCATCGATATTGGATGATGCAGAAGAGGAAGAACAAAGGCTGCAAGAAAGTAGGGCGATGGCTGAACAAGATAAACGGTCACTGCAAGAGCAGATAGAGAGAACTGAAAATAGTGCAAAATATTCAAGGGACCTCTCTTTGGTATCTGCAGTTGCTGGGATAGTACTTTTCGTCTTAGGCCTGCTGTTCAGTAGTATATCGTTGTTCATGTACATACCCTCAGTGCTGTTTTTAGCGGCGAGTGTATTTCTTGTCACAAGATGGAGAAGAAACATCTCTCTGGTTGACGTATTGCAGGAAAATTTGGTTCAATTATCGATCGAAGATAGGCAGGTCTCCAACGTATGGAAAGTGCTTAGACAATATGGTGTTTCGGATGTAAGACAGCTGAGGCGAAAATATTCGGAGTTTCTCGAATGGAAGGCAAAAAACATCGAAAAGGGCAGACAAATTGAGCAATTAAAAGCGATAGAACAAGAGATGATTGCAGAATTATCGAAATTTGGTGTAACGGGTGCGGCGCAGATGATCATTTCAGCCGTTGAAAATCTTCAAAGGACTTTCAATGAAATTCAGGAGATAATATACGAGAAAGAATCAATGGAACGGAAATTGATGCAAGTACGCGGTGAGTATCTGTCACTCCAAAAGGATCTTAGAAACGTTACGGAGCTCATTGAAACAAACTTGAAGAAAATGAACTTAAAGAGGGAAGATGTAAATAATTACAACGAAGCATACAGAAGCTATTCCCAATTAAAGAGCGACTTGGCTGATTCACAGAAGAGACTTAGCGAACTCGAGGCTGACTTGGTTAATGAACAGAAAGATGTTGTAATTACTGAGTTGAAATTCAATTTATCAGAAGTTGAGAAAAAACTTTCTGAGTTAAGAACTACTTACGATGAACTGTCCTCGAAAATAGAAGGATTGATCGTTGATCAGAAAAGTCTAAATGCGCTCTTGGTTCAAAGAGACGAGATAAATCTTAAGATGCGTTTGATAACTTACCTTGGGAATATTGTGCCAAAGGTATACGATTATTTGCAAAATAGGTTCAATAGATTCGTAGATAGTTACTATAAAACGTTCAGTGAGGAATTTACAAAATTCTTCTACAACGTTTCGGGCCAACCACGTAATTTCGTAGTTACACCAGATCTTTCGATAAAAATAGTCGTTGAAGGAGATTTGAAGGATCCCTCTGAATATCTCAGCGGTTCTACGAAAGATTTACTGATATTCGGAATCAAAAATGCGCTATACAAGACTTTTTTTGATTTCAACATGCCACTTGTCATCGACAACACACTCATAAGGTTCGATGATGATAGATTAGCAAAGATACTTGATTATCTGAAAGATGAATCAAACTATCGCCAAATCATATTTATGACAAGCGATAGTAGAATACTTAAAATACTGGGAAATGAGAACGTCAATACGATTTATTTGGAGGGATAATCGATGTACAAACGTGTCCTACTAAAACTAAGTGGTGAGGTTTTGAGTGGTGAGGCTCAAAAGGGATTTAGTGATGAACATGTTGATTATTTGATCGAGGAGATAAAGAACGTTGCAGAACGCGGAATCAAACTTGGCATTGTAATAGGTGCTGGCAACCTGTTCAGAGGTAGAGATTTCGATGGACTGAGACCTACAATAGCCGACCAAATTGGTATGCTCGGTACAGTCATAAATGCACTCTATCTTAAAGATAGATTGGAGAGTGCCAATATAAAGACTGTCGTTGTCTCTCAAATAGTTTCTATCCCTTCAGTCAAGATGATAAATTACGATGATATCGACCTTTACTTCGAAGCAGGATACGTTGTTGTGTTTGCAGGTGGGACGAGTAATCCGTTCTTTACCACAGATACCGGTGCTGCATTGAGAGCAGTTGAAATGAAAGCGGAACTCTTGATAAAAGGCACAAAGGTATCTGGGATATACGATAAAGACCCAAAGGTACACAACGATGCCAAGAAATACGATACGATAACTTATGATCAAGCAATAGAAGAAAATTTGAAGATAATGGATACAGAGGCATTTTCCATCTGTAAGAGGTACGATATGAAGATACTCGTTACAGACTTTTTCGAACGTGGGAATCTACTGAGAGCAATCAACGGGGAGAATGTCGGCACATTAGTAGTACCAAAGTAATATCGGTAGTTATTGTTTTCACAGTGGAAAGAAAATATGCAATGAATGGGTGAATGTATGGGTATAAATTTGTGGTATCCTGGGCACGTACAGAAAGCAAAAAGACAGATAAAAGATAACCTCAAGAAAGTAGACGTTGTTTTGATGGTACTCGATGCAAGAACTCCAGTGACTACAACAAGCTTTGAATTGAGCTTGTTTAGAGATAAAACAAAAGTTTTCTTACTCAATAAATCTGATCTGGCGGATGAAAGATACAACAGGATGTGGCAATCGGAGATCTCAAAATCTTGTCCTGCTATGTTGGTTGATAAGAACACGAGCAGAAGAGAAATTCTGAAAATTATCACAAGCCACACGAAGTATGAGAATCCACACATATGTGTTGTTGGTGTACCTAATGTGGGAAAGTCAACCATACTGAACAAGATAATAGGGCAGCACAAGGCAAGAACAGGAGCTCAACCCGGTATAACAAGAGGCGTTCAGTGGATTTCTGTTGAAGGTATAACTGTTTTAGACTCACCGGGTATTCTGTATTCTGAGATATTCTCAAAAGAAGTGGCTGCAAAATTATTGCTCATAGGTGCTGTACCAGTCGAAAACATCACGGATGAGCTTTACGAATTGGCTTTTGACATATACAAGTCAGTTTCTGGTATTGAGTCTGATATGTATTCATACATCGAGGATTTCGGTAAAAAGAGGGGCATTCTAAAAAAAGGTGGATTCGTAGATATTGAAAAGGCAAGGATGCTTTTATTTAAGGACATATCCGAAGGGAAACTCGGTAGGTTCACGTACGATATTGAACTATCAAAATTCTGGGAGGTGTTAGGCAATGGTGGATGTTAGAATTATAAATGCTGTGCTTTCTTCTGCGCAAGTAACTTACGAAACGGTCCTTCAATTGGAAGCACAGTTCGGTAAGCCACAAGCTATTAAAGATATAATGCCACGATACAATATTGTCACAGTAATAGGTTTTGTTGGGGATATAGAAGGTAACTTTGTATATTCATTCAGTGAAGAAACTGCACTTGCAATCGTCTCACGTATGATGGGAATGGATTACAACACAATAGATGAATTATCGCTGAGTGCCATCGGTGAACTTGGGAATATGACGTCTGGGAGCATAGCAATGAATTTGGAAAAGCTTGGATACAAGATAGATATTACACCACCGACGGTGATAACAGGAAAGGAAATGAAGATAACAGCTGAAGGACTCATAATAAGGCTACCAGTTGGTCTATTTAGCCCCGAAGATGTTGAGCTTCACATAGCGATAAGAAGCGGAAAATAAGAGGTGAGCCATATGATAGTTGTAACTGGAGTATTGAAAGAGGAGATCGTGGGCGTATTTCGGGATCTGCTTCCGCTGCTTGAAAATGGTGAATTAGTTGGTAGGAACTACTCGAGAGGAATAATAGGTGGAAATGAGGTTACAACGATCTACGGATTCATTGGAAAGGTTGAGAGTGCACTCATGACACAAGCCATAATAGATCACTTTCATCCAAAGTATATTATCCACTGTGGTTCTGCAGGTGCCATAGATCCAAATCTTGAGGTTGGTGACATTATCTGTGGTACAACATATTATGAACATGACTTTCAAGATAGCAGACCTGCTGGTTTTCAAGCATCTTCTACACTTGTAGAAAAGATTAAGGACATATATCCATACATAAAATTGGGATGCATTGTGAGTGGAGATGTGTTGATCAGTAACAAGAATCTCAAAATGCGCATCTACGAAAAATACCAAGCACTTGCTGCTGATATGGACAGCGCTGCAATGGCGAAGGTTTGCTTTGAAAACAACGTTGGATTTTGTTCCTTGAAAGTAATTGTCGATACGAGTGAGGAGCAAACTCAATTAGAATATGAACAGAACTTCAGAAAGTTCGCTAGTTTGCCATCAGCCATTGTCTCGGAAATGCTTGACAAACATCTTCTCTGATAGATATGACGTACTCAAGTAAAATGATTGTTGGAAAGTAGGTTCTCAAATGGATAGCGAAAAACAAGCCAAGAAGACAACAGTGCAAAATAAATGGCTCATTGATGAGCACAATTATTTCTCACGCTTAGATAAGTTTTTGAGGAACGCTCTCAAAAACGTACCTTTAAGTGCCATTTATAAACTAATTAGGACTGGAAAAGTTCTTGTAAATGGTACAAAGGTAAAAGAGGCTTCTAACAAGCTTGAAATCGGTGATACAGTTGAGATTGTGAATGAAGATATAGCCAAATACAACAGGAAAGTCGAAGAATTGAGATCAGCAAAGATGAAGTTGAACGTAATATACGAAGATGACGCAATCTTGGCTTTAAATAAGCCTTCGGGAATTTCAGTCCATCCCGGGAAGAATACGAATAAGCCCTCCCTTATAGAGGGGCTAAAATACCATGGAGAAAAGTTTGGATTTGAGCCCTTCTTAGTGCACAGATTAGACAAAGAGACTTCCGGTGTACTCATCGTTGCAAAGAATAGAAACATTGCAAGAGAGCTTAGTGATTTGATTTCATCGCGAGATGTTGAAAAATACTACGTTACACTTGCTTTTGGTAAAATTCCGAAGATGAAAATCGATGATTCTATAGATGGTCAAGAAGCAATATCAATAATTACACCAACTAAAGTTTATAAAACACCGTTTGGTGACGTCACACTTGTAAGGGTAAAGATAGAAACCGGGAGAAAGCATCAGATAAGGATACATCTTGCATCAAAGGGATTTCCCATTGTCTGTGATAACGATTATGGAGATTTCAGATTGAATAGGGAATTCACAAAGAGGTATGGACTCAAAAGGCAATTCTTACATTGTGAATCTATGGCTTTTTCATTTGGTGGTAAGCAGTACGATATCCATGCACCGTTGAGTGATGACTTATCGAATGTTCTCAAATTTTTGAATGTGGAGAGTGTTAGAAGTTGAAATTGCCACTTTTTCCGAAAAATGAAACTTACATCAACATAATCTTGACCATATTCTCGATCTTTTTACTGATATCGATAATCATAAGAATTCCAACAGATAGGGCAAATTTATCAGTCAGTGTCTTCTACAACGATGATAGTCGGGTGCTTTTTTACACGGGCAACGAAGATATCAGCGGTGATGTCCAGTTGGTAATTCCAATGGAAGGTGTTAAAGAGGATTCAAAGGAGTTCCTCGAGAAGGTAAATGGACGTTACGTTGGTAATCTGGAATTCTATGGTGACCAAGGATTTGTGAAGAAATTCTACGACGAGACGCATTACGATAAGATAGTCAAAGTTCATTATGTAAAGCCTGAAGAACTCTCAAAATACGATGATTACACACTTTTCAAAAGATTGTGGAGATCAGTTTTCGAAAGAAGCATCAACGTTATCGTGCTTCCAAGGGCAGATATCACTTACAAAGCCTACGATGAGTTTGCAAAGTTTTTCCAGATATCGCAAGAAATACCCGCACCAGATTCTACTAACTGGAATAGTCATATTTATGGTATTCTTTTGGGCATTTTTGTATCACTCCAAATGCCCATTGCAATCTTAGGTTTCCTTTTGTACAGTAAATACTGGCTTTACATATCTGTGATGAGCATAATAGGGACGATTGCTGTTTTCTTCTCTTCCAAAAATAAGTTTACACAGATGGTTAACTTTTTCTTATTAGGTGTTTTAACAAACTTTTCTCTTTATTCGTCTCCATACTTAAATGACCTCGATTTATATAGAGGTGTTAAGATATCATTGGTAGCCTTGCCTATAGTAGTTGCTGCAAAAATCATATTAGAGATTATTAAAGAAAAAAAGATTTCAAAGACGTACATTGCACTATTTAGTGTAGTTGGAGGTCTAGCTATCGTGTACATGCTTTTACGTAGTGGAAACTACGGTTATGTCACCGAATTCGAGGAAAAGATTAGAATCATGCTGGAGAACATATTCATAATTAGACCAAGGCTTAAAGAACTCTTATTCTTACCGATGTTCCTGCTATCTGACGTAACTGAGAACAAATATTGGAAAAATATACTACTCTTTTTCGGATCTATTGGAGTTGTTTCGATATTCAACTCGTTCTGTCATATGAAAGCTCCAATGTTTACCGTCGTGTATCGCGAGGTAGTAACAGTTCTCGTGGCAATGGCAATTTATGCGATTGTGTTGATTATCAAAGATTTGATACTTGTCTGGACTGGGAAAAAATGAGATAAAACAAAAGATCGGGTTTCAGCGAATACCGAAACCCGATCTTTTTATATTTCCAATGCCTTCATACACATAAACGATTGGTGGGTGTGGTAGGAATTGAACCTACGGCCCCTTCCTCGTGAGGGAAGTGCTCTTCCACTGAGCTACACACCCGCTAAAGCGACTTAACGAAGCCTCAATTATTCTAACACGAGCTTTCATACTTTTCAAGTATTTTGGATAAATTCCATAATATCAATAATTCAACTCAATAATTCAACTCACGATCAAATATTATCAAATTTTTGCTAAGGCCAATTTTTCTTCCGTTGTGAGTAGATAATCAACTTCAAGTGTCAGAACCATCTCATTTGGCAATTTTATTACCCCGGATATGAACTTTGCATTGGACATCCCACCTATATGTGCGGGCGGTTCGTCTATCGATTCCTCTGTTACCGTGAGCACTTCTTTCACATCATCTACGAGAAATCCAACTTTGTTGTTGTCTTCGAGCTTCACAACAATTATCTTTGCCTTTTCCTTGTTTGAAAAATCTTCCAATGCGAACTTCTTTCTGAGATTTATTATGGGCACGATCTCTCCCATAAGATTTATGATACCTTCGACGTAATCTGCAATATTCGGCATCTTCGTTGTCTTTTCGTATTCCTTTACTCTCTCTACTTTCGATATGTTTATTGCGAATACTTCATCACCGATATGGAAAGTCAAGAATTTCAGCTCCATAAGTTCACCCCCATTATGGTTGTACGATTTTTCACTGCTATGTATATTCTACCACAAAGTGTGGGATAATATAATCGAGGTATTTGATATTCGCATTTTTGTTTGTTGCGTTTGAAGTTAGAAATTTAGGAAAGATATTCCTATGGACAAGGCTAACAATACGCCAGAATAAATGAGCCACCTGAATCCTAAGGTGTTGCTCTCTTTGGTCTTCCTTTCATTCTGTTTCCTAAGCGAGCTTAGACCTATTTCGAAAAACACTATGGCTACTACCAACGCGACTACAAAAGCTATGAACAAAATATTGGAGATCACGTAACTTATCTTCATAAATCACCTCAGAATTTATCAGTATCCAATTTTATCTCAGAATGTAAGGTCTATCCTCGGTTTATTTACATCTATCTGACTTGCAGTGCTACCAGCTTTCTTCATGGCCTCCTGCCACGTTGAAAGCAAGTCAGAAAGTAGTGTTTTGACTTCATCCAATTTCTTTACATCTTTCTTTATATTCGCTTCTACAAGTGTTCTATACATATAATTGTACAGTGCGCGGAGATTTTTTGCAATATCTCCTCCACCTTCAACATCCAGTGAGAGGTTCAACTCCATTACTATATCTTGAGCACGTATGATCTTTTCGTTTGCACCTTTGAAATTCTTCTCATCGATCAAAACCTTGGCATCTTCTATCACACTTATTGCCTTATCCAAAAGCAATTCAATCAACTTTGCAGGGCTTGCAGTCATAACCATCTGTTCTCTGTAATCCATATTTCTACCTCCTCATGAAAAATCTTTGTTACAAAGCCTATGACTTATGGATTATCGACTAAAATATCAGATAATGAATACTTTTTTAATTACGTGATCAATTGATTTGAGACGACTTTATCAGTTCAAGTGTCTTGGAGAAATACTCTATGTAATAATCCAATACAATTGGAACCTTGTTTTTAATGATGTCGGATACTTCCAAATTGTCTTGCATGTCTAAAGCACCGAGAAGTGCATTCAAGATATCCATTACTTCAGATGGTTTGGCAACCAATTTCAGTTCTTTCTCAGTTAGCTTTGTAATTTGCTGAGTTGAGCTCTTCAAGTTCTCCATAGCGGATATTCCTTCAGATAGGTCTTTTATTGCCTTCCAGCCGGCTTCGTTATTGCTCAATAAGTTATCCGATACTTGAGGGAGCAACGACTTGACATGTTCTATGTAACCGAGCACGTCATTAAGTGTCTCTTTCAAAAATTGTACAGCATTTGCAAGCTCCATCTCTATCGTTATATTTTCGTCAACCGTTGCACTTTTCAGCTCATCTATAAACGCAATTGGTACATCTTTTGAATTTATCTTGAGCGATTTGAGTATCTGCCCCTCGGGTATCACCTTCTTTAAGAAATCGCCGAAAGTCTGAAAGTCTTGCGCATCAAAATCTTTTTCCTCGCCGTTGATTATTGTTTTTACCATCAATTCTCACCTCTCAACTCACGCAATTTGAAATACGACTTTACAATACCAGCTATAGTTTTTGCATCTGTGATCTCTCCATTTATACATTTCTTCATTACCTCGTTGAAATCCTCTACGTAAACATGTATTATTTCGTCCTCGTCCGGATTCGAATCACCATGTTTCAAATCCAAGGCAAGGTACAAGTGAATTATTTCGTTCGAAAAGCCTGGAGTAGTGTGAATGTAGCCGAGATACACATATTTTCCAGATTCGTATCCTGTCTCCTCTTTCAATTCTCTCTTAGCACATTCCAGAGGGTCTTCTTCTGGGCTATCGAACTTTCCAGCAGGAATCTCCAACAATTTTTGCTTTATAGGATATCTGTACTGTTCAACGAGTATCACCTTGTTATCATCAGTAACTGGTACAACAGCTACAGCTCCTGGATGAAGTACAAACTCGCGTACGCTTCTTACTCCGTTTTCCAATTCTACATCATCTCTGAGTACATGTAAGAGTACCCCTTTGAATATGTCCTTACTACTTATCGTCTTTTCCATGAAAAAATCAACTCCTCTACCAATTCTCAGTCTTCTTTATTTCAACAATTTCAGAAAAACCAATCTCTATCAAAAGTGGACTCGATCAAGAAAGCATCGAGTCCACATGAATTCTTGTTGTTTCCTATTTTATCTGTTAATAGAACCAAGAAAAATTAAGAACGCATGCGAGAAATCAACTTTTCAACCTCGCCAACCAAAAGTATGACCAACGATAAACCTACGACATACAACCATTGCACTGTGTTAAGTGTTGATATTTTGAAAATGCCGTTTAATAACGGAGTATCGAGCAATATTTGTAGTCCAAAACCTATTACTATTGACATTATCAGGAATTTATTTGTGCCAAGACCCAGCTTGAAAAGAGATTCCTTAGTGGATCTTGAATTCAATGAATGGATAAGTTGGGAAAATACCAACGTCATAAACGTCATCGTTTCAGCAGTTTCAAGGTTGTAATCATTGCCGATATGGAAAGCGGTTATTGCTAAAAGACCCATTGCAATTCCCTCGATTATCATTTGGATTCCAAGCCCACCAGCAAAAATGCTTTCGTTTCTTGGACGTGGTTTTGCCTTCATAACATCGTGTGATGGTGGCTCCATACCAAGGCCAAGGGCTGGTAGACTATCAGTTACCAAGTTAATCCATAAAAGATGTATGGGAAGTAATGGTTGCCCCAATCCAAAAATGTTGGCTAACAACACTGTAATTATCTCTCCAAAGTTGCAAGAGAGCAAATATCTTATCGACTTACGTATGTTGGCATATATCGTTCTACCTTCTTCTACCGCTGCAACTATCGTAGCAAAATTGTCATCTGTCAAAACCATTGCAGATGCTTCTTTTGCAACTTCGGTACCTGTAATACCCATTGCAGTGCCTATATCAGCTTGAGAGAGTGCAGGCGCATCGTTGACCCCATCACCTGTCATACACACAACAGCATCGTTCTTTTGCCATGCCTTGACTATTCTAACCTTATGTTCTGGTGATACTCTTGCATACACTCTTATTTTCTTAACCTTTTCTGCTAATTCTTCATCGCTCATGTTTTCCAGTTCTCTTCCGGTAACCACTTCTTCTCCCTCGTGTAGAATGCCAATGTCGCGTGCAATGGCTTCAGCAGTCAGTTTGTGGTCTCCCGTTATCATTACAGTCGTTATACCAGCAAGCTCACATTCTTTTACTGCATCTTTTACTTCTGGTCTTGGTGGGTCGATCATGCCAATTAGTCCAAGAAACGTCAATTTACTTTCCAACTCTTTCTTTTCGTACCTCTCTGGCAGTATCTTGTATGCCAATGCTAAGACTCTCATTCCATTGTGCGCCATTTCAGTGTTTGCTTTTTCTATATCTTCTAAATCTTGTGGCTCGATAGCCCTGATTTTTCCATCTTTCTCTATAGATGTGCATATGGACATGACACTTTCCAATGCTCCCTTTGTGATGACCAAGTATCCGTTGTCGGTCTTATGCACAGTTGTCATCAGTTTCCTTTCAGAATCGAAAGGAAGCTCGTCAACTCTAGGGAGAGCCTCTTCTAATTCGGCCTTTTCTTTACCGTAATCTCTAAGTGCCGCTACTAAAGCTACTTCGGTAGGATCACCTATTCCATTGCCGTTTTCATCAATTTTCGCATCACTACAGAGTGCGGAATAACTTATTAACTTCTCTGACCACTCATCTGCTTTTGCATCTTCAATTTTCTCAATCTGGCCATTTACATACACACTCTTCACTGTCATTTGGTTCAGTGTAAGTGTTCCAGTCTTATCTGTACATATGACATTTGCACTCCCCAATGTCTCGACTGCCGGTAACTTCCTTATAATTGCGTTTCTCTTCACCATTCGCTGTACTCCAATGGCCAAGGTTATCGTTACAATCGCAGGGAGTCCTTCAGGGATTGCCGCTACAGCAAGACTTATGGCAGTCATGAACATCTCTAATAGTGGAGTGCCTCTCAAATAACCGATGAAGAATATCAATGCAGATATAGCTAAACAGATGATTGCAAGTGTTTTACCAAGTTCTGCAAGTCTTTCCTGCAACGGAGTTATTGCCTTTTCTTCCTCCATCATTGAAGCTATGTTACCCATCTCTGTATTCATGCCGGTATTTACAACTACCATTTTCCCTCTACCGTAGACAACAGTGGTACCTGTAAATACCATATTTATCCTATCACCTATTGGCACATCTTCCGATTCAATAGGGTCTATACGTTTTTCGACAGGTACAGATTCTCCCGTAAGGGATGCCTCGTTGATCTTCAAATTTGCCACTTCTATCAACCGACCATCTGCAGGGACAAAATCTCCAGCTTCAAGCACTACGATATCGCCTGGAACAAGTTCTCTTGTTGGGATCACCTGCACTTTGCCATCCCTTATCACTTTGGCATTAGGCTTTGTCATTTTCTTTAAAGCTTTCAGAGCTTTGTTGGCCCTGTTTTCCTGAATAACACCGAGAAGGGCGTTCAAAACCACTATAGCGACTATGACGATAGCGTCTGTGAACTCTCCAACAAATGCAGAAATTACTGCGGCAATAATCAATATGACGATCATGAAATCCTTGAACTGATCGATGAACATCTGTAGAAGAGTTTCTTCCTTCTTCTCTTGTAACTCGTTGAAACCATGTTCACTCAGTCTCTTTTGTGCTTCTTGTGACGTAAGACCGCTTAAGCTTGTTTTAAGCTCTGCCAAAACTTCTTCCACTTTCTTGGAATAGAAATTTGCCATACCTACCCTCCTTCAACTCGGTCTTAAAGAATTGCTGATGAAGTAAAGCCGCAAAAATAGCTTAAAAAGACCGCATTTGTTTGCTTTTTCCACTTTTTGTGGTTTCTCTCACCATTTTACCATATCATCTCACTTTTTACAAATCTTGAGCTATCAATTCCATCTTGATGCTGTGTTTCAAAGTTTGCAGAAAATGAAAACTCCCACGCAACTATTTGCCTATTTGTAGTTCCAAGATTGAATTTCCATCTGTCGTGATTATCTTTCCGGTTTCCTTCGAAAGAGCGATTGCCAAGATAGACTGTCTAAAATCACTGAAGGTCTTTTCAAGGATGAGGGAGTTTCCTTTACTTCCCCACACCTTTATCAGATTATCTGAGCCTGCCGTGATGATGTTGCTGTTGCAGATGGCAACCTTGAAGATTGTTGAATTGTGAGATTTGTACACATTCACAAACTTTAAGTCTCTATCTAAAGTGTATAAGTTCCCATCCCAACCTGCAGTGTATATGCTATCTGATAATCCATCGATAGACCACAGGGTTTCTTTTGCGACCTTCAGCTTTTTCATTGAACTCAACGCATTTCCACTTATTTTGACGATGTATCCCTCAAGGGTTGAAAGATAGATCTCATCTTTCGTGTCGGTCCATATATCAGTTATCGACAAACTTGTCTGGATTTCTTGATCTTTGTACACGTTTTTCACATTTTCGATATTCCACACAATCAGCTTTCCATTCCAATCACCACTGATGAGTCTTGAATCGACTGCATATAATGCCCAGACATAGTTACTGTGTCCCATTAGTGTAATGATGAGCTTACCCGTTTCAAAGTCCCATATCTTTATCGTACCATCTGCGGAAGATGATATTACGTAATCTTTGTACGTAATAACCTTCTTAACTGATTGCGTATGGTCATCTAGTATCTTAGTAATGCTGTAATTACTGGAATCCTTGCCATCTTTTTGCCATATCGATACTTTCCCATCCTCATGACCACAGATGACTGCATCTTTTGAATCATCAACGACAATCGAAGAAATCTTGGCCAGCTCTGGGCTAAACCGTTTAACCACTTTTGCGGAGGGCACTTTGTTCTTAACTTGTATTTCTAACTGAATAACTTGACCATTTGAAAGTCCAACGAATACGTAATTACCATCATCTTCTTGGGTGGAAATGCTAACTAAAGGTGCTTCAAATTGTGTTAGATTCTTTATGGTTCCTTTTGTTACATCTACATAACTCAAAGACTGACCTGCTGAGAGGATTAAACCAACTTTACAAGCTATATCATAAACATTCTCGGGAAAAGTTGCCATCAATTTTCTTGTAGAAAGGTTGTATACTCTCCCATTGAATGTAACCGCTATGGGTAATTTATCTATCTCGGTTATCTTCACAACATAATCTTGAAGTTCCACCACTTTCTCATTCGTTCTTTTCGATAGATTTAGTGAATACACGCGACCGACGTTCGTTCCAACATACAGTGACGATAAATTCTTAGTATCTTGGAAGATACACGTGTTCCACTCATCCGGATTAGTAAAGAGTTTTTGGATACCACCACGCGTAATTGAGTAGACGGTACCGAGTGTACCTACATAGACCGTATCTGCAACAACTGCAAGTGAGATGGCCGCATTGTCAATTTTTACACTTCTAATTGTGTGGCCATCTTTGATAAAGTAGATACTTCCATCGTCACATCCAACTATTATTGTCTCCTCTTGGTTAGTATTCGTAATCGCTAAACTTCTCACAGCCTTGCCAATGTTCGTTTTCCACAGAAGCGTTGCTGAATCTTTGTTGTAAACCTCCACATCGCCTGTTTCCCTGGATATGATGAGATGAATACCATTCGAGAGTACCTTGGCAGAAGAAAGATAATGCCTCAGAGATTTTGCAATGTATTTTCCTTCCACAGTGTATGTGAATATCTCTCCGTACCTGTTGGCAACGAAAAGTCTATCGTCAAGGATTGTCAAGCTTGTTATCTCCGTTTCCGATGCATCGAACGAACGAATAAAACTAACTTCTCCTCCTTTCAAACTGTAGACGAGCACCGTTCCAACGACAGATATAAAAAGTTTATCAGTCGTGCACAATATCGAGCTTATTTGAGAAGGGGGCGTTTCAGCACTGGTCTCTTGCGTAATGTACTTATCTGTGAGCTTTTTCATTTTCTTGTCTCTTAGCGTCAACTCATACACGTTTCCAACTGCAGTGCCGATGAACACTTCATCCTTAATACCACTCATCGATGTAATCATTTCATTTATCTCAAAGGTTTTTGCAAGAGAAAAATTGTTAAGGTTCGTTACGACTACCCGACCATTTTCATCTCCTGAAACGAGTAAATCTCCTGAAACGAACATCTCACGTATCCAGCCATCATGCATTAACAACGTTTTCAACGGTGCAAAATTTTTCCAAACTATTATCTTGTTGTCAGAACTTCCAGAGATGAGCAAATCCTTGTAAAAGGTAAGTGAAAAAACTGAGCCTGTATGGCCCGTTAATGTTCTTACGAGCCTTAAAGTAGATTTGTCATATATCTTTATAGTATTATCAGGTTTGTAGCCACCGACTGCTATGTATTTGTCATTTACAGCGACTGCACGTGACCAACTTGAGTGTGTTGGTACACTTTGGACAAGCAAGAGATTGGATGTCCATACCTTCAATGTTCCATCAGCACCAACCGAGTAGACCGCTTTCCCATCTGTTGTTAACCTCCATACGACATCACGGTGACCAAATGGGACAAAGTCGATGGCAAAAGTGATTGTCTGGAACGATAGAATAACGAGCACAACTAAGAAAACTTCGATATTACGAACAATCAAAATCCGATCGTCTTTTTTACCTGCAAATTTTCGTCGAGTAATACGAATTTTGCTGGATAACCTTCGCATATTCTTCCACCTTTGATTCCCAAGTTCAAACACGTGTTGTAAGACGACACTTTTGCAAGCTCAACGAGCGAACAATTTGTGAACTTATGGAAATTCCTCACCGCTTGACTGAACGTTAGCAAGCTTCCTGCGATAGTTCCATCAACCAACTTAGCGATGCCATCATTTACGTACACATCCAAGTCTCCAAGCATATAATGACCATCGGATAATCCAGCAGCCGAAATGCTGTCTGTTACAAGCATGATTTTGTCTGCGCCCTTGATTCTGTAAATGAGCTCGATGAATTCTGGCGCTACGTGTAGCCCGTCACAGATGAGTTCAACTACAAAATCAAAATACAATCCAGCGCCTACCAATCCCATCTCCCTGTGATGTAGCGGGCTCATCGCGTTAGGAAAGTGCGTTAGACGTGTATATCCTTTCTTGTATGCCCACCTGGCTTGTTCAAACGTTGCATTCGAATGACCAATTGAGACTTTGATGCCACTTTCAGTGCAGGTATTTGCAAATTCTTCAAAATTCTCCCATTCCAATGCCATTGTAATCAAACCTATTGTCGCAGGTTGAACATATTCGAACAATCGATTCACTGGTGGAATTATGTACTTTGCGTTGTGTGCTCCCTTTCTCTTCTCGCTTATGAATGGCCCTTCCACGTGTAACTTGAAACCTTCTGGCTCATCCGGAAGTTGAATCTGTGCAAGCCTTTCGAATGTAGCGGTGACTGTCGTTGGAAAGAAGCGCCACACACCTTCAAGTGCCTCGTATTCTTTGAATTTCAAAAAATCTTCCTTTGACGCATACATAGTGTCGATTCCTCTAATTCCATGGATGTGCGGGTCAACAAATGCAGGGAAAAGTATATTTTCACTCTTAGTAGAAGTTACATCTGATTTTCTAATTATTCCCTCGATCTTTTCTTCAAACTCGATGGTACCAATGTATTGCCCATCGACCGGATCAACGATCAGCACATCTTCCAAAATCATACGTTCCACCTCCAGTTTTGATCATCTAAATTCCGTCCCTATCGACTCAATTATATACCATTATCCACTAAAAGATAAAAATCCTGTGCAATGTGTTTATGTACTTGCAAACTTGTAGAATGTATACACTTTTACTGTGTCGCAGGAATAGTTTGAAATAGGAGTACAATATCGATTCAAGAGACTTAGGGAAAAGAATATCACTCAAAGATTTGATCGATAATTCTGATTGCGAATATTGACATAAGCAAGAATCGTGTCCATAATTATGTTGTAGAACATTTTGTAGAACACTTTAGAGGACGGCGAGTTAAAGTGATTAAAGTAGAGCAACTCTATAAATACTTTAAACAAGTGAAGGCGCTTGATGGTATTTCCTTCGAGGTGAAAAAGGGAGAACTATTCGGCCTCCTTGGGCCAAATGGTGCAGGTAAGACAACGACGGTTAGAATTATCTCAACATTGATACCTCCAACGAAAGGACAAGTCGAGATAAACGGTTATTTCCTTCCAAAGGATGCTGCAATCATAAGGAACTTCATTGGGTATGTCCCACAGGCCTTATCTAGTGATGGAACACTCACAGGATACGAAAATTTGCTTATCTTTGCAAAACTTGTTGGATTGAACAGAAGTGAGAGAGAAAAGCAGATCAACGAACTTGTCGAACTGATGGGAATAGGTGATTTCGTTGACAGACTTGTGCGTGAGTATTCTGGTGGAATGGTGAGAAAGCTGGAAATAGCACAGGCACTCTTGCACAATCCGAAAGTTCTTCTTCTCGATGAGCCTACTGTGGGATTAGATCCAGCATCTCGACGTTCAGTTTGGGACGTCTTAAAGACCTTGCAAGAGAAGTATGACAGTACAATCTTACTTACAACACATTACATGGAAGAGGCAGAAGCATTGTGCGACAGAATTGCAATAATGGACCACGGAAAAATCGTGATTATTGGTACACCAAAGGAAATAATGGAACAAGCAGGTGTTGAGACTCTCGAAGATGCATTCATAGTTTTAACAGGACATGAAGCAGAGGAAGGAGGGAATTTCAACGAACTCAAAAGAGTACGTAAAACAGCGAGAAGATTACAATGAGACGATATTTACAAAGACACTGAGGTGGATAAGTGATTCACTGACACTTGGCGAGATGGAAGCAAGAAGATTACGTCATGATCCAACAGAGCTATTCACAAGAGCAGTTCAGCCAGTCCTGTGGTTACTTGTCTTCGGTGAAACGTTTACGAAAATCAAAGCAATTCCGACAGGTGGAGTTTCTTACATTGCATTTATGACTCCCGGTATACTCTCACAATCTGTTCTCTTCATCTCCATTTTCTATGGTTTGGCACTCATTTGGGATAGAGACCAAGGTATAATCCAAAAATTCCTGGCATTGCCAGTCCCCAGAAGTGCTTTTGTCGTTGGTAGAACGATGGGTGCAGCAGTGAGGGGAATAAGTCAGGCTGTAATAATAATGTTATTAGCTGTCATCCTGAGAGTTGAAATTAGATGGAGCATACTCTCAATACTTGGAACAATTGGTGTTGTCATACTTGAGGCAGCCTTTTTCAGTTGCTTTTCGATGATACTTGCATCGTTGATGAAAACCAGGGAAAGGTTCATGGGGATAGGACAAGTATTGACGATGCCACTTTTCTTTGCTTCCAGTGCCATATATCCCATTTCGATTATGCCTAAATGGTTGCAAGTAATAGCAGTCATCAATCCACTAAGTTATGTGGTGGAAATATTGAGAGGTATATTAGTCACAGGTGTATATACGAATATGCTCTTGCATGTTGGCTTGCTTATAGGCATGATACTCATTGCAGTGGTCATAGCAACACTGCTTTATCCAAGGCTTGCAAGCTAAGAACAAAAATTCTAATACTACGCAAAAAATATATACAAAATAAGCTGAAAAGTGGAGGTAGAGATATATCGTGGCTACTTTATTATTAATCGTCATCTATTTAGCATTCATCAGTTTGGGATTACCAGACTCTTTACTCGGTTCAGCTTGGCCTGTGATGCGTAAAGATTTGGGCGTACCTTTAAGTGCTGCCGGTATCATGTCCATGACTATTTCATTTGGAACGATTCTTTCGAGTTTACTTAGTGGAGTAATGATCAAAAAATTTGGAACAGCGAAAGTTACGTTTGTTAGCTGTCTCATGACTGCTATAGCACTACTTGGTTACTCCTTTTCAAATTCAATGATTTGGTTCTTTCTACTGGCAATTCCACTTGGACTTGGTGGTGGCTCAGTCGATTCTGCTCTGAATCATTACGTGGCCGAAAATTACAAAGCCCACCATATGAACTGGCTCCATAGCTTTTGGGGCGTAGGTGCAACTGCAGGACCTGCTATACTGTCTTACTACATCGGAAATGGAAACTCTTGGAGATTGGGATACAGAACAGTAGCGATCATTCAATTCACAGTTGCCGCAATTCTATTCACATCACTTCCGTTGTGGAAGCGTGTTGAGGAAAGCAGGAAAGCAAATATCGCTAATGATAATGCAAATTCAACGTCTAAAAGCAATCAATCACAAGCAAAGAACAGAATAAATGGAAGAAGTGGGGTCTTTGGTATCGGCGGTGTCACGCAATCTCTGCTAGCCTTCTTATTCTATTGTGGTGCAGAAGCTACAGTGGGTCTGTGGGGAGCAAGTTACTTGGTTGGTGCTAAGCATGTTAGTGCACAAGTAGCTGCCGGGTGGGTTTCACTATACTACGGTGGAATCACAGCTGGCAGAATAATCTCTGGATTCATAACGATGAAAGTCTCGAATAGATTTCTCATACTGTGGGGTCAGATCATTTCTCTCATAGGTGTCTTGATACTTTTGCTACCTCTACCTGCCATATTCTACATGGTTGGTCTAATACTTATCGGTCTTGGATTTGCACCAATCTTTCCAGGTCTCATTCACGAAACGCCAGCTCGATTTGGAAGTGAGAACTCTGCAAAACTTATCGGGTATCAGATGGCTACTGCGTACGCAGGAACAACACTTCTTCCCCCACTATTCGGTCTAATTGCAGCACGCACGACCGTGGCTTTATTCCCACTTTTTGCTCTGTCTTATGTTGTTTTGATGCTCTTGTGTACTGAGACGGTAAATCACATACTGCGCAAGCAAAGCGCTGTGTAATAAAACAAATTACCCAAACTCTAATAAAAACAACGCCTCTTTGATCATCTCCAGGGGCGTTTTTTGTTGATCATAATGCGGCATGGAATAACACTTCTGAAGAACCTGACAGCAACATAGTACGGAAAATGATGATAAAGTTAGATTCAAGAAGGAAGAACATATATATCCATGTATATACAAGTATATCCACATTAAATCGGATTAGAAGTATTTGTTTATGTCAAGCAAAAGGGTTAAAATACGACTGATGGTTGGTCTTATGTCCATTGTGACTAGGTAAATTCCGTGTAAGTATTTACAGTGGCTAAAACTATAACATTACTTGGGGGTGAGTTTATGAGAAGGTCAAGTTTTCTGGTATTCAGTGTACTCTTGATTCTATGTACTGTAAGTTCTTTGTTCGCTGCTGTAGAGATTACGTTTTGGCATGGTCTTGCTCGAGATCCTGACAAGAGCAGTATAGACAAGATCGTAGCTGATTTTGAAAAGGAGAACCCCGGTATCAAAGTAAAAGTTGTCATAGTTCCAGCAGCTGAGACTGATTCGACAAAGCTATTGACAGCAGTTGCAGCTGGTACAGGACCTGATATTGTCTATATTGACAGATTTACAGTTCCACAAAGAGCTGCCTATGATGTGTTAGAGCCTATGAACGACTATCTGCAGAAAAATGGTGTAGACATTGCTAATTTCATGAAAGAATTCTATGATTTTGCTGTGCAAGAATGTATGTTTAAGGGGAAGTACTATGCACTTCCTTTCGACACAGATGTGCGTGTTATGTTGTACAACGTTGCAATGCTTAATTCAGTCGGTCTAAAGGAACCACCGAAAACTATTTATGACTTGATGAAAGTAGCAGAGAAACTGACAAAGGAAGGAAAGAAAGGACAATACAACACTGTTGGGTTTATTCCTTGGTACGCTCAAGGTTGGCCGTACACTTGGATATTTGCATTTGAAGGTAATGTGTTCGATGAAAAGACTGGTAAATTTGTCTTTGCAACAGATCCAGGGGTTATAGAAGCCTATAAATGGCAGAAAAGTTGGGCAGATAGGTTTGGGTACGAAGCACTTAATGCTTTTGGTTCAATGCAGATTGGTGATTTGAATCCATTTACAGCTAGTAAACTTGCTATGATAGTTGATGGAAATTGGACTATATCAGGCATCAAATTATTCGCGCCTAAGGACTTTAAGTATGCTATTAGTGGTATACCAACAAAGTCTGGAAAATCTGTTACTTGGGCAGGTGGATGGAGTTTAGCAATTCCAAAAGGTGCAAAGCATCCCGTAGAAGCTGCAAAATTTGCTGTATATATGGCAACAAAAGGACAGGTACAGTATGCGGTGGATACATTACATTTACCAACATATAAGAAGGCAACAACAGATCTTCTTAGGGCAGACCCATCTCAAAAACCGTTTATAGATCTTTTGGAGAACGCAAAATGTCGTCCTCCACTTCCGGTAGGTGCACTTTTGTGGGATAAGTTGGTGGAGGCAAGAGACAATGTTCTGACAGGCAAAAAGACTGTTCAAAAGGCACTTATGGATGCTCAGCAAGAGGTACAAAAGGAATACGATAAGATCATGTCATCCAAATAATTTGTGCATTTATGGCTCACATTCTTTATTTTTTTGAACGTTTAATCAAATAAGAAGGGGTGTTGACAATGGGAAAACTTTTCAAAAACGTTGTGTTGATTCTTCTAATTCTGAGTGTTCTTTCATTCTGCCAGGAAGAAAACGAAATTCAATTCAAAATACCAGAATCATCTTATTGGTATCCAAATGATTTAATTGATTGGTCGCCAAATAGTGATCCAGATGCCATATATAATGTGTCAAAAATACCGCTTCAACCTAGAATAGCGGGTCCAAAGCTCTCTCAGTATGCTTCAGAAAATGTCAAAGTCGTTGCATTATCTATAATGAATTCTTCAACCAGCGGTATGCCATCGCAGGGCAGAAATGATTCGATGAAGGTCTATCCATTCACATATTGGCAATACATTGATTACTTGGTAGCTTGGGCAGGGTCTGCGGGCGAAGGTATCATTGTATCACCAGGCGCAGATACTATTGGTGCAGCTCACAAGAATGGAGTACCTGTGCTTGGTACTATATATTTTGGGCCGAATGTCTACGGTGGAAGAAGAAACTGGGTTGATCAGCTGATACAAGAGGAAAATGGAATCTTTCCGGTAGCAGATAAACTAATAGAAGTTGCAAGGTATTATGGATTCGATGGATGGTTTATCAACCAAGAGACTGAAGGCTGTGAACAAGAACAAGTAGTCCAGATGATAAAGTTCATGGAGTACTTCAAAGAAAAGGCTCCAGATTTGATTTTGTTTTGGTATGATGCAATGAACAACACTGGTGAGGTTGCCTGGCAAGGCGAATTGAATGAGACGAACGTCAGTTTCTTAATGGATAATGGAAAGAGAGTCGCAGACTACATGTTCATAGATTTTGGATGGATCTCTTCAAAGATGCCAAATACGATAGATAATTCTGTTAATAATGCAAAAAAATACGGGATTTCGCAGTATGACCTCTTTGCAGGCGTATTGCTCCAAGGCGACGGATACAATACACCATATTTCAATCTTCCAAAAATTCAAGATAAGGATGGCAAATTAAGACTGTCTTTGGGATTGTATGGTCCCTGCTGGAGTTACTACTCTTCAAAAACATTCGATGAGTTTTGGAAAAAGGAGAATATACTTTGGATTGGAAATCACGATGGGTTAGTCTACAATGAGAAAGATAGTGTGAAAAACTGGTCAGGCTTTGCAAAGTTTGTCGTTGAAAAATCTCCAGTAACGTCGATACCATTTGTTACCAACTTCAATGTTGGACATGGTAAGTATTTCTTCGTAGATGGTAAAAAAGTGAAGGCAACAGAATGGCACAATAGAAGTTTGCAAGATGTATTACCGACGTACAGGTGGAAGGTAGCAGGTAAGGTGCTAAATGTAAATGTGGATTATGATGATGCATACTACGGTGGGACTTCGTTGGAGTTTTCTGGAAATATGAACAAGGGTGATACCTCTGAATACACGTTGTACTTCACCAATCTATCAGTTACATCCAATACAGTTATTTCTTACGCTACTAAGATAAATGCTGGAAAGATATCCGGATGTGTGATTGTAGTTCTTTCTGATGGACAAGTACTTAAGTTACCTCTTTCCACTCTGAATACATGGCGCAAATATAGTTATCCACTGTCAGAATATGCTGGCAAGAAAGTGGTAAGTATAGGACTTTCTGTGAAGAGTATGGACAATCAAGATGTATCTCTCAATTTGGGGCAGATAGCTTTTTACGAAACGAATAATAGGAATATAGCAAACGTAGAGAGTGTTACAATCGATGACGTAAACTTCAGTGAGGGAATATATGCACAAGTCAAGTTGCATTGGAATGAGATAGCTGGTGCAAGATTCTATGAGATTTACAGAATACTTCCAGATAAATCTGAAGAACTTGTCTGGGCAAGTACAAACAATTATACGTACATATACAACATGAAGAGAACAGGTAAGGAAGATGAAACAATTCTGAAAGTAGTTGCTGTGTTAGAAGACATGAAAAAGAGTAAACCAGGGTACATTTCGTTCAAGTGGCCACAGTATCCGAAACCAAAAGCGGATTTCTCCGTGAACAATACTATAATAAAGCCTGGTGATAGCGTTGTATTTGAATCATTATGTTCAGAAACAACAGAGCAAATTCTCTGGGAATTTCCTGGTGGAATCCCGTCAGAAAGTACATCTTCAAAAGTACAAGTAAAGTACGAAAAGGAAGGCGTATATCCTGTTAAACTGACGGCGAAGAATACTTCAGGTGAAGACGTCAAGTCTTTTGACAGTATAATAGTAGTAACCGATAATGCAGAGAAGATAACAAACCTGGCATTGGGGAAGAATACTTATGCAAGCAGTTTCGTTCCCGCTGAAAAACCATCCCTTGCCGTCGATGGAACCGTTGAGAACAACAGCAAATGGTGTGCAGTCGGTGATTTACCACATTGGTTAGTTATCGATCTCGAAAAGGAATGTTTCGTAAACAAGATTGTCATTAAACATGCGGAGGCTGGTCATGAATCAGCCGATTGGAATACGAAGATGTTTAGATTACAAGTAAGTCTTGATGGAGAAAATTGGCAAGATGTTGTAGTTGTACAAAACAATACAAAGGGTATAACTGAACATTCATTTGCACCGGTTCGAACAAGATACGTGAGATTCTTCATAGAAATGCCAACGCAAGTCGGTGACAAAGCTGCAAGGATATACGAAGTAGAAGTTTACGGACTTGATAGCTTCTAGAACATCTACGCTCTCCGTTCTCCCGGGGTTATTGCCCCGGGAATTTTGAGAGTATAATTCCTTGGCATTTGATGGAAGATAAAACATTAAGTTGGAGCGTGACAGAAGTATGCAGAAAAAGAACTTAAAAAGTCTTATATTAGGCCTCCTATTCATATCTCCATGGTTAATTGGCTTTATTGTTTTTACTGTATACCCAATAGTAGCATCCTTTTACTATTCGTTTACGGATTTTTCAATTACCACTAAGCCGAAATTCATTGGTTTCGGTAATTTTTCACGCATGTTCTCGGATGAACTTTTCTGGAAAAGTTTGATAAATACATTAGTTTATGTTATTGGACTTGTACCACTAGGACTGTTTATCGCACTTGGAATTGCATTGTTATTGAACAAAAAGTACTTAAGAGGTATCCCATTTTTTAGAGCCGCGATCTATCTTCCATCGATCGTTCCAGCTTTCGCATTTTCGGCAGTAGTAACACTCTTCTTCCATCCATACTTGGGATTTGTCAACACAATTCTCTCTTGGTTTGGCATAAACGGGCCGCTTTGGTTGAGTAGCGAGGTATGGGCAAAACCTACAATAATAATAGCTGCACAATGGGGGGTCGGTGGAGCAATGTTAATCTTTTCGGCAGCTTTGAAAGATATTCCAAAGGAATTGTACGAGGCCGCACTTATCGATGGTGCTACGAAATCGACTATGTTTAGAAAAATTACACTTCCACTCATTACTCCAACGATATTCTACTATTTGGTAACTTCGACGATAGGAAATATGCAGATCTTCGATTTGCCAATGCTTCTTACTGGTGGAGGACCTGCTAATGCATCTTTATCTTTGGGAATATACATTTATAAGCATGCATTCACTTATACAAATATGGGTTACGCATCTGCACTTGCATGGGTATTGTTTGGCTTCATACTTGTGTTAACGCTGCTGTATTTCGCTTTTTCTAAGAAATGGGTCTTCTACTTGGGAAATGAATGAAGTATATGAGATAAATTGGAGATATACGACAAGACGGCAGTAAATTTGCGCCGAATAACTAAGTGAGGTGACAGAACAATGCAAAGCAATGCGCAGTTGATTGTAAAATTAGTGGTATACTTTTTGTTGTGTATAATAGCTTTTATATACCTACTACCATTTCTTTGGATGTTTGGTACTTCCCTAAAAGCTGATACTGAACTTTTGGATTTTCCACCAAAGTTTTTCCCAAGTAAACCGCACTTTGACAATTATGCAAAAGCAATAAACAGATTCCCGTTCTGGAAATATTTTCTCAATACTGTCATTATAACAGCGGGTAATCTAGTAGGGGTAATTGTATCAGCACCACTTGTAGCTTACGGATTCTCTAAGGTAAATTGGAAGGGTAGAGATGCAATGTTCTTTATCATGCTGAGCACTGTTATGATTCCAGGTGCCGTTACTATGGTCCCAACATTCATGATATTCAAGAATCTTGGCTGGTTGGATACATTTCTACCATTAATTGTGCCGGCATTTCTCGGTGGAGGTGCAATGAATGTCTTTTTGATCAAGCAGTTTTTCTCAACGATCCCAAACGATATGATTGAAGCTGCAAGAATTGATGGGGCGAATGATTGGACGATTTTTAGAAAGATTATGCTACCGTTGTCTAAACCTGTACTGGCACTGATATCACTTTTTACATTCATAGGAAGTTGGAACAACTACATGGGGCCATTGATTTACATCACGAGTGAAGAAAAATACCCGCTCGCTTTAGGTATGCCGATGTTTATGAATAGGTACGGAACGTATTGGAACCAAGCAATGGCGGCAGCTACGTTAACGTTTCTTCCCACGTTGATTTTCTTCTTGTTTGCTCAGAAATACCTAATCGAAGGTATAAAATTGTCTGGAATGAAGAGTTGAGAAATTTTTGAAGGGAGACTTACACATGGTACCTACTTATATTAGAGTACTCAAGTATCTCGAAGATCTGATTCTGTCTGGAAAATTGTCTGCAGGAGACAAAATACCATCGGAAAATGAACTTGCTAGAATGTTTAGTACCACAAGAGTTACTGTGAGAAAGGCACTCGATGAACTAGAAAAGAACGGCATTATCTCAAAAGTACCGGGAGTTGGAACGTTTGTTACTGAAATCAACGCAGTAGCACACAAGCGCGTCGGAGTAGTAATAAATAGTAAACAGATCATGTATGGCGCAGTGAAATTCCTTTCTTCTGTAGGTGTCAAGATATTTGCCTTTGAGCAAGGAAAAAATGTCTCAGAGGAAGAGCAGATATTGAATCAGCTCATTTCCACAGATATAGATGGTCTGTTGATGGAACCCACTCAAGATTCTATCAATAATCATTTTCTGAGAAGTCTTGCACAGAGTAACTTCCCTATAGTCTTTGTCGACAGAAGTATCCCTATGCCTACTAAGATACCGTCAGTGCTAACAAATAATTATATTGGAGGTAAGGTACTTGGCGAGCATATGTTAAGAGCTCACAATGTAACCAGAGCATTGTTTGTAACTAGCGAAGATATGAGTATATCAAGTGTTTCAGAAAGATTCAGCGGAATTTCAAAAGGACTTAAGAGAAAACCAGAAGTAATGATAATAGACCGAATAGATGGTGATTTTGGAAGATTACCTAATTTGGTAAAGGAAAAGGACATAGATTGTATCTTCTTTTGCAACGATATGCTTGCAGTAAGAGGTGCATTCCATTTGATAAAAAGCGGTATATCAATTCCAGATGATGTCAGTATTGTTGGATTTGACGATGAGTTTGTGGCTAAAATGGTTGAACCAAAACTTACTACGGTTAAACAAGATCTTGTTAAGATGGGTGAGACTGCTGCCTCTATGATGATCAGTGTTTTAAAAGGTGAGAAAATCAGCAATGATATCCTTATAAATGCGGAACTGGTCGTACGAGAATCATGTGGTTGTACCCACCATGAATAATCTAACAAACAGTGTTGACATTTGAAATGTGTTGAACTAATGCAGTGTGTTACAATTGTCGGCGAGAGTTTCTTTGCTGGCTAGATAAATAGAGGAGGATAGCTATGGAACGGAGCAGAGATCGAGAAATTGGACGACTTTACAGGTTACTTGGAGAACTTTTACCATTTACCATCGTGAGGAAAGAGTCTTTCGATGGATGGACTTACTATGATAAGGTCATAAAAACTCCGTACACTTGGGATTACTCCGGTAATCCTGTCCATTTCAAGAATGCATTTGCATTTGAAAAACTAAAGCCGAACGAGAAGCTTTATCTACGCGGTTGGTTTGGCGGAGAGAGTTTGGTTTTGATAGATGAAAAACCATACGGTGAGATAAATGAATATCACAGAGAAATCAATTTGACACCATTTTGCGATGAACAGAAGCATGAGATCGAGGTACAGACCGTTGCAAGGGGACTTTTCGGTTCAAGGGAAGAGAGTGTTTTCAAGTATGCAAAGTGGATTGTATACGATGAGGATATGTGGAAGGTTCTGAACTTTGCGAAGAATGTTGTAGAAGTTGCCAATGAAACTAAAGACGAAAACCTTGCAAAGGCGCTCATAGATGTGACGGATGAATTCTTGTCTAGTTTGTACGTTCCTAGGTCCAGCAGTGTTTACATCAAGACAATTACGGAAAATCCAAGTATCTTCGACCAAGTGATGTCAACTTGGTCTCATCCAGACTTTCCCGATGAATGTGTATATGATGAAAAAGTGAAAACGAGTTTGGTGGAGTCATTCGATGTATATAGAAGTAAGATAAGAAAGTTGAATGAACTATTCCCGAAAATTGGTAAGGCATTCGTTGCAGGGCACGCACATATCGATTATGCTTGGCTTTGGCCAATAGACGAAACGAAGAGAAAGATAGTTAGAACATTCTCGAATGCAATACAATTGGCAAAGAGATATCCACAATTCATCTACATTCAATCTTCAGCGCAGATGTACGCGGATGTGAAAAAATCCCATCCTCAAGTTTTTGAGGAGATCAGATCATTGATCAAGAGCGGGCGATGGGAAACAGTCGGTGGTATGTGGGTTGAATCCGATTGCAATGTGCCAAGCATCGAATCATTGATAAGGCAATTCTATTACGGTCAAAAGTTCTTTCTCAAGGAGTTCGGCGTAAAGAGTAAAGTTGCGTGGCTTCCGGACGTGTTTGGCTTTTCTTGGATATTGCCTCAGGTGATGAAACAGTCGGGTATAGATTACTTTGTCACGACAAAACTTAATTGGAACGAGGCCAACGATTTTCCGTACGATATATGTCTCTGGAGAGGGATAGATGCCTCTGAAGTAATTTACTACAATTTCAAGAATTTTGAAGATGGATACAACGGCAGAGTTAATGCAAAGTCTTTGATAAATACGTTCAGTAACTTCAGACAGAAGGATATAACAAATGAGTTTTTCCTATCGTTTGGTTACGGCGATGGTGGTGGCGGGCCTACAGAAGAGATGTGTGAAAATTATGTACCATTAAACGAAATACCTGGTGTACCGCACGTTGAGTACTCCACTGCCGAACAGTTTCTGGAAAGGTTGGATCAGAAAATCGACAGTGCTAAATTGCCCGTTTGGGATGGTGAGTTGTATTTGGAACTACACAGAGGAACGCTTACATCTCAAAGCCGCACGAAAAAACTGCACAGACGTGCAGAGAATGAATTGAGAAATACCGAAATCATAAACGCACTCTTCGACGGTAATTATCAAGAACCCATAGATGAATTGTGGAAGATGTTGTTGCGCAACGAATTTCACGATATCCTTCCTGGTTCGGCCATCAGAGAAGTGTACGAAGATGCCGAAAATGAACTGAAGTACGTGATCGAAGAATGTATCAAGATTCAAAAGAGTATAGTTGAATCAAAAACAGAGCAGCATACAGATTACATTACACTTTTTAACCCCTCTTCTTTTGAGCAAGGTGTCCACTTTATCTATGACAAGCCAGCAAGAGTGTTCGATGGTGATAAACAGATTGATTGTGCAAAAACATTTGATGGAACGTACGTGTACGATAGCGATGAGAAAATACCTGGACTTGGTTTTAGGACATTTAGAATTGCAGATATGGAAGATGGCAAATTGGATGATGAAGCAGATTTGCAGGCACAAAAGCGAGTAAGCAACTATTCGATGGAAAATGAGAAACTAAAGGTCATCGTCAACGAGGATGGCTCAGTCAATGTTTTCAACAAGCCACTTGGAAAATGGGCTTTTGAACATGCGGGTAATTTACTCACTGTATATGGAGATGTACCTGCATATTGGGAAAATTGGGATATAGATGTGAGGAGTAAAGGTTCAGAACGCAGGTTGAGTGCTTCAAAGATAGAGTTTGTAGAAAAAAATTCGATTAGACAGGTCATACGTGTCGTATACTTGTTCGATTCAAGTACAATTGAGCAGTTCTACGTTCTGGAAAGGGGTAGTGATGAACTAAAAGTCCACACGAAATTGGATTGGCATCACAGAAGAACGCTGCTTAAAGTGCTATTTCCAACGAATATATTGAGTAGATATGCAAAGTACGATATAGATGGTGGATACATAGAGAGACCTACTCACAATAACACAAATTTTGAGCAAGCACGTTTTGAAGTGCTTGCACATAGTTGGGTAGACCTCTCTCAGTACGACTACGGCGTGTGTATTATCAACGATGGGAAACATGGCCACAAGGTGAATGGTTCAACGATGGAGATGACACTATTAAAGGCCGGAATCTATCCGGATTTCTATGCTGACGAAGGTTATCACGAGTTTACGTACTCTATATATGTCCATCCATCTTGCGATGTAAAAGAGTTCTATAAACGTGCGGAGAGTCTTAATAGAAAAATGACTATATTCAATGGAAAGATTGCAGCACCTTTTATCAACATACAGGTACTGAACGATAACTTCAGGATTCTTTCATTCAGGAAGACAGATGATAAATTGTATCTAAGGATACTGGAAAGCGTCGGCAGTTCAGGTACTTCAGCTATAAAGCTATCCGCGCAAAGTGCCAAGGAAATGGGAAAGGTCTCTTTAGTGGATGTGCTTGAAAATAAGCTCCAAGAATTAGAAATCAAAGATAATTGTGTTACATTCGATTTTAAGCCATTCAAGTTCTATACATTTGAATTGAACACCTAATTTGGTACCAATCTAACACGAAAATTGTATTACAAAAAGGCCGAGAAGTCATTTTCTCGGCCTTTTTAAGATACTTTTATGGCAAAAAATCAAAACATTGAACTAAGTTCTCTATAAATCTCGTCGGTGATCTTCTCTTTTACTTCGACTGCCTTAAGATTTTCTGCGAGCTGGTTTAGTGAACTGACACCGAGTATGACACTGCTGACGTTCTTGTTCTTCAAGCACCATGCAAGTGCAAGTTGTGACATAGTGGCATCTAAACTTGTTGCAATCTCTCTTATCCTCTTGAGCTTGTTCACAGTTTCTCCTTCAAATATCCCTCTCTCTTCCATTGACTTTTTCAGCCAGGGCCATCTGTCCAAACGAGAACCTTCCGGTATCCCATCGAGATACTTGCCACTCAGTACGCCAGATGCCAATGGGCTAAACGTAGTCAGTCCCATCCCATATTTCGCATATATCGGAGCGTACTCCTCCTCAACACGCTTCTTTACGATCAAGTTGTACTGTGGCTGCTCAACTATAGGAGGCATGCAATTCAATTCTTTTGCAACGATGTGTGCCTTTTCTATCTGTTCAGCGCTCCATTCGCTCGTTCCCCAATAAAGAGCTTGCCCGTTGCGCAGAATTTGATCCATTGCCCAAACTACTTCTTCCATCGGTACTTGAGGATCAGGCCTGTGACAATAGACGATGTCTACATACTCCAACTGCAATCTCTTTAGCGAATTCCTGATACCTTCTATCAAGTGTTTTCTGGAAAGTCCCTGATCGTTTGGACCACTTCCACCCCAGAAAATCTTCGTTGAGACAACAAGATCCTCTCTACGGTATTCCTTCAGCACTTTACCGAGTATCGATTCTGCAATCCCATCAGCATATCCTTCAGCTGTATCAATGAAATTAACACCGTTTTCAACACCGTATCTTATGATCTTTCTTGTTCCCTCATAATCCAACTGATTTCCAAGAGTTAGCCATGAACCGATCGAAAGCTCACTGATCTTTACTCCCCACTTACCAACTTTTCGATATTCCATAGATCTCACCTCCTAATATTTCCTGTGTGCTATAAGCACAATTGGTTCGTACTACGAATTATTATACCACAAAAATAAAGGAGATGCAATTGCATCTCCCAAAAATTCTTTTATCAATCTTTCGTAATTTCGTCCATAAGCCTTTGCTCTATGACCCTATTCATCGAGAATTCATCTAGTTGTAGATACCAAGAGAACGTATCCACAATTGCTTGGAGAGGTACCATACCTATGATCTCAGACCCGACGACCGGTACACCATACCTCTGTGCTTCTCTCTTTATCGTTTCAAAAACTCTGAATATCGGTGATTTCTTGTAGTTTGTGAGGTTCATTGATACTTGGACTATGCCCTTTTCTTTCAGCTCGACGCCCATTGCCTTGACGTATCTATATCCACCACTGATATTTCGAACGGCTTTAGCTATTTTATCGGCAATCTCCACATTGTTCGTTCCAAGGTCTACATTGAATGCAATGAGAAATTCTCTGGCACCGACAGCGGTCACTCCAGCGGTTTCGTGTACTTTCTCAGGTCCAAAATCTGGTTTCCATCTTGGATTCTTTATTTTTTCAAAGAAACCTTCGAATTCACCTTTTCTAATCTCAGACAGATTCTCCCTTTCCGGTACACTTGCACTTCGCTCATACAAATAGACTGGAATGTTCAATTCTCTTCCAATTCTCTCACCCAGTTTTTTAGACCATTCTACACATTCTGCCATTGTTGTGCCAACTAATGGGACAAGAGGAATAACGTCAGTTGCCCCCATCCTCGGATGTTCACCCTTGTGATACCTCAAATCTATCAGTTCTGCAGCCTTTTTTGTCATATCAAACAGTGCATCAAGGACTTGGTCAGGGTCACCAACTATTGTGACAACGGACCTATTGTGGTCTTTGTCCATCGACCAATCAAGCATTTTGACCTTCGGATACTTGTTGGCCTGTTCGATGATCTGCCTTACGATTTCTTCCCTTCTTCCCTCACTGAAATTGGGAACACTTTCGATGAGTCTCATATAATACGAGCACAATAATACAATAGAACAAACATTGTGCTCTTCCCTCCCTTCCGCTGCTGAGATACTTGAGATAAATATCATTTATCTACAGTATGTTTTATCATATACCATAAGTAAAGGTCAAACTTTCCCAAACACTCTCCGAAACTCTCTGAGACCCTTTTCAACCTTTCTTCGTAATCTAAATACTTCTTTTTCGTCCATCCTTTTGGTATCTCGTCTATTAGTCCATAACGCTGCATTACTCTCAAGACATGTTTGTCCAATATCGCATAATCACAGAATGCCACGTTTCTCAAAAAATGCGAGCTCTCTTTCCATCCCAACCCCTTTACGTTCTTTACGAGGAACTCCCTGGGATCTGGTTCTTCGATAAGTGCCTTCAAACGGCCTATTATCCATCTGTTGGACACTATATACTCAGCACGTGCTTGAGGATACCTATGTCCGACACTTACGAGCATTTCTGCAAGTTCTTCTTGTGGCAATGTTGCAAAGCCTCTTCCTATTGTTTTTTGAGCCTTTATGCCACCTTGAGCGCTCCAATTTGCCGTTAGCACGCAAAAACTGAGTTCGGCAAATAATTCCTCTTCATCGCCGTTTTTTTTAAGGTTTTCAAATTCTTCCCATCTTGTTTCTACAAGTGTCCTTGCCTCATCTCTTATTCCTTCCAAATGGTTTACTAAATCAGTTACATCTGCCATCTTCTCACCCTATAAAGTGCATGATATGTTAGAATTTAGAATGTCTTACCGATTAGTATGAATGTATTTGGCTGGGATGGATTATTTACTGGGACACCAAAACCGAGCCTCAATAGTCCAAACAGTGGCACATTGATTCCAAGTTCAGCACCAAACGCCATCTCAATGTTTTGGAAATCATAGTCATTCGATACGAATCCAGCATCGTAGAAGAGCGAGAAATAAGTGAGTGCATTTTCCTGTTTGAATCTTATTTCGTTGTTGGTCAAACCAATTACAGAACCTGTTAGGCTTGTTTTTACACCTCTCACTTGGTTTAGTCCAGCGAGACTATAGGTTATTTCTTTTCCAGACGTTTGAAATACTTGTCCTGCAAGTACTCTTGATGCAAATGATATGTCTTTTGTAAGTGGGAAATGCAATGTCAATTCTGCAGAATAACTGAGTGCATCGGACCCGTTAACAGATATTGGCAAGTACTTTGTTCCAGTCAACGAGAATGAGTATCCTTTCATCGGTACATAAAGACTATCGAGTGTTTCATAGACGTAACTTATTGGAAAAGAAAGTGTACTCGAAGTGACACTTGTACTGCTAGATTCCGTTGTGTCTTCGTATTTTACACTGATACCGAATTGCCCAAGCTGTGTTTTTAACGTATTCAATCCAGCTGAGTAGGAGACATTTGTCGTTGTTGTACCATCTGATGTTACACCCTGATAATTAACGGAACCACTCAATATAACTGGCCATTCAAATGGTTTCCTTATCCCACTGGTAAATGACAGTTGTGTCGAGGTGAAGTCTCTTTGGAAATTGAGAGATACATTCTCGCCGTTTCCAGTTGGATTTGTTGTTGAGAGTGATAATGTACCGCCAAAACCTTCCCACCACTGTTTACTGCTATCGGTAACTGGTGCATACACAATTCCACCTTGGAAATCGAATTTCTTCGCCTTTTCTGTGAGTACTACTGCAACATCAACAAGTGAATTGTCGTTTTCAACGGGTTGTATGTTAAAATCTACTGAATCGAAGAAATTAGATTTGTAAATTTCCGTATAAGTCAGCTGCAATGCGTCTCTCTTAAGAAAATCACCTGGTTTGACGTATATTAAATCGTTGAAGACGTAATCTTTGGTAACGCTATTTCCTTCTACCTTTACGTTTCTTACTTTTAGTTCAGTTATCAATATATTGATTGTATTATCATCACCAGCTTCAAGATTTAAATCTATGAAATATCCGGCTTTGTCGTACTTATCCTTTACATCTTGCATCTTCTTAAGCACTGCAAGATTTGTATACGTGCCTTCGCTAGTCTCGCCGATCAATTCGTTTTGCGTAAATAACGTGTTGCCCTTTGTCTTTATCCCTTTCAAGTAGACTGGTTGGGTCAATACAGTATTGTCCGTAACCGTTAAGGTAATGACTTTTGCGGGATACTTTGATTCGACTTCCTCGGTGGATACGTTGACAATCTTTACAAAAATGTACTTTGTCAAATCTTGAAATAGGGTCTGAAGTGATTGGAGTGTCATCACGTAATCTTTCTCACTATCGAATATCTTCATGAACCAATCTTTCTTTTCGTAATCAACATATTTTTTGACGCTCAGCTTGCTTTGTATTGTTTCAAATTCCTTTTTGAATTCATCATCTTGGGAGACAATTTCAAAATTAACATCGTAGAGTACGTACTCGTTTACTTTGAATGTCACCGTTTCATCATCGCCAACTGAGCCAGTTACGTAGATGAATGCAAACGACTTATCTTGACTGCGCGGTGTTGCAACCATGTAACCTTGACTTGAATAAGCACTTGCAATTTTGTCTATACTCTCCCAGAACTTCGTGAAGCTGAATGGTTTGTTTTCAAGTAGAGTAATTGAACTCTGCAAGGTCTCCACACTTATTATCCCGGGGCCATTTATCTCAATCGAGACCTTTTTTACAGGTGCATTCTCGACAAGTCTAATCTTCAAAATCTTTGTATCCGTCGCCGAGTCATCTACAAGTTCGTAATCGATACTTTCAAAATAGCCAGTTTCGTCGATGGATGATAGTATAGCGTTTACGGCATTTTCATTCACATCTTTACCCAGATAATTTTGATACAGTGGCAACAATTCATCTTTTGTCACAGCCTTGAGTCCATCGAACTGTACATCTTTAAGTGTGAATGAAAATGCAAAAGCAGAAAATGTGATCAACATTAATACAAACAATCTTTTTACTACTTTCACTTAACTCCCTCCCTTACGAGATCAGATTTTTTCTTCTTCGATCAATGAGTTTTCCAACTCTTCCAACATGTCAGATACTAAACTTATCTTGCCTGGAGAGTCGAGCTGGCCAACGTATTTTGATAATGTTTGTGTATCTATTTCATAGCAATTCGAATTGTAGCATCTCTTTATGTGCCATTCTATTCCACCGTTGAGTAACAAAACGAGGAAGGTCTGTGGCAAATTACCAACTGGCTGGCAATCGATGTTTGATTTGTAGAATAGCACTTCAGTCTTTGTACCCTTTCCAAACTCAGTTTCTACTCTTACATATCCACCGGTAGTTTCTGCCGCTTGCTTGAGAAACGGCAAACCAAGTCCCACCTTCCGTATCTCCTTTTTTCTCGTAGTGACGAAGGGGTCAAATATCTTCTCAAATATGTCTGGCCGTATACCTCCTGCATCATCTTCAACGGAAAAGAAGAAAGTTTCTGAAGTCTCTTCAACGACAATAGTTACGTTTTTTGCACCAGCATTCACTGAATTCTCCGCTATGTCGTGTAGATGGTCCGAAAGTGTTATCAATCCCAAATTGTTCTGAACCTCCCCAATGCCACAGCTGAGATAACGCTGTGTGCATCAATTTTACCGCTGAATGCATCATTTTGGAAGAAGATTTTTCTCGAACCTATTTCGTCTGGAACGTGTGCATCTGAAGATGTAAGCACTATGTGACCGGTACTTTTGAGTTCTTGCCAAGTTTCCCTTTTTCTCACTTCGACGAAGTGCGCATTTTTTGGTAGCATGCCAAGTTGATAAATAACACCGAACTTTCGATCAGCGTGAGCAAAAACAGCTAATCCATTATGTTTCTCAATCAAATCGATCGTCTGATCTATGCTCAAATTCGTTGGAAATCCCAAATAATTGTCTAGCATCCCTATAAAGTCTTCCGATTCGTTGAGCAAGAGTTGATACCCAAATGTCTCAGGATCATATGGAAATGGATTCGTGTTCTCACTCACAATCTTGGAAACTTCCATTACATCTGAAAGCGTTGAAAAATAGCCAAGTATGTGTACATCTTCAAACGTATGGATTTCTATTCCAGGTATCACGACTTTATCTCTACACAAACAAACAAAAGCCGCTACATTTTCAGCGGTATTATGGTCTGTTATTGCCAATATATCAATGTCTTTTGTGCATACAGTTGATGGAACCATCGTCAAATCCGCACAAGGGGACAAACAAGAATGTATGTGTAGATCAGCCTTGTACACTTTATTTTCATTAGGTAAGAACTCATTCCCAATACTCTCAGTCATTCCAATCATTTCGACCTTTTCTATTTTTATGATATCTTGTTCGATTTATCTTACACCGAGTGAGTAAATCTTTCCAGAGACTCTGTATGCATTTTCCTCTGTTACAAGCAAACTTATTCCCTCTTCTTGCGCCTTTTGAAGTGTATCTTCTGGAAATTCCATCCCCTCGCACAAAACAATAGCCCTGATACCTGTCAATGTAGCTACAGCAACGATATTAACGTGGCTCTGCACAGTCATCCAAATGGAATTCTCTTTTGCAGAACGCATGACAATGCTCAACAAATCTCCCACATATCCATGTTCTATCTCGCAATCGTTGTGTAGATATACACTTTTTAATCCAACTTCTTCGATTATTTGCGACAATTTCAACACGTATCCCTCCATTCGGTTATCAGACAATGTTGTTAACATGCCTAAACTATATAGATCACTATATTGACTCCATTAAACTGCAGTGTTTAATAACATACCAATTAAAAACTCTGGCATTTTCATTCCTGCCACAAGTGCGTTCATTGCCATGGTTAACATCACTATCTGCTGTTCTAATTGTTGCCTTTCGTATGGGTCACTTGACATGGCAAGTTTGTTGTACAGCTCGTCTATTTTTCTGCTTACTTCGGTCTTTTTTGCATCGTCGACAGAGGTACCATTTTCAGTACTGTTCTGTGCAGAGCCACTATCTTCTTGACTTGGGACCTTTGCATTCTGCCCTGTCTTATCGCCGGGTAGATACATGAAGACCTTTGTTTTTCCTGCAACGGCGGCAAGAAAAGAACCACGCCTTCTCAAATCCAAATATATGCCACCGCCAATGACAAATCCACCTTGCTCAGCAGCTTGTTTCTTAAAATCCATGTAGTTTGCTAATTCCTGATTAAGCACTCTGAGCACACTTTGGCTCGCAGGGGCACCAGAAGGTATTCCCGGTTCTCCCGGATCTAGTTTGTAACCCAACATAGGATTGACTATTGCGGGTCTAGCACTAACGCCACCGATCTCTACCCCATAGTATCATCCCTTTGTTCTTTTGGACCATCCACGTTTGTTAATTTTGTTAATCATGTACCACTCGAGAGTATTCTCAAAGCTTCTTTTATCACTTTGGCAACATCCTTTTCCTTTCCAACTCTCTTTACAGCATTCCTTGCCAATGTTCTGCTGTATCCCAATGAAATCAAAGCCTCTATTGCTTCAATGGATACATCATCTACCTCGGATGGTTCAAATTCGTCTTTTAATTCTGTCACAATCCTTTCGGCAGTTTTCTTACCAATTCCGGGTATAGACGCAAGTTTTTCAACATCTCCTGTAGCTATCGCATTTGAGAGAAATTCTCCCGTTGTTGAAGAGAGGATTTTGACTGCCGTTTTGGGACCAAGTTTCGATACTTTTATAAGCTTTTCAAAGATGGTTCTTTTACTCTTCGAATCAAATCCATAGATCGATATATCGTCTTGGGTAACTATGAGTTTCGTATAAACTGTTATCTCATCGTTTTCCTTACAGTCAGAAAAGCTATCGAGATCCGATACTATCCTTAATACGAAATCCCCAGTTTTAACTAACAGATTACCTTCATTTCTACCAATGTACTTTCCAGTTATTGCTTCGATCATCTCAAACCAGCTCCGCCAATTTTTGTCAATCCAAAAAGTTGCAATGCGTTTTCAAAGACTATCGTAGAGATGTCGCATTCAAAGATACCATTCAGCGTGTCGACAACGTACGAAACGTAAATTGGTTCGTTGCGCTTTCCTCTATACTGTTGAGGTGGCAAATAAGGACAATCTGTTTCGGTAACTATATTCTCTACACCTACTATTTTGACCACATTTCTCAGCAAATCGTTTTTCGGATATGTGATAGGTCCGCCAATTCCCAGTTTAAATCCCAATTTTACGAACTTCTTTGCCCAATTTTCATCGCTGCTAAATGAGTGGACAATACCCCTTTTTTCAGGTATACCAACTGTTTTCAGTATATCGTATGCATCTTCGTAAGCATCTCGAATGTGGAGAATCACCGGTAAATCGTTTTCTTGAGCAAGCATGAGTTGCTCTGCAAAGACCTTTTTCTGCGTATCTATCGGTGACATATTTCTAAAATAATCCAGACCGATTTCACCGATAGCGATGATTCTCTTACCTCTCTTTTGAATATCTATCTTTTTTTGAATTATATCAAGATAATCATTACCAACATCTTTGGAATCGTGTGGATGAATACCTATAGCTGCGAATGTATTGTCACACAGATTTGCGATTTTTATGGTATCGTCAATGTCGGAAAGGCTTGTAGAAACGTTTATGACAAGCTCTAATGTACTAGCCCTTTTCAATACGTCATCCCTGTCTGTATCGAACTGATTCATATGCAAGTGAGCATGCGTGTCTACCAAAATTTTTACATTATTTCCACTATTCAAGGTATACATAACCTCCCTTTTTTGATATAATTATATCAGAAATTACTCGATTTCTTACAAAGTTTCTTATAAATCCCTCAAAAATTGTTCTTGCTTATTGCTTGTCATTGTGCTTATGATGCTTGTGATGTTGTGCTTTGCAAAAGATGTTGATAGAGACGGAGGTGTATAACTTGCAGCAGATTGGGAAACTCACCGTGATAACTGGACCAATGTATTCTGGAAAGACGACTGAACTCTTGAATTTTGCTGAAATTTATGAGCTTGGTCGAAAGAAGATAAAGATCTTCAAACCACAGATAGATGTTAGGTACAGTGCCGATGATGTCGTAACTCACAAATTATTCAAGATGCCCGCAACTGTGGTGAAAAACCTTGATGAGATGGAGACCATTTACAAGAACCTTGATGAAAAACCGGATGCAATTTTCATAGACGAGGTGCACTTCTTTGAAAATGATATAACGTATTTAGTTAAGGATATGACGGCTGATGGTGTGGATGTGTACTGTGCTGGGTTGGATTTGAATTATCTATGGCAGCCGTTTCCAACGACAGCATCACTCATGGCACTAGCCGACGAGGTGATCAAGAAAAAGGCAGTGTGTGAGATATGTGGCGAGTATACAGGTACACTTTCTTACAAAAAGAAAATTGATGGTGGTATAATCGATGTTGGTGGAAAAGAAAAATATATTGCAGTATGTAAAGACTGCTATAAAAAATTGGTGGATGAGGAGGTAAGAACATGAAAAAACCTATTATGAGCATACTGTTTATCGTTCTGTTCTACATTTTTGCCCTTGGAGCTGGACCTTCAGCAACCGAGGCTGATGTGGTTATTCTCCACAGCTCAAACGTATACGGGAATGTAGTTCCGTACAATTACTTTACGGAGTCATTCGAGGCAAAAGGATTGATTCCAATTTATTCTTACGTTCAAGAATTAAAATCGAACAATGAGAACTTGGTCTTAATCGATACGGGTAATCTCACCTACGGAAGTCCTTTCGGTGACTACTACATCGACAAACCAGACAACCCAGTTATGACGCTCTTCAACCAAATTGGATATGATGTATTCGTACCGGGTACTTTTGAACTTTCCTTAGAGCAAGACAGGTTGGAAAACTTAATCGGAAAATTCAAAGGATACACACTCGCTGGAAATCTAAAAGGTCTTAATACTAAGGTTTATACTTACTATACCAAGGTTCTTCCCAACGGTCTCAAGGTAGCCACAATCGGTGTTACACCGAACTACGGTAAGATGACATTTGATGACCAAGTAAAAGTGATAAAAGAGAAGCTGACCAAATTAAAAGAGCAAGTAAAGCCAGACGTAATCGTCCTTGCAACGAGCGGTGGTATAACCAACGACCCAATAACTGGGAAGAAGTTAGCACTTGAAAGTGATTTGAATATAGGGGATCGACTTGTGAAAGAATTTGCCAAAGATGTAGATGTGTTCCTCTTCGGTAATGAAGCCATCGTTTACACTGGGACAAATAAAAATAAGGCATATTCCATACCAGGAGCAGATGGTTCATCGATAAATGAGATAAACATAAAATTAAATAAAGTTTCTAACAAGTGGGCCATTAAAGCTATCAGCATCAAAAACGTTGACATGGCTAGTGTAGAAGTCTCACAACCAATACTCTCTTGGGCAGAACAATATGAAGCACCCGTTGAAAATTGGTTGAACGAAAGGGTCCTTGACTCTACCATAACCGTTGGATTTCACAAATACATGGCGATTCTTGAAGACAACTTGATAACAGAGATAGTGAATAAATCTATCATCGATTACACGAAAGCAAGTGCTGGAATATGGAACGTCTTCAATCCCAATTATAGCGGATTGGCAGAAGGCATAGTAACGAGAAAAGATATATACAAGATGGTTGGAAAGACAACTACTGTAAAACTCGTGCAGATGACGGGAATGGATATTAGAAATCTCGTAGCTTCCTACTCAAAGTACATAAAATTCAGCGATAGCAGAATAGTATTTAGTTCTTTGTTATCAAAAGAACCTTGGATAATAGATTTGTTTGAAAATATCCAGTATGAGAACGTCATAAACGATGGTACAATCAGACGACTTGATTTTGCCGGTAAACCCATAAGTGATAGTGATCAATTCTTTGTGTCCCTACCATCTCTAAGAACGTACGGCGATAATCCTATATTTGCTGGCAAAGTTGTAAAGGACTTTGAAGTTCCAGTTGCCAATATCCTTCTTGAAAACATCAAGACAATCGTCGGTGGCGAGACGATCAATTTGCAAGAAGATATGAACAGATCAGTCTACATTGCATTGCAATACACTGTGCAACCTGGAGATACGTTCAGGCAAATTGCTTACAGATTAGCTGTTTCAGAAGATGAACTGCTGAAACTGAATCCGGTGATAAAAGATGTCAACCTTATAAGACCTGGCTGGAAACTCAATTACTATAAGAGATACTTGGACCTTATTCCACCATTGAAAGAATTGTTTGAATACGAAGATTAATTTTTAAAACCCAAAATCGAAGAGGAAAGAAGTATCAAGGGGCATAATTAAATAGAGAGAATAAATAGTTAGACGATCGATAAACAATCGAAGGGTGGCAAATGCCACCCTTTGCTGTTGAATTTCGCTCTAAATAACGATTTAGTGAGAATGTGACAAAAGTGTGTGCGAAATATTTGTTTTGTTAATGTTTTCTATTTCTTCACATCCGTTACTAAGTTGTGTGATATAATTTTATATGAGAATTCATGTTAAAACTCGTATAAAATAATAGAAGAAGAGAACATTTGGAGGTGCCACACTGTGAAAAAGTTTTACATAACAACACCTATCTATTACGTTAATGCAGAACCACACATCGGTAGTTCGTATACTACGATTATGGGCGATATAATCGCAAGATATAAGAGGATGATGGGATACGACGTCTTTTATCTCACTGGAACAGATGAGCATGGTCAAAAAATCGAACAAGCGGCAAGGCAAAAGGGGATTGAACCTAAGCAATTATGTGACGAATTAGCTGGGAAATTTAAGCAGCTTTGGAAAGACCTTGGCATAACAAACGATTATTTTGTCAGAACAACCGATGAGTCACATGTGAGGACAGTTCAGTATTTCGTTTCGAAGATGTTGGAAAATGGTGACTTATACAAAGGTACATACGAGGGATGGTACTGTGTTCCTTGCGAGACTTACTGGAATGAAGACGAACTCGAGATAGATGAGCATGGCCATAAAATATGCCCAATTTGCAAGAGAGAAGTTCAACTCATAAAGGAAGAAAATTACTTCTTCAAACTTTCAAAATACAACGAATCGCTTTTAAAACTGTTCACCGAGAATCCAGAATTTGTTGAGCCGGATTTCAGAAGAAATGAGATGCTCAAGATTCTGGAATCTGGTTTAAAAGATTTATCCATAACGCGAACAACACTAAAGTGGGGCATTCCGATGCCAGATGACCCACAACATGTGATATATGTTTGGGTTGACGCCTTGATAAACTATGTTTCAGCCATCGGCTATCCTGATAATTTAGAGACGTTTGAAAAATGGTGGCCCGCCGATTTACATTTGATAGGCAAGGAAATCAACAGATTCCATAGCCTTATTTGGCCTGCCATGTTAATGTCTGTGGGTTTACCTTTGCCTAAAAAGGTATACGCACACGGTTGGTTGACTGTTAATGGACAGAAGATAAGTAAATCTCTGGGAAATGCAATAGATCCGAGAGAATACATGAACAAATATGGGAACGATGTTGTCAGATACTACCTTGCACGAGATGTAATGTTTGGTAGAGATGGTGACTTCTCGGAAGAGAACCTCATAAAACGATTGAATTCTGATCTGGCAAATGACTACGGTAATTTACTACACAGAACGCTTGCAATGATCAAGAAGCACTTTGATTCAAAGATACCGGAGATCAAAACATTGGAAGACATCGATAGGAAACTCTTAGAAGAATACGAAGAAACCAAAAGAACTTACATAGAGCTTATGGAAAGATACAAAATCACAGATGCGTTAGATCACCTGTGGCAGTTCATATCTTCACTCAACAAGTATTTTGATGAAACAAGACCGTGGACGTTGGCGAAAGAGGGGAAGATGGAAAGACTTGGCACAGTTTTGGCAATCGTGACAGAGAACATAATGAAAGTTGCGACGCTTGCATCCCCAGTTATGCCCAATTCTTCTGCAGAAGTTTACAGAAGACTTTCCATGGAACCTGTGTTCACTGATCATGTATTGGAAGGGTGGAACAACCTAAAGGGGAAGAGCATTATACATGGCGAGCCACTATTCAAGAAGATGGAAAAGATAGAAAGTGAGAAGACGAACACGGAGGTAGATAAAATGGAAAAACTGAATAACAAACCAGAAGAAGAAAAAAAGCTGGAAGTGAAAGAAACAAGCGACAGCAAGGCTGAAAATGTGGTAACAACGGAAGAATTCTTGGATATTGACACATTCAAAAGGGTGGACCTCAGAGTTGCCAAGATACTTGAAGCGGAAAGAGTACAAAAATCTGAAAAGTTGGTTAAATTGCAGATCGACCTCGGCGAGCTTGGTAAGAGACAGATAGTTGCTGGAATAGCACAATACTATAGCCCGGAAGAACTCGTCGGTAGATTGATAATTGTTGTAGCAAATCTTAAGCCTGCAAAGTTGATGGGCATAGAGTCGAGAGGCATGTTATTGGCAGCAAAGAAGGATGGTCAACTCAGATTATTGACAGTTTCAGGGGACATAGAACCTGGTGCAAAGATTTCCTGACAAATTAGCACAAAATTTCAGCTTAGCACACATTGACACATGCGTGTTATCAAAAACATAGAAAAATATTGAAAGTGGTAGGGAGGCATAGTAATGAGTGATGAAATAGATCGCGAGCTTAATCGCGGTATGAACAATGGAAATGAAGGGGCGACTGAGAATCCATCAAACGCAACGAATGTAATCGACCGTGTACTGGAAGATGAACTCGTCAAGTCATACTTGAGTTACTCTATGAGTGTCATAATAGGTCGTGCAATTCCAGACGTGCGAGATGGACTCAAACCAGTCCAAAGAAGAATCATTTACTCTATGTATGAACTTGGTCTTGCGCATAGTAAATCATCCAAAAAGGCGGCGCGTATCGTTGGTGAGGTCATGGGTAAGTACCACCCACATGGAGATGCTTCCATATACGACGCACTTGTGAGGATGGCACAGCCGTGGGCTATGCGCTATCCAATTGTTGAAGGGCAAGGAAACTTCGGTTCAATAGACAGGGACCCGCCAGCTGCTATGAGGTACACGGAGGCAAAATTACAGAGAATTGCAGATGAAATGATTGAAGATATAGATAAGCAAACAGTTAGGATGCTCGATAACTTTGATGGCAGTTTACAAGAACCAGAAGTGCTACCAGCAAAGTTACCTAATCTACTACTCAACGGTGCGAGCGGTATAGCAGTTGGTATGGCAACGAATATTCCAACACACAATTTAAACAACGTTGTAGATGCAATCATTACGTACGTCAAAAATCCAGACGTCTCCATCGAACAACTCATAGACATCATCGAAGGACCAGATTTTCCAACTGGTGGAATCATCATAGGCAAAAGTGGCATAAGGGAGATGTACATAACTGGAAAAGGTAGCTTTACCGTAAGGGGAAGAGTAGAGATAAAACACGAAAGGAAAAGAAAAAGTATAATTATCAACGAAATCCCTTACAACGTGAACAAGGCTGAGCTGATAGGACAGATAGCAAAGTTCTTGGAAGAAGAAGAAATACCTGTAAAAGACCTACGCGACGAGAGCGACAAGGACGGTTTAAGAATTGTTATAGAATTACCGGAAGATCTGAACGAAGAGGTTATACTCAACAATCTATATCAAAAGACCAACTTGCAGGTCAGATTCAATGCCAATTTCTTGGTGATAGATGGCGATAAACAGCCCCGGCTCATGAATTTGAAACAACTCATAGAAGCGTACGTAAAACACAGATTCGACGTAGTCAGAAAAAGAACCCAGTACGCATACCAACAAGACTCGAAGAGAGCACACATACTCGAAGGACTAATTAAAGCTTCGAGGGCAATCGATACTGTTGTGAACATCGTTAGAAGCGCAAAAGATGCAGCAGAGGCAGCAGCTCAGCTTATGGACATTCTGACCATGAGTGAAGAGCAGGCAAAGGCTGTGCTGGACATGAGACTTGGTAGACTAACAAGCCTTGAGACACAGAATTTGCAAGAAGAGTACAGTGCGATACTGGTAAAATTGGACAAAGAAAAGGAATTGCTGATGAGCGACTACAAAGTTTACGATGTTATAGTCAGTGAGCTTGAAGAAATAAAGAACAAGTATGGTGATGAAAGACGCACTGAGATAACAGAGTACGAAGAGACAGTGACAAAATTTGATAAGAAAGACCTCGTACCGAATAAAGATGTTGTGATAACGCTAACAAGAAAAGGTTTCTTGAAACTAATGGATGTTAACGCGTTCAGGACTCAAAAGAGGAATGGTAAAGGCGTTTTGGGCGCTAATTTGATGGAGGACGATATCATCTCTCAAGTGTTGTACACGAAACTCCACAACAAGACGTTGTTCTTTACATCGCATGGTAAGGTATACGAACTTGAGAACATAGAGGTTGAGGAAAGCAATAGGGCGACCAAAGGCAAACCAGTTACGAAGTACATAAAGCTCGATGATGGCGAGAGAGTGCTGTCGATGATCGATATTACAGATTACATTGGTGATCTATTCTTTGTCACAAAAAACGGCATAGTTAAGCGCACGAGCTTAGACGACTTTAGAAACATCAATTCAAAAGGTATTAGGGCAATAACGTTCAAAGACGGTGATGAACTCGTGTCAGTTCTTAGAGTTACATCTGATCAAAGTACAGTACTAATATCGACAAAATTGGGACTGAGCATCAGATTCGGAGTTGACGATGTACGAACGATGGGAAGAAATGCTGCAGGCGTAAGGGGCATTCGATTGAGAGAAGGCGATCGAGTGATATCGTCAACGATACTCGACAACGACAGTGGCTATATTTTGACAATCACGGAAAATGGATACGGCAAGATCACAGAAGTAAATGAGTACCGGAAGCAATCGAGAGATGGCCTTGGAATTAAGAATATAAGTGAGCTCGAAAAGACAGGCCCAATTGTGGGTGTTTCATACGTCACGGGAAATGAAGAGATCGTCGTGTTTACAAAAGATGGTGCGAGTATCAAGTTCAAGATTTCAGACATACCCTCAAGAGGGAGAGTCGCACAAGGCGTCAAGATAATTCATTTAGCTGAAAGTGATTGCATTGCAGACTTCGCTGTCCTTGGTGGTGAAGAGTAAATTTGTATCGGGAAATAGAACACACGGCGGATATTGCTTACGAAATAATCGCCAATGATACATTAGAAGCATTCAGAGATATTGTTTCTATAATAAAAGATAACACACATTACCTGGCTAAAGAGTCTTCAGAGCAAAAGAAACATTTGCACAAAAAGCTTGAAAAATGTTATAATATCATCAATGAGAATACGGGAGAATTTGATGAAGATAAACTCTTTGACGCTGTAAACGATATAATCTCACTCGTTGATAGAGGCTATTATCCATATGAAATAGATGGGTACTGTATTAGTTATATTGAATCAAGGATTTACACGGAGCTAAAGGCACTTACTTACTACAACCTAAAAATTGAAAATGTGGATAACCAATTATATGTTAGGATGGTGTTCGACGTATGAAAGATCTCACAGAAAAACAGACTTTAGTATACGATTTTATAAAAGAATATATAATGATCAAGGGTTATGCTCCTTCGATCAGAGATGTAGCAAAAAGATTCAAGATGACACCTAGAGGTGCACAGCAACATGTTATTGCACTTGAAAAGAAAGGTTACATAAAAAGAGGAAAAGGGCCCAGAACGATCTCTCTATCGGACAGGAAAGAGAGCATCATAGTGCCTGTAAAGGGAAAAATAGCTGCAGGACAAGCCATTGAAATGTTTGAGGAGATCGATGAAGAAATAGAAGTACCATTGGCTATGCTTAAAGGATACGGTGAGTACTTTGCTCTCAAGGTGCAAGGAGAGAGCATGATAAATGCCCACATAATTGATGGCGATTACGTTATATTGAAAAGACAGTACACTGCCGAGAACAACTCCATAGTTGCTGCTGTTGTTGATGATAAGATAACTTTGAAAAGGATTAACGTAAGGGATGAACAAGTTGAACTCGTTCCAGAGAATGATGCATATCAGGTTATGGTTTACGACCCGAAGAGAGTCAGAATTATTGGAAAAATGATAGGTCTCATCAGAATAACAAGTTGAGAGCCCAACCTTAATGGGATGAGGGGGAACATGCGTGAAGGAATCGAGTAAACTTGAACAGCAACTCATATTAGGCAAGATAGTGGAATTCAAAATGCCAAAAGAATTTGACTTAAACAACAGCTATGATATAAAAGAGTACATCTATACAGAGGCATTTGATAAAGGTTATATACATGTATTACTTGATTTCTCGGGAACTGAGTATATTGACAGTACTGGTCTTGGTACTATTGTTGCACTGCACAGGCAATCTTTAATGAAGGCGGGGTCCATAGCGTTTGTGAATTTTGATGAAAACATCAAGAAACTTCTTAAAATGACGGCATTAGATAGGGTTTTAAACATATTTGAAAGTGAGAAAGATGCTATAGAGTTTTTGAATAGATAGGGAGGGGATAAATTATGTACACATTCACGGAACAATTTGGGGTTGTCATTGTATCATTGGATGGTGACATCACAATGCAAAATGCAACGGCACTTAGAAATTGGGTTATTGATAACCTGATCAAAAAAGGTAAGACTAAAATAGTCTTCGATTTCACAAGAGTTAGCAACGTCGATAGCTTTGGACTCGGAACGTTTGTGAGTCTGCACAAGAGTGCCATAACAGCTGGCGGGAGTATTGCCCTTGCGAATGTAAACGAGAACATCAAGAAGCTTTTGAACATGACTGCACTCGATAGAGTTTTCAAGTCGTATGCTACTATAGCTGAAGCCGCAAATAGTTTGAAGTGAGTGATCTAAATTGAAGATAGCGATCGGTAGTGACCACGCTGCTTTTGAGATGAAAGAAAAGATCGTAGAGTACCTCCGTAAAAAGAATATCGAAGTGATCGATTGCGGTACACACTCAATAGAGAGTGTGGATTATCCCGACTATGCAAAGAAGGTTTCGAAGAAAGTTGTGGATAAAGAATGTGACTTCGGTATCTTGCTGTGTGGAACTGGTATTGGTATGTCGATAGCGGCCAACAAGATAAGGGGAATCAGAGCGGCACTCTGCATGTTTCCAGATATGGCATTATACGCACGAAAGCATAATAATGCGAATGTACTTGTGTTAGCAGGAAGACTGACCGGCATAGAATTAGCAAAATGGATAGTTGATGCATTCTTGAGCACAGACTTTGAAGGCGGAAGACACGAACGAAGAGTGAGAAAAATTGAAGAATTAGAGGAATGATAGAAGTGTCTAATAGTGATTTATTTATATGCTCGGATTTGAATGAAGATTTCATACCAACCAAAGAAATAGACAACGGACGATTCGTCAGAAATCCGGAAAGGCCGCTCAGGCTGAAGTACGTTCACAACTACATGACCAAAAGATTTGAAAGCATTTCTCCTGAAAAGTTCTCAGAGGAGTGGATATTAAAAGTCCACAACGAGAAGTACTACGAGTATATAAAAAGAAAATCAGCAGAAGTTGAAGGAGAATATATACCCGAAGTCTTTTTCGTTGATCCAATATTTGACACAGGAACGCCAATCTTGAGATCTTCTTACGATGCTGCGGTCAAAGCAGTAAATGTCGTTTTGACTTCAGTGAGTTATGTCTTAGAGAACAAAAGACCAGTTTATTCGATAAGTAGGCCACCTGGTCACCATGCGATGCGTAACTATGGTGGTGGTTATTGTTATTTCAACAATGTGGCGATAGCTGCGAGGTATTTAAACAGCAAAGGATTGAGAGTTGCCATACTCGATATAGACTTTCATCATGGTAATGGCACGCAAGATATTTTTTACGATGATCCATCCGTATTGTACGTGTCCATCCATGGAGATCCAAGAAAATTTTTCCCGTGGTACAGTGGTTACGAAGACGAGATTGGCACAGGTAAAGCAGAAGGTACCAATCTGAACATACCGTTACCCGGTGGAAGTGATAAGAGAATCTACATTGAAGCACTCAACAAGGCCATTGGAAAGATTCTTAGTTACGGGCCTGATTTTCTCATTGTTTCTTTTGGTACGGACACGCATATAGAAGACCCAGTCGGTAAGTTTTCTCTCCTTTCGGAAGATTATCGGGATATTGGAAGTTTAATCTCCACAACACTTTGTGAGAAGATAACGATGATATGCATTGTTCAAGAGGGAGGATACAATCCGCGAGCAAACTTGTCCGCTGCGAGGAATTTTTTCGATGGTTTTCTGGGCGTTAGAAGTTAGGTACATACATGTGCCAAACACATAAGTCACGCATTAATCATGTAATATTAAAGATGCATGGGAGGTAGTGCAAAGTGGCACTCAAAGAGAAGATTTTGAACGATATGAAAGAAGCAATGAAAAACAAAGACGAACTGAGATTGAGAGTCTTGAGGTCCGTAAAGTCGGCCATCGGTTATTTTGAAGTAGAGGGCGAGAAAAAGATAGCAACGGATGAGGATATTCAAAAGCTCATCTTGAAAGAAATGAAGAAGAGACAAGAATCTGTGGAAGCATATAGAAATGCGGGAAGAGAAGACCTGGCAAAGGCCGAAGAAGAAGAACTGACAATACTCCAAGAGTATGCACCAAAGATGCTCTCTCGTGAGGACATTCAGAAAATCGTCGCAGAGATAATAGAGCAAATGCATGCAACGCAGAAAGATTTTGGAAAGGTGATGAAAGAAACAATGGCCCGCGTCAAAGGTGCGGCAGATGGGAAGTTGGTAAATGATGTTGTCAAGGAGATGTTGAGTTGAACAGAAGGGGTAAAAGAAAGATATACCCAATTTTTCTCCCAAATGCAGGATGTAAGACAAGGTGCGTATTTTGCAATCAGATTATAATGACAGGTGAAACAATTCCAAACATTGCTGAACTCGAAAGTATAGACTTTTCAAACGTAGATGAAATCGCATTTTATGGTGGTACTTTCACGGGGCTGAATAAGGATGCAATGAAACGCTTGCTCATGATATCACCGGATATTCCAAAACGTATATCGACAAGACCTGACTCAATTGATGAAGAGACTATAGCATTGCTCAAAGATTGGAATGTTCAAGTTATTGAACTTGGAATAGAGAGCTTAGATGATGGAGTTCTTGAATGCTCCAAGAGGGGATACAAGGCGGAAGAGGCTTTAAAGACGATAGAGCATCTTAAAGACGAATTTGAGATAATAGCGCATCTGATGATTGGTTTACCAAACGATACACGGCAAAAGGACATAAGGACCGTACAACTTTTGCTTGATAGTGGGATACGTGTTTTTAGGATTCATCCTACGTTGGTTTTTAAAAACACTGAACTGGAAGACATGTACAGAGACGGTTTGTACACTCCATTGAACTTAGTTGATGCTATTGATACAGTTGCCGAGATGGTGGCTTTAATAGAATGCAACAATGGTCAAGTGACTAGATTAGGTTATCATGTCCCTCAATCCCAGATGGAGTATTTAATTGCGGGACCATACCATGACGCATTTGGCGATGTGGTGAGGAGCACGTTGATTAGGAAGATAATAGAAGAATTGCACATAAAGAAAGTTACATATTCTACTAAATATAAGCCTTGGTTCTATGCTCACGGGAACGCTGGGCTCCTAGTAGAACGGCAAGAAATCGAAGATGTTGACAATAGTGACGTCTTGCTCTTCGATGAGTTGAGTTATGCACAATCTCTTGAGCTTTTAATAAATCGTTTGGAGAGGAATCCTCGAATTGAGGTGATATGATGCGAGAAACAATATTTTGGGTGATATTTTCTACGGTGGCTGTTGCTTTGCTATTCACTCAAGTTTTATCTACCAGCATTTCAAAACCAAGTATACAGCCACCGGAGGAGATAAAGCAAATGCTTCCAGACGTCAGCAAATTGGACAAAAATGCATCCTTGGTTTATGAAAATTACGTGCTGACGAAGAGATTAGAACAACTATCGAACGAAAAAAAGATCATCTATGGACTAGGGGATTACACTGGTCCTCAGTTCAGCATTTCCGTTGTAAAAGAAGGGGCAAAACAAAACGCACTCCAAGAAATAATGGATCTCTTGGAGCAAACTAAGCTGAATATAAAGGCAAAAATCACCAAAGAACAATCTGATAAGTACTCTCAAACGATCGATGATATATTTGCAGCGATCTACCAACAATTATCATCATCGGAAGGCACATTGGTGAACACGTACAAGATATGGCAAAAAAACAATGGAGAGCTCATGACATATTACATGCTTATATTATTTGACGATGAATATGCGATGATACTCGTTCAAAATCTTTTCTTCGATACCTTAGCGGCGATGAAAGCAGATGGGTTAGACTTTGAAAGTTTATGGACAAGTGCTTTTACCGAACCTCTTCAAAAGCAAGATATACAAAAGTAGTTTTAGTCAATGGAATGAAGTGAAATAAAATGGCGGAGGCGGTGGGACTCGAACCCACAAGGACCGTAAGGTCCACCGATTTTCGAGACCGGCTCCTTAGCCTGTTCGGACACGCCTCCGTCCAGCAAGTATAAATTATACCATAGTAACCACATTTTTCAATCTTAAATTATCTTTGAGCTTTAAGAACATTTTAAGAATTCTCGCTTAGAATAGTCTTGACAATGAGAAAGTACAAAGAGTGGGTGACAAAGGATGGACAAGGACAAAGAAAACAAATTTGCCAAGATTATGATTGTAGAAGACGATAGAAAGATTAGAAGATTGTTAGAAATCGAAGTCGAACATGCGGGATACGAGGTTGTCTCTTACGAAAATGGAACGGATGCGATTGAAAATTTTAGAGAAGATGCCCCCGACCTAATCATATTAGATATAATGCTTCCAGACATGGATGGCTATGAAGTTGCCACACAGGTTAGAAAACTCAGCCCCGATGTTATAATCCTCATGCTGACTGCCCTTGGAATGAAAAAAGACAAATTGACAGGGTTTGATTCCGGTGCAGATGATTACATGACAAAGCCATTCGACAACGAAGAACTGCTTGCACGTATAAAAGCACTTCTGAGAAGAAAACATTTGAGCATCTCTACACCAGTAATTCTTGGTCCATTGGAGATATACGAAGAGCAAAGAAGGATACTCTACAATGGTGAGGAAGTTGATTTGAGTAAAACTGAATTTGAACTGCTACTGTATTTAGTAAAGAATAAGCAAAGAGTAGTAAGTAAGGAAGAGATATTAAATGCTGTTTGGGGAATAGATTACTACGGTTCTGACAATACCGTCGAAGTTTACATAAACTACATCCGAAAAAAGCTCTCCCCTGATTTGATAAAAACAATTCGTGGAGTTGGATACAAAATAGCTGGTGACAAACTTGAAGCTGGCAACTAAGCTATCGCTATTCAACACCATAGCAGCAATTGTCATCGTAGCTGTTCTGCTCTTTTTGATATACAATTTCTTCGCAGTGTCTGTTATGAAGAGCATTACAAACGAATTCGTCAATGCAGACAAGTTTGTTACAATAATTCAGACCCCATTTGGCACACAGTACATCGTTAGAAAATGGGACATGTATGTCGCATCTAGTGATGAGAAGGCAGTCATAAATGATCCCTATGGAATAGGATACGTTGATGCACAAGGTATTAAAGAAATCTCTGACAGGTATTTTTATTTCGTCAAATTGCAACCGATTATCTTTGGAAGGGACGTAACTCCTTCGATTCTGTTCATAAGTATGTTGAGAAGAATATTCATATTTGCCATAATTATCCTAGCTGCTTCAGTGTTTTTTGCAAACTATTACATCTCTAAACGCAGCGTTAGAGACATGAAAGAGTTTGTAAATCAGATCGAAACACTTGGTGGAAAAGACGTGTCTTTCAGAGTTGCCATAAAACCCAAGAGTGTAGAAGTGGCTGAACTAGTTTCCAAATTCAATGATCTTATGGAGCGAATAGAAGCTGCATATAAGTCACAAGAATCATTTGTCTCTGCAGTCTCGCATGAATTGCGGACGCCAGTTGCAAGCTTGATGGGTTACGTTAACATGTTGAGAAGATGGGGACTTAAAGATGAAGAAATACTAAATGAGTCGATAAATGCAATAGAGGAGAGTAGTAAAGAGATAAAGGAAATTATCGAAAACATGCTTCTCATAGCCAAAGTGGAAACATTGACTAGGGAACCCATAGATTTGTTTGAGTTTACAGATGAGATCGTAAGGCAAAGATTCAAAGGTAAGGAGATCTCAATCGAAGGGCAAGGCGTAGCAGAATCTAACAAAGAAGGCCTCGGCATAATAATCTCAATACTTCTCAGTAATGCATTTACCCATGGTCAACCACCTGTTGAGATCAAGATTTCGAACGATAGAATAGATGTGATAAACCATGGTCCGAAGATACCAGAAGAAGATTTGCAGAAGATATTCGACAGATTCTACAAGGGTAAAGACTCACAGGGAACTGGTTTAGGGCTTTACATAGCTAGTGAGATATCGAAGAAGATTGGAATGGAAATAAAGGTTGACAGCAACGATGAAAGAACGATCTTTTCAATTGTGAGTTGCAAAAGTGCTAAAGAAATTCCAGAAAAAAGCGATAAGTAAACGATATAGGAGGTGGTGCCGATGAGAATTGAAGGTACCAGTGCACCGAATTTTGCAATGTTCACAGCTCCCGTTCAAAATCGTAGTACATCCTCTGCTTCAGGTGCTCAAGCTGAAGCTCAGGTACAAAAAGCTCAAGATGCGATGATGAGAACACTCGAGTTTGCGTTTTACAAGCAGCAAGATATGAACATGAAGCTAGTGCGTGTTGTCGGGGAACTTTACCAAGGCAAGAACTTAGATTCCATGGCATAGTTTTGAAAAATTCCATGCTAACCAAAAATCAGGTGCGGATTAATTGTCCGCACCTGATTTTATTTAATTGAATTAGAATATAATTAGATTATTTCAGTAAGCCTTTCTTTGCAAGGAAGTCTTTTAGTATTTCTTCAAAAGTTGGTTCGCCTATTTCTTGTAGTTCGTATCTGACTCTTACGGCAGGTTTGTTTATCTTCATAACTCTTCTCAAATCAATTGGTGTACCGATTACAACAACATCGGCATCTGAATTGTTTATCGTCTCTTCAAGTTCTCTAATCTGCTTATCGCCGTATCCCATTGCTGGAAGTATGACATCAAGGTGGTTATACTTGTTGTACGTTGAGACGATAGAACCAACTGCAAATGGCCTTGGGTCGATTAATTCTTTTGCACCGTATTTCTTTGCTGCCACGTACCCTGCACCGTATCTCATCTCACCGTGCGTTAGAGTTGGTCCATCTTCCACTACGAGCACTTTCTTTCCTCGTATAATCGATGGATCGTCAACAAATATCGGTGATGCTGCATCTACAACTATTGCATTTGGATTCCACTTTGCTATGTTCTTTCTCACAGTTTCAATGTCGTCTCTATTTGCAGTTTCTTCTTTGTTGATGACTATAACATCTGCCATGAGTAAATTTGCCATGCCGGGATAGTACGATACTTCGTGACCAGGTCTGTGCGGGTCAACTACAACTATTTGCAAGTCAGATTTGTAGAATGGGAAGTCGTTGTTTCCACCATCCCAAAGAATCACATCGGGATTCTCTGCTTCAGCTGATCTCAATATTGCTTCGTAATCGACACCTGCGTAGATAACGCTCTTTCTGTCGATATGTGGTTCATATTCTTCTCTTTCTTCAATTGTACATTCGTACTTGTCAAGGTCAGAATAATCGGAAAATCTCTGAACCTTCTGTGCAACCAAATCACCATATGGCATTGGATGTCTAATGGATATGACTTTCATTCCGTATGCCCTAAGAACATCTAAAACTCTTCTTGTAGTCTGACTCTTTCCAGAACCGGTCCTTATGGCACAAATGGAAATAACTGGCTTTGTAGATTCGACCATCGTAGATTTTGGCCCCATCAGTTTGAAATCTGCCCCAGTTGCAAGTGCCATTGATGCCCTTTCCATAACATATTGGTGTGGCAAATCACTGTAAGCAAGTACAATTTCATCAGCATTGTACTTCTTGACTAATTCTGGCAATTTTGCCTCTTCTTCGATAGGAATACCATTTGGATAAAGTGGACCAGCTAACTCTGCTGGGTATACTCTACCAGCAATATCAGGAATCTGTGTGGCGGTGAATGCTACAACTTCATAATCGGGATTGTTTCTGAAAAACGTGTTGAAATTGTGAAAGTCTCTTCCTGCGGCACCGAGAATGATAACTCTCCTTCTCTTTTCCATCTTCTTACACCTCCAGTGTACTTGAGTACGATATGATAAAATTCTCAAAAATATAAATTCTACTTGTGCAGTCCTTGAACTCAATTTACATTATACAATACACTTCTCCAATCTTCAACGATGAGTATTCAAAATTATCGATGAAAACAAGTTCATCATCGCTGCTTGCTTCAGTATGCTAAGTTATACGTAAGTATGTTTGAGTATATTTCTACACGTGACGATTTCAATCCATTTTTTCCTGATTATACTCCGTGGAAACTATTCCAAATCGATGTTCACTTTGTCAAAAGTTGTAGTATAATAAATCCGGAGTAAGAAAAATTTATGCACAAGATTGTGGAATGAATCTTTCCATCATATCCTGAGCAAAGGGGAGGTAGAGCGTATGAGAAAGTTTTTAACGGTAGTTCTTGCCGTATTATTTGTCTTTATGGCATTCGGAGCAACAAAGAAGATTACGGTTTGGACGTCTGAGGCACAAGTGCCTATCCTCAAGAAACTTGCAGATCAGTACAAAGCAAAGTACGGTGTACAAGTTGACATCGTTCAAGTGAATTTTGGAGATATCAAATCTAAGTTCTTAACAGCAGCGCCAGCAGGTGAAGGTCCAGATATCATAGTCGGTGCACACGACTGGACAGGTGAACTTGTTGTTAACGGTTTACTAGAACCAATCAACCTTCCAGAAAAAGACAAGTACTTCCCATCACCACTTCAAGGCTTCACTTACAACGGAAAACTTTACGGTATTCCGTATGCATTTGACGGTGAGGCATTGATTTACAACAAAGATTACGTGTCAACCCCACCAAAAACGTTCGACGAACTCATAGCATTGGCAAAGAAGATTGAAAAGGATTATGGTGGAGAAGTCAGAGGATTCACATACGATTTCAAAAACTTCTACAACAGTGCATTTGCATTGTTTGCTTACGGCGGATACGTATTTGGAACAGACAAATCTGGTAAGATCAATGTAAAAGACGTTGGACTTGCAAACGCAGGGTCAATTCAAGGAATGAAATTCTTGAAGAGCTTAGTTGATCAAAAACTCTTACAATCCGGTGACAACTACAATACCATGGATGGACTATTCAAGGATGGACTTGCAGCAATGATTCTCAACGGACCTTGGGCAATTCCAGGTTACAAACAAGCTGGTATAAACTTCGACGTTGCACCAATTCCAACACTTCCTGGTGACAAAGATCCAAAACCATTCTTTGGCGCACAAGGATTCATGGTTAATGCAAAGAGCAAGAATAAGTTATTTGCAATGGACTTCCTCACAAAATTCATAGCTACGAAAGATGTCATGTACCAAATTTGGCAATCTGACCCAAGATGCCCATCAAGAAAAGACGTTAACGACCTCGTGATGGCAAAAGATCCTCTCACAAAGAAATTTGCAGATTTCCTTGGAAACTACGGAATACCAATGCCAAACGTTCCGGAAATGGCAGCAGTATGGGGCGCAATGGGCGACGCACTTGCAAAAGTACTTGACCAAGGTGTAGCACCAGAAAAAGCACTTGCCGATGCAGTTGCACAGATAAAGGCGCAAATTAAGTAACAGATTTTGAACTATATATATAGGGGCACGGGGCATTGCCCCGTGCTTTTTCTTAAGTCAGCTTGAGCACTTTGGAGATGTCATTGTAGAAGTCCTCAAAGTTTCAAAAAATCGGGAGGTTATGGAAGAAGGAGGATGAATTGATGAAGTTCTTAAAACTTCTAGGTTGGATTTTACTAGCGGCGTTTACTGTTCTTAGTGTACTAGGAGGGATATTCCTACTTAGCAAAGGATTTTACGAATTATCCATAACGCTCTTTGTCTTGATCTTCTTGATCGACTTTTTCATAATCAATCGAAAGGCTTATCCTTACAGGTACATGATTCCTGCACTTATTTTGTTGTTCATTCTTGTGTTGTACCCTATAGCATTTACAATAAGGACTGCATTTACAAACTATGGAACGGGTCACATCATGACGAGGCAAGAAGTGGTTGAAAGACTACTCGTTGATCCAATTTACACGTACAATGTAGAAGACGGTAAGACTTACTCGTACAATGTCTACGTGAAATATAATGGAACTCAACCAACAACCGATTTCAAAGTAATTGTTTACGATGGTGATGAATCGTACGTAGCAAACGATTACAAAGTCCTCAAGAGTGAGGCAGGGGACTTGATACTTGGTGAGTCCGAATTGGTAAGGCTAAACGAAAGTGGGCTAAGATTCGAAACAGAGAACAACAGAATTGAAATCGTTAGAGAAGGAAATGACTTGTTCAAATACTTCTATTCTCCGGACGACTCTTCAACCGCTATTAACGAAGATTTCTTCAAATATTCCATTCTTTTTCCAACATTAAGCAAAGTAGAATTTGTAGACACTCTTTCAAATAGATACTCAATTCGTCAGGATGAAGAAGGAAAGTTCACGTTCTCTCAGATAAAGCACATGTACAAACTCGGATTAGCTGAAACTGTAGAGAATGGTAAGAGCGTTGTAAAAACGGTTATCATTAACACGATGACAAACAAACCGTTGATAGAAGAAAATGGAACGATTTACGATACAAATGAAAATGGAGAAAGGTATGCTGTAGCGGGATACATATCTAACTACGGTGTAAAGAATTTTACCAAGATATTCACTGACCCAGCTATTTCTGGACCGTTTGCAAAGATATTCATCTGGAACTTCATTTGGGCAGCTTTAAGCGTTCTATTCACATTTGTCATAGGTATGATACTTGCATTAGTGTTGAACGACCCAAATTTACGCGGTAAAACCATTTACAGATCTCTTCTTATAATTCCATGGGCGATACCAGCATTCATATCCGTCTTGGTTTGGAAAAATGGATTTTTCAACGAGACTTACGGTATCATAAATAAGTTCATCATCTCTCAGTTATTTGGAGGAACACCGATAAAGTGGATGAATGATCCATTTTGGGCGAAGGTAGCAGTATTGATAGTCAATACATGGCTTGGTTTCCCCTACATGATGGTTGTAACCCTCGGTGCGTTGCAGAGTATCCCACAAGATTATTACGAGGCTGCGTCTATCGATGGGGCAAGCAAATGGCAAAGATTTTGGAAAATCACGTTCCCATTGTTGATGACAACTGTAGCACCACTTCTTGTTGGTAGCTTCGCATTCAACTTCAACAACTTCGGTAACATATACCTGCTCACAGGTGGTGGACCTGCAATGCCGAATACAAACACGCCTGCAGGTTCAACGGATATACTCATATCCTACACGTACAAGTTAGCATTTGAAGGTGGAAGAGGCCAAGACTTCGGTTTTGCTTCAGCTATTTCCATAATAATATTCTTCATCGTTGGAGGACTGAGTTTTATAAACTTCAGACTATCAGGTTCCTTTGAAGAGGTGAACAGATAATGGCCAAAAAAAGAAAGGTACTTACTCACATAATACTTATTGTAGTGTGTATTGCAGTCCTATTCCCAATAGTGTGGGTTGTTTCAACATCATTGAGAAGAGACAATGCTGCATTTTCGACAAAGATGTTCAGCAGCAGGCTCACTATACAGAACTATAGAGACCTATTGGCACCAGAACAGAATGGCCCAAGGTTAGTCTCAGATATAGATGCACTCATACTATCTGCTCCACCTCAAGACAAAATTACGATTGAAGAGGCAAAACAGCTATTTGCCAAAGATGTTCAAAAGTTCCAAAATTACATAAAAGAGACAGAGTCCCTCAAAGCCAAGATCGATGAAAACATAAACGAAATAAGAGATTACTTCGAACAGAACTCAGATCAGCTCATAGCAACCTTTTCAAAGAATCTTGACGACATAATCACTGTATTGAACTTCGAAAAACCAGCACAATATATCGACGTTGCAGCCTACGACCTTTACAACAATGGAGTAGACCTTTCCTCCATTTCTGATGTAGATCCCACAGCTGGTCAGCAAAAGTGGGAAGAAATGATCGGTGGCAGAAAGAGTCAAATAGAGATACTAAAGGGAGAAATAGATAGCGTCAATTCAACGCTGCAGCCACTTCAAAAATCATATGCGGCTTACCAATCACAATTTACGAACCAGATTGGTACAATCAAAAGCCTGCTTGTTCCACAACTCAAAGAATACTCGAAGGTACTTAACAGCCTGCTTCAAATCTTGGAATCAGCAAAGAATTCATCAGCACCTGCAGAGTTTTTACCGGATGAAGAGACCATAAAGTCTAACTTTACAACGGTACTATCTGCAATTGCCGACGTGAGAGTTAAGACTGAAAAGTATCAAGATTTGCAAGAGATCAGTGACACAGTCAACGAATTTGTTGCACTTTACAGCAAGGTGTTGAGCCAATGGGAAAACTTCTCGTACAAAGATCGCGCTCCTTACCGAGACTTTTTGAATACGACAGATGCATTTACAACAAACGTGGCATCGACGATCAAAGAGAGTGTCCAACTACTCAATCAATTGAATAGTACAACTGAAAAGATGTTGGAATTGCAGGCCCAGATCAATCAATATAGTTCAAACTTGACAAGATTGCAGAATCAATTGGACAAATTGAACGATGAAGTCACCAAGGCGTATGAAGAAATCTCGCCCGCTTTGATTTATCTGAATTCTGAAGTTGTAAAAGCGCAACTTTCAGATATAAAAAGCAGAGTGTCGTCGTTAAAATTGCCAACTCAACTCCAGTTACTTAACATACAATCGAAACGTGTTTTTGGATTGGTAACGGATTTTGCTTCACAGCTACCTGAAAGTTCAAAAGAACAGAAGAGTTTAAGAGCATTAATTAAGAACATCGATTGGCCGGGAACTGCGAAAGATATGTTTACAAACTATGATCTTTTCGTTCAAAGCTATGAGCCATACATGAAAGAATTGAAGATGTATCTAAACGAAGTATCAATTCAAGGTCCGGAATTCATGAATGTATCGAAGACCGGAATAAAGGTAAGGCCGCAATCACTCGAGAAATTGACTGACGTTGTACTTTCAACTTACAGGAGCGATGTAGTACCAAGTATGAACGTTATGTCAAGAAAGGCGACTGAGCTTTCCGACAAATTAGACCTAAGTAGTGCGGCAAAGGGTCAACTCAAAGCAATAGATGGTGCAGCGTTCAGAATCGACCAAATTTGGCAAAGAAAGGCCGATAACTACTTAGTCAGGTGGATATTGAACAGTATCATAGTTGCGATAACAGTCTCACTCATCACCACTGCAGTAACAGCCTTGGCAGCTTATCCATTTAGCAGAATGAGATTTAAAGGAAGAAAATATGGTATAATGGGATTACTACTCATTCAAATGTTCCCAGCAATCATGTACATGATCGCTATTTACACGTTCCTTTCATTTGCTGGTAAGTACATTCCAGGATTTGGATTGAGTAAGCTCTCAGGTCTTATATTTGCATACTTGGGTGGCATAGCTTACAACATGTACTTGATCAAGGGATATTACGATACGATACCAGATTCCCTTGAAGAAGCAGCACTCATAGATGGTGCAACGAGATGGCAGACGTTTGTAAAAATAGTCATTCCTCTCGCATCGCCTATACTTGCCGTTATCGTGATTCTCACGTTCATGAGCACGTTCAACGAATTCATCCTTGCAAAGATCATCCTGCAAGATGTCAAACAATACACGTACGCGGTCGGGCTCTACACATTCTCAACTGGTCCATTTGAAACTGAGTGGGGATTGTTTACGGCAGCAGCACTCATAGGGATGGTACCTATGGTAGTCCTCTTCTTGCTAATGCAAAGATACATAGTTGGTGGTCTTGTAAGCGGAGCTGTAAAAGGTTAACGAAGATAACAATCGTTTAGCATCACTCGTGAAAGAGTGTGATAGAAAGATGATAGAACACAAACCTGATTATCAGAAAAGTATAGTGAATTTAGTTTCCACATTCTTAAAACACTTTGACTGTCAAACGTACCATGAAGAATATCCCCTCGAAGGTTCTTTCGAGGGGATTTTAAAACATGCAAAGAAAATAGTGATATTTCTGGTTGATGGAATGGGGTATGAAAAGTTCGCGAAGATGAACGAAGAATTGAATTTCCAAGACGTGCTGAAAGTTTCCAGCGTCTTTCCAACAACGACAACTGCGGCGGTTACGAGCTGGTTTACAGCAAAGACACCAAAAGAACACGGCATGCTTGGCTACATACTTTATCTAAGAGAAATCGGTTCCATCACGAACATGATAGAGTTTTCGTATCCCGGCGTCGAGGGTGGAATGTTTTCAAATATGATGAAAAAGAGAATTCACAGGTTAGAAAACGTCTTTGATGCACTGAGAGAAAAGGAACTCTACGGTGGAGTACTAACACACGCATCGATAGCAAATTCGGGCCTTTCTTACCTCATTCATCGCAATGGACATATCATGAGTTATTATTACATGGGAGATCTGCTTGCTACCCTCAAAAAGAGACTTTCAGAAGACTGGACTGGCATATTGTACGTATACTGGGGGCACTTGGACGGATTAGGACACAAGAAAGGGCCGGATAGTGACGCATATACAATTGAGATGAAGAGAATCCTGACCGAACTCAAGAGATTTTCAGAAGAATCTCTAAATGATGAAACGTTACTTGTAATTACTTCGGACCACGGCATGATCCAGATTCCACCAACTCGCAACAACTTTCTCAAACCAAGCGATAATTTCAACAGACTTTTATCATCACCCCCGGGTGGTGAGATGAGGATGATGTATTTTTACCTTGCAAGGCGTAATAACGTAGATTTACTCAAAGATTATTTCAACTCTAATTATCCAAATACCGTAGATTTTTTAACTCCAAGAGAGGCTCTTGACCTGGAACTATTTGGTACAGGCCGTACACATCCAGAATTGTACAATCGCATAGGTGATGTTATAATGGTTGCAAGAGAAGATAATGCCTTCACTTACCTGTACAGCGGGGGAGAAGAAAAGCTCTCCGGTATGCATGGCGGGTTAACAAGTGAAGAACTCTATGTACCTGCTATCTTTTTACATGCTTAATTAGCTATATAATAGACCCATGCGATAACGAGAAGGAGGAAATAAGATGCAGCAAGTGAGAGTCAGATTCGCACCAAGTCCGACAGGTTATTTGCACGTAGGTGGTGCAAGAACAGCACTATTCAACTGGTTGTATGCTCGCAAGAACGGTGGAAAATTCATATTGAGAATTGAAGATACGGATACCGAAAGATCAACAAGAGAATCGGAAGAGATGATAATGAGAGACCTCAAGTGGTTGGGACTAAACTGGGATGAAGGTCCTGACGTTGGAGGCGATTTTGGTCCATATAGACAGAGCGAGAGATTAGATTTGTACAAAACGTTTGCTGAAAAGCTCATAGAGAGTGGTCATGCATACTTTGCCGTGTACGACAAAGAGGATCCAAAGAAAGTACTATACACGTCAGTTCAAAGACCCTCCGATGGAACTGCCTACACGATCGTTTTCAAAGTACCGAAGAACAAAATCATCTCATACGACGACATGCTTAAAGGAACAATAGAATTCTCAACCGAGTACATGGAAGACTTCATTATTTTCAAGTCAAACGGATTTCCAGTTTACAACTATGCGGTTGTAATAGACGACCACACGATGAACATCACGCACGTGTTGCGTGGCGAAGACCACATCTCCAATACGCCGAAACAAATACTCATATACGAAGCACTTGGATGGCAGCCGCCAAAATTCATGCATATTCCATTGATTTTGGGAGCGGATAAGACACCACTGAGTAAGAGACATGGTGCGACAGCCGTTGAATACTTCAGAAGGGAAGGATACCTAGCCAAAGCGCTTGTAAATTACCTTGCGATACTTGGATGGAGCGTTGATGAAGAGATATTCGATTACGTGGAAAAAGTGAGTTCTTTCTCACCAGAACAGATATCGAACAAGAACGTTGTATTCGATTACCAAAAGTTGGAGTGGGTAAATAGCAAACACATGAAGATGCTTTCATCCGAGCAAATGTACGAACAATTTTTGGATTGGCAAAGATTCACAGGTAACGACAAACAAGTACCAAAACCTGTGTTTGAAATATGCAAAGAGAAGGTAAATACATTAAGGCAACTGTACGAATTTGCACTGCCATTCATTGAAGAAGAATATGAATATAGCGACGAATATGTGGAGAAATTCCTCAAAAAGCCTGAAGCAAGAGACATTATTCAAAATGCGTTGCAGGAATTCTCTGCACTCGATGAGTATAACATAGAGAGTGTAGAAGCCACACTTAGAAAGATTGCATCTACTTTACAGATAGGAACAAACAAAGTCTTTCAAACAATACGAGGTGCATTACTTGGAAAGCTTGTTACACCGGGACTATTTGAGAGTATAGTTGTTCTTGGGAAGGAAAAAACGAAAAGAAGGCTAAAACGAACTCTGGAAAAAATAGATTCACTTAACTGAGAACTAATGAGAAACACTAAAAGAACATTGGGTGATGCATATGAGAGTATTCAAGGCGTATTCTAACAATAGGATACAGATAGAGAAAATTGAGAATAACAACGGAAAGATTCTTGCTTACTCAAAATCATCGCCATTCTATCCGGATGGAAAAGGTGGTCAACTTGGAGATAGAGGAAGCATAGGTCCTGCACATGTACTATCGGTGAGGGAAAATGATGATTACATCATATGCGAGTTAGATAAAGAAATACAACCCGGGGAATACGATGTTACAATCGATGAAGAAAGAAGAATGGACATAGCCCAGCAGCACACTGCGCAACATATACTATCAGCTGCATTCATTGAAATTGCAAACATCAAGACGGTCAGCTTTCACATGGGGGATGAATACTGTACAATAGATGTGGAAACTGCATTCATAGAACCTGATGTACTCAACGAAGCAGAAGAGCTTGCAAACAAAATCGTACAAAGCTGCACAGAAGTTGAAGAAATAATCACAGATTTGGAAGGCTCAAGAAACTACTCACTGAGGAAACCATTAAGTGATAAAGTAAAAGGCGATGTAAGGTTGATAAAAATCGGACAATTTGACGTATCAGCCTGCAGTGGATTTCACACCGAAAATACAGGTGAGGTTGGAATGATAAAGATAATTGATACAGAAAAAGTAAAGGGCGAGCTGACAAGATTGTATTTTGTTGCAGGGATACGCTCGTTGAAGTACTTTCAAAAGTACAACTCTGTAATCAACGAACTTGCCAAGATGCTCACAACCTCTGTTGATGAATTGCAAGCAAGGATCGTTAAGATGCAAAATCAAATGAAAGAACAAGCATCGACTTTATCGAAAATTTCTGAAGAATACGCCCGTTGCATTTCAACGAATTTGAAAAATGATGGTCTAGTATATGTGGAAGGATACAACGAAGTCGGCAACTTCTTACTAAAGATTATGGATTTATCCAACAGAATAGTTGTTTTCTTCGATGGTACTCGATATCTTATCGCCTCGCATAAATACGATGTAAGGCCAATGATTAAGAAACTCATGGAAGTCTATGGTGGAAGAGGAGGTGGAAAGGCAGAATTTGCAAATTACCAGCCAGAGAAAAAAATGGAACGTAGTGACTTCGAGCGCATTTGTTCTGAAGTCTACCAGATATAACGTATTTTTATCAGACTCATTCAGACTCATAAAGATTCGTGAAAAATTTAAAACTACACAAGTTGGAGGTGTAAAGTCATGTTACGGATTAGGAAAAGTCTATTAGTTCTTCTTTTGGTGTCACTTCTTGCCATCTTTTCATTTGGAGATGCATTGAAATTTTTACCGCAGAACTATTCTATGTTGGTTTATGTACCTGATTTGCCAAAGCTATATGACTCGTTCAAAGCGTTACCAATAGGTCAAACTTTGTTGCTTGATACTGGTGTCGGACTCGAATCGTTGGTAAACGGTGTTTTGGAACAGCAACTTCTCTCGATGAAATATACAATGAGTGATTTTGACTTATTCACGAAAGAAATGCTCATTGCAACGGACAGTAACGGTAATATCAGTGTTGTACTCGGACCTGTAAAGAACCCAACAAAGGTGAAGAACGTACTCCAAAGCCTATTGGCTGAAGACACGATGAAACAAGTGCAATTCATGGAAAACTACTTCATATTCTCAAACACAAAAGTAGGTGGTGGAAAGGCACCAGCAGCTCTCCAAACAAACTTAAAAGGTAACCTTGGTGTGACTTACACGAATATATCCGATGGTAAGATCGCATTCGAAGGCTACGGATACCTAAGAGTAGAGAACAATGCACTCACTTTTTACGAAAAGATAGATGCAAAAACAAACGATGCAAAAACAGCCTTGAAATCACTTCAAAATGCAAAACCAATAGACATACTTAGTGACAAAAACGTTGGAGGAGACGTGCTCGTATTTGTCAACAGAGATATTCCAGATGCACTTCAGAAAGCTACAATTGGTGCGATACTTTCAGCATTGAATATCACTGATGTAAACGCATCCGGAAAGATGTACACAAGCATGGACATAGGTTCAGCAATTACCGATTTGATGAATACAGGTACGCAGAGTACTACTGGAAGCAGCTCGAATAAGAGCCCATCTGCTAATGCCAATACTCAGCAAACTATTCCATCTATATCTTCTTATTCAGTGGTCTTTGGTTCCGGTTTGAAGATGCCGACTGAAGTAAAGAAATACGTCACGATAGGTGGAGAGAGATATGGCGTACTCGATACAGGCAACGGTATAACATCTTACATACTCATCAAGAGTGATAGAATGATAACGTACACTGTGGATCCCAGCAAATACAAGGCCGGGGATAAGGCGTTTTTCACATCCAACTACAATTCAAAGTATTTTGCAGGCATTCTCTTCAATTTTGAGCCGCTCATATACAACTTGGTTGGTAAGAAAGTCAAGTCTTCGGCAACTTTCTTTGGTAGCATTGAAGGTGACTCCATAATAATGAGAGGTTCTGTTAAGTAATTTGAGCAATTTGATTAATCAGAAAACGTAAGGCAGAAGGTGCCATAATGGCTGATCAGAAGAATTCTTTCGGGAAAGTTATTGGATGTTTCTTCTACTTCTTTTTCTTCTTATTTTTTATTCTCATAATAATGTCATCCGTATTTTTTAACTTTAGGATATTTGCTCCCAGATTTCCTTCGTTTTTTGGCATTCTTTTCATTCTTTTTATCTTTTTCATCTTTTTTGTCATATATTCCATATCTGAGAAATCGAAAAAGGGAGCAGGAAAGAGCGAAAATGACAAGACAAAGTCTGGGCAGAAGAATCAAGAGAACATGAGAGGTGAGAGTTCCTCACAGTATGATTCTCAAAAAGCAGAAAAATCAGATTTGCAAGATGAACAAAACTATTACTCAAATGAGCAAGATGCGATAGAAGCATTCGAGGATACTTACGAAAAGGACAAAGAGAGTAATGGGCTGAAAAGTGAAGACGTTTACAAGGCCTTCTTACTTCTCAAGCTTAATCCGAACTCAACCTATACTCAAGTCAGTGAGAGATATTACGAACTGACAAAGAAAGTACATCAAAAGAAGATCAGTGAAAAAGACAAACAAAGAGAACTCGATGAATTAGAAAGGGCATACAACATAATCACTGAATATTTTTCGAAGAATTCTTAGAATTGTACTATTGTTACAATGCACTCCACGAAGTTAAATAGGACTTTAGGGAGTTGATTATATGGCGATTACTGTCGGTGTAGTATTTTTCATACTCCAATTGATTGCGATATTTCTACTTATTTATGCACTCATACTAATTTTTAGAATTATAACATCTCCAGAATCTGGAATGGATGTTGGTAATCAAAGAAGAGTAAGAAGAAACGTTGCTCCACCAGATAACGTAAACGATGAGATGCTTAAGAAAGCATTTAAAACATTTGGGCTATCACCCTCTGACGGTTATCCGGAGGCATCCTACAGATACTATCTCATAAGAAAGTGGCTCCAGTCATCAGACCTTGATGAACAGGAAAAGGCCAAGAGAATTGCTGAATTGGATGCACTTTTCGATGTGCTCGCAGATTACTATACGAAGAAATCGTAGGAACATAAATGCGTAATAATCAAGAAAGATAGGGAGGAAACCATTCCTCCCTATCTCCTTTTAATAATCCTCCTGCACATCTCAACCGCTTGCCGCATACATAACTAAGCATATATCATCCATCCCAAAGGTATCCAAAATCAATGCCAAATGGTGGTACGTAATTTCTCATACACTGCATCAACAGTTCTTGAACAAAATCAGTGCATTAGTTGTCTAAACTTTATAAGCCTTTGAAGGAGTTTACTTTCTTTTGATCAAGAAACGCATGGTGGCAAGTAGGGATTGAACAATGGCATTCTCGTTACCTTATAAGCCTTTGAATAACTTGTGGACGTATATTCAGCCATTGAAGCGTTTCGGTGTGTTACCGAATTTCTTGAAACCATTGGGATGATCTGAGAATGTTGGATACATTGGGCTGGGTATACGACGCAGTTTGGATCAGGTGAGAATGATGTATACGTCCTAAAGTTGGATTCAAATGGAGATTTACACCCTTTTCAATGACAGATGTTGTGAAAAATGAGTCAGTTATTCATCACTTTAAAACAAACTAAAACAAAACCGGGTGTCAATCGCCCGGTTTTGTCTTTCTCATAAGTTCATTGCATATCTCAACCGCTTGCTGTGCATCTTTACCATAGATGCATCCAAATCTCCGTGCAAGTTCTTCGTTCATGGAAGCGCCGCCTGCAATGATGGGTAGCTCTATTCCTGCAGATTTTAAGGCTTTTACGAACTCACCCACTTTGACGACAGTTGTTGTCATCATGGCAGATAATCCGACGATGTCTGGCTTCAGTTCTACAGTCTTTTGGAGAATGACTTGTGCGGGTATGTCTTTGCCAAGGTCTATGACTTCAAAGCCTGCACTTTCCAATACCGTTCCAACTATCTTTTTGCCTATGTCATGTATGTCGCCTTCAACCGTTGCCAGCAGCACTTTCCCCAACTTTATCGACTGGCCTTCTGGAATCATTGCGCTTAGTTTTGTGAATAATGGTTTCACTGTCTCCGCAGCTAAGATGAGATGTGGTAGGAATATCTTGTTGTTGGCATACAATTTTCCGATTTCTTCCATGGCCTTCGTCAAGACGTCCTGAACAATTTCCAACGGTGACATGCGTGACGCACCTGAGCTGAGTGAGGTGATATACTTGTCTGCACTGATTTCATCACCTTGAATCAAGAATTTAACCAACTCATTTTCCACACCTTGCACCGGTGTTTCAATAGCCTCTTTTTTCAGCATTTTCTTCATACCGTTTAAGATGTTCATCGTTGTCTGTTCTGCTGTGTTGAGGATGGCACCGCAAAGTCCTCGTTCCATTGCCAATGCAAGTAGTGATGCATTCAGGCTCTCGCGATTTGGCATACCGAAACTGAAGTTCGATAGTCCTATGCTCGTCCTTATCTTATCTGTTGAAAGGAGCCTTATCGTTTCAAGTGTGACGTTGTAATCTTCATTTGCACCAAACGGCAACACCAATGGATCTACGAAGATTCTATCTTTCTCTATACCTTGAGAAATTGCATATTCAACTGCCCATTTGCCTATCTTGTATCTTTCTTGTGCGCTCTTTGGTATCTCGTTTCCCATCGCGAGGATGACAAGAACGCCACCGAATCTCTTTAGTAGTGCAATCTTCTTATCAAGTTCTTCCTTTGTTGCCTTGGAAGAATTGATGAGTGGTCTACCTGGATATTCGAAAAGTGTTGTTTCCAGAAATTCCTCACTCTGTATATCCAAAGACAATGGGATACTCACTATCCTATCGAGTTCAATCATCACTTTTTTAAAATGTTCTTTACTCAAGAAAGTCTCGTTGCCAAGATTGATGTCCAAAACTTGCGTACCTTCATTCTCCTGTTCTCTTGCTAATTTCAATACATTTTCAAAATCGAAATTCCGTATCTTTTCTTGGAATTTCTTCTTCCCAGAGGCATTTATTCGCTCACCAACGATCAAGAATGGCGAGATATTGACCATGTACGTTCTATTCGAAATGACATCCAATTTCTCAATATTTCTCTTTGCAGGTCTCTTGTCCTTTAGGTGTTTTGTCATGTAATTTATGTGTTCTGGACCTGTACCACAGCAGCCTCCGACGATGTTTACTCCAACTTGGACATGGTCTTCCATGTGTACTGTGAACTCCTCAGGGCTAGTCTTGTACACCAGTCTTCCTCCAGCGGTTAGAGTTGGTTTACCTGCATTTGGCTCTGTGAAAATAGGCTTTTTCGAAAAGAGTGCGAGTTTCCTTGCGAGTGGTACCATCAGTTGGGCTGTCAGTGTGCAGTTCATACCAATGGCGTCGACATCCAAATCGTTGAAGAGTGATGCGTAAATCTCTAAGCTTGTACCGGTCACAGAAACACCGTTTTCTTCAAACGTCATGCTGACGAGTAATGGAAGGTCCTGAGTCACGTCGCGCACCGCAAGATAAGCGAGTTTCAATTCCTTTATATCACTCATTGTTTCTATTATGAATCCGTCGACACCTCCATCGTACAACAATTGTGCCTGCTCTTTGAAGACGTTGTACACGTACTCAGAATCGAGTTCTCCAAATGGTACAACCATCTCTCCAACTGACGAGATGTCACCAAGTACGTACACATCTTTACCAATGCACTCTCTTGCCTTATTGGCTGCTTTTTTAGATATTTTTACTGCATTGATGTTTATGTCGTGGAAAGAATCTTCGCAGTTCAACTTGCGTAGTTTGTGACGATTTGCACTGAATGTGTTAGTTAGTAAGAAATCTACGCCCGCTCTGACGTATTCATCTTGCAGTTGGACTACCGCATCTGGATTGGTTATATTGAGTAGTTCTACAGGTGCACTGCCTTTGGTGATGCCGCGTTTGAAGAATTCTGTACCATATGCACCATCGATAAATAGTATTCTTTCATTTACAAGCTTAGAAAAGAGTTTTCTATCCAAAGTAATCTCTCCCTACATTGATTTTTTTACTTTCCAAAAACTCTCTCAAACACAGCCTTGGTTGATTGGCCTCTGCCCATGGTAAAGACATGGATACCCGGTGCACCACAATTGAGCAGCTCTTCTACAAGTCTTGCCGTATAATCCACTCCTATGCGAAATTCTTCTTTCTCCGTCTTAGCTTCCTGCATCTCACGAACAAACGACTCTGGTATATTGACGAAGAACTTTCTGGGTATACTGTAGATAGATTTCAAACTCACAATTGGCTTTATTCCAGGAATTATGGGTACGTTGATAGAAAGTGCACGTGCCATCTCGACAAACCTTTTGTAAACATTGGCATCGAAGACCATTTGGGTGATGATGTAATGTGCGCCCATGTCTACCTTTTCTTTGAGATGTCTCGTATCTTCTTCCAAATTAGGCGATTCGAAATGCTTTTCCGGATAGCCTGCAACTCCTATACAAAAATTCGTAGGATGTGCATTCTCGCATGGGTACAGGTACTCACACTTGTTCATGTTGAAAATCTGTTTTACCAGTTCGCTTGCATGCCGATAACTTTCCTTTTCAACCTCCGCAGATTGATTCTCGTACTCGCCGCGTATGACGAATAGATTTTCCACACCGATTAGATTCAAATCTATGAGCATATCTTCTATTTGATACTTATTCATTCCATAACAAAGCACGTGTGGGACAACATCGACGTTGTAACGTCTCATCAAAGCAGCAGTTATTCCCACTGTACCGGGCCTTTTGACTTTTGGTACCTTTACAATTCGTTCGTTCAATTCTACATATGTCATTTCTGGTGCGTGTCTTGTGACGTTGATGAAATTGATCGGATATTGCATCAGTTGGTCTAAAGCAGAGTAAATCTCTTCAATATCTTGTCCTCTATTTGGCGGTAGAATCTCTATAGACAAGACTTGTCCTTCCTTTATCTTATCAATTACTTTCACACAGTCACCTCTTCTCACACTTAACTACTTGACTCTTCTATCAACTTTATCTTGTGCTTTCCTGCAATGCCAACCTTATCCTTGTAGACGATGACAATTGTTTGAACATACTCGTTTAAACCAGATTTCAAAACTTTTTCTATATCTTCCTCACCTTTTACCTTGTTACAATAAGCTGTTGCGAATGCATCCGAGATACTTGCCGAATCACATACAATGGTTACAGCGTCGGCCTTTCCAAAGCTAAATGAATGTCCAACTGTACCAGAGGATGTGCATACACCGTGTACACCGGGTGGTATTTCCAATCCGATTTTGCCAGATAGTGGGGAGTTACCGGCATATATGGCAGTTGTTATCGGCTCAGTATTCTTGATGAATATATCACCACCGTTTTCAACGATGACCTCTTTGCAATGAAACTTGTCTAGCAAGAACTTCCCTACTTCTTGTGCAATTGCACCGGCTACTGCCGCCATCGGTCCCACAGACGCAACAGTGGAAGTAACCAACATCTCATCAACAACTTCTGGCATGTTTGGATTGTCATGGAGATTAAGTGGTTCAAAGGAAGTCAAGAAAGCTGGATTAATGTCTATGAATGATTCAATCTCTTCTCGCAATTTGACGACAAAATCATAGGTGACATCTAACATACTCTTGTTGAAGACATCCACCCCAATCCAGAGATCCGTTTCTTTATAGCTCACTGTAAATCCTGTGAGCCTACCATTGTGCCAACTCCTGTAGAAACGATCCGTTTCAATCATCTGGAGGCAGCTTCACCCCCACTGGGCAGGCATCAGAACACAGACCGCATAATGTACATTTCTCTTTGTCAAATGCAAAGTTGCCATCGACAAACGTGAGCGCATCCGAACCACACAGACTTATACACGCTCCACAGTTGACGCAAGATGGTTTACTAGTTCTAATTGCACTATCTTCACTCTTTTCCAACTTCTCTGTCAACTTTTTGACAGACCGTTTTTCGCTGAACAATTCCACTGGCTTAGTGAGTAGGAAGCTACCATCTTCGATCCAACTTTTCAATTCATTTGCAATCTCTCGTGCCATCGATAGGCTTGAGAGGGATGATGTTTTCACCTTTTTACCGTCTATCTCGATCCAACCTGATTTAAGCTGCGCATAGTTGTAGCGCCCAATCACAGGCTTATCCCACCTACCGTAATCTTCAAGTTCTGTTTCAATCTCTTCATTGCTACGTGAGACATAATATGCGATTTCTTCGTCAAGTATGGGAATTGGTACACCGATTCCGATGAAGATTGTCACACCGTAATTCTTAAAGTATGCAGCTCTTATGTAGCGTGGGTTCATTTTCTTTGCATCGCCTGCAACTGCTAATGTCCTTGCCCCATTGAGTGGTATGCCATGTTTGTTCGTTTTCACGTCGTTCTTAAATTGCGTGCCAGGCCACACAACGTATCCTACTCCACCACACAGGAATATCCTCGTTCCGAGTCCAATAGTTAAGAGATTTGGATCTTTTAAAAGTGGGCTTAGTTCTCCAGAAGTAGAATATGTCACGTTACCAAAATATGGTAATAACTTGCCCATATACGTGTATATGATATTCTCAGAGCCGTTCGTTGCTGCAGCATAATTCTGGTACGCATTTCTTGGATTTAGAAGGAAAAAGTCGTTTATCATATCTTTATTTACATAGCCTTCAAATTCTTTTCTTGGATAACAATCTGTACCTTTTCCAGAAGCCTTCAAATAGAGTTCCTCGCCTTTTATCAACGATTCTATGATGTGTGCACCGCCAAAGGTCTTATCATCTTTCGATTCTTGAGTGGCACCTATGTATCCGTCGACTGCTGCAAGTCCACCGTATACATCGACTCCGGATAACTCTATCTTCTCCATACGCATGGGTGGAGTCGTGTGTCCGAAATTTATGAATGCACCACTCGAACACATGGGCGCAAAAGTAGCCGTTGTCACGACATCTACTCTTTGTGCTACCTCTTTCACGCTCGACTCTTTAGCCATCTTAACTACCTCTTCGGCAGTTAAGATAACTGCATCACCACGCTTGATCTTCTCGTTGATCTCCTCAATATCTTTCAAATACGTCACCCCCAAAAAATTCTTCATGTATGGCTTTCAAAGCCTTTTCTCTATCTTCACTTTTGACTATGAAATATGTTGTCACATCAGATGCACCTGCGGAAATCATTTCCACGTTCACACCTTGTTTTGAGACTGCCGAAAAGATTCTTGCGGCTACACCATGCTTTCTCAAGATGCCATCGCCAACAGCTGCGATCAATGAAATATCCATTTTGTAGCAAATGTCCTCGACTTCTGCAATTTTCATTCGCGATGTTATTCGCTGGCATCGATTCACATCGTAACTAGAAATGAGCACATTTATACTTGTCTGAGCAGTTACCACAGACTTTATATTTACACCTTCGTTTCCAAGCGTTGAAGCGATGAAACCTAAGATTCCCGGAACACGTCCAACATTTGAACCTTTGAATTGAATGATAGCCACATCATCGGTGAATGAAATACTCTTCACGATAGAGTCTGTTACGAACGCATCTGAAGAGATTATCGTATCTGGCTTCTCGATAGAAGTGAATGAATTTATGTTGTACACGTAGAGTGGTATCTTCTTCTTTCTTACAGGGTCTACAGATGCGTGGTGTAATATCTTCGCACCAAAATAGGACAATTCTGCTGCTTCATCGTAATTCAATCGTTCCACAGACTTGACGCCATCTACGATTTTCGGATCGCTCGTCATGAATCCGGACACATCTTTGTAAAGGTCAACCCTCTTTGCATCGAGGCAATACGCAATGCAAGTTGCAGAATAATCACTTCCACCACGACCAAGTATCGTGACTTTGTTTTCATACATACCGTAAAAACCTGGGACCACATAGTTTCGCTCTTCCTTGAAATACTCCTTTAAATTCTTCTCGCTGATGGTCAAATCTACAGACGCACCATTGAATTTGCCGTCCGTTACAAGTCCAAATTCTTCAGGTAGTGCCTCTTCGAAATTCAAACCCATTTTATTCAAATACTGTGTCAACAAGAGAGAAGAACATCTCTCACCATGACTTACGACGTAATCATTAACGAAATCAGGTACCTCTCCTATCAATTGTGCGCCAATGAGCATATTCCGTATTTGGTAAACTCTCTCTTTCAACGGAACAAATTCCCCACCGAGGAAGTCACAATACGTAGAATAGAGACGGGATAGAAAACCATCTACGTCGAGCGTTCGTACATTTTTCACTGCACTGATCAATGAATTTGTGACTCCATTTAGCGCAGAAACAACTATGACAAGCGGCTCATTGTACATTCTGATTACTTCCAGTATCGTTGAAAGATCGCTCCGCTTCCTGAGATTTGAACCACCGAATTTGAGCACAATTTTGTCCATTTCCCCAGCTCCTCTTTTTGCAGTCGCATGATAGGACTTACTTGAAGCCCCCGCAAAGAAGTTAAAGTAAGTTGGAATGCATTTTTTACAATTATAGACCATAAAATGATTTTTGAAAGTCAAGTTTACCGTAGATATGGTGAGATATTTGCATTCTAAACCCACTAAAAGGGAATATAGATGAATATCAGATAGGACGTATAGCGAACTATTTATTGTGCATCGTCATTGTACATCGAAAGAAATGGTAAGAACACTCCATTCAGGTTTTTCCAACGATTTTGAATACATAGTATGGACTAAAATGAATAAATTAGAGCATCAGTGATCGTAAGTAACCGTAAGTATATAATTATAGGGGTGATTGACCCTTCAAAATCTTCTCAAATACTGGATCGAGTATTCTATATCCGCTTTGCGTCTTTTCAATAAGTGACATCTTCTCAAGAGTTCTCAGAAGCTCAGAGAGTCTTGAATCACTTATCATATCTCCTTTGGCAAGGAAGTAATTCTTTAGCATCGTCCAAGTGTTTACCCCTTGTGCGACGAGCTGCAATATTGTCATATATCGAGGACTTCTCTTTTCGAGTTCGTTCATCTCTTTTTTGAAAAGTCCCTCCATCAAAGAGTAGACCTCTCTTAAAGCTGTCTCTTTATCCTTTGTTTCTAAGTATTTCACGCCAAATAGTGTAAGATAACCTGGTATTCCATCCATCTTTTCGACAACCTCGGAGATGTCAAAGCCTATTTCCTCTCCTATTTCTCGAAAACCCGTTTGCAAGAACTCTACAGACTGTTCAAAACTAAATGGCTTTACGACTATTGGTTGAATTGCCCTTCCATAGAGTGGAGAATTGTAGTCTTTTAGTTTCAAAAAATCGTGAAGCACACCTATTTCGGAACCTGTTACTATAATTCGGACATTGGTCAAATTATCGTAGACGTAAGATAGGAAGGCAAGTAAATCGTTACCACCCCTCGAACCATAGAATCTGAAATACTGTGCCTCGTCAAAACACAGAACGAAGAAGTTATCCTCTGCTTTCGCAAGTTCGTTGAACTTCTCAAAGAGGTCTGGCAGAGTTACTTCCTTGGGATTCATTTCGATCGCATTTCCAAGTACATTTATCCCTTTAACTCTTCTGAGAAAATTACCCATTCTTTGTACGTTAGAAATCTTCGAGAATGCCGTGTTCAACTCTCTCACCAAATCAAAATGAGATATATTTCCAGACGTTCCTTGGTACACCTTTCTTCCATCTATGGTGATATGAATGAGATCACTTTCGTTTAGGAACACACTTATCAGAGATGATTTTCCAACTCTTCTCAATCCAGTTATCAAGGTAAGCGGATAGATTTGCAGAGAATTTCTCAAAGTAGAAAGTTCCTGGTCCCTATCAAATAAATCATTCTTTCTGAGTTTTGGTGCAAGTGAGAACAACATTTCTACCACCCCCTCATCGTTGCATATTTATTATACCACTTCTGGTAGCGGAAGTAACTTCTGGTAGCGGAAGTAATTAAATATACCAAGGTGGTAGCTTAGGTTCTATAATGTAACATATCGAAATTGAATAGCGCAAATTGAATATGGTAAATCTCAAGCTCACCTTCGCTGAATATGTTCGAAATGCGTACTATCAATTGTTGACAAGAGTATATGGCAATATATAATAGACTTGATAATATATTTCTGCAATATAAATTAGCAATTCAACATCGATTGTTGAATGTTAATTTGGAGGTGGAAGATGAACGAAAGGAATGAGGAGCAAAAAGAAAATGAAGGTATACATCATCACCATGATCATCACGGACATTCTCACGATCATGGCTCGTTAGTTGATTCTGAAGTAAGCGGTGTTAGATTACTATACGTTGTGTTGCTGAACTTTGGTATCACAGCTGCTGAATTGATCGGTGGACTGATAGCAGGTAGTTTGTCTTTGATTTCCGATTCACTTCACAATTTCAGTGATGCGATGTCGATCGTTGTCACATACTTTGCACACAAGATATCTTTGAGAGAACCTTCCGAGAGGAAGACCTTCGGATACAAGCGTTCTACCATTCTCGCAGCATTTCTTAACTCTCTTACTCTATTAGTGATAGGTGGTTTCCTCATCAAAGAAGCAATTGAAAGGTTTGCAAATCCACTGAGGGTTGGTAGTGTAACGGTTATATGGGTTGGATCAATAGGATTGATTGCCAATTTGTTGAGTATGTACTTGCTGAGAAAATGGTCTGGTAAGGATATGAATATAAGGTCAGCATATCTACACATGTTTACGGATGCACTCTCCTCTGTCGTAGTCATACTCGGTGCAGTGATAATGAGCTTTTCAAATTTGAATTGGATCGACCCATTACTCACAGTTCTCATAGCTGCCTACGTGATAAAGGAGAGCTTTGAGATATTGAGTAAGTCTATAAATATCCTCATGCAATCTGCACCTGAGGTTGCAGACGTGAACACGATAGTTGAGCAACTGAAAAAAATAGATGAGGTGCAGGATGTACATCACGTGCACATTTGGAGCCTGGATGAGAATACTGTGTTCTTTGAAGCGCACATAAATCTCAAAGAAGATTTACCGGTGAGTGAGACGATGAGTATAGAGAGCGAAGTTAAGGATTTACTCAAAACACTTGGCATCTCGCACGTAACGATACAATTTGAATACAACGGCTGTCCCGAGTGTGGTGTTATAGAAGAGTCAGATGTATAGCTAAGATGTATAGCAATTGGTGCATAAGTGAGTGATTACTCGATGATACCAGCTATGCAAGTTGTGGTTTTTCGTGGTATCATAATACCTGAATTTAATACTGTTATCTCACTATCTAAATTGAGTAACTCAACGTATTCCTTGTTCATTCGAATATCTAAATCACCATAGCCGGGTGAAAATCTCATTGTGAGTTCTTTAGCATTTTCTTTCTTGAATTTTTCTTCGAATGTATCGTTGAGTTTTTCAAGCGATTCTGATGCCCATGAATCGAGTAGGAAACCGAGATAGACCGAAACGTTGCTAAGTTCTTCTATTTTCTCGTCGATCTCTTTCCCAAGTGTAGAGACAAATATGAGAAATCTGTCGTATTTTGCAAACTGCGAGGGTATGGAATAATCTGGCAATTCAATCCTTTGAAATGTCCGCCAGAATAGCTTCGGCCTCGCACATTCAAGACCCAAGAGATAGATTTTATTGATATCTTTAATGATATTCTCATCGTTTATTGCCTCTGTGTATCTGATACCTGCCCTTGCAAGAAAGAGCTTTTTTTCGGGCATGTAGTCTGTTTTATCTGGAATGAATATGTTGGATATTTGTTCAGACATCTTTCCATCTCCCAAGTGATTTATTGAGTGATTTATTGATGTATTTGTTCTAATAAAGTATACACTGCCAATCGTTCAATGTAAATCGTTGGAGGTACTTAGGAGGTCTTTGGATGAAAGGAACAGTTAATGGCAAAATCGGTGTTGAAAATTTAGATGTATGTAAACAATGCGGTGGAAAATGTTGTAAGTCTTATCCTGGCCCCGCAACGCCTGAGGATTTTGGTGCACCAAATAAACAGCGTATGTACGATGAATTGTACAATGCACTGAAATCCGGTAAATGGACTGTCGATTGGATAGATCAAGAGCAGGAGCTTTACTTCGTTAGACCTGCAATAAAAGGCTTTGAATCGAGCACTTTTGACCACAGATATATAGGAGAGTGCACTTTTCTTACACCAACTGGCTGCGAGCTTTCTTTCGATAAAAGACCTGAAAGTTGTAGGATGCTTGTACCAAAGGTTAACGAGAGATGTGATTCGCAAGGTTATACAAGAGCTTATGTAGTAAAAATGTGGCAGCCGTACATTGACGTACTGATAAGAGCTGCCACGGACGTTGAGAAATTTGATATGGATATTGACTTTAAGTTGTGACTAACTCTTTTTCCATTCTTTGAATGCGTTCGTTATTGGTAGCCGCCTATCTTTTCCGAATGCCCTAGGCGTAATTTTCGGACCAGGTGGTGTTTGTCTGCGTTTGTATTCGTTCACATCGACCATCCAAGCTACTCTTTTCACTGTCTCTTCATCGAATCCTTCTGCAATGATATCTTGCACGCTGTAGTCTTCCTCTACGTACATGCGTAGTATCTCATCTAACACCGGATAAGGCGGCAGTTTGTCTTGATCAGTTTGATTTTCTCTCAATTCAGCGCTCGGTGCCTTTTCAAAGACCCTTCTTGGTATTATCTCTTTACCTGCTTTCTCATTCACGTACTCTGCAAGTTCGTACACTAATGTCTTGTAAACATCTTTGATTACTGCATACCCACCTGCAGTGTCTCCGTAAAGTGTTGAATAACCAGTACTACTCTCACTTTTGTTGCCAGTTGTAAGTACGATCCAGCCGAATTTGTTCGATAAAGCCATAAGTATCACACCACGGATTCGCGCCTGTAAGTTTTCTTCGGTTGTGTCAAATGGCAATTCACCAAAGATCGGTTTGAACGTGTCCAGATATTTCTCGTACACATCCAATATCGGAATCGTCAAATATTTTATGCCAAGGTTTTCCGATAGAAGTCTTGCATCTTCCTTACTATGTTCGGAAGAAAATGGGCCGGGCATTGAAACGCCAATTACGTTATCTTTCCCAAGTGCATCAACAGCTATGCATGCAACAAGAGAGCTATCCATCCCACCACTGAGTCCGATGACTGCTTTCTTCATCCCATTTTTGGTGATGTAATCTCTCGTATTCAGTACAAGTGCATGGTACACCTCTGCAGCCTTTGGTAACGCTGTTTCTATTCTTTTATCGATCCTTGGCTTGTGTTCGGTATATTTGAAATCTATATCTAGCACTTCAAGCTCATTTATCGTTCTCTCATCGAGGTTGTGTTTATCTTGTCGTCGCCTTGGATCTCTGAGTCTTGCCTTATCTATGCTAACTAAATCAATATCGGCAATTAGAAAATCTTCCTCAAATTGCTTTGCTCTGGCTATTACTTCTCCGTTTTCCTTTATAACCAAACTTGCACCATCAAATGCCAGTTCATCTTGACCACCTACACAATTAACGTACGCAACGGCAGCTAAGTTATCGTTTGCTCTAACAGATAGCATACGTTCTCTCCAAGACAATTTCCCCATGTAATAGGGCGATGCAGATATGTTGATTATGATTTCAGCATCTCCGACGAGTGCCTCCGTTCTGGCAGGACCACCGGGATACCAGATGTCTTCACATATCGTGATACCGATTTTCATACCCTTGAACGAGACAACAAGTGCCTTATCACCGTGCTGGAAATACCTCATCTCATCGAAAACACCGTAGTTTGGTAGATAATTCTTGTGGTACTTTCCCACAACTTTTCCATCGTGAAGAACGGCCGCACCGTTGTATATGTCACCTTCTTCATCGACAAATCCGACGACAACCATCAAATTATCTGGCACGTGCGATGCAATGGTGCTGAGCGCTTCGATATTCCTCTGTATGAAATGTGGTTTGAAGAGCAAATCTTCGGGTGGATATCCCGTGATTGTCAATTCCGGAAAGGCAAGTACATCCACTCCTGTTTTAACTGCTCTTTCAATTTGCTCAATTATTCGGCGTACGTTTCCATCAATATCACCAACTGTCGTATTGATCTGTGACAATCCCAGTCTTATTTTCCGCACAAGCTATTCCTCCCCCATACTGATTTGTCATTCATTTTTCTCTTTTGATTTCTTAACCGCCATCAACATGAATGGTAAGACAGTTAATGTAAGCAAAGTTGCCGTTGCAATGCCCAAGGAAACGAGAATGGCAACTCTCTTGAAGAGTACGAGCTCTCCACCGATAAGCATCGTCATGAATCCGCCGATTATCCCGAGTGCATTACCAATGATCGAAGGACCAACATTTTTTACCGTAAGGAGTATGTCTCTTGTCCTATCGTATTCATGACCGATGTGTATGGAGTAATCTATCGCAAGCCCTATGATTATACCTGAAGTTATTGCAGTTGAAATCTCCAATTTCATGCCAAATATCGCCATGTATACAAAGTTCATCACAGTAGCTATTATCACAGGACTAGTTAACTTAAGAGCTTCTGATATACGTCTGAAGACGATCCATATTGTTATGAATACTATTATCAGTGCGGCAAAGAGACTTTGAAGCTGGTTTATCAAGATGGTATCGTTCACTGCCTTCCAAATGAAAGGTGTACCTGCTAGGAAGTAGTTATATGGCAAATCTTTCAACGCACTTTCTATCAATTGTGTGACTTCTTCAAGGTGATCGCTGCCAGACTTTGTAAGATTGACTGTAAGCCTTATCGTCTTGGCGTCCGCTATGTAGTTTCTAAGTAACGGCTGACTTCTAGCTGCAAGCGTAAGTAATGTGATTGGGACATCGGTTGGAAAGTCCACATTTGTTATATACTCTGAATTTGATAGATCAGCGATTATCTTCTCTATGTTCGCATTGTCACCAGGTAAGAATATTCCTGCAGGCTTTTCCAAAACTATGTATATGCTATCGCGTAGTTCAAATTTCTCCTCCAACAATTTGTATCCCACATTTATATCTGAGTTCTTTGAGAAGTAGTCCGTGCTTGTAAGACCAATCTTGATCTTTGAAATCAAAAATGGTGACGAAATCAATGCGGCAACTATGATCACGATAATTACCCAAGTAGCTTTCTTTCCTATGAAATGAATGCCAAGGTCTCTTGGTTTATTTTTGGATTTCCTGCTTGCTTGTTTGAGGAGCTCACCACCAACTGTCAAAGTTAAAACAAAATCAAGAAATAAACCTACGGAGACATATATACCAAATTCTCTGAACGCGGGGATTGTAACAAACACAAAAGAACCAAATCCGACAGCAGTTGTCAACATTGAGAGGAATATGGGTTTGTAGATTTCCCTTTTTGCATCCTCATCTCTGAACAACGAGTTGTAGTAATGTAGTGGATAAGCCGAGCCTATGATTATGAGAAACGATGGAATCATTGCAGTGAGCATATTTAGTACACCATTGAGTGAGAAAAGAATACCGAGTGTAAACAATGAAGCTAATAAAGGAATGAAAAGCGATATAAGTGCAGCTCTAACACTTCGAGTCTGATAGTAGAATATGATGAATATAACTAAGAACATCACTATTGGATAAAAGTACATCGAACGCTGCAACTCATCGAAAAGCATGTTATTTACGGAAGCTTCAGATATCACTATCACGGGCTCGCTCTTCAAATTGTTCGTTATCTTCCTTACGGCAGCTTCTACTTCATTTTCGTTCTTTGCATTTGTATTCAAAACGGTCAGTAACATCGCGTAATTTTTGTCATTGGAGACAAATGTCTTTAGATTCGAAGGTAGATCCTCAAAATCTATAGCATCATCAACGATGTGCACGCTTGTACCGGGATAGTTCAGTACGGATATCACCATTTCTACATTTTCCATCTTCTCGATCTTTTCTTGAAGAGTCCTCAAACCTGACAATGCACCTGGAGTGTCGAGTGGTACAGGTGATTTGTATATAACACTCACATTTGTTAGATCTCCAAATTTGGAACTCATCTTCATTTCATTTTGAAGCGCAGGATTGTCTATTTCCGAAATGGGCCTTCCCGGCTTGTATCCTGGTAGGAAGGTTTCTATGCGTGTTTCGATCCGTGCATTGCCTACTATTATTACCAACGACAAGATCAATAACAGCACAGAAATTATTGTGAATTTGTACTCGTAAACTTTATCCAGAAATTTTGAAAGTGCATTTGGCACGGCAGTGCCCTCCTTTTTTGCTTTAACAGATCAGCGTTTGACTTGTAGTATACAATAATATACACATTACTTGTTATATGTAAATCATTTTCTTTGTCATCCCACCATCAACCACAAAGTATTGTCCAGTTATGAATCCACTCTTTTCATCGTCAATCAAGAACTCTATTAAATTGGCGATGTCTTCCACCACCCCAGCTCTTCCAGTTAGATGCTGTTTATGGTCTTGTTCAGTGACTTGTTCATTTTCGTGCAATATCCAACCGGGACAGATTGCGTTAACGCGGACACTTGGACCCAACGAATTTGCAAGTGCATGCGTGAGTCCTAAGATTCCAGCCTTTGAGGCACTGTATGCCTCATTGCCCGGCTCTGACATAAGTGCCCTTGTTGATGAGATATTTACTATTGCACCTCTTCCGGGATTTTCCAACATCAATGGAACACCGAACCTTGCCATCAGAAAATAGCCTGTCAAATTCACATCGATTGCACGCTTCCACTCTCCAACGCTTAAATCCAGAAAATTTTTGAATTGCCCAATAGCCGCATTGTTTACAATCGCATCTAACCTACCAAATCGCTCTTTCAATTCTATGTAGAATTCTGCCACGGCATATTCATCTGAAACATCTCCAACGTACAAAAACGCATTCCCACTTTCTTTCTGTGGAAAGTTATCCAAGGCTCTCTTGTCGTGATCAATTATTCCAACTTGCCACCCGTTGTTAAGAAATTTCAGTGCCACTCCTTTACCTATATTATTTGCTCCGCCACTGATAACGATAACTTTCCTTTCAACTTTTCCTTCTGTCATATATTTTCACCCACTTTCACCCACTTTTCACATTCTAATTGTTGTAAACTAGCATAATAAATTATACCACTAGTGATATAATAAGAAGTAAGTAGATCAAAAATTTGAATGATTTTGTGTACATCAGTATTTTGGGGGTGATATCATGTTCAAACCCAAGATGAAAAACCACTCTAAATACATGGTTGCATTAAGCATCGTAGCTTTAACGATACTCTCGATTTTCTTTTCAGCAGCAACTTCCTCAAGTACGACAAAGGAGGCGAGCAAGGTGGATAGTTTAAACGTAACAAGTTCATTTAAAAACGGTGAGTTTATACCCAAGAAATACACCTGTGAGGGAGAAGACATTAGCCCTGAACTTGTTATCACAGACATCCCTGCAAATGCCAAAACAGTGGCCATCATATGCGATGACCCGGATGCACCGGTTGGTACATTCGTACACTGGGTATTGTGGAATCTGCCAGTTAAAGGCACGAAAGCTGTTGTAGCTGAGAATTTGAAAAAGGTGGACAAATTGGCCGATGGTACACGGCAAGGATACAACGATTTTGGTAGAGTTGGATACAATGGTCCATGTCCTCCAAGAGGACATGGCGCGCACCATTATCATTTCAAAGTCTATGCCCTCGACACAACTTTGGATATCAAGGGGAATGTAAAAAAGGCTGATCTTGAAAAGGCAATGAAAGGTCACATATTGGCTCAGGGAGAGATTGTCGGATTGTACGAGAGAAAATGAATTTGTAGAGACCACATACAAAATGCATGCCCAGAGGATGTATGATATAATTATTCGTACAAATTATACAGATTATAGAAAATGGCTGATTTTGAGCAATATAGAAAAACTAAGAATCGGAGGTATCTTTTGTGGAACGAGTCTTTGTAGTGAGGTATTCAGAGATAGGACTAAAGGGTAAGAACAGAGAGTTCTTTGAAAAGCGACTTATAGATAACATAATAACCATAGTTAAACCGGCGGCTGTAAACAAGAGATATGGCAGAATTATTGTAAGGATAGGTCGAAACGATCCAAATGTACTTGAAGAGCGACTGAGATATGTCTTGGGCATTCAGAATTATAGTCTTGGCTATGCACTACCTCACGATTTGGAGCAGGTAAAGGATGTTGCACTAAAGCTCGCCCAAAATGAGGTGGCAAACGGTGCAAAATCCTTCAAAGTAGCGGCTCAACGTGGATTCAAAGAATTTCCAATCAACAGTATGGAATTGAACAGAGAGATTGGTGGATACATCTTTGAGAACGTAGCAAATCTAAAGGTAGATGTTCACAACCCTGATTTCGAAATCGGTATAGATGTCAGAGAAAAAGAGATCTTCGTTTTTTGTGGAAAGAAGGCCCTCTCAGGTGGTCTACCAGTTGGAGTTTCGGGTAGAGCGATGTTGTTGCTGAGTGGCGGTATAGACAGTCCAGTTGCCGGATGGTACGGTATGAAGCGTGGCCTTGAAATACAGACACTTTCGTTTCTCAGCCCACCAATGACAACCGAAAAGTCCGTACAGAAGATTTTAGACCTCGGGAAGGTATTGTCAAGATATCTTCCCAACCCATTGAAAATGTGGATTGTGCCATTAACGGATATACAGATGTACATAAAAGACAACGCACCGGATGAGTATTCTCTCATATTACAGAGAAGGTCTATGATGAGAATAGCGAATATGATAGCACGAAGAAATAAGGCAAAAGCACTCATTACTGGCGAGACGTTGGGACAAGTAGCAAGCCAGACTTTGACAAATATGACTACGATAGAAGATGCAAGCACACTGATGGTCTTAAGACCGCTAGTCGGATTTGATAAGATAGAGACAACAAAAAAGGCAAAAGAATTGGGAACGTTTGATATCTCTATTCAACCTTACATAGACAGTTGTACTGCGTTTGCACCGAAGAGACCTGCGACGAAGTCAGACATAAACGAGGTTAGGGAGATAGAATCGAAGTTGGAAAAACTCCATGATTTGGAATATGAAGCATTCAAAAAACGTGAGCTGTATAAGATAACCAACGAATAATGCCCACGACAAGGTGTATTAATTTACTTGTTTCGTTCAAAAAGCTAACATAATGCTAACATAATATGGTATAATTAAAACGTGAGGGAAAATGTATCTCAACATCAAAAACATGGGAGGTTGAAAGTATGTACGTAAATACAAAAGACATTCTTGAAAAGGCAAGTAAAGAGTATTATGCAGTTCCAGCATTCAACATCAACAACATGGAGTTTTTCCATGCTATTTTAGATGGTGCAGTTGAAAAGAAGGCACCAGTAATCATTGAAACAAGTGAAGGCGCAATAAAGTATGCAGGAAATGGTGATGTGCTTAAAGGCGCACAATATTTTGTTCAACTGGTGAGATTATTTGCCGATAGTGTCGATATACCAATCGCTTTACACCTTGACCATGGTAAGCATTTCGAGTATATAATAGCGGCGATAAAGGCAGGATACTCTTCGGTGATGATCGACGCTTCTGAAGAACCGTTTGAGGAAAACCTGGAAAAGACAAAAGAGATAGTTAAAATTGCACATGCTGCAGGTATTTCTGTTGAAGCCGAGCTCGGTCAATTAGCAGGAATAGAAGACAATGTTTCTGCAGAAGAATCTGTCCTCGTCAATCCTGAACAAGCAAAGGCTTTTGTCGATGGTACAGGCGTTGATTTCTTAGCCCCTGCAATTGGAACAAGCCACGGTGCATTCAAATTCAAAGGTGAGGCAAAACTCGATTTCGACCGTCTCAGAAGAGTTAAAGAACTCACTAAGATACCGCTAGTATTGCACGGTGCATCGAGTGTACTACCTGAATATGTAAAACTTGCCGAAGAATATGGTACAGACCTTGGTGGAGCAAAGGGTGTTCCAGAAGAGGAAATCAAACAATGTGTCACGCTTGGCATAAACAAGGTCAATACCGATACGGACCTGAGAATTGCATTTATTGCAGGTATGAGAAAGTTCCTCAAAGAAAATCCAAAAGAATTCGATCCAAGGCATTATCTTGGTGCTGGAAAGAAATTGGTAAAGGAAGTCGTTATGAACAGACTTGAGTTCCTTGGAGCTGCGGGAAAAGCATAATGAATAAATGATACTTCAAAAGCAGAGAGTTTTGAAAAATATAGAGAATCGATTGCAGGTAGGAGGGGGTTGAAGTGCGAGTTTTAATAGTCAACTGCGGTAGTTCATCGATAAAGTACCAATTTCTTGACATGGATACAGAACAAGTCTTGTGTAAAGGTTTGGCAGAGAGAATAGGGATACCCGGGAGCAAGATCGTCCATAAAAAAGGAGATCAAAAGGCCGTAGTTGAGAAGCCCATGAAGGATCACGAAGAGGCCTTGAAATATGTGCTCGAATTGGTTGTTGACGAGAAAGTTGGCGGAGTAAAAGACTTAAAAGAGATTGATGCAGTAGGTCACAGAGTTGTTCACGGCGGCGAGAAATTTTCTGGCTCAGTGCTCATAGACGGTGAGGTAATGAGTGCTATCGAAGAATACTCCTACCTTGCTCCACTTCACAATCCACCGAATATAATGGGAATAAAGGCGACGATGAAACTTTTGCCAGGGGTTCCTAATGTTGCCGTCTTTGATACTGCATTTCATTCCAAGATGCCCGCAAAGGCATACCTTTACGCAATACCATACGAATACTACAGAAAATACAAAATCAGAAGATATGGATTCCACGGCACAAGCCATAGATACGTATCAAGAAGAACCACCGAAATATTAGGAATGGATTATAACAAATCAAAAATAATAACTGTCCATCTTGGTAATGGTTCATCGATTGCTGCTATCATGAATGGCCGCAGTATCGATACATCGATGGGTTTCACACCACTCGAAGGTCTCGTCATGGGAACTCGTTCTGGAGATTTAGACCCATCAATCGTGACATTCCTCATGGAAAGAGAAGGAATAACATCAGAAGAGATATACACGATTTTGAACAAGAAGAGTGGAGTCCTTGGCCTAACAGATGGATTCAGCTCCGATATGCGTGACATAGAAGAAAGAGCATTAAATGGAGATCCTGTTTGTAGATTGGCACTTGATATCTACGAATATAGGATTGCAAAATACATTGGTTCATACGTAGCTGCAATGAATGGTGTTGACGCAATAGCATTTACGGCAGGTGTGGGTGAGAACTCACCAGTTACAAGAAAGGAAGTCTGTGAACATTATTTAGGTTACCTTGGAATATGCATAGATGATGAAAAGAACAACATCAAAGGTGAAGAAAGAGTGATCTCAACACCAGATTCAAAAGTAAAGGTATTAGTCGTACCGACAAACGAGGAACTCATGATTGCAAGAGATACGAAAGAGATCATCGAAAAGGGTATAAAGCAACTGGAGTATTGATTTATTAGGCTTAGTACGTTGGAGGATAGAAGGTCCCAGCGATATTGTTGGTAGTTTTCGTAGCACATAAGTCGAAGGATATAATCAAATACAAAAATGAGATGTTGGGCACCTTGTGCCCAACATTCTTTATAAAAGTGAGATAACTGAATTCAGGAAAATATCATTTAGAATCTAACATAGTCGTAGTTGCACCATAAGAAGGAGTGAGCAGTTTGTTAATAAGGAAAAGATACGTTTACTTAGACGCTCCGATGAAAATCGAGAACAAAGATGAAGAACTGCAAAGTGAGGATGAAAAACAATCTGCGATTACAAAGGAAGAAATGTTGGAAATGGTTGCAAAGGCCAACGCGGAGGCGCAACAGATAATATCTACGGCAGAGGCACAAGCGAGTGATATCATTCGTAAGGCGCAAGAAGAATACAACATCATTGTTTCTCAGGCGAATCAAAAAGCAGAAGAATTAGTTGCACAAGTTGAGCAAGAGGCAATGAAGAATATAGATGACTTAAATAATCGACTCCAAATGGTATTAGACACATTTGAAACCTCATTGGATAATTTACTCGACCTGCACTCTGAAAAGATTACAGCTATTTCAAGAAATCTCGTCGAAAAGTTCTTAGAAACACAAATCGATGAAGATGTTACTAAAAGAAAATTGAAAAGAGTCCTTTCTCATTTGGTAAGTGCTACGAAGGTGAAAATTAGAGTAAATCCTGAAGATATGAAAACTTTAGATGAAGAAACTTTAAACAAGATAAAATCACAAGGCTTTGAAATCATTTCAGACCCGAGTGTTGAATACGGCGTTGTGGCGGAGACAGATATGGGCACGATCGACACGACACTAAAGTTCCAGCTCACGTTATTAGATGAGATATTTGAAGAAGTATTCAACATAAATAACAAGAAAGAATAGATGAACACCTGAAATGTCACGGAAGGATTGTGAGATGAATGGAGAGATACGAACAGAACCTAAAGTTACTTGACAGTGTAGAAGAAAAGTTGAAAAAAATGAATCCATACGATTACATCGGAGAGGTGCAGAAAATCATTGGATTAACTATAGAGTCCAAGGGGCCTGATGCAGCACTTGGCGAACTTTGCAAGATCATAGTAGGCGAGAAGAAATCGTTGGCGGAAGTTGTTGGATTTAAAGAAGAATTCTCCATACTCATGCCATTGGAAGATGTTACAGGTCTGAAGAAAGGTTGCGAGGTCATCAAAACCGGAAGAACCGTGAGTATTCCCGTTGGAGAGGAGATAAAGGGAAGAGTCATAGATGCACTGGGGCGACCAATCGATGGGAAAAGACTTAGCTTGAAAGAGTACAGACCGATAGTCAGTGAGGCACCAAATCCACTGATAAGAAACCGTATACTTGAACCACTTCCCATGGGAGTAAGGTCCATAGATGGGTTTCTCACAATCGGAAAAGGACAACGCATAGGAATATTTGCAGGAAGTGGTGTTGGAAAAAGTACGTTACTTGGTATGATTGCAAGAAACACAACTGCCGATATAAATGTCATCGGGTTGATTGGCGAGCGCGGCAGAGAAGTCAGAGAGTTCTTGGAAAAAGACCTTGGGGAAGCAGGGTTAAGAAGGTCTGTGGTCGTCGTGTCAACATCTGACCAACCAGCTCTGTTACGAATTAAGGCGTTACTCACTGCAACTACTTTTGCCGAATACTTCAGAGATAAGGGATACAATGTGATGCTCATGGTCGATTCTTTGACGCGATGGGCAATGGCACAAAGAGAAGTTGGGCTTGCAATTGGTGAGCCACCGACAACTAGAGGATATCCACCGAGTGTGTTTGCTCAATTACCTAAGATTTTAGAACGAGCGGGTAATTCAGATAAAGGCAGCATCACGGGTATCTACACTGTACTCGTTGAGGCTGACGACTTCAATGAACCTATATCTGATACCGTTAGAGGAATTGTCGATGGGCACATCATGCTGTCAAGAAGACTTGCGGAGAGTAACCACTTTCCTGCAATCGACGTGTTGATGAGCATCAGTAGGCTCATGACCGATATCGTTAAGCCAGAACACATGCAAGCTGCAAGGGCTCTTAGAGATATGATGGCAACATACAACGATGCGAAAGATCTCATAGATGTTGGTGCATACAAAAAGGGGACCAATCCGAAGATAGACAAATCTATTCAATTGATAGATGAGATAAATGCATTCTTGCGCCAAGGAATAAGGGAAAAGATGTCGTTCGATGATACCGTTGAATATCTATTATCTATATTCAAGAAAGTGTAGAAATGCTACGCTGAACTCTATAGCAAGCGAATACTCTTCTTTCTTAAAGCTTATTTGAAATTCGGGACTATCGGAGGGATAATATGAAAGATCAAATCGGTGAATTTGTACGGATTTTGAAAGACTCACAATACGTAACTGTCTTGACAGGTGCTGGCGTAAGTGTACCGAGTGGTATTCCAGACTTCAGAAGTCCAAATGGCCTTTATTCAAGATATGGTGAAAACATCTTCGATATAGAATGCTTTAATTCAAACCCGGATCGCTTCTACCAATTTGCCAAGGAAGGACTATTCGAGATGTTAGATGCTCAACCAAATGCGGCTCACAAATTTCTTGTAAAGCTTGAAGAGATCGGAAAAGTAAAAGGCGTCATAACTCAAAATATCGATGGTCTTCACACGAAAGCTGGTTCAACAAACGTTGCAGAAATACACGGCACCGTAAGAACTTGGCATTGTTTGAAATGTTTGAAGAGGTACAATGTACTTGATGAAACGGAACGGAACTTGTTAACGGAACGAAACTTTAGATGCACCTGCGGTGGTTTGACGAAACCAGACATAGTCTTCTTCGGCGAGATGCTTCCAATGAACGAATTTAGTAAAGCAGAAAACTGGGCAAAGAACAGTGATTTATTCATTGCCATGGGTACATCCCTCGTAGTTTATCCAGCAGCACAACTACCGCTCTATGCCATTGGGAATGGTGCAAAATTTGTCATTGTAACCAAAGGTGAAACCCCATTTGATAAATACGCAGATATGAAATTCGATGCTGATGTCGCACAATTTGCTGAATTACTCTCCGAAAAACTTGGATTTTCGTTAGCTTAGAAAATCTTCCTCCTAAAATGGCAGTACGGAGCCTTACCGGTTTTAGCATAATAATCTTGGTGGTACTCTTCCGCAAGCCAGAAAGTAGAAGCTCTTCTCAGTTGGGTTGCAACCTTGTATTTTTTCTTCAATTCTGATATTACCTCTTCCGCAACCTGTTTTTGATGATCGTTCGTGTAGAATATAACGCTCTTGTATTGTTCTCCAATGTCAGGACCTTGCCCATTTTCCTGGGTGAAATCGTGAATTTCGAAGAAATACCTCACAAGTGCAATTTCATCAACCTTTTTAGGTTCAAATATGACTTCAACAGTCTCATAATGACCAGTCAAACCCATGCATACCTTTTCGTACGTGGGATTTGAAAGGTGTCCACCCATGTAGCCCACGCGTGTATCGAAAACTCCTTCCAAACCCTTGAAGAGATGCTCCACACCCCAAAAGCACCCGCCAGCAAAGAACATTCTGTCGATTTGAGGCTTCTCACCTTCTGGAATGAACTTCAATGATACTGAATTAACGCAGTGTCTGACATTCTTCGAAGTCAATTTTTCCCCTTGAAAAACGTGCCCTAAGTGAGCTCCACAATACGCACATGTAATTTCGGTACGTCTGCCATCTCTATCAGGTTGCCTAAGAACGGCTCCCGGAATTTCATCATCAAAAGCAGGCCATCCACAACCTGAATCGAACTTATCGTTTGAAGTATAGAGCGGAATCCCGCAGTTCTTACACACGTAAACGCCTTTCTCAAAATGGTTTTCGTATTCACCTGTAAAAGGTGCTTCCGTTCCCTTTTCAAATACCACAAACTTCTCAAAATCATTAAGATCACGATTAAATATTTTCTTTAACACTCTTATCACCACCTTCTTTATTCATTCAATTATACCAGATATCATATAAATTTCCATTAAGTCAAATTCCACGCATTCTTAGATATATTATGTACCAATACAAGCATAGTTAGCATGGTTAGTAAATCTACGCCATTTTTCACACGCCCGAATAATAGGAATAGGAGAGAGAAGCGTAACTGTAAGTAAGATGAACGTGTAACAAGGCAAGGCTTTACAGTTAACAAAGGAGGTAGTAGAATAAATCTCGCGGTTGAGATGAGACCGAGCAGAGGAAAGAGCAAGAAATAAGA